>Ga0136633_1000607_pt1 | contig 27478 bp, 23 predicted proteins | sample AntDrymeUQ832206_2_FD_105494 | JGI IMG/M metagenome (GOLD analysis project Ga0136633, IMG submission 105494) | Polar desert sand microbial communities from Dry Valleys, Antarctica - metaG UQ83 (22.06) | ecosystem: Environmental > Terrestrial > Soil > Desert | place: Antarctica: Dry Valley... | reverse complement strand
GGTGGTGGGTTGGTCAGAGGTTGGCCGGGGCGACGGTGGTGGGTTGGTCAGAGGTTGGCCGGGGCGACGGTGGTGGGTTGGTCAGAGGTTGGCTGGGGCGAAGGAGTCACATCGGTCGGCGTCACCGGTGTCGAACCCGCGCCGGAACCACTCGGTGCGCTGCTCAGACGTGCCGTGGGTGAAGCTCTCTGGGTCGACACGGCCCGCCACTGACTTCTGGATCCGGTCGTCCCCGACGGCTGCGGCGGCACCGAGGCCCTCTTCGAGGTCACCGGCCTCGAGGATGCCGCGCTGGTACGTCGAGTGGGCCCATACGCCGGCGAGGCAGTCAGCCTGCAGCTCCTGGCGGACCGACAGCTCGTTGGACTCGTCCGGGTTGTTCTCCCGCTGCTCGCGAACCCGGTTGGCGACCCCCAGCTCGTTCTGCACGTGATGGGCAATCTCATGCGCGATGACATAGGCCTGGGCGAAGTCACCCGGCGCCTGAAAGCGCTTGGCCAGCTCGCGAAAGAAGTCCAGGTCGACGTACACCGTGCGGTCGAGCTGACAGTAGAAGGGCCCGGTCGCCGCCGAGGCTTGGCCACACCCCGACGACACCGCAGCGGTGAAGAGGACCAGCTTGGCCTCGCCGTAGTCCTTGCCGGCTGCCCGGAACTTCTCGTCCCAGAGCGTCTGCACGTCATCGAGGACGAACGAGACGAAGTCGACCAGCTTGGCATCGGGGTCAGGCGCGCCAGGGAGCGGCTGCGCCCCTGCTGGTTCCTCCGCTACGGGTAGGCCCTTCAAGATGTCCTCGAAGGGCGAGCCCGAGCCGCCTCCGCCCCCACCAATCACCTGGGACCCACCGAGCACGGCCAGGACGAGGGCCACGATCACACCGGCGATGCCGCCTGGCCGACCAAGGCCCATCCCGCCGCCGCGACCGCCGGCCCCCCGGCGATCCTCGAGGTTGCCGCTGCGCTGACCAGGAGTGAATCGCATGCTCTGAGCCTAGGCTCCCCGGGACCCCGGCAAACCTAGCCAGTCACCCCACCATGGATCGCCAGGCTGGGTTGGACAACGTCGTGGCGAGGTCCTGAGGTGTGCCACGCACCCAGACCGCACTGACGGAGCCGCTGTCGACGATGACGCCGAGCACCGGAGCTTCTGGCGGGTCCATCGTCAGGAGTGCGTCGAGGCGACGACGTCGGACACCGAGGAGCGGACGCCGGCCCGAGATCGCGCCGCTGTGCCGGACGATCACCGCGCGTGCGACAAGCGCTCCCTCGGAGTCTCCGGAGAGCAGGGACGGAGCGTCAGAGGGAACTCCCTGCACCCCCGACGGTACGACGACCGCGCGGCCCGTCCACACGTCGAGATGAGTCGGTGCGAACTCGTCGAGCACGACGGCAAGGTCTCGCCGACCCCGCACGGACATCGGCACCCCGATCGCCGGGATCTCGTCCACGTTGGGCACAGTCACGATCGCGGTACTCCTACCCCGTCAGCGTCACCCGGCGTCGACGGTGACCGGTTCGTCGGCCTCTATCTCGACGTCGAGAACATCGGGCTGGAGCTCGCCGTGCTCGCTGTCGGCCGTCGCCGCGTCGTCGGCGTGGTCGACAAGCTCGATGTCAACGGACGCTTCCACGCCCACCTCCACGTCGGCGTCGGCGTCGGCGTCGGCGTCGGCGTCGGCGTCGGCCAGAGCGACATTGTCGTGCCGGCTCTTGCTCGCCGCCGCGGCCACAGCAGCCGGACTCGGCGCGCCGCGGCGACCCTTGCCCTTGGTCGGCGTCGGCGCGAGCAGCTCTTGGTGGACGACGACACCACGCCCCGCGCACTCCGGGCACGGATCGCTGAAGGACTCGAGGAGCCCCTGGCTGATGCGCTTTCGGGTCATCTGCAGCAGACCGAGCGAGGTGATCTCAGCGACCTGATGCTTGGTGCGATCCCTGCCCAGACACTCAGTCAGCCGTCGGGTGACGAGCTCGCGGTTGCTCTCGAGGATCATGTCGATGAAGTCGACGACGATGATGCCGCCGATGTCGCGCAGCCGGAGCTGTCGGACGATCTCTTCTGCCGCTTCAAGGTTGTTGCGGGTGACGGTCTCCTCGAGATTCCCGCCCTTGCCGGTGAACTTGCCAGTGTTGACGTCGACGACCGTCATCGCCTCCGTGCGGTCGATGACGAGAGAGCCGCCGCTCGGCAGGGAGACCTTGCGATCCAGCGCCTTCTGCAGCTGCTCGTTGACGCGATAGCTCTCGAAGAGCGGGCTGTCCCCGTCGTACTTCGTCAGTCGCGGCAGCAGGTCAGGGGCGAGGGTCGACAGGTATCCCTCGATGAGGTCGTACTCGGTCCCGGCCTCGACGACCAACGCGTGGAAGTCCTCGTTGAAGTTGTCGCGGATTACCTTGATGACGAGGTCCGGCTCCGCGTGCAGCAACGCCGGCGCGGACTCCTTCTTCGCCTTCTTCTCAATGACCTCCCACTGAGCTTTCAGCCGTTCGAGGTCACGGGTCAGGTCTTCTTCTGACGCACCCTCAGCCGCCGTGCGGATGATGATGCCGGCCCCCTCGGGCTTGAGGGCCTTGAGGATCGACTTCAGCCGGGCTCGCTCGGTGTCCGGCAGCTTTCGACTGATCCCCGTCATTGACTGCTCAGGCACATAGACCATGTAGCGCCCGGGCAGGGAGATCTGCGACGTGAGACGGGCTCCCTTGTGCCCGATCGGGTCCTTGGTGACCTGGACCATCACCTGCTGGCCGCTCTTCAGCGCCTGCTCGATGCGTGGGGCTCGACCCTCGAGCGCGCTCGCGTCGTAGTTGACCTCGCCGGCGTAGAGCACGGCGTTGCGGCCCTTGCCGACGTCGACGAAGGCCGCCTCCATCGAGGGCAGGACGTTCTGCACGCGACCGAGGTAGACGTTGCCGGCGTACGACGTCGCACTCGCCTTCGTGACGTAGTGCTCGACGAGCACACCGTCTTCAAGCACGGCGATCTGGGTGCGGTCGTCGGTCTGGCGAACGAGCATCGTGCGCTCGACCGCCTCGCGACGAGCCAAGAACTCCGACTCGGTGACGATCGACGGACGGCGACTGCCCGACCGCCCATCACGGCGGCGCTGCCGCTTGGCCTCGAGCCGGGTGGAGCCTCCGACACCACGTACGCCATCGTCTTCCCGGGCGGGCTGCTGCTTACGCGGCTCACGCGGCTCACGCGGCTCACGGACGCGGACGACCGTGCGAGGCGGGTCGTCCGGCCCCGGCTCTGCGCCTTCACTGGCGCTACCACCTCGACGACGACGCCGACGACGACGTGTTCCGCCCGCCTCCGTGCCGTCGTCGCTGTCCTGTCCTGGGCCGTCGGCTCCGTCACCGACCTCGGCTGCCTCGCCATCAGGTGCGGCGTCACCGCCCGTCTCACCGGACTCGTCACCGGGCTCGGTGCCCTTGCCTCGGCCCCGACCACGGCGGCCACGGCGGCGGCGGGAGCGACCCCGCTCGCCGGCTTCGTCGGCATCTGGGCCGACGTCGGAATCGGCCGACTCGTCCGCGTCGACGTCTGTGTTGGCGCTCAGATCAGCGGACGGCTCGCCGCCCTCGATGGCTATGCGCGGGCGCCGACTACGGGTTCGTGGAGAGCGATCAGCCTCGGCGCCGGCGATCGACGCGTCGTCGTCCGGTGCAGCCACCGTGACCGGGGCCGCAAAGGTGACCTTGGGTGGGGTGAACGCTACAGCCGGCGGCGGGCTGGCCGGCCGCCGGGTCGGCTGCGCAGCGATCGGGTTGGCGGCGAACGCCCACTCGTCTGGGGTGTCGATGTCGCCTGAGGTCTCGTCGACCTCCTCCTCGACCACCGCGGCCAGTTCGGCGGCTGGCGCGGCCTGGACTGCGCCGGGCTCGGGAGACTTGGCGGCAGCGGTCGTGGTCCGCCGGCGGCTTCGGGGAGGTGGCGTAGCGCTGGCGGAGACCGGGTCGGCTGCGGGTGCGGCACCACCTACGGCGGTGGGCTCCTGCGCTGAGTCCGCGGAGGCACTCCGTCGCCGGGTGCGGGTGGTCTTGGTCGGGACGTCTGATGTCGACTCGGAGTCGACGGATGACGCGGCGGCCTCGGGCGGCGCGACTGCCTTGGTCGCTCGGGCGCGCTTGGGCTTCGCCGGTGCCTCCGACCTCGGCTCGGTCGTCGGCTCGGCTACGGCGCCGTCGGGCGTCGCGGCCTTGGCGCGCGTCCGGCGGGCTCGAGGGGCGGGCGAGGTGGTCCCGGAGGCGTCGGCGTCGGGGCGATCGGGGGGGACTTCGGGCATCTGGTGCCTTCTCGGTGTCGAGCTCCCGGGCGCGGATCGCGGCCTCGCGGGAGCTGGTCGGGTACCGGCGGCGAGAGCCGCCGGAAGTCTGCAGTGACGCCATCCTGGCGCAACTCGCCGGTAGGCCCCGGTCGACGAGCCGGAGCTGTCAGGAGGACAGCGCGCGGTCGACGCCCAAAGGGTCAGCCAGCCGACCCGCGTCGTCGAGGTGGCCCTGGGCGAGTCGCCGCGCCTCGGGAGGCGCCGGCGGGGCCAGCTCAGGCTCAACGGAGCACAGGCCCGACAGGATGTCGTCGGTGCGTACGGCGGGTGTCACGTGCCGCACGACACAGCGAAGTATCGCACAAGGACCGTCCGGGCCAGGCTCCGACGACACGCTGGAGGTGACCAGCGGTGCCCGCGCGTCGAATCGCCGTACGCCGTCCTTGGTCCGTCGCTCGACCGGGACCTCCTCGGCGGCAACGAACGCCGCGAGCGCTTTCTCGAGGAGAGCCGGCTCTACCCCCGGCAGGCGGATCTCCCACGAGGATGCATCGACCAGGTCCGCGATGGACGGGCCGCCCGCAGGGGCTTCGACGCATTCGAGCACGTCCAACCCAGGCGGCAGCGAGTCGTCCAGCGCCCGCCGGACGTCGTCGGGCTCGCAGCGCACGGCCAAGCCGATCTCGACGTACTCCGCCTCGCTGGCCACTCCGGTCGGGGTCGCGTTGACCCACGAGATCTTGGGGTGCGGCGAGAAGCCCGCGCTGTAGCCCATCGGGATGCCAGCCCGGCGAAGGGCCCGCTCGAAGGCTCGGGCGAAGTCCCGGTGGGAGGTGAACCGCAGCCGGCCCCGCTTGGCGTAACGCAACCGCAGCCGCTGTACGACGGGCGGCGGCGGCGGGCCGTCGGGCGTGCGCTGCTTACTCACCCCGAACGGTGCGCTCGGGTACGGCGGCGGATCAGCAGGGGCGTCGCGGTCATCGGGTCACGCTCAGCGGAAGCAGGGTCTGGCCGGTCGGACCGACCTGGATCTCAGTGTTCATGCCGGGGCACACCCCGCAGTCGAAGCACGGGATATCCCGGCAGTCGTCGAGCGTCTGCTCACTCAACGCCTCCTGCCAGTCCGACCACAGCCACTCCTTCTCGAGTCCCGAGTCGAGGTGGTCCCAGGGCAGCACCTCATGCTCGCCGCGCTCGCGGGTGGTGTACCAGTCGACGTCGATGCCGGCCTGCTCGGCAGCGGCCATCCAGCGGTCGTAGGAGAAGTGCTCGCTCCAGCCGTCGAAGCGCGCGCCGTCCACCCAGGCCTGACGGATCACGGCGCCAATCCGCCGGTCGCCGCGCGAGAGCAGGCCCTCGACGATGCCCGGCTTCCCGTCGTGGTATCGGTAGCCGATCGCCTTGTCGCGCCCGAGTGCGTCGCGCAGCAGCTTCAGCCGCCGGTCTGTTGTCTCGTGGTCGGCCTGCGCGGCCCACTGGAACGGCGTGTGCGGCTTGGGCACGAAGCCGCCGATCGAGACCGTGCAGCGGATGTCCTTCTGCCCGGTCGCCTCGCGGCCGGCCTTGATGACCGCCTTCGCCAGATCCGCGATCTCGACCACGTCATCGTCGGTCTCGGTCGGCAAGCCGCACATGAAGTAGAGCTTCACCTGCCGCCAGCCCGCGGCATACGCCGTCGTCACCGTACGGATCAGGTCGTCCTTGCTCACCGTCTTGTTGATGACCCGACGCAGCCGCTCGCTGCCACCTTCGGGCGCGAAGGTGAGACCGCTTCGGCGGCCGTTGCGCGAGAGCTCCTGCGCGAGGGTGACGTTGAAGGCGTCGACCCGGGTGCTCGGCAACGACAGCGACGTCTGCGTGCCGGCGTAGCGGGTGGCGAGCCCCCGCGCGATGTCGCCGATCTCGGAGTGATCCGCGCTGGAGAGGCTCAGCAAACCGACCTCTTCGTAACCCGTGGCCGCCAGACCGCGCTCGACCATCTCGCCGATCCCGGTGATGCTGCGCTCGCGCACCGGGCGCGTGATCATCCCCGCCTGGCAGAAGCGACACCCCCGGGTGCAACCCCGGAAGATCTCAACGCTCATCCGCTCGTGCACGGTCTCAGCCAGCGGGACGAGCGGCGCCTTCGGATAGGGCCACTCGTCGAGGTCCATGACCGTGCGCTTCTGCACGCGGAACGGGACGCGCGGGCTGACCGGTACGACGCGCTTGATGCGCCCGTCGGGGAGGTACTCGACGTCGTACAGGCTCGGGACGTAGACCCCGGGCACGCCGGCGAGGCGCAGCAGCAGCTCACTCCGGCCGCCGGGTGAGCCTTCACGCTTCCAGGCGCGAACCACCTCGGTGATCTCGAGCACCGCCTGCTCGCCGTCACCGAGCACCGCGGCGTCGACGAAGTCGGCGATGGGCTCCGGGTTGAACGCCGCGTGCCCGCCCGCGATGACAACGGGGTGCGCCTCTGTGCGCTCGGCCGCCGTCACGGGAATGCCTGCGAGGTCGAGCGCCTCGAGCAGATTGGTGTAGCCCAGCTCGGTGGAGAAGCTCACACCGAGCAGGTCGAAGGCGACGACCGGGCGGTGTCCGTCGACGGTGAACTGCGGTACGCCGTTCTGGCGCATCAGTGCCGCCAGGTCTGGCCAGACGCTGTAGGTGCGCTCGGCGAGCACGCCGGCCACCTCGTTGAGCACTTCGTAGAGGATCATGACGCCCTGGTTCGGCAGCCCCACCTCGTAGGCGTCGGGGTACATGAGCGCCCAGCGCACCTCGCTGGAATCCCAGTCCTTGATGACCGAGTTGAGCTCGCCGCCGACGTACTGGATCGGCTTCTGCACGCGCGGCAGCAGCCGCTCGAGCTGCGGGAAGACAGACTCCATGGACCTCAGGGTAGTCGGGTGGGTGCTAGTGGTCGCGACTAGTCCCACTCACGGGAGCGCATGTGCACGTTGCAGAGCAGGCCGATCGCCATCATCGTCGCGAACATCGACGACCCCCCGTAGGAGACGAAGGGCAGCGGCAGGCCGGTGACCGGCATGATGCCGAGCGTCATCCCGATGTTGACGAAGCTCTGGAACGCGAACCACGACACCACCCCGGACGCGACCAAGGTGCCGAAGGCATCTCCGGCGTTCGCAGCGATCGAGATGCCGCGCCAGAGGATGATCGCGAGCAGCAGCAGGATCAGTCCGGCCCCGACGAAGCCGAGCTCCTCCCCAGCGACGGTGAAGACGAAGTCGGTCTGCTGCTCGGGCACGAATTGGCCCGTCGTCTGCGTGCCCTGGAAGAGCCCGGAGCCGCGGACACCGCCGGACCCGATGGCGATGCGCGCCTGGTTGACGTTGTAGCCCGCCGTGCCGAGGTTGGCTGACGGGTTGGCGAACGAGGTGAAGCGCTCGACCTGGTAGTCCTTGAGCATGTCGAAGTGCAGGATCGACCAGCCGGCTGCGACGCCTGCGGCGATGAGCCCGACCACCCAGCGGGCCGGCGCGCCGGACACCGCGAGCACTCCCAGGATCGTGAAGACGAAGACCATCATCGTGCCGAAGTCGGGCTGCAGCAGGATCAGCCCCATCGGCACCGCGGCGAGCCCGAGCACGAGGAGCACGTCGCTGTCGCGCGGGTCGTCCTCGGCGTCGCGTTTCTCCCCGAGGATCATCGCCATGCCCACGACGAGGGCGACCTTGGCGAACTCCGACGGCTGGATCTGGAAACCGCCGCCGACCTCGATCCACGACCGCGACCCGTTGATGACCGAGCCCAGCGGCGTCAGCACGGCGACCAGGCCCAAACATGAGGCGACGTAGACGATCGGGGCGTAGGCGCGCAGCATCCGGTAGTCGACCAGCGCAGCGACCGCACCCATCGCGAGACCGAGGCAAAGGTTGAGTGCGTGGCGTTTGAGAAAGGCCTGAGGATCGCCGCCGGCCGACTCGAGCCGCGTCCGGGTCGCCGACCACACGAGCACCGCGCCCAAGACGCCCAAGGACGTGGCGGCAACGACGAGCACCCAGTCCATCCGGCGCAGCGGGGAGTCGCGGTCGAGCACCCGCTCCCGCCAGCCCTCGCGGCGGCCGAGCGGCACCGGCGAGATCCGGGGCGTGCTCCAGTCCGTCATCGAGCGGCTCCGGCCCGACGGCGACGTCGCCGTACGGCGAAAGCCGCGATCGGGATGAGGACCTGCGTCTCCCCCGCCGGGACACCGAGAGGCACACCTCGGCCGGCACTGGCCGGCGCGATCGTCGCTGGCGCCTTCGCTGGCGCCTTCACCCGCGGTTGAGCACAGGGCGGAGGCGGCCGCTGGACTGAGCCGTCCGGGCGGACCACTGGGAGCGCGGTGGGAGTGAGGCCGCACGCCATGGCGGCCGGGCGGCCGGCCAGGCCGTACATGCCCTCGTAGATCTCTCGCACGGCCGGCGCCGCGATCGAGCCGCCGGTGCCAGCCTGCTCGACCATGACGACGACGGCGTACTTCGGCGCCTGGGCCGGCGCGAACGAGGCGAACCACGACGTGTCCTGCTTGTCGTTGACCTGAGCAGTTCCGGTCTTGCCGGCGACGTCGAGCCGGGCGAAGTCAAAGCCCCGGAACGCTCCCCCCGCGGTACCGCCGGGCTTGGTCACACCGGTCAGCGACTCACGGACGTAGGCGAGCACCTCGGCGGACACCGGCAGCTTCGCGGTCTGCACCGTCGGCACGACGCGGGTGACCTTGCCCGTGCGATCGATCACCGCCTTGCCGATGCGCGGCCGGATGAGCTTGCCGCCATTGGCAAGTGCGGCGTACGCGCGCGCCAGTTGGACAGGTGTGACCAGAGTGTCGCCCTGGCCGATGGAGAGGTTGACGTGGTCTCCGCCGTTGTACCGGTAACCGTCACTGCAGTTCTCCCGCGCCAGCTGCTCGAGGAAGGCGCGACGCACCGGATCGAGCTGCTCGGGGTAGCCACGGCGGGCCCGGTCGCAGTACGTCGCCTTGCTGCGCTCCCATCGCCGCTGCTTGAAGCCGCGGTCGGTGATCTGCCCGGCGGACTCACTCGGCAGGTCGATGCCCGTCTTGGCGCCCAAGCCGAAGCTCCGCGCCATCGACTGGATCGCCTCAACCGGCTTCTCCTTGCGGTCGACCCGCGCGTTGTCGGCGACGTAGTTGGCGATGGCGAAGTTGTAGAAGATCGTGTCGCACGACTTCACCAGCGCGGTGCGCAAGTTGATCGATCCGAGTGGCCGACTGTCGAAGTTGCGGAAGGTGCGTCCGAACTTCACCGAGCCAGGACAGGAGTAGCTCCCGCCCAGCGACGCCTGGCCCTGGGCGACTGCGGCCGACGTGCTGACGACCTTGAATGTCGACGCCGGGGCGAACAGCCCCTGCGTCGCTCGCGATATCAGCGGAACTCCCGCCTCCTTGCTGTTGAGCACCGCGAAGTTGCTCTGCGAGATCCCGCCGATGAACAGACCCGGGTCGTACGTCGGATAGCTCGCCATCCCGACGATCGCGCCGGTATCTACCTCGAGGATCACGCCGGCTGCGGACGGCGCCTTGAACGGCAGCTTGTTGCCGCGAAGGTCGATGGTGGAGCGGGCCTTGAGCACCGCGCGCTCCAACGCGATCTCGAGGACCCGCTGAGCCGGAGCATCGATCGTCGTCACGAGGTCCTTGCCGGACTCGGCTGGCGTATCCGCCGCCAGGCCGGTAACCCGGCCCTTGGAGTCGACGAGGAACTGCTTGACGCCGGAGCGGCCGCGCAGGTCGGCGTCGTAGGACTGCTCGAGCCCGGCTCGTCCGGTGAGATCAGTGCGCTGGAGGTCGGGATACTTCTTCTTGACCAGCTCCTCTTCGGTGATCGGCGACACATAGCCGAGCAGGTGAGCGCCGAGGCTCTTGTTGGGGTAGTCACGCACCGACTGCAGCGTCGCCTCGATTCCTGGGAAGTCCTCGGCGTGCTCCTCGATCCGGAACGCCAGCTCGTCGGGCACGTCAGCCATGATCGGCACCGGCTGGAACGGGCTGCCGTTCCAGCACGGGACGTCGGGCGGCGGCGGACTTTTCGGGTCGGGCTTAGTGCCGCAGGGAGAGATCCGACCGCGGATCTCGGTGGCCGGCATCGAGAGCACCCCGGCGAGGCGGTCCAGCACCTCCCGGCCGTCCTCGGGAAGTCGGTCGAGCGCCGTCCGGTCGACCGTGACGACCGAGACCGTGCGGTTGCGGACCAGCTCGCGGCCCACCGAGTCGAGGATGCGCCCTCGCGGTGCTGCTGTGATGACGGGGCGGACCCGGTTGTTCTTGGCCGCTTGGGCGAAGCGCTCACCGGACATGACCTGGAGGAACCACAGGCGACCGAAGAGGGTGAGGAACAGACTCAAAACGAGGATGCGCAGCACGGCCAGGCGTAGGCGTGACCGATCGCTCACCGCCGCTTCCTCTCCGGCATCAGGTGCCTCGTCAGCCCACCCGGCGGTCCGCGTCATCAGTGCGGCCGGACAACGCCGAGACCGCGACGAACACGAAGGGGGTGAGGACGACATCGTACAAGGAAGCCAACGTCACCGACCTCACGAGTGCATCGGGGCGGACCCTTGGATCACCCAGAAGTGCCAGCAGCGCAGCAAAAGCGACAGCGCCTGCCGCGGTCGCCACGCCGACAAAAAGCATCGGGGTGGTAATCGCCAGGCGGTCGAGGTAGGCCCGCACGATGCCGGCGACGTAACCGATGCAACACAGGACAAGCGCGAGCAGCCCGAGCGTGTGGTCGCTGAGCAGGTCTTGCAGCAGCCCCGCACCGAAGCCGCTGACCATTCCCACACCCGGCCCGCCGGTCAGCGCCAGGCAGACCACGACCACGAGCACCAGATCGGGCTGGGCGCCGAGGAAGTCCAGGCGCGAGAGCACGGTGGTCTGAACCAGCAGGGCGGTGATCAGGAAGAGGCAGATCGTGAGGAAGCGGTTGGCGGTCACGTCAGCCCGCAGGCGTGGGGGACGGCGACGGAGTGAGGGACGGCGACGGCGTCCCGGCCGTCGCTGGTGTGGGCGCAGGCGAGGGCCTCGCCGCTGGCGAGGGAGCCGGCGGTGTAGGGCGCACGGGGGCCGCCGGAGTATCGCGGGGAGCCGTCAGGATGATGCCCACGATGTCCAGAGCTGTGTAGCGCACGTACGGCGTCACGCTGACCCTCTTGGTCAGTGTCGGCTGTCGGGTGATCGTGTCCGCGACACCGATCGGGATGCCACCGATGTAGGTGCCCGAGTCGCTCGTCAGCACCACGTCGCCCTTCGCCACCGCGGCGTCGGGCTCTCGCAGCTCGAGGGTGAGCGGGTCGAGGCCGTTGCCGCTGACCAGGCCCCGCTGCGCGTTGGCCAGCCGAGCGCCGACCGCCGACTGCGGATCGATGACGAGGAGAACCTGAGCGGTGAACCCAGCTACCTCCAGCACCCGCCCCACCAGGCCGTCGCCGGTGATCACCGTCATGTCCTCGCGCACGCCGTCGCGCGCGCCGCGGTCGACCGTGATCGTCCATTCGAAGTTGTTGGGGCTGTCGGCGATCACCGTCGCCGGCAGGATCTCCGCGCCCCGGCCGCCCGAGGCACCGAGAAGTCGGTCCAGCTCGTCACTGCGACGTCGTACGTCTTCTGCCTGACGGAGCTGGTTGCGCAGCTCCGCGTTCTCCTTGCGCAGGTCCTCGACCTGGTCGGTGAGCGAGCCCAGGTCGCCGACCGACGACAGCGCGTTGCCGATCGGCCGTACGACGCGGGTCACGGCTCGTTGCATCGGACCGACGACGGTCGCTGCGCCGCGGCGGAGACCGGCGAGAGCAGTCCCCTCTCCGCCGCGGTAGTCGACCGTGATGAGGGTGAACGACGTGAGGATCAGCAGGGCAAGGATCAGCCGCAGGCGACGGGAGTCCCGGTACACGTGGAAGTCGCGCGGGCGCGCGGTTGCCTAGTGCCGAGGGGAGGAGATCAGGACCGGCTTGAGCGCCTCGAACTCCTCGACGCACTTGCCGGAGCCCAACGCAACCGAGTGGAGCGGGTTGTCGGTGATGTGGATCGGCATGCCCGTCTCGTGCTTGAGCCGCTCGTCGAGGCCCTTGAGCAGCGCGCCGCCGCCGGTGAGCACGATGCCGCGGTCCATCACGTCACCGGACAGCTCCGGCGGACACTTGTCGAGGGTGGTCTTGACGGCGTCGACGATGGCGTTGACCGGCTCCTCGATCGCCTTGCGGATCTCCTCCGCGCTCACCACGATCGTCTTCGGCAGCCCGGACACGAGGTCGCGGCCGCGGATCTCCGCGTGCGGCTCGTCCGGCATCGGGAAGGCCGAGCCAATCGTCATCTTGATCTCCTCGGCGGTGCGCTCGCCGAGCATCAGCGAGTACTCCTTCTTCACGTAGCTGATGATCGAGCTGTCCAGCTCGTCACCGCCGACGCGGATGCTCTGGCTGGTGACAATTCCACCGAGGGAGATCACCGCGACCTCCGTCGTACCGCCACCGATGTCGACCACCATGTTGCCGGTCGGCTCGTGCACGGGCAGGCCAGCGCCGATCGCCGCCGCCATGGGCTCTTCGATGATGTAGACCCGTCGGGCACCGGCCTGGTAGCCCGCCTGCTCGACAGCACGCTGCTCGACCCCGGTGATGCCGCTGGGCACGCAGACGACGATGCGCGGCTTGGCGAAGTGGCGGCGACGGTGCACCTTCTGGATGAAGTAGCGCAGCATCCGCTCGGTGGTCTCGAAATCGGCGATGACGCCGTCCTTGAGCGGCCGGATCGCCACGATGTTGCCCGGCGTGCGGCCGATCATCCGCTTGGCCTCGGTGCCGACCGCCAGGATGCCCTTGTTGTTGGTGTTGATCGCTACGACGCTCGGCTCGTTGAGCACAATGCCGCGACCGCGGACGTAGACGAGGGTGTTGGCGGTGCCCAGGTCGACCGCCATGTCACGGCCGAGGAACGACAGGGTGCTCGATGCCATGGAGACGAAGGCCTTTCGAAGGAATGCCGGGGGCGACGCCGTACGCCGACGCGCCACAGGTCGAGTCGATGGTAACCGAGGTCAGGCTTCACCCGAAAAGCCCCCTCGACCTGACCTCGAGAGTCAGCCGATCCGCAGCATGATCAGAGGCTGGGGAAGAAGATGGCGAGCTCGCGGGTGCCGGACTCGGGGGAATCGGAGCCGTGCACCAGGTTCTGGCCGATCTCCAGCGCGTAGTCGCCACGGAGCGTGCCCGGGAGGGACTTCACCGGGTCGGTGACGCCCATGAGAGTGCGCACGGCCTCGACAGCGCGCGGGCCCTCGACCGCCAGCGCGACGAGCGGTCCGCCGGTGATGAACTCCACGAGCTCACCGAAGAACGGTCGCTCAGAGTGCTCGGCGTAGTGCCGTCCGGCCGTCTCGGCGTCGAGGGTGCGCATCTCGACGGCCAGCAGGCGCAGCCCCTTGCGCTCGAGGCGGCCGATCACCTCGCCGACCAGGCCGCGGCGTACGCCGTCCGGCTTGACGAGGACGAGGGTGCGTTCGGACACGACGGATCTCCTTGGGGATGGGTGGGCGGTGCGACAACCCTACCGGGACGTCGCCGGTGACGAGTGGTGGGGTCAGGTCGAGGAAACCAGCAGCGTACGGGCCTCGCCGACCGTGTAGAGCGAGCCGGTGACGAGCACTCCCGCTCCGGCCCCACCCCCTTCGTCGGCGAGGCGCAGAGCCACGTCGAGCGCGTCGGGCAGGCTCGTCGCCGTGTGCACGCGGTCCGCACCGAAGGCCGCGATCGCGCTCTCCGCCAGGTCCTCGGCGGGCAGCGCCCGGGGAGAGCTGTTGGTCGTCACGACGATCTCGTGCAGCACAGTCTCCAGGCCCGCCAGCATGGCGGCGGCGTCCTTGTCCGCCAAGATCGCGACCACGCCGATGAGCCGGTCGAAAGCGAATGCCTCCTCGAGCGCATCTCCCAGCGCCGCCACGCCGGCCGGGTTGTGCGCCCCGTCAAGAAGCACTGTGGGGCTGCGTCGTACCACCTCCAGTCGTCCCGGCGAGTCAGCGGCGGCGAGGCCCGCGCGCACCGCCTCGACGTCGAGCTGGGCGCTCGCTCCTCCCAGGAAGCACTCCACCGCTGCCACAGCGCAGGCAGCGTTAGCCGCCTGGTGCGCGCCGTGCAGGGGAAGGAACAGGTCGTCGTACGTGCCGGCGAGTCCGGCGATGCTCAACGTCTGCCCGCCAACAGCGACCAGCCGATGCGCGACACCGAAATGCACGCCCTCCACCGCGAGCTCGGCGCCCACCTCGGCGGCCCGACGTACCAAGACCTCAGCCGACTCGAGCGTCTGCACCCCGGAGACGACGCGAGCGCCCTCGTGGATGATCCCCGCCTTCTCCCCCGCCACCGACGTCAACGAGTGCCCGAGCAGCTCGGTGTGATCGAGGGAGATCGGGGTGATGACGCAGGTGCCGGCGCGAATCACGTTGGTCGCGTCCCATCGACCGCCCAGACCGACCTCGACCACACCGACGTCGACCGGAGCGTCGGCGAAGACCGCAAGGCCCATCGCGGTGATCGCCTCGAAGTACGTCACGGGGTGCGGGTGGCGAGAGTCGACGAACCCGAGGTACGGCGCAAGCTCGCCGTACGTCGCGACGAAACGGGCTGCAGTGATCGACGCGCCGTCCAGAGCGATGCGCTCGAGCACAGTGCTCAAGTGGGGGCTGGTGTAGCGCCCGGTACGCAAGCCGAACGCCCGCAGCAGCGCGTCGACCATGCGGGTCGTCGAGGTCTTGCCGTTGGTGCCGGCGACGTGCACCGACGGGTACGACAGCTGCGGCGAGCCCAGCACGTCCATCAGATCGGCCATCCGAGCGATGTCCGGGTCGACTCCGAGCATGCCGAGCTCGCCGTCGATCCGCGAAGTCAGCGCGCGCAGAGTCCTTGCCAAGCCGTCCGCGGCGTCGTTGGGCGCGGCACTCGTCATGGCGTGACGGGCGCCAGCGTCACCTCGACGCCGGGCTCGCCCTCCTCGATGGCGAGGTCTGCGACGACCCCAGCCTGAGCCACGTCGCCACGAGCTGCCCGCAGCGCAGCGACCCGGTCCGGAGTCTCCCGGATCACGGCGCGCTCCACTGGCGCGCGCATGGACTGCTGCGCCTCGCTCTTGGCCTTGCGGATAGCGCCCAGAGCCGCGGCAGCCGTCTCAAGGACCAGCGGATTGCCGTTGGCACCCCCTTCAACGCGGATCTCTTGCGCGTCGGGCCACGGTGCACGGTGCACCGAGCCGTCCTGCCACCACGACCAGATCTCCTCGGTCGCGTACGGCAGGGTGGGCGCCAAGAGCCGCAGCAGAGTGGACAGCGCGAGGCGCAGCGCCCGACCCGCGGACGGCGGCTGGCTCTCGTCGTACGCGCGGCTCTTGACCAGCTCGACGTAGTCGTCGCAGAAGTTCCAGAAGAAGGCTTCGGTGCGCTCCAGCGCGCGGGCGTAGTCGTATCCGTCGTACGCCGCCGTGGCCTCGTCCACCACGTCGGCGAGACGGGACAGCATCGCGCAGTCGAGGGCCTCCGTGATGGGCGTCGAAGCCGCCCTCGTCGCGTCGTACGGGAGGCCGAGAACGAACTTCGACGCGTTGAGCAGCTTGATGGCGAGGCGTCGGCCGACTTTCATCTGCGCGAAGTCGACGGCAGTGTCGGTGCCCGGACGACCGCTGCAGGCCCAGTAGCGGACAGCGTCGGCGCCGTACTCCTCGAGCAACGGCAGCGGTGTCACGACGTTGCCCTTGGACTTCGACATCTTCTTGCGGTCCGGGTCGAGCACCCAACCGTTGATCGTCGTCGCGCGCCACGGCAGCTCGCCATGCTCGGCGTGGGCGCGCACGACGCTGGAGAACAGCCAGGTCCGGATGATCTCTGGACCTTGTGGCCGCAGGTCCATGGGGAAGATGCGCTCGAAGAGATCCGCATCCTCAGCCCACCTGCCGGCAATCTGCGGCGAGAGCGACGACGTCGCCCAGGTGTCCATGATGTCGGGGTCGGCGACGAACCCGCCGGGTGTCCCCCGCTGGTCTTCGGTGAACCCCTCGGGTACGTCGCTGGACGGGTCAATTGGCAGCCGGGACTCGTCCGGGAGGATCAGCCGGTCGTAGCGTGGCTCGCCGTCGTCGCCGACGGCGTACCAGACGGGGAATGGCACGCCGAAGTAGCGCTGCCGACTGATCAGCCAGTCGCCGACCAGTCCGCCCACCCAGTTCTCGTATCGGGACTGCATGTGCGGCGGGTGCCACGTCAGCTCTTTGCCGCGCTGCAGCAGCGCGTCGCGCAGGCCCGCGTCACGTCCGCCGTTGCGGATGTACCACTGGCGGCTCGAGACGATCTCGAGCGGACGGTCGCCCTTCTCGTAGAACTTCACCGGGTGGGTGATCGGCTTCGGCTCGCCGACGAGAGCACCGCTCTCAGCCAGCAGCTCCACGATGCGCTTCTGCGCCTGCTTGGCCGTCTTGCCGGAGAGCTCGGCCCACGTGTCGTTCTCGGGCACCCCCGCAGGCGGCGTGGCGAGGATCCGCCCGTCGCGGCCGATGATGGTGCGCACCGGCAGGTCGAGCTCGCGCCACCACGTGACGTCGGTGACGTCGCCGAAGGTGCAGATCATCGCGATGCCGGAGCCCTTCTCAGGGTCAGCCAGCTCGTGTGCCTTGATCGGCACCTCGACGCCAAAGAGCGGAGTGCGCACCGTCGTGCCGAAACGCTCCTGGTAGCGCGCATCGTCCGGGTGCGCGACCAGAGCCACACACGCCGGGATCAGCTCGGGTCGGGTTGTCTCGATCGCGATGTCGGCACCGTCATCGCTGGCGAACATGATGCGGTGGTATGCCGCGGGCATCTCGCGATCCTCGAGCTCGGCCTGCGCCACCGCCGTACGGAAGTCGACGTCCCACAAGGTGGGTGCCTCGGCGGCATACGCCTCGTCACGGGCGAGGTTGCGCAGGAACGCCTGCTGCGAGGCGCGCTGCGACTCCGGGCCGATCGTCGTGTAGGTCTGCGCCCAGTCGACGGAGAGGCCGAGCCGACGCCACAGTGCCTCGAACTGCTTCTCATCTTCGGCGGTGAGCCTCAGGCACAGCTCAACGAAGTTGCGACGGCTGATCTGGACCTGGTCCTTGCCCGGGTCATCCGGCGGCGTGTACGACGCGTCGTACGGGATCGACGGGTCACAGCGCACGCCGAAGTAGTTCTGAACGCGGCGCTCGGTGGGCAGGCCGTTGTCGTCCCAGCCCATCGGGTAGAAGAGCTCGCGGCCGCGCATCCGCTGGTAACGGGCGATCGCGTCGGTCTGCGCGTAGCCGAACACCGAGCCCATGTGCAGCGAGCCGCTCACCGTGGGCGGGGGAGTGTCGATGGAGAAGATCTCATCGCGGGGCCGGGTGCGGTCGAAGCGGTAGAGCCCCGTGGTCTCCCAGCGCTCACCCCACTTCTCTTCCAGGCCGTCCAACGTCGGCTTATCGGGCATGCGGGAGGCGGAGGTCATCGTGGTCACGGGCGAAATCCTAGGGGCCGTGCCCGCGGGTGGCTGGCCCAGTGGCCTGCGCGTCCGAGCGGCGGGCACCGGCCGATCGAGGGCCTTGGCCGCGGCCAGGAGGGCGAAGAGTCCGTCGACCGCCTCTCCGGCGTCAACGTCGAAGTCGACGAGCACCGACGGCGAGCCGCCGAGGTGGCCGAGCACCGGGTGCGAGTCCGGGGCCTCGACGAAAGCGACCATGGGCTGCCCGAAACCAGGGTCGAAGGTGTGCCCCGGCTCGAGCGGCTCCAGTGTCGAAGCCCGCACCCGCGCCAGGTGCCCGAGCAGTTGACCGACTGTGCGCAAGCCCTCGTCCGGTACGTCGATCGCGGCGAAGTCCGAGTGCGCGAACTTCGCCATCCCGTGGGTGTGCAGCGTCGCGGAGCGGCCATCCGGCGACCAGTCGGTGTGGATCGCAACGTGATGACGCGCGTCGAACGGCCTGCCGGAGATCTGCTTCGCCCACTCCTTCGGGGTCCACAGCCGCTCTGCCGTCAAGTCGACGACGCACCCCCCCGCCCAGGGCAGCAGCGCGCTCACCGCGTCGGTCGCAAAAGCCAGCGCGTCAGGGTGCAGCGAGTCATCGCGCTCGACATCGACGAGAACTGCGCGGCGATAGAACGCGACCCGAGGGTAGTGGCGTCGCGAGATCGGCGGCACTCGCTGGTCGGCCAGCGTGCTCACCACGGCGCGCAGGGGGTCGTCCTCGGCGAGCGGAGCAACGGACACCCGCCATACCGAGGGGTCGAGCGCCGGCACGTCGGCGTCAGCGAGCAGCGCCTCCGGCGGGTCGTCGGTGCGCTCGGTGAAGACGGCGTAGGAACAGCGGGCGGTCATGGAGGGAGACGACGCGACCTGGCTACGCCGGAAGAGCGGCAGTGATCGCCTCGACGACAGTCGGGTCGTCCGGTGTGGTGCGAGGCCGGATCCGCTTGATGACTTCGCCGTCAGGCGAGACGAGGAACTTCTCGAAGTTCCACTGCACGTCGCCGGCGACGCCCTCGTCGTCGGCGACCTTGGTCAGCTCGGCGTAGAGCGGGTGCTGCCCCTCATCCTTGACGTCGAGCTTCTCGTAGAGCGGGAAGGTAACGCCGTAGGTCGTCGAGCAGAACGACTCGATCTCCTCCGCCGAGCCGGGCTCCTGCCCGAGGAACTGGTTGCAGGGGAAGCCCAGGACGGCGAAGCCGCGGGGGGCGAGCTCTTCGTGCAGCTTCTCGAGAGTTGCGTACTGCGGAGTCAGCCCGCACTTGGAGGCGACGTTGACGATGAGCAGCGCCTTACCCTTGTGCCCCGCCAGCGTCGCCGGCTCGCCGTGCAGCGTCTTCACGGGAATGTCGTAAATGGACACGGGATCTCCTCGGGGTTCAACGGGGGCTCCCCATCCTGCCGCACGCCGAAGGCTTCTGCTTTGGCGCTACCTAGGCGGTCTTTTCCCGGGGCTCGCGGCGCTTGCGGATCTCCGGCTGCGCGTCGCGGGGAACGAGGGTCGGCACGACCTTGTCCATCACAACCTCACGGGTGATGACACAGCGCGCGACGTCCTTGCGCGACGGGATGTCGTACATCACCGAGAGCAGCACTTCCTCCATGATGGCGCGCAGTCCGCGCGCGCCGGTGCCGCGCAGGATCGCCTGGTCTGCGATGGCCTCGAGGGCATCCTCAGCGAACTCGAGCTCGACGCCGTCGAGCTCGAAGAGCTTGCTGTACTGCTTGACCAACGCGTTGCGCGGCTCGGTGAGGATGCGGATCAGCGCGATGCGGTCGAGGTTGTGCACCGAGGAGATGACCGGGAGCCGACCGATGAACTCCGGGATCATGCCGAACTTCAGCAAGTCCTCCGGCATGACGTCGCCGAAGACGTCGACAGCGTCGACCTCGTGCTTGCCGTGGAGGACTGCGCCGAAGCCGATGGCCTTCTTGCCGATGCGCGCCTCGATGATCTTGTCGAGCCCGGCAAAGGCGCCGCCGACGATGAAGAGCACGTTGGTGGTGTCGATCTGGATGAACTCCTGGTGCGGGTGCTTGCGCCCGCCCTGGGGAGGAACGGACGCGGTGGTGCCCTCGAGGATCTTCAGGAGCGCCTGCTGGACACCCTCTCCCGACACGTCTCGGGTGATCGAGGGGTTCTCTGACTTGCGGGCGATCTTGTCGACCTCGTCGATGTAGATGATGCCCGTCTCGGCCTTCTTGACGTCGTAGTCAGCGGCCTGGATCAGCTTGAGCAGGATGTTCTCAACGTCTTCACCGACATACCCAGCCTCAGTTAGGGCGGTGGCGTCAGCGATGGCGAACGGGACGTTGAGCATCTTCGCCAGCGTCTGGGCGAGCAGTGTCTTGCCGCAGCCAGTCGGGCCGAGGAGCAGGATGTTGCTCTTGGCCAGCTCGACTTCCGCCTTCTCGTTGCTGCCGGCCTGGACGCGCTTGTAGTGGTTGTACACAGCCACCGACAGGATCTTCTTCGCCGAGTCCTGGCCGATCACGTAGCCGTCGAGGAACGAGAAGATCTCTTGCGGCTTAGGCAGCTCGTCCCACTTGAGCTCGCTGGCCTCAGAGAGCTCCTCCTCGATGATCTCGTTGCACAGGTCGATGCACTCGTCGCAGATGTAGACGCCAGGCCCGGCGATCAGCTTCTTGACCTGCTTCTGGGACTTGCCGCAGAAGGAGCACTTGAGCAGGTCACCGCCATCGCCGATGCGTGCCACCTAGCGTCACTCCCCTAACCGAGAACCCGACCTACAACGACGGTACCTGCAATTACGTCGGCTGAGCAGCCGTTAGATCTGAAACGTCCCTTGACAGTTAGCCACCGGTCTTGCCCACTGGGATCTTCCGGGAGTTGATGACATCGTCGATAAGACCGTAGGCCTTGGCTTCCTCAGCGGTGAGGATCTTGTCGCGTTCCGTGTCGCGGCGAACCTGCTCCTCGGTCTGGCCGGTGTGCAGCGCGAGGATCTGGTCAAGCATCGAGCGCATCCGCAAGATCTCCCGCGCCTGGATCTCGATGTCGCTCGACTGTCCCTCTCCCCCACCTGATGGCTGGTGAATGAGGATCCGGGCGTTGGGCAGGGCGTATCGCTTGCCTTTGGTGCCGGCGGCCAGCAGCACAGCTGCGGCTGAGGCAGCCTGGCCCATACACGTGGTGGCGATGTCTGGGCGGATGAACTGCATGGTGTCGTAGATGGCCGTGAGGGCGGTGATCGACCCGCCGGGCGAGTTGATGTAGAGCGAGATGTCCCGATCCGGGTCCTCGGACTCCAGGTGCAGCAGCTGGGCCATCACCACGTTGGCGACACCGTCGTCAATCGGTGTGCCCAGGAAGATGATCCGCTCCTTGAGCAGGCGGCTGTAGATGTCGAACGAGCGCTCGCCCCGGCTGGTCTGCTCGATGACGATCGGAATCGTGTAGTTGGTCGCGTCGTGCACGAGGTCCTCCTGGAGGGGCGGCGGTCTGGTCAGGTGGCGTCGGGCACTTGCTTGGTGCTGTCGACCACCTTGTCGACGAAGCCGTAGTCCTTGGCTTCTGCGGCGGTGAACCACCGGTCACGGTCGGAGTCGCGCTCGATCTGCTCGATCGGCTGCCCGGTGTGGAAGGCGATGCGCTCGGCCATCGTCTGCTTGACGTAGAGCATCTGCTCGGCCTGGATCGCGATATCCGCAGCCGTGCCGCCGATCCCGCCGGAGGGCTGGTGCATCATGATCCGCGAGTGCGGGAGGGCGAAGCGCTTGCCCGGCGTGCCGGCGCAAAGAAGAAACTGACCCATCGACGCAGCCAGACCCAGGGACACCGTCGAGATGTCGCAGTCAACGAACTGCATGGTGTCGTAGATCGCCATGCCGGCGGTCACCGAGCCGCCGGGTGAGTTGATGTAGATCGAGATGTCCCGCTTCGAGTCCTCGGCCGAGAGCAGCAGCAACTGCGCGCACACGGTGTTGGCGATCGGGTCGTCGATCGCCTGGCCCAGGAAGATGATGCGCTCCTTGAGCAGCCGATTGAAGACGGCCTCATCGGTCGGCGAAGGACCCGTGTAGCGGCCCTGCGGCGCCGTCGGCGTGTGCGACATCGAAGCTCACCTGTCCGTCGTACGGGTGGGAACGGTCTCATCAGTGCAGTCCGGCGAGCCTAACGCTCCGACGTGTGCCACGAGTCCCAGGATCGAGCGTGTTCGCTCTCGGCGCACCGCCCTGCCGGCTAGTGGTCGTGGCCGCTGTGGTCGTGACCCTCGTGATCGTGGTCGTCGTCCTCGTCCTCGAAGAGTTCGGGATCAACCGGGGTGGATTCGACTCCCGCCGCGGAAGCGGCGCCCGGGCCGTCGTCCTCGAGCTGGGAGAGGTCGACAGGGCGTCCAGAGGCATCAGTGATGGTCGCTGACTCGAGCACGAGCGCCAGCGACTTCCCCCGCACGATCTCCGCCATCAGCCCGGCCAGCTGCCCTTGCTGGACGAGACGCTGGGCCAGCTCGTCCGGACGGATGCCGGCTCGCTGAGCGCGGCGGACGACCTGGTCGGTGAGCTCGGCCTCCGTGACTGCGACCTCCTCCTTGGCGCCGATCGCGTCCAGGAGGAGCTGCGCCTTGACCGCCTCGGAGGCCCCGGTCCGGATCTCGCTTTCGACGCCCTCGGCGGTCTGCTCGGTGGCCTCGAGCCACGCCTCGAACCCCATACCCGCCTGCTCGATCTGGTCGTTGAGCCGGCGGGTCCGCCACTGCGCCTCGGCATCGACCATGGTCTCGGGCAGCGGCACGTCGGCCCGGGCGAGCAGCACTTCGAGGACCCGGTCGCGCGCCTGAACGCCCTGCTCGAGCCTCTTGACCTTCTCCATCCGGGCACTCACGTCGGCGCGCAGCTCGACGATGGTGTCGAACTCGCTCGCGGTCTGTGCGAAGTCGTCGTCAAGAGGCGGGACCTCCTTGACCTTCACCCCACGCACGGTGGCGGTGAACGTCGCGGTGCGCCCGGCGTACTCGCCGAAGGTGATGTCGGTGTCGAAGGTGCGCGTGTCGTCGACGCTCGCGCCGAGCACCGCGTCGTCCAGCCCGTCCACTAGGCCGGCGGAGCCGACCTCGTAGGACAGCCCGGCCGCCTCGGAACCGGGCACGAGCTCGCCGTCGGCCATGGCAGAGAGGTCGAGAGAGACGAAATCGCCGTGCTCGACCGGGCGGTCGACGCCGGACAGGGTCGCGAAGCGGTCCTGGAGAGTGGAGAGGTTCTGGTCCACTTCCTCGTCACTGATGACGATGTCGTCGACCGTCACCGGGAGGGCGTCGTACGTCGGTAGGTCGATGTCGGGACGGACGTCGACTGTCGCGGTGAACACGAGCGGCTCGCCGTCGGCAAAGCTGTCGAGCTCGACCTCGGGGCGACTGATGACGGCAACCTTGTGCTCTTCCACGGCGGCGCCGTAGAAGTGCGGAATTGCTTCCTGGATCGCCTCCTCCAGAACGGCGGCGCGCCCGACCCGCTGGTCGAGGATGCGCTGTGGCACCTTGCCGGGCCGGAAGCCCTGCACCTTCACCGACTGCCCGATGCGCTTGTAGGCGACGTCGAGCGACGGCTTCAGCTCGTCGAAGGGCACCTCGACGTTGAGCTTGACCTTGGTCGGACCGATCGTGGACAGCGTGGCCTTCACGGGGTTCATGCTCCTGCGGCGACGGGAAAGGTACGGGCTGGCGAGGATACGGGTCGGGGCGGGGAGACTCGAACTCCCGGTCTCCTGCTCCCAAAGCAGGCGCGCTAGCCACTGCGCTACGCCCCGTGGTGTGCCGAGGATGCTACCTGCGTCCGGCATGCCCCGTTCTCGTCCACGCCGGCCTCTAGACTGGGCTGCGCAACAGCCACGCGGGCGTAGCTCAATGGTAGAGCTCCAGTCTTCCAAACTGGTGACGCCGGATCGATACCGGTCGCCCGCTCCACGTCAGGAGGACCAGACCGTGCGTCAGTCGGACTGGAAGTCGGTGCTCGACGTCGTCGCCCCTGCGGCACTGGAGCACTTGGACTCGCTCCCGCAGCGCCGCGTCTACCCGCTCGGTGACCACGCCGAGATCCGGGCTGCACTCGACCACGGGCTGCGTGACGACTCGATCGACCCGGCACAGGTTGTCGCCGACCTCGTCCGCGACCTCGGCCCGTACGTCGTGGCGCACTCGAGTGGTCGCTTCTTCGGGTTCGTCATCGGCGGCTTGCACCCGGCGTCCTGGGGGGCGGAGCTGCTTGTCTCCACCTGGGACCAGAACGCCGGCCTCTTCCCCGTGACGCCCGGAGTCGCGGTGGCCGAAGAGCTCGCGGCAGAGTGGCTGCTCGACGTACTGCGGTTGCCACGGGAGAGCTCTGTGGGCTTCGTCACAGGCGGGCAGATGGCCAACTTCACCTGCCTGGCCGCCGCCCGCGACCACGTCCTGCGCGAGGCCGGCTGGGACGTCGAGGCCGAGGGCCTGCACGGTGCGCCCCGCATCACCGTCGTGGTCAAGGAGAGCGTGCACTCGACGATCCCGCGCGCGCTGCGGTTCCTCGGCCTGGGTGAACGGTCAGCCGTCTCCGTGCAGTGCGGCGACCAGGACGAGATGCAGCCCGCAGCGCTCGAGCAAGTGCTGAGCTCAGTGACGGGACCGACGATCATCTGTGTCGAGGCCTGCAACATCAACACCGGTTCCTTCGACGACTTCACCGCAGTCGCCGACATCGCCGACGCCCATCGGGCAGCGGGCAACCCGACGTGGGTGCATGTGGACGGCGCGATCATGCTGCTAGCAGCGGCGTCACCAGCGATGGCCATACACATGCACGGTCTCGACCGACTCGACTCGTGGTCGGTCGACGGCCACAAGCTGCTGAACGTCGCCTACGACTGCGGCATCGCGATCTGCCGCCATGCCGCGGCCCACCGGGCGGCGATGAGCGTCCAAGCGAGTTACCTCGAGCAAGGCACGGGGGCACGGGACCCGATGGACTGGAACCCAGAGTTCTCCCGTCGGGCCCGAGGAGTCGGGGTCTACGCGACCCTGCGCTCGCTCGGCCGCCAGGGCGTCGCCGACCTGGTCGACCGCACCGTGCGGCTGGCCCAGAAGTTCGCCGAGATGCTCGCCGAAAGCGGACGGGCCGAGATCGTGAACAATGTCGTCTCCAACCAGGTGCTCGTGCGCTGGAGCGCCCCAGACGGCGACACCGCCCGGGTCACCGACGCCGTCATGGCCGGCGTTCGCTCCGAGGGGACGGCCTTCTTGAGCGGTACGACGTACCGCGGCGAGCGACTCATGCGAATCTCGGTTTCCGACTGGGCAACGGACGACGACGACGTGGAACGAGTCGTCGAGGCACTCTTGCGCCACGCCGCTCTCGCAGCCGGGTAGCGCGACCGGCCAGCCGCTCCGTCCCGTCGACCCGGAAATATTGTGAGGTCGACGGTGAATCCCGCGGGGCCAGCAGCGCGTTGATATGGCATCTACGACCTACCAAGGGGGACGTCATGGGAGCCATCAGGATCTCGCTACGCCGAAGCATCGGCTGCGCCACGCTGGCCGGTCTGCTGGTCGCCGCGCCGGCCGCGCACGCGGACACGCTGCGCTTCAACTACGTCGCAGCGGTCGGCAACTACTACAGCGGCGCCGAGTACTTGGTCAGCAGCCTGCCGACGCCGGTCGGCACCATGGTGATCAACGGCAGCTTCTGGTTCGAGCCGACCGGCAACGCGTTCACGCTCACCGTGGACGACAAGAAGGCGCGCGACGGGGAGACCGTCGCGGTCTTCGTCTATCAGCTCGCGCGCGACGGGGCGATCAAGCGGGCCCACCGCTGCGTTCCAGTGCGCACGCCGCAGCGCTACACCGGCTTCCACAGCCACGTCGAGGTCAATGTGGTCATCGCGTCCCATGCGTACGACGTGCCGCGACCGCCGGCCTCACCGCTCGGCTGCACGGGACACGCGGTCAGCGGGATCGCCTATGTTGGCCGCTGAGCGCGGCCGACCCGACCCGCGTCATGCCTAGTGGCCGACGCGGGGGGGCTGGGTGGATGACGAGCTGGCGGTGTTCTGCGGCCGCGAGCACCAACGGCTGGTCGCTGCCCTCGACCTCGTCTGCGGGTCCCTGCCACTGGCCGAAGACCTCGCCCAGGAGACGCTCGTCCGGGTCTGCCAGCACTGGTCGCGCATCCGCACGATGGAGTCCCCCGCGGCGTACGCGCACCGCATCGCCCTCAACCTGGCCAACTCGAGCTTTCGCCGGCGCGCCGTCGAGCGGCGCGCCGACGTCCGGCTTCGCGCCGACGAGAGCCACGTCTGGACGGACCCGGACCCGGCCAACGCGGTCGCGGTACGCGAGGCGCTGCAGCAGCTACGCCCGGACCAGCGTCGGGTGCTCGTGATGCGCTACTACCTCGGCTACTCCGTGAACGAGACCGCCGACGTGCTGCGGATGCCGGTCGGCTCGGTGAAGACGCACGCGCTGCGCGGTCTCGCGCGCCTGCGCGAAGCACTCGGCGGCCCCGTCACGGCCGAGGACCCGGCGGTGGGCAATGCCTGACATCGGCGACCTGCTCAGCGGTGCTGCCCGGAGCCCCCGGTCGACGCCGGACCTGGCCAACCTCGAGCGACGCGCGCACTCGCGCCGGCGGTCGCAGCAGGCGATCCGCGGGACCGCCGCGCTCAGCATCGTCGCACTGGTTGCCGTCATCGTCGCCGTGTCGGGCGGCAGCTCGGGCTCGCAGCGCCTGCTGCCGGTGACTGGCGCCACCGCGACGCCGGCTCCGACGTCTGCCTCCACGCCGGGACCGTCAAATGCTCCTGTTCTCGGACCCCGTACGACGGCCACGCCGGTCGGGTCGGCAGGTCGAGCGCCGTCCACCCCGCAGCCCGTTCGCAGCGCGGCGAGCAGCCAGTCGCCCCGACCGGGGCTGCCCACGGCGCGGCCCCAACCCTCGCCAACCGGCTTCCCAGCTGCGGCTTCGTGCAGTGTGCGCACGGACACCGCGACGTTGGGCGAGACGCGCACCTGCCGGTTCACCGCGACGGTCGCGGGCGGCTGGAGCTCGGACGTCCGCGCCAGCGCCGGCGACGTCTTCCAGACCAAGGTCGACGTGGCGGTCACCCGCAATGGACAAACGCGCCGCTACGGCGACTACGCCCGACGCAACTGCGGCGACGCCGTGATCAGGCCAGGTGACCAGGTCACGGTGACAGCGCGCCAGGCGAACCCCGGCTACTTCGACTTCGAGGTGGGAGCAGGCGACGGCTACGGCTGTGCGAGCGCGCCCTGATCACCTGCTCTCAGCGACCCTGCCGCCGTCGACCCGAAGGGTGCGGGTCAGCGGGACGGCCTCGAGCAGGCGACGGTCGTGGGTGACCAGCAGCACAGTGCCGGCGTACGACGCCAGCGCCTCCTCGAGCTGCTCGATGGCCGGTAGGTCGAGGTGGTTGGTCGGCTCGTCGAGCACGAGGCAGTTGGTCCCCCGCGACATCAGCACCGCCAGCCCGGCCCGGGTGCGCTCGCCCGGTGAGAGCGAGCCCGCCGGCCGGCCAACTTCTGCGGCCTTGAGGTCGAACTTCGCCAGCAGCGTCCGCACCTCCTCGGGCAGCAGGTCCGGAGCCGTCTTCCGTACGACGTCGACGACCGTGTCCGCACCGACGAAGGACCGCCGCGCCTGGTCGAGCTCGCCGACGATGACACCCGGCCCGAGCGACGCCGTGCCGGACGCCAGGGGCAGCCGGCC
>Ga0136633_1000606_pt1 | contig 27517 bp, 23 predicted proteins | sample AntDrymeUQ832206_2_FD_105494 | JGI IMG/M metagenome (GOLD analysis project Ga0136633, IMG submission 105494) | Polar desert sand microbial communities from Dry Valleys, Antarctica - metaG UQ83 (22.06) | ecosystem: Environmental > Terrestrial > Soil > Desert | place: Antarctica: Dry Valley... | reverse complement strand
TACGAGCTGTCCCACTCGCCGCGCACATGGCACCTGCCCCAGCCCAAGGTCGAGGTCATCGGAAGTCGGGCGATCCTGCGGGGTGAGGTGCCCCACGAGGTGGGGAGGACGGACCTCGAGCGCACGGCAGCCGCGGTGGCCGGTGTGGTGGACGTGGACAACCACGTGGAGATCTCGGGAACCAACGGGAACCACTGATACGTCCAACTGACCAGCCAACCGCGGAGGAGCAGGTCGATGGACGAGTCGAACGAGGCCGAGGAGCTCACGCTCGAACCAGTGACGGTCGTGCGATCACGCCGTCCTCGTGCGCTCTGGGGCGTGCTGGCGGCGGTGGCCGTGGCCACGGGCGCGCTGGTCATCACCTCCGCGGGCGACGATGGGCGGACCCGGCCCGGCCTGCCAGTCGCCCTCGGATCGGCTGGGCGCGACGAAGCCAACGGCGCGATGTCGGCCGACTCGATGCTCGCCTGGATCACCTACGTGGCCGGCGACGATCTGCCCGCCCTCGGTGGTGAAGCACCCGCCTACAGGCTCAGCGGGAGCATCGACGAGCAGCAGGTGCGGGCGCTGGCGGAGGCCCTCGGCGTCGATGGCGAGGTGGTGCATGAGGACCTGGCGTGGAGGGTGTCTGGCGACGGCGGCATGCTCGAGGTCTACGAGGGCGGCGGCGCCCAGTGGTGGTACAGCTCGACGTTCTCCGGCGATGGAGCAGCCGGTTCCGGCGGCTCCGGTGGAGCGACCGGAGGTGGCACCGGTTGTGCAGAGTCCAGCGAAGGCGTGGTCACCGATTGCGGGGTCGCCACCAGCCCCTCCACCACCTACCTGGGGTGCGGCGTCGCCGATGGTTCGGGAGGGTGCGTCACCAGTGAGTGCCCACCGAACGCGGAGTGCGTCTACCCGGAGCCGCCGGTCGACGCTCGATGTGCGAAGACGAACGACTCGGCCTGCCCCGATGACCCCGCCGTTCAACCGGCTCCCCCGGTCGACCTGCCGTCCGAGGAGGAGGCACGGGTCATCGCGCTCGATCTGCTGGCCGACGCGGGACTCGATGTGGATGGCTCCGACGTGGCTGTCGACGGTCCGTACGACGCCTGGTACGTCATGGTGGAGCCTCGGATCGACGGTCTGTTGTCCGGGCTGCTGGCCAGCGTGTCGGTCGGCTCGGAAGGGCAGGTCACCAGCGCGGGTGGCTCCCTCGGCACCCCGGAGCGCCTGGGTGACTACCCCGTCCTCGATACCCGCGCCGCCATCGACCGTGCCAACGCTCAGCAGGGCGGTGGTGGGGTTTACCGGGACGGGGTGGCCATCGGCGAGCCCGTCCCGGCTGAGTGCGAGGCCTGCGTGACCACCATGATCAGCTGCCCGGACCAGGACCCCGACTGCGGCAACGTTGGCATCGCCACCTCGCCGCCCGCCACCACCACAGTCGTGCCGATGTGCAAGGTGCAGCCGGACGGGTCGGAGATCTGCGAGACGGTCGAGCCGGGCGTGCCCTGCCCGCCGGTCAGCGCTCCGGGCGACGAGCCGCTCGGAGCCCCCGAGATGATCGGGTGCCCGCCGCCCGTCCCCGATCCCGGGGGCACGCCGGTGCCGCTGCCCGAGCCGCTGCCCGAACCCCAGCCGCTGGAGATCGTGCTGGTGGATGCCGAGCCCTCCCTCGTGCTGCTCGGCGCCATCGACGGCAGCAGCGACGCCTACCTGGTGCCCGGGTACCGGTTCACCGATGCCGACGGCGGCCGGGTCGACCTCCCCGCGGTGGCTGATGACTCGCTCACCGAGCCGCCCACCACCGAGACAACGGTGCCCGACACCATCGAGCCTCCGGTCACGGTCCCTCCCCAGCCCTGCGGCGACGTCCTCGTGGAGGAGGACCCCGGCGGCACCACCCACACTGTGCAGCCCTACCCCGGCTGCATCGAGCCGGAGCCCGTCATCCTCCCCGAGGGCGAGCAGCCCCAGCCCGGCATCGCCTACTACGTCGACGTGGACGTCGAGTGTGCCGCCTTCGAGCTGGGCGGCCAGATCTGGCGCCACGACGTGGGCGATCTGTTGGGCTTCTCCCTACCGCACGAGGGTGGCACCTTCACCCTCGATGCGTCCGACCATGGCACCTTCATCGGCGACGCCGAGGGGGACAAGACGGCGACCTTCGTGACCGGCACCGATCCTGAGGGCTGCCAACCGACGAAGCGCGCTTGACCAGAGTGAGGGTTGGCATGACCGCCGCTAGCATCGGCGATCCATGTTCGACGCACTCTCTGACCGGTTCGACGGGATCTTCAAGCGCCTGCGCGGCAAGGGCATCCTCCGCGAGGAGGATGTCGAGGACGTCCTGCGCGAGATCCGGATCGCCCTGCTGGAGGCGGACGTCAACTTCAAGGTCGTGCGAGGGATGCTCGAGCGCATCCGCATTCGCGCGGTCGGAATCGAGCTGTCGGAGGCGCTGAACCCCGCCCAGCAGGTCATCAAGATCGTCCATGAGGAGCTGATCGCCGTCCTCGGCGGCGAGGTCATCAAGATCAGCTATGCCAGCAAGCCGCCCACTGTCGTGCTCCTGGCGGGCCTGCAGGGCGCGGGCAAGACCACCAACGCCGCCAAGCTGGCCCGCTGGTTCAAGCAGCAGGGTCGCAACCCGCTGTTGGTGGGCGCCGACCTCCAGCGCCCGGCCGCCGTCGAGCAGCTGCGCACGCTGGGCCGGCAGATCGACGTCCCCGTGTTCTCTCAGCCCGGCGACCCTGTCGACACGGCCAAGGCCGGTCTCGACGAGGCCCGCCGCCTCGGGCGGGACGTGCTCATCGTCGACACCGCTGGCCGTCTGGCCATCGACGTCGAGCTCATGGAGCAGGTGCGCCAGATCTCCGAGGTGACGAGGCCTGACTACACGTTCCTCGTCGTGGACGCCATGACCGGCCAGGACGCCGTCACGGTGGCCGAGAGCTTCAACGAGACGCTCGCCCTCGACGCCGTGATCCTCACCAAGCTGGACGGCGACGCCCGCGGCGGCGCCGCCCTCAGCGTGAAGGAGGTGGTGGGCAAGCCCATCGCCTTCGCCTCCACCGGCGAGAAGCTGGCCGACTTCGAGCTGTTCCACCCCGACCGGCTGGCCGGCCGCATCCTGGGCATGGGCGACATGCTCACGCTGATCGAGAAGGCCGAGCAGGTCTACGAGAAGGCGGAGGCCGAGGAGGCCGCCACGCGGCTGCTCGACGGGAGCTTCACCCTCGACGACTTCCTCGACCAGATGCAGCAGCTCAAGAAGATGGGTCCGCTGTCGGGCCTGGTCGGGATGATCCCCGGCATGCCCAAGGAGCTGAAGGGCGCCCAGATCGAGGACGATCAGATCGCCAGGGTCGAGGCCATCATCCGCTCCATGACGCCCGGCGAGCGGGCCGATGTCGACTCGATCGACGGCTCCCGTCGCGCTCGCATCGCCAAGGGCTGCGGCTCCGACCCGGGCGAGGTCGGGCAGCTGGTCAAGCAGTTCAAGGAGATGCAGAAGATGATGAAGCGCATCCCGGGCTTCTCCGGCACGAAGAAGGGCCGGGGTGGCAAGGGCAAGAAGGGGAAGAAGGGCGGCCGCACCACCGTCGCTCCCACGGGCCCGCCGAGCCTGCCGAAGCAGCCCTTCACCCTGCCGGGCTTGAACTGACCCCCTCCCAGGGACCACCATGGTCCGCTGCCCTCGGGCGCACAACCGATCGAGACAAGGACGAACACCAGTGGCCGTGAAGCTCCGCCTGATGCGCATGGGCAAGAAGAAGCAGCCCACCTACCGCGTCGTGGCGGCCGATTCACGCTCGCCTCGAAACGGCCGGTTCATCGAGATCCTCGGCACCTACGATCCCCGCCACGAGCCGTCCGTGGTCAAGATCGACACGACCAAGGCCAACGACTGGATCAGCAAGGGCGCCCAGCCCACCGAGACCGTCGCCCGCCTCCTGAAGGTGGCCGAGGCGCAGCCCGCTGAGGCTCCCGCGGACGACGTCGCCGCCGACGCATGAGTGAGCTCGACCAGGACTACGACGAGAACGACGTCAACCGGATCGACGACGCCGACCACGCTCCGCCGGCGGTTGACGACCACGACGACCACGACGAGAGCGATCCCGCTCCCATCGCCACCTCGGTCCTCGACCTGCTGGTGACCTCCCTCGTCGATGACCCCGATGCCGTGCGCATCGACCCAATCGAGCAGCGCGGCAAGGTGCGCCTCGAGGTCAGGGTGGGACCCGACGACATGGGCCGCGTCATTGGCAAGCGAGGCCGGGTGGCCAACGCCATCCGCACCGTCGTGCGAGCCGCAGCAGTCCGTGACGATGTCGAAGTCGACATCGAGTTCGAGGACTGAGGTTTCGATCCCGACAAAGAGCGTCGGGATCGAGCTGATCGTGCGCCTGCGGCGCGCTGAACGCCTGCTGCTCAGGGGACGGCGGAGCCGCCCCTTCGCGGGCGAAGGGGGCACGCGGCGCGTTCCCCCCTCCCGCTCCCCCCTCCAGGGCGGGTCCCGTGCTGCTTGAGGTTGGTCGTGTTACTAAGCCGCATGGGGTGCGGGGGGATGTGCTGGTGCTGCTGCACACCGAGCGGATCGAGCGGCTCTCGCCTGGTTCGGTGCTGTCGACCGATCGTGGGCCGCTGACGGTCGTGTCCTCGTCGCGGCACCAGGACCGGTGGATCGTGCACTTCGACGGGTTCACCGACCGTGACCAAGCCGAAGCCTGGCGGGGTGTTGCCCTGCGGGCTGAGGCGGTTGACGATGACGACGACGTGCTGTGGGTGCATGAGCTGGTGGGCCGAGAGGTGGTGCTGGCCGACGGCACCGGCGTCGGCGTGATCACCGAGGTGGAGGCCAACCCGGCGTCTGACCTGCTGGTGCTCGACACAGGCGCCCTCGTGCCGGTGGCCTTCGTCACGGACACCGCCGGCGACCGGGTGACCATCGACCCGCCCGACGGCCTGTTCGATCTCTGATGAGGATCGACGTGTTCACCATCTTCCCCGACATGGTCGCGGGCTTCGCCGCCCAGAGCCTGCTGGGCAAGGCCCAAGCGCGCGGCAGCCTCGACGTGCGGGTGCACGACCTGCGTGCCCACGCCACCGACCCGCACCGCACGGTGGACGACGCCCCCTTCGGCGGCGGGGCCGGCATGGTCCTCATGGCCGAGCCGGTGTTCGCGTCCGTCGAGGCCGCGCAGCCGCCTCGCCCGCTCCTCTACCTGAGCCCGGCCGGACGTCGCCTCGACCAGGCCTACGCCCGAGAGCTGGCCGACCTGGAGGGCTTCAGCCTCCTCTGCGGCCGCTACGAGGGCGTCGACGAGCGCGTGCGCGAGCACCTGGTGGATGGCGAGCTGTCCATCGGCGACTACGTGCTCGGCGGTGGCGAGGTGGCCGCCATGGTGGTGCTGGAAGCGGTGGGACGTCTGGTGCCCGGCGTCATGGGCAATGACACCTCCGCCGACGACGAGAGCTTCAGCGACGGGCTGCTCGAGTACCCGCACTACACCCGCCCCGCCGAGCTGCGGGGTTGGGCGGTGCCGGAGGTGCTGCGATCGGGCGACCATGCCAAGGTGGCGCGCTGGCGGGCGGCCCAGGCCCTGGCCCGCACCCGGCAGTCGCGGCCCGACCTCTTCGAGGCCCGGGGCGGGCTCAGCGACGACGAGGAGAGCCTGCTGGCCGAGTTCGACCTCTGAGGGACCCGGCGCCTATCCTCACCTGTCCCACCCAACGCCGCTGCCTGTGCAGCGCCCACGGAGCGATCGCATGCAACCCACCGATCTCGTCGACCAGTCCAGCCTGCGCACCGACATCCCGGACTTCGGTCCGGGCGACACCCTGAAGGTGCACGTCCGCGTCGTCGAAGGTTCCAAGGAGCGCCTCCAGGTGTTCCAGGGCGCCGTCATCCGGCGCCAGGGCGACGGCCTCCGGGAGACCTTCACGGTGCGCAAGGTGTCCTACGGCGTCGGCGTGGAGCGCACGTTCACCGTGCACGCACCGTCGGTGGGCAGGATCGAGGTCGTCAGCCGTGGCGACGTCCGCCGGGCCAAGCTCTACTACCTTCGGGACCGCGTCGGTAAGGCGGCCAAGATCAAGGAGAAGCGCGAGCGCTGAGCGCTCGTCCGAGCTCGAGGGGCCGCTGGGTCCTCCTCGAGATCCCCCTCCTGATCGTGGTGGCCCTGTGCGTCACCCTCCTGGTGAAGGCCAACGTGGCTCAGGCCTTCTTCATCCCCAGCGGATCGATGGAGCCTCAGCTCGAGGTGGGCGACCGTGTGGTCGTGTCTCGCACCGCCTACAGGCTGCACGACGTCCGCCGCGGCGACATCGTCGTGTTCCCCTCGCCGTCCGTGGAGCGAGACGATGAGGGCCTGGCGGAGCGGGTCATCACGGACCTGCTTGAGACCGCCGCCCTGCGCAAGCCAGGTGACGACGAGCTGATCAAGCGGGTGATCGGCCTCCCGGGGGAGACGATCGCCGCCCAGGACGGCCGGGTGGTGATCGACGGCCGCGCGGTGGCCGAGCCCTACCTGGCCACTGGCGTCCGCACCGAGGACTTCGGTCCGTTTCCCATCCCCCGGGGTCAGGTCTTCGTGATGGGCGACAACCGGGGCAACTCGGCCGACAGCCGGGTCATCGGCACCATCGAGGTGGACACGATCGTCGGTCGCGCCATCGCCCGGATCTGGCCGCCGTCGCGCACCGCGTTCCTGTAAGGCACCAAGCGCTGCGTCACACGGGCACGGGTAGCCTCCGGGCATGTCGACTGACGACCTCGAGCGGTACGAAGCCGAGATCGAGCTCCAGCTCTACAAGGAGTACAAGGACGTCGCCCCGATGTTCACCCATGTCGTGGAGACGGAGCGGCGGTTCTACCTGGCCAACGAGGTCAACCGCGTCGTGCGCAACGAGGATGGGCGCACCTACGTCGAGCTCGAGATGCGTGACGCCTGGGTCTGGGACATGTACCGCACCACCCGTTTCGTGGCGTCCGTGTCGATCGTGACCTTCAAGGACGTCAACATCGAGGAGCTCCCCAAGAAGGGGCTGTGATGAGCGATGCCTGACCCGAGGCGCGCCTTCGGGGCGGAGGGGGAGGAGCGGGCGGCCGGCTGGTACGCCGACCACGGGTACGAGGTGCTGCACCGCAACTGGCGTTGCCGGGAGGGTGAGCTCGACCTTGTCGTGCGCCGCCGGAGGGAGCTCGTGTTCGTGGAGGTGAAGACCCGTCGCACCGACCGCTTCGGCATCCCCGCCGAGGCCGTCACCCACGCCAAGCAGCGCCGCCTGCGGGTGCTGGCCGGCCAGTACCTCGCCACCACCGGCGAGCGGGCCGGCTCCCTCCGCTTCGACGTGGTCAGCATCCTGGCGGGCGAGCTCGAGGTCATCGAAGCCGCCTTCTGATAGCCCAGCGGGGGTGGCGCCGGAGGACATCGTTCACCCGAGGAAGGCCCAGAGCACTAGGGCCAGACTCACGGCGATGGCGCCGATCACCATCAGGTAGTCGGCCGGTGTGCGGCGGTGCTGGCGGAACGGGTTGAGGCCCATGGTCGCCAGTATCGTGCCGCGGATGGAGACCCTGCAGGTCGATCGGGCGGACGGGGTGGTCACGGTCACCTTCGACCGCCCGCACAAGAAGAACGCCGTCAATGGCCAGATGTGGGAGGAGCTGGCGAAGGTGGCCGCCTCCCTGATCGGATCCACCGACGACCGCTGCGTGGTGCTCACCGGCGCGGGAGGCGACTTCTGCTCGGGGGCCGACCTGTCGGACTCCTCCGAGCGGCCTGTCCACCACCTGGCCCGCATGCGGGCCATCAACGCCGTGGTGCAGGCGTTCCACGAGCTGCCGCAGCCCTGCATCGCCAAGGTTGACGGCGTGGCCGCCGGTGTGGGCATGAACCTGGCCCTCGGGTGCGATCTCGTGGTGGCCAGCGACCGGTCCCGCTTCTCGGAGATCTTCGCCCAGCGCGGCCTGTCCCTCGACGGCGGGGGCTCCTGGCTGCTGCCTCGGCTCGTGGGCCTGCACAAGGCCAAGGAGCTGGCTCTGTTCGCGGAGGTGATCCCGGCCGAGGAAGCCCTCCGCCTCGGGGTCGTCAACCGGGTCGTGCCGGTGGCCGAGCTGGACAAGGTGGTGGGGGAGTGGGCCGCCCGCCTGGCGGCGGGACCACCGATCGCGCTGGCCATGACGAAGCGCATGCTCAACCGATCGTTCGAGCAGAGCTTCGAGCAGGCCCTCGACGACGAGGCCCGGAGCCAGACGATCAACTTCGGCACGCGAGACACGGTGGAGGCGATCAGCGCCTTCCTCGAGAAGCGACCCCCGTCGTTCGAAGGTCACTGACCCCCTTTCGGAGTGCATCCCCCGGTGCCTAGGGTGGGATGAGCGCCTCGAGGCCGGCGCGGTCCTCGGCCCTCCTCCCGATCTGCGATCACGAGGAGCGGCGCCGTGCTCGGCCTTGTCCCTTCAGCCTCCCTGCTTGGCGTCGACGGCCATGCCGTCACCGTCGAGGTGCATGTCAGCGGCGGCCTCCCGTCCTTCACCGTCGTGGGTTCGCCCGATGCCGCCTGTCGTGAGGCCAGCGGACGGGTGCGAGCGGCCCTGCTGTCCAGCGGCTGCACGTGGCCCATGCACCGGGTCACGGTGAACTTGGCTCCGCCCACAGTGCGCAAGATCGGCTCCGGTCTCGACCTCGCCATCGCCATCGCCCTGCTGGTGGCCTCCGAGCAGCTGCCGCCGGAGGCCGTGGAGGGTCGTGCCTTCCTGGGGGAGCTCGGGCTCGACGGGTCGCTGCGGCCCGTCCCGGGCACCCTCTGCCTCATCGACGCCCTCGGTGCGTCGGCCGTCGTCGTCCCGGCGGCCAGCGCCGGCGAAGCCGCCCTCCTCGGCGGTCGCTCGGTCCACGGGCTGGGGTCGCTGGCCGCGGTGCTCGCCTGCCTCAAGGGGGAGGAACCATGGCCGTCGGCCCCGGAGCGGGTCACCCCCGACGAGCCGCCCCCGGCGCCCGACCTCGCCGACGTCCGCGGTCAGCCGGTGGGGCGCTACGCCCTCGAGGTGGCAGCGGCCGGCGGTCACCACCTCCTGCTGCTCGGTCCGCCCGGGGCTGGTAAGACGATGCTGGCGTCGCGCCTGCCGGGTCTGCTGCCCCCGCTGAGTGATCGGGCCGCCCTGGAGACCACTCGCATCCACTCCGCCGCCGGCCTCATACTTCCGGCCGGGGGGCTCGTCCGCCGCCCGCCGTTCCGGGCGCCGCACCACGGCGCCTCGTCGGTGGCGCTGGTGGGCGGGGGGAGCGCCACCATGCGCCCAGGCGAGATCAGCGCCGCCTGCAATGGCGTGCTGTTCCTCGACGAGCTAGCCGAGTTCGCCACCCATGTGCTCGACGCCCTGCGCCAACCCCTGGAGGAGGGGGTGGTACGGGTGGCCCGGGCCGCCGCCACCGTTGCCTTCCCGGCTCGGTTCCTCCTTGTCGCCGCCATGAACCCCTGCCCGTGCGGCTACGGCAGCCAACCTGGCGGCTGCCTGTGCTCCGACGGTGCCCGGGCCCGGTACCGGCGTCGCCTGTCGGGGCCCCTGCTCGACCGCTTCGACCTGCGGGTCGAGGTCACCCGGCCATCCGTCACAGACCTCATGGGCCACGACCGCAGTGAGCCCTCCGCGGCCGTGCGGGCCCGCGTGCTCGAGGCGCGCGCACGGGCGCAGCAACGGGGGGTGGGCACCAACGCCGCCATCCCCGTCGACCGGCTCGACGAGCTGGCCCCCCTGGGCGCCGGGGCGGCCGATGTCCTGGCCCAGGCTCTGAGGAGCGGCCGCCTCTCAGCCCGGGGCCTGCACCGCGTTCGGCGGGTGGCCCGCACCGTCGCCGATCTGCAGGGCGACACCGAAGCGCTGACCGCCGCTCACGTTGCCACCGCCCTCAGCCTGCGCAGCGACGCCGCCGGCTCCGCCTCCGGCAGTCGGGCGCTCTCAGCATGAACGACGACCGCACCCTCGGGTTCATCGCCCTGCTCGCCGGGCATCCCGCCGTCGGACCCCGACGGCTCTCGGAGCTCCTGAGCGAGCGCGGGGCGGAGGCCGGCTGGGCCGAGGTGGGTGGAGACCCGGCGGCCGATCCGCTGGCGACGCTGGCGTCCCATCGGGCGGCGGGCATCGAGATCCTGGCTCGCCACGACGAGCGCTACCCCGAGTGCCTCCAGCCCGATCCGGAGCCCCCCGCCGTGCTGTTCGCCCAAGGCGACCTGGCGGCGTTGGGCACCACCCGCGTGGCGATCGTCGGCACCCGTCGCTGCACCGGGGGTGGGGCTGGGGTCGCGCGCGAGCTCGGGCGCGAGCTCACCGACGCCGGGGTGGTGATCGTGTCGGGCCTCGCCCTCGGCATCGACGGCGCCGCCCACCGCGGGGTGCTCGACGCGGGTGGCGCACCCGTCGGCGTGGTCGGCTGTGGACTCGACGTCGTCTACCCCTCCCGCCACCGCGACCTGTGGGGCCAGGTGCGATCCATCGGACTGCTCCTCAGCGAGGCACCGCTGGGCGTCCGCCCCGCGCCTTGGCGCTTCCCGGCGAGAAACCGGATCATCGCCGCCCTGGCCGACATCGTCATCGTGGTCGAGTCGCACGCCACCGGCGGGTCGATGCACACCGTGCGCGAGGCCGACGACCGGTCCATCCAGGTGATGGCCGTGCCCGGCTCGGTCCGGAGCCCCGCCGCCGCCGGCACCAACCGGCTGCTCGCCGAAGGTTGCGCACCTGTGCGGGATGCCACCGACGTCCTCGTGGCGCTGGGCCTCACTGCCGCCTCGCGGGCCGCCACCCCCGACCGCCGCACCCGCCCCGATCCTGTGGGCCAGACGGTGCTGGCCGCATTCGACTGGGAGCCCGCCACCCTGGAGCACCTCGTCATCCGCACCGGGCTGCGGCTCCCCGAGCTGGCCCTCGCCCTCGAGGCGCTGCTCGCCGCCGGCTGGGTGGAGACGGCCGGCAGCTGGTACGAACGGGTGGCGGCATGAAGGCCGGTCCCGCTCCCGTTCTGGCGCTCGACGGTACGGTGACTCGATGGCCTGGTACGAGCGCGACTTCCTTGCCTCGCTCACCTCGGTGGCACCGCGCACGGTGGAGGCCTACGCGAGCGACCTGGTCGCCTTCACGACGTGGGCGGAGCGGGGTCATGCGACGGGGCCAGGCGATGTCGATCGCACCCTGCTGCGGCGCTATGTCGCCCACCTCGCGACCCGTCGCTACGCTAAGCGGTCGATTGCCAGGAAGGTGTCCGCGTTGCGGCGGTACTTCGCCTGGGCCGCCCGCACTGGCCGGATCGCCGCCGACCCCTCGAGCGGGTTGTCCGCCCCCCGGGGCGACGGCCGTCTCCCTCGAGTCCTGCGCCAGGACGAGCTCACCACGCTGCTCGACGACCCGCCGGCCTCCGTCGCCAACGACGACCCTTCGGTCCGTGCCCGGGATGACGCCGTCTTGGAGGTCCTCTACGGCAGCGGGCTGCGGGTGGGGGAGCTCTGCTCGCTGGGCCCCGCCGACCTCGATCTTGACCGGGGTCGGGCCACGGTCTGGGGCAAGGGGGGCAAGCAGCGGATCGTGCCCCTCAGCTCGCCGGCCGTCGACGCCCTGCGCCGCTGGGTCGGTGAGCCCCGCCGCACCCTGGTGGCGGGTGGCGCCAACGGCGACGCGCTGTTCGTCAATCGGCGCGGTCGCCGCCTCACGCCACGCGACGCGCGGCGCATCCTCGACCGCCGAGCCGCCTCGCCCACCCACCCCCACGCCCTGCGCCACACCTTCGCCACCCACCTCCTCGACGGCGGCGCCGACCTGCGGGCCGTGCAGGAGCTACTCGGCCACGCCGACCTCGCCACTACCCAGCGGTACACTCATGTCAGCCGTGAGCGGCTGCGGTCTGTCTACGACGCGTCCCATCCGCGGGCACAGGGATGACTCCTCGATGAGAAGCGAGCTCGAACCCGACATCGGCACGCTCTGGGCTGAGTACAAGGACACGGGGCGCCGCGAGGAACGCGATCAGCTGATCGTCCACTACTCGCCGCTGGTGAAGTATGTCGCCGGCCGCGTGGCCACAGGGCTGCCGCAGAGTGTCGATCAGGCCGACCTCGTCTCCTGTGGGATCTTCGGGCTCATCGACGCCATCGAGAAGTTCGATCTCGAGCGGGGCTTCAAGTTTGAGACCTATGCCATCGCCCGCATCAAGGGCAACATCCTCGACGAGCTGCGGTCGATCGACTGGGTGCCCCGCTCGGTGCGAGCTAAGGCTCGGGCCCTCGAGAAGGCCTACTCCGCGCTGGATGCCAAGCTGCACCGCACGCCCACCGACTCGGAGCTGGCCGACGAGCTCGACCTCACCGAGGCCCAGCTGCAGACCAACCTCGGTCAGATCTCCTTCACCGGCTTGGTAGCTCTGGACGAGATGCTCTCCGGTGGCGATCGCGCCGATTCGGCCACCCTCGGCGACTCCCTGCCCGATGCCGGGGAGGGGCCTATGGCCGCCTACGAGGTTGAGGAGATGCGCCACCTCCTCGCCGACTCCATCAACCGGCTCCCCGAGCGGGAGAAGACGGTGCTGACGCTGTACTACTACGAGGGTCTCACCCTCGCGGAGATCGGCTCGATCCTTGGGGTCACCGAGAGCCGCGTCTGTCAGATCCACACCAAAGCCGTGATCCAGCTCCGCTCGCGCATCGCCGCCGCGGAGCGCGAACCCGCCTAACCGCGCCGCTCCTTCGCGCGCTCGGCGCGCCACCCCCGCTCTTCCCCCTCCCTGGCCCTGTCGCGCCCGTGAAGGGGAGGCCCCATGCCTCGAGCCCTGCTCGTCTTGTGCTGCGTCGCTCTGTGCAGCATCTCCTTGGCGGTCCCCGTGGCCGCCGCCCCAGATCCACCTGCGCACCTCCCTCCGGTGGAGGCTCCGGTGGCGGACCCCTTCCGGCCTCCCGCCACGCCCTTCGGTGCCGGCAACCGCGGCATCGAGTACGCCACTGAGGCCGGTACCGAGGTGCGGGCGACGGGCGACGGGCGGGTGACCTTTGCGGGTTCGGTGGCGGGCTCCCTCCACGTCACCGTCCTGCACGACGACGGGGTGCGTACGACCTACTCGTTTCTCGCCCGCATCGACGTCGTCGTGGGCCAACCGGTCCGCCAGGGCGCCGTCGTGGGGCTCACGGCCGGTGCCCTGCACCTCGGGGCCCGGCGCGGGGATGGCTATTTCGATCCGGCGTCGCTGTTCGCCCCAGGGCTCCCGCAGGTGCACTTGGTGCCCTTCGACGAGCCCCCGGGGCCGGGGGCCGCCGGCGAGCGCAGCGCCGTCAGCCAGCTGATCGGTGGGGTCGGCGGCCTGTTGGGGGACGCCGGCGGGGCCGTCGGCTCCGTGGCCGGTTGGCTGCGCGACGGCGGGGATCAGCTGCTGTGGACCATGGAGCACTACGCCAGTCGGTTCACCTTTCCTACCTTCTTCCTCGACGCCACCCTCACCACCTTCCAGGCGTGGCAACGGGCGCGCCGGGCGTCTGACCGGGCCTGCAGTGCCGCCGAGGTGCAGCCCCCCACCCCGCCCGAGCGCCGGATCGCGCTGTTGGTGGCCGGACTGGGCTCGCACAGCGGCGGCTCCACGGTGGACCAGGTCGACACCGTCGGGCTCGGCTACGACCCGCCCGACGTGCTGCGCTTCAGCTATGCGGGCGGCCGGGTGCCCGACGACACGGATGGCTTCTCCACCATCCCCGTCACCACCTATGGCGTGCCCGAGACCCAGACCGACCTGCGGGCCATCGGGGCCCGGATGGCCGACCTCGTCGAGGCCGTGGCGACGGAGGCACCGGGGGTGACGATCGACCTGTACGCCCACTCCCAGGGCGGCGTGGTGACACGCCTTGCCCTGATTGAGCTCGAGCGTCGCCACGGCGTCGACTGGCTGCGCCGCCTCGGGTTGGTGGCCACGCTGGGTACGCCCCACGGAGGGGCCGACCTGGCCACAGGGATCCACGCCGCGTCCAGCACCGAGACCGGCGAGGCGGTGCTCGATGTCTTCTCCGAGGTCACCGACCAGGAGCTCGACCACGATGCGGTTTCGGTGAGACAGCTGGGAGAGACCTCGGACGTGGTGGCCGAGCTGGCCGAGCACCCCGTGCCCGACGTGGTGCACGCGGTGTCCATCGCGGCGCGCGGCGACGTGATCGTGCCGGTGCCGCGCAGTGTCGCCCTCGGCATGGAGGAGGTGGTGGTGCCGCTGACCGGCCTGTCGGCCCACAGCGATCTCCCCGGCAGCGCGGATGCTTCCCGGGAGCTGGCGCTAGCCCTCGCGGGCCTCCCCCCTGGCTGCCAGTCGTTCAGCCAAGCCCTGCTCGACCAGGGAGTGGGGGAGGGGATCAGCCTGGTTGAGGACATGTTGGGAGCCACCGGCTTCGTGTTGGCCGCGGGCGCCGACGTGCGGGCGGCGTGAAGCCGCCGCTACCATCGTTCGTCGGCCAGGCCACCGCCTGACCTCACCCCTATCACCCACACCAAGCACCCGGACCATCCTTCGGTCGCCCCTCGGGGCGTCAGGTCCGGCGCCGGCAACCAGCCGGCACAGCGAACCGAGGGAAGGAGCCCATCGTGGCCGTCGTCACCATGAAGCAGCTGCTCGAGGCCGGTGTCCACTTCGGACACCAGACCCGCCGTTGGAACCCGAAGATGAAGCGGTTCATCTTCGGTGAGCGGGGTGGCATCTACATCATCGATCTCCAGCAGACACTGACGAGGATCGAGACCGCCTACACCTTCGTCCGAGACCTCGTGGCCGACGGGGGCACCGTGCTGTTCATCGGAACCAAGAAGCAGGCCCAGGACCCGATCCAGAGCTATGCCGAGAAGGTCGGCATGCCCTACATCAACCAGCGTTGGCTGGGCGGCATGCTCACGAACTTCGAGACCATCGGCAAGCGGGTGTCCAAGATGCAGGAGTACCGCCGCATGCGGGCCTCCGGCGAGTTCGATGCCATGCCCAAGAAGGAGGCCCTCCTCCTCAGCCGTGAGCTCGAGAAGCTGGAGCGCAACCTCGGCGGCATCGCCCAGATGGAGCGGCTGCCCGATGCCGTGTTCATCCTGGACACGAAGAAGGAGCACATCGGCGTCACCGAGGCCAACAAGCTCGGCATCCCGATCATCGCGGTGGTCGACACCAACTGCGACCCTGACATCATCCAGTTCGTCATTCCCGGCAATGACGACGCCATCCGCTCGGGCAGCCTCATGTGCCGCGTGATCGCCGATGCCGTGGAGGAGGGTCGCTTCATCGCCTCCCGCCAGGGCACGGGCGCCGCCCCTCCGGCCGTCGTCGAGCGCACCGAGGACGACGAGGCCCGCGTGGCCACCGAGCAGGCCGAGGCGCGCCGTCAGGCGCTCCTCGCTCAGCAGGGGCGCGACGCCCGTTTGGCTGGCGGCCCGCTTCCCATCCCCCCGCCCCCGGTTGCCCAGGCCCCGGTGGTCGAGGCCCCTGTGGTCGAGGCGGCCGCCGAGGCCGAGGCCCCCACCGAGGCCTGATCCCCCCGTTCGAACCATCCAGGAGCACACCCGCATGTCGTTCACCGCCAAGGACGTCCAGAACCTCCGGCAGGCCACCGGCGCCGGGATGATGGATGCCAAGCGCGCCCTCACCGAGACCGATGGCGACTTCGACGCCGCCGCCAAGTCCTTGCGTGAGAAGGGCCTGGCCAAGTCCGTCGACCGCTCGGACCGTGAGAACAGCCAGGGCGTCGTTGCGGTGGCCTCGGCCGCCGATGCGGCCGCCATCGTCGAGCTCAAGTGCGAGACCGACTTCGTGGCCAAGTCCGCGGAGTTCGTCGCTGTCGCCCAGCAGCTGGCCGTCGCCGTCGCCGCCGGCGGCTCCGTCGATGACCACAAGGAGCGGGTCGACGACCTGAAGGTCAAGCTCAAGGAGAACATCGACCTCGGGCGCGTCGAGCGCGTCGAGGTGGCTGCCGGCCAGGTCGTAGACACCTACCTCCACAAGCAGGAGGGGCGCGGGGTCAACGCCGTGATCGTGGTGCTCGATGGTGGCGATGCCGCCCTAGCTCACGAGGTGGCCGTGTCCGCCGCCTTCAGCAAGCCGAAGTACCTCCATCGAGACGAGGTGCCCCAGGGCGAAGCCGACGAGGAGCGCGCCACCCTCGAGGGCATCACGCGGGCCGAGGGCAAGCCGGAGCAGGCCATGGAGAAGATCGTCGAGGGCCGGCTCAACGCCTGGTACAAGGACCAGGTGCTCCTGGAGCAGCCCTACGCCAAGGACGACAAGCAGTCCATCACCCAACTGCTCGGCGACGCCAAGATCGCCCGCTTCGCTCAGGTGTACATCGGATCTTGACCTCCGAGGCCGCCTACCAGAGGGTCATGCTGAAGCTCTCCGGCGAGGCCTTCGCCGGCCAGGACGGCAACCCCATCGACGGCAAGGTGGCGGAGTACGTCGCCCACGAGATCGTCGATGCCCGCTCGCTCGGCGTCGACATCGCCGTGGTGGTGGGCGGCGGCAACATCTGGCGCGGCCTCACCGGGGCCGGCGCCGGGATGGACCGCGCCCAAGCCGACTACATGGGCATGCTGGCCACGGTCATGAACGCCCTCGCGCTGCAGGACACCCTCGAGCGCCTCGGCCAGCCCACCCGGGTGCAGAGCGCCATCCACATGTCGCAGGTGGCCGAGCCCTACATCCGGCGTCGGGCCATCCGGCACCTGGAGAAGGGTCGGGTGGTGATCTTCGCCGGCGGCACCGGAAACCCGTTCTTCACCACCGACACGGCCGCCGCCCTGCGGGCCGTTGAGATCGAGGCCGATGCCATGCTGCGGGGCACCCACTCGGGCGTGGATGGCCTCTACACCGATGACCCCCGAACCAACCCGGAGGCCACCCTCATCCGCGAGGTCACCTATCTCGACGTGCTCAACCGGGGTCTCCGGGCCATGGATTCCACGGCCATCACCCTCTGCATGGACAACAAGCTGCCGATCATCATGTTCGACCTCCTGGGCAAGGGCAACGTCCGGTCCATCCTCGAGGGAAACCCGATCGGTACTGTGGTCCGATGAACCAGGTGCCCGTCGATGTCCGCTGAGCTCATCAAGCTCGTGCTCGACGACGCCGGCGAGAAGATGCAGAAGGCCGTCGACCACGCCCGCAAGGATTTCTCCAGTATCCGCACGGGCCGGGCCGCTCCCGCCTTGGTGGAAAAGATCCTGGTCGACTACTACGGGAGCGAGGTGCCACTCCAGCAGATCGCCGGCTTCCAGGTGCCCGAGGCGCGGATGCTCGTGATCAGCCCCTACGACAAGGGCGCGCTCGGGGCCATCGAGAAGGCCATCCAGCACTCAGACCTCGGCCTCAACCCCAGCAACGACGGTCAGATCATCCGCCTCACCTTCCCGCAGCTGACCGCAGAGCGTCGCAAGGAGCTGGTGCGGGTGGTGAAAGGCATGGCCGAGGATGGTCGGGTGGCCGTCCGCAACCTGCGCCGCGGCGCCCGGCACGACCTCGACGGTCTGGCCAAGGAGAGCGACGTCCCCGAAGATGACATCACGAGGGCGGAGAAGGAGCTCGACCGCCTCACCCACGCCCACGAGGCAGAGATCGACAAGGCACTAGAGCACAAGGAAACCGAGTTGCTCGAGGTCTGATGATGGAGGTCCCATGACCGACGAACGCCCAGAGGACAAGCGCAAGGATCCGCCTAGCGAGGGCGTGCGCATCATCGGTGCTGAGGAGGCGGCCGAGGCCCTCGAGCGGGGCGATGTCGCCCAGCGTCGAGGCGACGACCTGCCCCGCTATGGCGACCGGCCCACGCCACCGGTCGCCGATGGCCCGCGTCCGGTGCTGCGCTTCCCGCTCGGCTCGTCGTCCGACCCGCGTGACATCGACCGGTCCCCGGTGGCGGCCAACGAGCCCATCTCCGAGCAGGTCGAGCTCCCGCACTGGACCGAGCCGCCCACCGGTCAGGTGCCCCAGATCCTGCCCGAGGGTCCGGCCGAGGAGGGCGACGACGCCGACGACTGGACGAGCTTCGCTACCTCCACCCCGCGATGGCGCGACGACGCGGCGTCCTTCGATGACAGCCCTGGCTTCGAGGACATGGCTGCCTGGGGCGATGATGAAGGGGCTCGTCCGCTCGGCGCCCTCGATGACCGTGAGCGCCCCACCCACGACGACTACTTCAGCTTCGCCGACCTCGCCGAGACAGGCGCCGGCCGGTCGGTGTTCGCCGACGCGCCATCAGCCGACGAGGGCTTCGGCGAAGGTGCCGCCGACGACGAGGACTTCGCGGACGAGCCCGCACCCAGTCGTCCGCCCAGCCGGGCACGCAGTGAGCGTGGCGAAGGCCACCGCCCGCCGCGGCCGTCTGGCGGCGATCGCGACATCGGCTTGGCCGCCGCGGTGGGTGTCGGGTTCTTCGCCATCGCCCTGATCCTGTTCAACATCGGCCCGACGGCGGCCATGGTGCTCGTCACCGCAGTGGTCGGCGTGGGCACCGCCGAGTTCTACGGGGTGTTGCGCAAGCTGGGCTACGAGCCCGTAGTGCTGGCCGGCATCGCCGGCAGCGTTGGCCTCGTGCTTGGGGCGTACAACAATGGCACCGCCATCATCCCGGCCGTGCTGTTCCTCACCACGGCGGTGTGCCTGCTCTGGTACCTCGTGGGCGCAGCCACCGAGGCGCCCGTCATGAACGTGGGCGTCACCCTCTTGGGGGTTCTGTGGGTGGGGCTGTTCGGGTCGTTCGCCGCCCTCATGCTGGGTCTCGGGGAGCCGGGCGTCGGCATCCTCCTGGCCGCCATCCTCGGCACCATCGGCTACGACGTCGGCGGGCTGTTCGTCGGCAAGAACGCCGGGCGTCAGCCCCTCTCCGCCGCCAGCCCGAACAAGACTGTCGAGGGGCTCATCGGTGGCTGCGTCGGAGCGGTGCTGGTGGTCGTGATGATCGCATCGATCTTCGGTTTGGGTCCGATCGAAGGGTTCTCCGACGGCCTCATGGTGGGCCTGGTCGTGGCCTTCGCCGCTCCTCTCGGCGATCTCTGCGAGTCACTCATCAAGCGTGACCTCGGCGTGAAGGACATGGGTGCCATCCTGCCCGGCCACGGTGGTCTCCTCGACCGCTTCGACGCCCTCCTCTTCGTCCTCCCCGCCGTCTACCTGTTGATCACCGTCCGCGACTTCGTCTAGGTCGGTCCGAAGGAGCGCCGCGAGCCTCACTGGCGAGGATCGGCCGGCCGCCGATCTCAGATCAAGGGCCGCGGATACGGCAGCCGTCACGACTCCGGCGAGGCAATAGGACCCACTGCATCGAGGGCGAGGCAATAGGACCCATATGTGGGCCTGATTGCCTCGTCCCTGGACCGATGGGTCCTATTGCCTCGCGACATTGCCCTTGCCGCACCCTTGGTCTGACCTCGCCGACCAGTTCGCCCTGGCCAGCGAGGCTCGGCGATCCCCACTAGGGCCTGGGCCGACCCCCTTGTAGCCTCGGTTCGTGACTACGTCTGTCTCGATCGCTGGGGGGGCAACGCAACGCCGGCGGCGGCCACGCGGCAGCCACCGCGGGTCAGGGCAGTGTCTGGGCGAACTGGTGTGCGCGCCGTTCGATGCCGGCACATCCGTAGGTAGCGGCCGTGGTCGTCGCTTCGGCCAGTAGCTCGCGGGCGTGGTGGAGGTCGGTGTCGGTGGCGCGGGTGTTGAGCAGGCGGGCCCACTCGACCTGGTTGCGGGCTTGCCAGAACGGTGCCCGGAGGGCGCGGAGCTGTGCGTCCGTCCTCTCGAAGAGGCGAATGGCGTCGTCGTGGCGGCCGAGCACGGTGGCGAGCCGGGCGAGGTACATCCCCACCGTTCCGATGAAGGTCGCGCCGTTGAAGACGCCTTGGGCTTCGAAGGGCGAGAGCCGCTCGTAGAGGAGGCCGGCGGCGGAGGTGTCTTCGAGCCACGCTGCGGTGTCGGCCCAGATGGTCGTCGTGGTGAGCCAGACATAGTCGTACGCGGCGTGGTGGAAGTCTGCTTCCCGGGCCGCCTCGAACAGCGGCCTGGCCTCGTCGGCGCGCCCGCACTCGCACAGCATCTCCGCGTAGGTGGCCTGGAACCCCGGGAGCCCCGGGTTGTCGGCGGCGGTCCGTGCGCCGAGCGGCAGGATCTCGTCGAAGCGTCCTTGGTGCCAGCGGATGCCGGCCAGGTTGGTGCCGAACACCATGAGCGCATCCGGCTGGCCCGAGTGCGAGCCGATCTGCAACGCCTCGCTGGCCAGGCGTTCGGCTTCCTGTGCGTCGCCGGTGAGCAGGACGTGCGTGCACTGCATATACGTCACCTGCCCGGTCAGATAGGGCTGGCCGATCTCCTGGGCCAGCGCAGTCGCCAACTCCAGTGCGGCGTCGATACCGCCGCGGTCCGCGCTGGATGACATGGCGTAGACACGGTTTACGGTGGCCCAGAACCGGGCGACCGGATCGCCGACCTGGCCGGCCAGGGTGAGGGCTTCCTGCGACGCCGCGACGGTTCGGCCGAAGCCATCGGGTACCCAGAGCGGCAGGAACGTCAGGTTGAGGACACCAAGCAGCGTTGCGTCGTCGCCGAGGCGGCGGGCCAGCGACTCAGCATCGGCCGCCAACGCCCGCACCCGACGAAGGTCCCCACTGAAGGGGAGCTCAGCCGCCAGTGTCGCCAGCAGCCGCGCTCTGGCTTGGCTGTCACCGTCGGCGGCGGCGGCCAACGCCGCTTCGAGCATGGCGATCCGTTCAGCGTCGACCGTCCCGATGCTGCTGACCATCCCCCGGTGGTTGGCCAGGGCGGCGGCCACCAGGCGGTCGGGGTAGCCCAGCCGCGCCGCCTCCGCGGCGGCGTCGAGCAGCGTCTCGCGGTGCCCGGGGTCGCCGGCCTGGCGTTGAGCGTCTCCCAGGCCGATGAGGACGTCGAGACGCGGGAGGGGATCACCGGGGGGCTCGGCGTCCAAGAGCTCGACTGCCTGGCGGAACCAGCGGATCGCCTCGTCGGGAGCGAGAGCGCCCAGCGCCGCCTCGCCGGCCCGGCGGGCGTACCCGGCAGCCTTACCCGCCTCGGCCGGTGTGGTGGCGGCGATCCAGTGGTGGGCCAGCTCGCCGATCCTGTCGCCGGGGTCGTCGCCGCAGTCGGCTTCGAGGAGCTCGCCGATCCGGCGGTGGATCCGGGCGCGGCGGCTGGCCGACAGCTCCTCGTAGAGGGTGTGCTGGAACAGGGCGTGGGTGAACGTGAACCGCTCGGAGCGTCCGTCGACCTCGGCCACGATCTGGGTCGCCGCCGCTGCTTCGAGGGAGTCGAGCACGGCGCCCGCGTCGCGCTCGGCGACGCGGGCCAACAGCGCGAGGTCGAAGTCGCGGCCCATGACCGACGCCAGCATCAGGACCTGCTGCACGTCGCCGCCGAGGCGCCGCACCCGTTGGCCGACCACCTCGCGCACGCTCTCGGGCAACCCGATCGAGGACAGCTCGACCGTCGCCACCCAACGCCCGTCCTCCTGGCGGATGGCGTCCGTCTCCACCAGGTGCCGGAGCACCTCGGCAGTGAAGAACGGGTTGCCGTCGGTCTCGCGCCGCACCGCGTGGGCGAGCTCGATGCCGTCATCGGCCATCTCGTGGCCGGCCAGGCCCTCCAGCAGCGCGACGACACCGTTGTCGTCGAGGCCGACGACCGCGATCCGTTCCACCGCCGGCTCGCGCCGCAGGGAGGCAAGCGCCTCGGTCAATGGGTGCGTGACGGTGAGGTCGCTGTCACGGTAGGCCCCGACGACAAGCACCTCGGCCCGGTCGAGCGTGGCGACAAGGTGGCGTAGCAGCAGCACCGTCGGCTTGTCCGCCCAATGGAGATCGTCGAGCACGAGCACCACCGGTGCCGTCGCCGCCATGGCGGCCAACACCGCGGTGATGGCCCCGAAGAGCAGGTAACGCTCAGCGTCGGCGTCGGTCGAGGGCGGCTCGGCCAGCTCGGGGATGCGGTTGCGAACCTGAGGCAGGAGCCGAGACAGCTCGCTCAGGTGCCGCCCATCGAGGGCGGCCAGTGCCGGCTCGGGCGCAGCGGACACCCAGCCGCCGAGCGCTTCCACGAATGGCTGGTAGGGCACGCCCAGGTCCTCGTCGCAGCGCCCGTACAGCACCGTGGCCCCGTCCTCGTGGGCCCGCTGGGCCACGTCAGCGGCCAGCGTGGTCTTGCCGATGCCCGGCTCCCCCGAGAGCAGAACGACGCGATGGCCCTCGCCGGCGAACGCCGCCTTCAGCGCGGCGACCAGTTGCTCGCGTTCGGGCACCCGCCCGACGACACCCGTCGCCGGCGTGGCAACGAGGCGGCTGGGGAGCGGAACCTGGGCCACCGCCTCGGCGGGCGCCCACCACAGCTCACACGCCTCCACCGGCTCAGGCAGCCCTGTCAGCGTGACGGCCCCGAGCGCGGTGAAACGGTGGTCGCTGCGCCGAGCGAGCAGGCGCACCATCTCGGTGGTCACGATCTGCCCGGCGGCGGCCTTCGCACACAGACGGGCCGCCTCCACGACCGGTTCACCGAAGTAGTCGCCGTCCTCCTCGGTCGCATCACCGTTGGACAACCCGATGCGCACAGCCAGTGGCTCGGCCGCCTTGCGGTTGTGGTGCTCGATGCTCTGCTGCATCGCGACCGCACCGTCGAGCGCCCCACCCAAGCTCGCGTACACCACCATCAGCCCGTCGCCAAGGTTCTTCACCTCCGACCCGCCGGTCGCGGCGACCGCGGCACGCAGCAGCCCGAAGTGGATCGAGCGGATGTCCTCGGCGCCCGCCGGGCCGAGTCTGGAGGCGAGCTCCGTGGATCCGACGAGGTCGGTGAACACGACCGAGGTCGCGACAGCCGTCAACGACCTGCGCGATTACGCGTACTTGGCATCCCCATCCTCCAGTCCGCGCAGGCAACCCTACTGTGACGTGGGGATCACCCCAAAAACGGACATAACGGTCCGAAGACGGCGTTCGCGAACCTGCCCGGACTCGATGTCCGCCGTCATCGCTGGGCACCGCTTGCCTGCATCCCGGGAGGTCTTGCGGGTCAGGGCAGCGATTGGGCGAGTTCGTTGGCCCGGCGCTCGATGCCGGCGCAGCCGTAGGCCGCGGCCGTGGTCGTTGCTTCGGCCAGCAGCTCGCGGGCGTGGTGGAGGTCGGTGTCGGTCCCTCGGGTGCTGAGCAGGCGGGCCCACTCGACCTGGTTGCGGGCTTGCCAGAACGGTGCCCGGAGGGCGCGGAGCTGTGCGTCCGCCCGCTCGAAGAGGCGAAGTGCGTCGTCGTGGTGGCCGAGCACGGTGGCGAGCCGGGCGAGGTACACCCCGACCGTTCCGATGAAGGTCGCGCCCGTGGTGACGCCTTGGGTTTCGAAGGGTGACAGCCGCTCGTAGAGGAGGTCGGCGGCGGAGATGTCGCCGAGCCACGCGGCCGTGTCGGCCCAGATGGTCGTCGTGGTGAGCCAGACATAGTCGTACGCGGCGTGGTGGAAGTCTGCTTCCCGGGCCGCTTCGAGCAGCGGCCCGGCCTCGTCGGCGCGCCCGCACTCGCACAGCATCATCGAGTGGGCGGCCTGGAACACCGGCAGCCCGGGGTTGTCGGCGGCGGCCTCTGCGATGAGCGGCAGGATCTCGTCGAAGCGTCCTTGGTGCCAGCGGATGCCGGCCAGGTTGGTGCCGAACACCATGAGCGCATCGGGCTGACCGGTGTCCGAGCCGATCTGCAGCGCCTCGGTCGCCAGGCGTTCGGCTTCCTGTGCGTCGCCGGTGAGCAGGACGTGCGTGCACTGCATATACGTCACCTGCCCGGTCAGATAGGGCTGGCCGATCTCCTGGGCCAGCGAAGTCGCCAGCTCGAGTGCGGCGTCGATACCGCCGCGGTCCGCGCTGGATGCCATGGCGTCGACACGGTTCAGAGCGGCCGAGAACCGGGCGACCGGATCGCCGACCTGGCCGGCCAGGATGAGAGCTTCTTCTGACGCCGCGACGGTTCGGGCGAAGCCATCGGGCACCCAGAGCGGCGAGAACGTCAGGTTGAGGACACGAAGCAGCGTTGCGTCGTCACCGAGGCGGCGGGCCATCGACTCAGCGTCGGCCGCCAGCCCCCGTACCCGACGAAGGTCCCCGCTGAAGGGCAGCTCAGCCGCCAGTGTCGCCAGCAGCTGCGCCCGGGCTTGGCTGTCGCCGTCATCGACGGCGGCCAGGGCCGCTTCGAGCATGGCGATCCGTTCGGGGTCGACCGTCCCGACGCTGCTGACCATCCCCCGGTGGTTGGCCAGGGCGGCGGCCACCAGGCGGTCCGGGTCGCCCAGCCGCGCCGCCTCCGCGGCCGCGTCGAGCAGCGTCTCGCGGTATCCGGGATCGCCTGCCTGGCGTTGGGCGTCCCCCAGGCCGATGAGGGCGTCGAGACGCGGGAGGGGATCACCGGGGGGCTCGGCGTCCAATAGCTCGACCGCCTGGCGGAACCAGCGGATCGCCTCGTCGGGAGCGAGCGCGCCCAGCGCCGCCTCGCCGGCCCGGCGGGCGTACCCGGCCGCCTTACCCGCCTCGGCCGGTGTGGTGGCGGCGATCCAATGGTGGGCCAGCTCGCCGATCCGGTCCCCGGGGTCGTCGCCGCAGTCGGCTTCGAGGAGCTCGCCGATCTGGCGGTGGATACGGGCGCGGCGGCTGGCCGACAGCTCCTCGTAGAGGGTGTGCTGGAACAGGGCATGGGTGAACGTGAACCGCCCGGAGCGCCCGTCGACCTCAGCCACGACCGCCGCGCTCGCCGCTTCTTCGAGGGCGTCGAGCACGGCGCCCTCGTCGCGCTCCGCGACGCGGGACAACAGCCCCAGGTCGAAGTCGCGGCCCATGACCGACGCCAGCGCCAGGACCTGCTGCACGTCGTCGCCCAGGCGCCGCACCCGCTGGCCGACCACCTCGCGCACGCTCTCGGGCAACCCGATCTGGGACAGCTCGACAGCCCCCACCCAACGCCCATCCTCCTGGCGGATGGCGGCCGTCTCCACCAGGTGCCGGAGCACCTCGGCAGTGAAGAACGGGTTGCCGTCGGTCTCGCGCCGCACCGCGTGAGCCAGCTCGATGCCCTCGTCGGCCATCTCGTGGCCCGCCAGGCCCTCCAGCAGCGCCACCACACCGTTGTCGTCGAGGCCGACGAGCGCGATCCGTTCCACCGCCGGCTCGCGCCGCAGAGCGGCCAGCCCCTCGGTCAGCGGGTGCGTCGCGGTGAGGTCGCTGTCGCGGTAGGTCCCCACCACCAGCACCTCGGCCCGGTCGAGCGTGGCGACCAGGTGGCGGAGCAGCAGCACCGTGGGCTTGTCCGCCCAATGGAGATCGTCGAGCACCAGCACCACCGGTGCCGTCGCCGCCATGGCAGCCATCACCGCGGTGATGGCCCCGAACAGCAGGTAGCGCTCGGCGTCGGCGTCGGTCGAGGGTGGCTGAGCCAGATCGGGGATGCGGTGGCGGACCTGGGGCAGCAGGCGAGACAGCTCGCTCAGGTGCCGCCCATCAAGGGCGCCCAGCGCCGGCTCGGGCGCATCGGACACCCAGCCGCCGAGCGCTTCCACGAATGGCTGGTAGGGCACGCCCAGGTCCTCGTCGCAGCGCCCGTACAGCACCGTGGCCCCGTCCTCGTGGGCCCGCTGGGCCACATCACCGGCCAGCGTGGTCTTGCCGATGCCCGGCTCCCCCGACAGCAGAACAACGCGATGGCCCCCGCCGGCGAACGCCGCTTTCAGCGCGGCGACGAGGTGATCCCGTTCCAGCACCCGACCGACGACACCCGTCGCCGGCGTCGAAGCGAGGCGGCTGGGGAGCGGGACCTGAGCCACCGCCTTGGCGGGCGCCCACCACACCTCGCAGGCGTCGACCGGCTCCGGCAGCCCCTTCAGCGCGACAGCCCCGAGCGCGCTGAAGCGGTGGTCGGTTCGCCGCGCCAGCAGGCGCACCATCTCGGTGGTCACGATCTGCCCACCGTCGGCCTTCGCACACAGACGGGCCGCCTCCACCACGGGTTCACCGAAGTAGTCGCCGTCGTCCTCCGTCGCATCACCGTAGGACAACCCGATGCGCACACCCAGAAGCTCCAGCGTTTTGCGGTTGTGGTGCTCGATGCTCTGCTGCATCGCGACCGCACCGTCGAGCGCCGCGCTCAGGCCCGGGTACACCACCATCAGGCCGTCGCCGAGGTTCTTAACCTCCGACCCGCCCGTCGCCGCGACCGCATCGCGCAGCAGCCCAAAGTGGATCGAGCGGACCTCCTCGGCGCTCACCGGCCCGAGTCGGGATGCCAGCTCAGTGGAGCCGACGAGATCGGTGAACACCACCGAGGTCGTGACGGTCGTCTTCACAGACTGCGCATTTCGGACATCTCGACCTCCCGCCGGCGTCAGGGTAGCGCTGGCTCTGCCTGACGTCAGGTTTCCTTGCGGCCCGGAGCACCAGCGTGGCAAGGGCGACGCGACTGGTCACACCCAGCTTGACGTAGATGTGCTTGAGGTGGCTCTCCACCGTGTGGCGCGAGGCGAAGAGCTGGTCGGCCACCACGGCGTTCGAGAGGCGGCGACGTCCGTGGGGGTACCGGTAGCCTTACCGCATGGTGGCGTCGATCTCGATCGCAGGGTCGACGGGCTCGATCGGTACCCAGACGCTCGAGGTCATCGCCGCCGACCCGGAGCGGTTCGAGGTCGTCGCCCTCGGAGCGGGGTCCTCGGTGGAGACGCTGGCGGCGCAGGCTCGGCGCTGGTCTCCCAAGGTGGTTGCCATCGCCGATGCCTCGCTCGCCGCTCAGCTCCGCGACCGCGTGCCGACCGGGACCGAGGTGGTCGCCGGGTCCGACGCGCTGGCGTCGATCGCCTCACTCGGCGACGTCTGCGTGAACGGGGTGGTGGGCTTCGCTGGCCTCGGCGTCACGCTGGCGGCGCTCGGGTCGGGCCGGCGCCTGGCCCTGGCCAACAAGGAGTCGCTCATCGCGGCGGGACCGATCGTCCGCCGCGTGCGCGAGCAGCCGGGGGCGGGGGAGCTGGTGCCCGTCGACAGCGAGCATTGCGCTGTCCACCAGTGTCTGCGGGCCCAGCACCCGGGGAGTCTCGCGGGCGACTGGGTGAGTCGGATCATCCTCACTGCCTCGGGCGGGCCCTTCCGGGGGCGCTCCAAGGCCGAGCTGGCCGATGTCACCATCGAGGACGCCTTGGCCCATCCCACCTGGTCGATGGGGCCGAAGATCACGATCGACTCCTCGACGCTCATGAACAAGGGCCTCGAGGTGATCGAGGCCCACGAGCTGTTCGACATGCCCTACGACCAGATCGAGGTCGTGGTGCACCCACAGTCGGTCGTGCACTCCATGGTTGAGTTCACCGACGGCACTACCATCGCACAGCTCTCCCTGCCGACCATGCACCTCCCGATCGCCTACGCGCTGGCCTATCCGGAGCGCGTGGGGACGGCGTTCGGACGCATCGACTGGGCCACCCTCGGGCGCCTCGACTTCGAGCCGCCCGACCACGACGCCTTCCCG
>Ga0136633_1000605_pt1 | contig 27530 bp, 24 predicted proteins | sample AntDrymeUQ832206_2_FD_105494 | JGI IMG/M metagenome (GOLD analysis project Ga0136633, IMG submission 105494) | Polar desert sand microbial communities from Dry Valleys, Antarctica - metaG UQ83 (22.06) | ecosystem: Environmental > Terrestrial > Soil > Desert | place: Antarctica: Dry Valley... | reverse complement strand
GGTCACGCGGATCTTGAGGGACCCGGTGCCAATCTGCCGGATGGCGTTGCTCTCGTTGTCGTAGAAGGGGAGCGTTTTGCCGCGGTTGGCGAGGAACTCGACGAGGAGCGGGAACTCACATGCTTCCCCCGCTGCGAGCTCCAAGGAAGGCGGCAGCTCGAGCGGGGTGTTGTCCGGCTTCGCAGCCAGGGCGGCCGGTGCTGAGACAAGACCTAGGGCAGCCGCGAACCACAGAGAGAGGGAGGATCGCATGGGATGGGCACCTCACATGGCGACGGGTCGGTTTCGCCTGTGGCTCGACGCGGCTGCGGGCAGCGGGGGCGACCATGTTGGGAGCCGCGTGTCTATGCCTCCCGTCAGATCACGCACCATGCGCGCAAGAGAAACGGCCGGTCAAGCGGACGAGCGCTCGTTTAGAGCCATGGTTTGCACGGCTGCGACCCCGCACCGCACTACGGAGCGCCGATTCCGTGTCGCGCTCCGTAGTGGCACGGATGCTGCCGACCGGCATTCGCCCATACCCTCTGCCCAGGGCCGGACGGTGGGCCGAAGTGCCCGACGGCAATCGTCCGGCCCGCCACTGAACGTGGGCCGTGGTTCATCAGCCCGTGGGGGAACTCCATGCCCGACATTCTCGTATTGGTCATCGCAGGCATCCTGTGGTTCAACGTGCTGTTCATCGGGTTTCGCATGTGGGTAGGTGAGATGCGAGCTGATCCGCGTCGCACTGCTCGCAGCTTTGGCGGTGGGCGTCGCCGTTCCCCGCCTTGAGCAATAGGTCCGGCCCACGGGGCCTGGCGGCCATCTGATCAACGTCACTACCATGTCCAGATCTGGCGCCGCCGGGAGCGGCAGGACGACGACCAACCGTCAATCGCCGAGCTGGCCTCGAATGGCGCCTCCGGGATATGCCGTGGTGTGGACATTCACGTAATAGCCGGATGGGTTGGCAATGATCGCCGCTGCGATCAGGGGAGTCGTCGTGACGCAATGCGTCGCCTTGTTGCCGGTGATGTCTGCGCCAAACGGATCGAGATTCACGACGACATCGCCCGCCACGCCGGATGCGCCTATGTGGATGTGAGCGCCGGTGAGCTCCCGGCCGATGGCCTGCACCTTGCCCTCGTAGCAGATCGTGCCGTCCGGCTCGATCACCAGGGTCACCCAGCCCTTGCCGTTCTTGTCACCAGGCCCCGGAACCTCTTCATCGCCGCTGAGGCTGGTGCTGAGCGTGGTCTGTGCGCTCACCGTGGCCACGCTCATCGCCAAGATGAGGCATGCCAATAGCATGGCAACCAAGGGTCCACCGCTGTAACGCGTCATCATCATCTCCTCGGGCTGGTTGAGTCTGGTGGAGACTGGTGCAGTCTGGTTGCCAGAATCTTACGCGGCATAGCCGCTGTCATCGACTCCGGTGCGAAGGTGCACCGGAAGCAGAATGGCCTGTCACGTCCCCGCTTGCCGGTCCGCGCCGCTCGCGCAGCCGGTCCGCCAGCCGCCGCACGCTTGCCGCGTCCTACACTCGGGGCCGATGGCAGCATCCAGGAACTTCACGGAGTGTTGGTGCGGAGCCGAAGCCGCGAAGCCGTCCGACTGGCGAGCGCCGAGGAGTGGCACGGCTGAGTGCGGGGTCCGAACGGCGAACGGCTCGAGGGCCGGGGCAGCGGACGGCACGAAGCACCGGCTCACGGTGAACCTCATGGAGCTTGGCGCCTGAGCGAACCGCCGGTATCGCCCGGATACGGAGCCTCGTTTCCGTAGCGAGCTCAGTATCTCCCCGGATGCCGGCCGCGCTGCCCGGTGGATATCTTTGGGGCCGCGGTGCGAAAAGTAGCCGGCCGTCTCGGGGGATTACGAGGGGGCCAGGAGCTTCTGCGCATGCCGGGATCTCGGTATCGGGAGACCGGCGATGAGGGCATCGGGTCGGCAGCCGTGTGGGACGGCCGACCCGGCCAGCGCAGCCGGCTGCCCCTTCCGAGCAAGGGGCAGCCGGTTCGCCCGCCCACCGCAGGTCCTGGCGTCAAGTCGCCCTTGAGCTGTCAAGCCCTCCTGCCGGCCGTGGCGCGTAATGAGCCCTGCTCTACCCGGCGCGTCCCTTCGGAATCAAGGGAGGCTGCCCAGCATTGCACTACCGTATCGGCCTGACCGTTTCCCGACCTACGCGACAGACTTTCTGCCGCTCGAGCCGAACTGGAGCTGGCGTAGAGAGAGACGGCGGGGCCTGCTTGCCGACGTCCATTCGGCCCTTCGGGCGACGCGTCCGACCGTAGCCGGACCCCTTCAGGGCTGAGCTGGCACAGTTGACAGCCACGGCGCCTCACCCGAGCAAGTGCCTCCAGGTCGTCGCCGCTTCGCGCTGGAGGCTGTCAATCGAACGCCCGTTTGACTCTCCACATCGTCGCGAAGGGCCGGGAAGCGCGGTTTCGTGCTCAGATCAAGTGGTGCCGGAGGTGGGAGTTGAACCCACACGAGGTTGCCCTCATCGGTGTTTGAGACCGACGCGTCTGCCGATTCCGCCACTCCGGCCCGGGGAGCCGTCATTATAGAAACTCGATGGCCGACGTCCCCGAGACGACACCGACGCACCGCACGCTGCCGCTTCCGGACGAGGCGGCGGTGATCGCCCGGGCCGCAACGGGGGATCGGACGGCGTTCGCACAGCTCATGGAGCACTACCAGCGAGCGTGCTACGGCCTCGCCTGGCGGTTGCTGAGCGATCCCGACCAGGCGGCGGACGCCACACAGGACGCCTTCATCCACGCGTATCGGGCGATCGGCTCGTACCGAGGCGGCATCTTCCGGTCGTGGCTCCTGCGCATCACCGCCAACGCCAGCTACGACATCCTCCGGCGGGCGCAGCGCAGGCCGTCGAGCCCGCTGCCGGACCCCGAGGAGGGCGCCCCGGAGCTCCCGGACCTGGGCGCCGTGAACCCGGAGAGGGAGGCCACGAAGGGCGAGCTGTATCGCCACCTCGAGGTTGCGCTCAAGCGCCTCCCGGTCGACCAGAGGACCGCGGTGGTGTTGTGCGACGTCTACGGGATGGACTACAACGAGGTGGCGGCAATGACCCAATCGGCGCTCGGAACCGTGAAATCGCGCATCCATCGCGGACGCCTCCGCCTGCGCGAGCTGATGTCCGAGCACCGGGAACTGTTCACAGGGTAGGGGCGTCTGGACCGATGGCATGCTGATCTCGAATCACCCTGACGACGAGCGCCTCTCGGCGCTGGCTTCGCGCGAGTCCGATCCGGCGACCGACGCCGCGCTGACCGCGCACGTCTCCTCCTGCGTCCGATGCACGGGGCTCGTCGACGAGCTCGGTGCGCTTCGCGCCGCCCTGGCCGAACTTCCCGATCTGGCGCCACACCGGCCGCTTCGGCTGCTTCCACCGGTCGACGACGCGCCGGCCTCGGCCGCCGATCGGCTGGGCGGCTGGGTGCGCCGCTTCTTCGCCCCCGTCATCGCCTCGGGTGCGGCGCTGGCCCTGGTCGGCACGATCGGCACCGCTGCACCGGCGCTCAGCGGCATGGCCGCCGGCGGGGCAGCCCCCTCCGCCGATGAGCGAGTCACGCTCCAGGAGGTGGAGCCCCAGGCGTCGGCGGCGGACGTGGTTGGTGCGCCGGCGGCGGCGACGGCCGGCCCTGCGGAAGGCGCGACCGCCGACAGCGCCGAGCGCGCCAGCCCTCTCTCGACCGAGGCCGCGGCTGCGGCCGAGGGCGACAGCGACCCCTCGGCCTTCGACTACGCGGATGCGGATGACCGGTTGCTGGGCCCGAACGCCGAGCGCTCCCCGTGGCCGATGGTGCTCTTTGCCGGCGTCGCCCTGATGGTCGGCGCACTGCTCCTGCGCTGGATCCTCGTCCCGCGCGTCGGTTGACGGGCGCGCGGACCTAGAGCGCCAGGCGCCCCACGACAATCGCTCCGGCCAGGAGCAGCACGATGAGAGCGGCGACCAGCAGGGCGGCCCAGCCCGAGTCGCGGAAGGTCGCGGGCATCGGCTCCGGCCGCGGGGGGCGGCGCGTGCGGGGGATCGGGGAACCCTCGCCGGGCTGGCGCACGGTGCGCGGCGCGGCGCGGGTCTCGGCGGCCGTGGCTCGCCAGGTCGCCCAGGTGCGCGTCGATGACGGTGATGCGGGCCGAATCGGGGCGCGTGACGCACTCCAGTGACCCGCGGGGGCAAGGTGTGCGGCGGACGGATGGGAACGGTCGTAGTCGGCCCGACGCGCTGGGTTCGAGAGCACCCACCACGCCTCGTTGATGCGCCGCATGCGCTCGGCGGCATCGGTCGCGCCCTCGTGCAGATCCGGGTGGTGCCGCTTCGCCAGGCGGCGGTGGGCGCGCGCCACCTGGAGCGGCGTCGCCTCGCGGCCGACGCCCAGGACGGCGTATGGATCGAGGGTGCGGAGGCCGGCCATGGACCCGATTCTACGGCGGCCGCGAGGCCGCCATCGGTCTAGACTGGCAGACACCCATGCCCGATCGCAGACCCCTCCTCATGCTCATCGACGGGCCGAGCCTCGTGTACCGCGGATACTTCGCGCTGCCACCGTTGACGATGTCGGACGGCACCCTGGTGAACGCCGTGTTCGGCTTCCTCCAGATCGTCCTGCGAGGGATGCAGGACGTGAAGCCCGACTTCGCGATCGTGAGCTTCGACGTCGGCAAGCCGCAGTTCCGGTTCGATGCCTTCCCCGATTACAAGAAGGGCCGGCCCTCGATGCCGGACGACCTGCGCGCCCAGTTCCCGATCGTGCGCGAGATCACGGCCATGATGGGCATGCCGGTCCGCGAGCTGGAGGGATTCGAGGCCGACGACGTGATCGGCACGCTCACGAAGAAGGCCACCGAGCAGGGCGTCGACACCATGATCGTGTCCGGTGATCTCGACGGGCTGCAGCTCGTCGACGGCCACGTCCGCCTCCTCACGACGCGGATGGGCGTGGCCGCGACCGTCATCTACGACGAGGCGCGGGTCATGGACCGATACGGCCTTCGCCCGGACCAGATGCTGGATTACAAGGCGCTCAAGGGCGACACCTCCGACAACATCCCCGGCGTTCCCGGGGTGGGGGAGAAGACGGCGATCACTCTCCTTCAGCAGTTCGGGACGTTGGACGGCATCTATGAGCACCTCGACGAGGTCAAGGGCAAGATGCGCGACCGCCTCGCCGAGCATCGCGAGTCGGCGTTCATGTCGCGCGAGATCGGGCGGATCATCACCGACCTGCCGGTTGAGCTCGGCCTCGAGGAGGCCCGCACGGGCCGATATGACCGACGCGCGATGGCGCAGCGCTTCCGTGAGCTCGAGTTTCGGTCGCTCATCGATCGCCTGCCGGCGTCGAGCATCGCACCGACGGGATACGACAGCCCGGAGAGCGAAACGAAGGGCGGGCTCCAGCTCAGCCTGGACTTGCTGGGCGGCCGTCCCGTGGCGGCCGCAGAGACGAACGGGGCGACGCGCGAGCGGCCCGACCCGCTGGCGGACCCCGGTGGTGCGATCGACCACGTGGATCCGCACATCGCCCGCACGACGGCTGACTCCGAGGAGCTCGGGGCGTGGCTCGCGGCGCATGGCGACGCCATCGGCCTGGGCTGGGCGGTCGGCGCGGGCCGGCCGCACGAGCGGCGCCTCCACGGGATCGCATTCGCGGCGGATGACGGAAGCGCCTGGTACATCAGCTGCGACCCGACCGCGGACGCCATGCAGCGGCTCCCGGCGGAGTTCGTTCGCGACGACCGCGTGCGCATCGGCCATGACCTCAAGCAGCTGGTCACGACCCTGTGGGCCGATCGCGACCTGGAGCTGCGTGGCACCTTCGTCGACACGCTCGTGGCCGGCTACATGGTCAACCCCGCCCTGCGGTCGCAGACCATGGAGGATCTCGCGGCCCAGCACTTCGGGGTCGAGCTTCCTCCGCGGCCGGTGAACCTGGAGACCGGCGCCGAGGAGCATGCGGCGGCACGGCGCGCGGCGGCCGAGGCGCTCACCGCGCTGCTCGTCCGGCCCATCCTGGAGAATCAGCTGACCGAGGGCGGGCTGGCCCACCTGTTCGACGAGGTGGAGATGCCTCTCCTCCCGGTGCTGGCTCGGATGGAGCAGGCCGGCGTCATGATCGACCTCGGCGCGCTCGCGGCGATGAGCCAGGAGTTCGCGGCGACGCTCGCTGGGCTCGAGGCGCGCATCTACGAGCTGGTGGGGCACGAGTTCAACATCGGCTCGCCGCGGCAGCTGGAGACGATCCTGTTCGACGAGCTGGAACTGCCGTCGACGAAGCGGACCCGCACGAGCCGCTCCACGGACGCATCGGTCCTCGAGGAGCTTCGCGAGCGTCACGAGGTGATCGGGCTCATCCTGGAGCATCGCCAGGTGGCCAAGCTGAAGTCGACCTACGTCGATGCCCTTCCGACGCTCGTTGACGATGGCGGCCGGCTGCACACAACCTACCAGCAGGCCGTGGCCGCCACCGGCCGGCTATCGAGCACCGACCCGAACCTGCAGAACATCCCCATCCGGACCACCCTCGGCCGCCGGATCCGGCGCGCGTTCGTCGCGCCGGCGGGCAGGCTGCTGCTCGGGGCCGACTACTCGCAGCAGGAGCTGCGCATCCTGGCCCACGTCTCGGGCGACGCCGGCCTCAAGGCGGACTTCGCCGCCCACTCGGACATCCACCTGGCCGCCGCCGCCCGGGTGCTGGGCCTGGCTCCCGACGAGGTCGGGCCGAAGGAGCGCAGCGTTGCCAAGATGATCAACTACGGGATCGCGTACGGGCTCTCCGACTACGGCCTTGCGGAACGGCTGAAGATCCCGCGCGAGGATGCCCAGCGGTTCATCTCCGACTACTTCGCGGCCTACGAGGGGATCCGGCGCTACACGGTGGAGATGAAGATCCTGGCCCGCGACCAGGGCTTCGTGTCGACGCTGCTCGGGCGCCGCCGCTACCTCCCGGAGCTGACCGCCCGCAACGGCGCGCTCCGCTCCGCGGGCGAGCGAATGGCGATCAACATGCCGATCCAGGGCACGGCAGCGGACGGCATGAAGATCGCCATGGTCCGCCTGGATGCAGCCATCCGTGATGCCGGCATGGAGTCGCAGATGCTGCTCCAGGTCCACGACGAGCTCGTCTTCGAGACCGACGAGGATGAGCTGCCGGCGCTCGCGTCGCTGGCCAAGGAGATCATGGAGACGGCACTGCCACTCGACGTGCCGCTCGAGGTCGATCTCAAGGTCGGCCAGAACTGGGAGCAGATGGACCGATACCAGCAGGACCCCGATGGCGCCTGGCGTCGCCTGCCAAAGACCGCCAACGAGGTGGCTCGCCAGGAGGCCGAGGAGGAGGTCGCGGCCGAGCTGGTCTCGTAGTTCGTCTCGGAGCTGCGGGCGGCGTGGCCGGCTCTTGCCAAATTCAGGTGCCGGCCGCACTGAGCAGCCTGATCCGCGTCGCAGAGGCTTGCTGCAGGCTCACCGCCGCAGCTGCCGGTCATCAGCGGCGTCGCCTTCGTTAGTGCGGCGCAGGTCTGAATTTGTCACGACGTGGGGATCGTACGATTCCGGTGATCCCTGAACTCGAGACGTCGCGCGCGAGCTCGCCGCCTGAGCGGGGGCAGACCGTGTGGCCCGCGAATACCGGTGGAGCGGCAACGTAGCGCATGGCCTACCCGCGGTGACCGCGCACGAAACCCGCCCGATCCGGCACACTCAGCCTCATGCCGGAGCTGCCCGAGGTCGAGACCATCGCGCGCGACATCCAGCGCTTGGTGGCAGGTGCCACGATCTTCCAGGCGACCGTCCATTGGCCGCGCACGATCCGGCATCCGCAGCCGCCGGAGCGCTTCGCGGCCGAGATCGCCGGTGCCACGATCCGGCGGGCGAGCCGGCGCGCGAAGACGGTCCTGTTCCATCTCGAGGACGGGCGGGTGATGACGGTGGCGCTGCGCATGACGGGCGCACTGATCGTGGTGGCACCTGGGACACCCGACGATCCGTATGCGCGCGTCGTCTTCCGGCTGGCCGACGGTCGCGAGCTGCGCTACCGCGACGTCCGCAAGTTCGGACGGATCGGGCTCTGGCCCGGCGGCGGGCTGCGCAGCGTCGGCGCTGGTCGCGGCGCGCGGTCGAGGCGGGTCGCGGAGGGCCGGGGGCGCTATCGCATCGGCGAGGTGTTCAGCGGTCATGGACCGGAGCCGCTCCAGCGCGGCTTCAGCGCACGGCGCCTCGCCGAGAGGCTGGGACGGCGCTCCGCGAAGCTCAAGACGCTGCTGCTGGACCAGAGCTTCATCGCCGGGGTCGGGAACATCTACGCCGACGAAGCGCTCTGGCGCGCCCGGCTGCATCCGCTGCGGGCCGCCGACACCCTGGACGAGGCCGAGGTCCGGCGGCTGCACCGGGCGGTGCGGCAGGTGCTGCGTGAGGGCATCGCGAACCGCGGCGCCAGCTTCAGCGACTACGTCGGCGTGGACGGCGAGCCGGGCGCGAACGCGGAGCGGCTGGCGGTCTATCGGCGCACCGACCGGCCGTGCTTCCGGTGCGGCCACCGGATCGAGCGCATCGTCGTCGGGCAGCGCAGCACCCACTTCTGCCCGCGCTGCCAGCGCGAGCCGGTACGATCGGACGCGCCATGAAGGTGATCGGGCTGACCGGCAACATCGGCTGCGGCAAGAGCACCGTCGCCGGCATGCTGCGCGAGCATGGCGTGGCGACGGTCGACGCAGATGCCGTGGCACGCGAGATCCGGCAGAACGATGCCGACGCGCGGGCCGAGATCCTGCGCCGCTTCGGGACATACGAGGCCGACGAGCTGGCGCGGATCGTGTTCAGCGACGCCGGCGCCCTGCGTGACCTGGAGCGCATCCTCCACCCCCGCGTTCGCGGGGCGGTCCGAGCGAGGCTGGCCGAGCTCGCCGAGGGTGGGATCGAGACGGCCGGCGTCGAGGCGATCAAGCTGCTGGAGTCGCCGCTGGCGGATGCCTGCGACGCGATCTGGGTCGTGCGTTGCGACGAGGGCGATGCCATCCGCCGGCTGGCGGCCTCACGCGGCATGGACGAGGCGACGGCTCGGAGCCGCCTCGCCAGCCAGTCGTCTCAGGAGGACAAGGTCGCCGCGGCGGATGTCGTGATCGACGGGTCCGCGCGGATGGAGGAGACGCGCCGCCAGGTGGAGCGAGCCCTGGCGGCGCTCCGACAGGCCTAGTTTCCCGCGGACTCGAGCTCCTCGAAGCTCGGCATCCTCGGCACCGGGAAGTCGTACTCCTCCACGAGCCGGTCGATCGTCGAGCCTTCGGTCTCGGCGGTTCGGTCGTCCTGCTCCGGGCGCAGCACCATCGTGAACGTGCCCCCGGCGGCCGTCAGCTCCGTGATCTTCTCGGCTGTCGCGAGGTCCGAACGAAGGATGTAGACATCGCCGTCGCGCGCCAGGATGGTGAGCGACTGGAGCGTCACCTTCGTCGAGGGCCCCGCGAGGAACTCGGCCGGCGTCACGGGGGCGGGCTGTCCCTCCTGCCCGGCCTGCGGGTTGATCGGCATGGTCACGAGCAGGTCCACTCGCTGGCCGGCGACAAGGGTCCCGGCCACCGCGTTCGCCGAGGCGACCGTGAGGCTGACGGCGCGCAGGTCGGGCCCGCTCGGATCGAACTCTTCCCCGGGCTCCAGGATGGAGAATGTCATCCCTTCGGTGGTCGAGGCCAGGAGGTTCGGGCCGATGAGCTGACCGGCCGCGATCGACACGCCGGTGAGCCGCCCGATGGCCTGGTCCACGCTCTCGAAGGCAGTTGCATTGGTGGGGTCGAGGGGAACCTCGCGCGTAGTCACGTCGGCCTCGGCGATCGACTGTCGGGACGCGATCTCGTTGACGGCGACGACGACCGTGCGCACCTCGACCTCGACGCCGCGTGCCAGCCCGCTCGACTGGAGGGCGACGAAGACCGTGCCTGCCACGAGCAGCGCGACGACGACGCCGACGGCGATGTAGACCTTCGACCGTCTGCTGTTCCTGTTGGAGTATTCAAGTTCCACGGCGTCGTGCGCTCCTTGTCGGATTTCGGTCAGTTCCAGGGGATGAGACGCGGCCGCTGCGCCGCTCGCAGGGCCAGGTCATTGGGGTCCGCGTAGATGCCGGTAATCGCCCGGCCGCTGAAGGCGTTGGAACGGATGTCGGTGATCTCGAAGACGGCGAAACCGATGACGTCGACGTAGTCGCTCGGTCCGGTCGTGGCTGCCACGGTGAACTGCACGTGCTCGATCCGCACGACGGGCTTCCCGTCCGCGTTCACGCCCTGGGCGCGAAGGCTGAACATGTAGCAGCCCGAAGCCAGGCTCCCGGCCTGGATCGTGAGCGTCGAGCCAGTGCCCGCGCCGGAGGTTGGCATCGACGACGGGGAGGAGAAGGTGATGCTGCCGGTCCCGAGCGCCTTCGGGTTGTGGCTGCAGTCAGAGAAGGAGGCGGCGTCCCACGATAGCGAGACCGCGGTCGCCGTGCCCGTGCCGCCGTTCCAGGCCGCGCTGCCGGTGCCCGTCACGAGGTTGATCGGCAGGGTGATGGTGCCGCCAAGTGTCTCCGTCGCGCCGTCCAGGACCGATCCGGTGAGGCTGAACTGGCGCGCCACGCTGCCGACCCGTACCGAGACCGGCTGGCGGCGCGTCTGGTAGTACGGAGCACCCGCCTCGCCCTCCAGCCACACGGTGTAGATCCCCTCCGGAACGGCATTCGTCGCCATGTCGTTCATGTCGACGTCGGTGCCATTCCCGGCGGGGACGAATCCATTCGGCGCGAATGCCGGCGCCGCCATCTGTCCCACCGCCGGCGGCGTGACAGACGGGTCGGGAAGGATGTCGTACTCGGGGTGGCCCGTCGCCGCGGCGTCCGCGTCGCCGGCGAGCGCCAGGGTCACGACGCTCGAAAAGGCCGCGTTCCTCGTCACCTCGAAGGTGGGACCGTCGACCGGTGAAGTCGTCGTGGCCGGGAGGACGACCTCGACGGGCGGCTGGATCGAGAAGTCGGGAATCGCCATCACGGTGCCGTTGTAGACGGCCAACATCAGCCTGTCGCCCTCTGCGTGCTCGTCACCGACCGGGCCGGTCGAATGCGCGGCGCTGACGCCACTCATGATGCCCACCTGTGTCCCGCCGGTGGGCGGGCTGGCGACGGCCGGGAAATGGGGCCCGGGATATGGCGTCGTGAGGTAGACGGCGTGATGGCCCTTCAGGGTGTTCGAGCTCATCGAGCTCGTGGCGCCGTTGTAGTACTGGCGCGACGCATTGTTCGTGAAGTCGCGCACGTCGAGCGCGATGAAGCCACGGAACGAGTTGTTCGTCGCCTGGGTCCCGGGGCCGTACATCTGGAACTCCGGGCCGGGGACGAGCGCGCTCGCGGGCGTGCGGCCGCCATAGCCGCGCGGGTTGGCCGGATCCACTGCTCCGGCCCGGCTGGTCGCCTCGGTCGCGACGAAGTCGATGAAGCTCGTCCCAGGGCCGGGCGGGTTCTGATACCGGCGGACGACGAACGGCAGCATCGGATCGGCCTCGAGCGAGCATCGGGCGCGCCCCAGGGCCGGAAGTGACTGGCGGCCGAGGATGCGACCGACGGTGGTGTCGATGTTGGAGTCGATCGCCACGAACACGCTGTCGTCGGCAACGAGCGCTCCGTTCGTCATCTGGTACGGATTCCCGGAATATCCGGCCAGGTACGTCTCGGCGCCGCTCGCCGCGATGGCCGCCGCCGAACCCGCGGGCGAGCCGGCGAGGTTGATGCCCGCGACCTCCCGCGCCTTCTGAAGCGCGGCCGAATCCGTCGCGCCGTCGGTGAGGGCGTTGCAGGCCGCCAGCGCCGCTGCGTCGGCAGCATTCTGGAGAAACCGCTCCTCTGCGGCGCGGCGTCCGAGATCGATGGCGAACGCGGACGCGCCCAGCAGCACCACGAGCGAGAGGGCAACGATGACGACGACCTGGCCGGGCTCGCTGCGGGACATCAGTTGAGCACCATGGTCACGTTGGCGCTGAGCGCGATCGAATTGCTCCCGTCGGAGCTGAGGAACGTGCCGACCAGGGGGACGAGGATCGGCTGCCGGTAGGTGAGGGTCACGCGCAGCTGGCACCCCGTTCGCGACGAGCCCGTGCACGTGCCGGAGTCGGGATACGCGATGGCGAGGTCGCCGCCACCGGTCACGGCAGCGCAGGTCCCGGAGAACTGTCCGGGAACGCCGACGTCGAGCGACTGCTGGGCTGCGGCCAGGATGGCCTGGCAGCGCATGAGGTCGTTCTGGCCCTGGCCCTGGTTCGCGTCGTACTCGTAGATCGTCCCGGCCCGTCCCGCCTCACGAGCCGAGTTGCTGACACCCACGTACGCGGCGAAGATGAACCCGAACTGGATGATGCCGGCCAGGAGGAAGACCAGCGGAAGGATGACGGCGGCGAACTCGACCATCGCCTGGCCCCGCTCGAGCTCGCGGCCGGGCGCACCGACGACCGGCGTCGCCGGTATCGGTGCAGGGCCGTGGGCGGAGGGCAATCTCTGTGTCGTGGTCAACGGGCTCATTTCATGGTGGACAGGGCAGGGCAGCACATCGATCCTATGAAGGGGCCACTGGTACCGATATAGGCCGTTGGGGGCGCTTTGCATGGGACCGATGGAGGCCCGCTAGAATCGGTGGCCCATGCCCGACCTGAAGGTCCACGCCCCGTTCGAGCCGACCGGTGATCAGCCGACGGCGATCGCGTCGCTCGTCGACGGCATCGGCGCCGGCCTCAAGCACCAGGTGCTGCTGGGTGCCACCGGTACCGGCAAGACCTTCACCGCGGCCCGCGTGATCGAGGCCGTCCAGAAGCCGACCCTGATCATGGCGCACAACAAGACGCTCGCCGCGCAGCTCTACCAGGAGTTCAAGGAGTTCTTCCCCGACAACGCGGTCGAGTACTTCGTGAGCTACTACGACTACTTCCAGCCGGAGGCCTACCTGCCCCGGACCGACACGTACATCGAGAAGGACTCGTCCCGCAACGACGAGATCGACCGGTTGCGCCACAACGCGACGCGCGCGCTCTTCGAGCGCCGGGACGTCGTGATCGTCGCGTCGGTCTCAGCCATCTACGGCCTCGGGGCGCCGGTCGACTACGGGGCGACCGTCATCCAGCTCAAGCGCGGCGGGCACTACCGCCGCGACGGGATCCTGCGCCACCTGGTCGACCTCCAGTACCAGCGCAACGACGCTGCCCTGGGCCGCGCGAAGTTCCGGGTGCGCGGCGACGTCCTCGAGGTTCAGCCCCCGCACGGCCAGTACGTCGTGCGGGTCGACTTCTTTGGCGACGAGGTCGAGCGGATCGTCGAGATCGACGACCTGACGGGCGAGGTCCTCGCCGAGCGAACCGAGGTCAACCTGTACCCGGCCTCGCACTACGTGACGCCGCGCGACAAGCTGCTCGCCGCCGCCGAGAAGATCGAGGCCGAGATGGAGGAACGCGTCGCCTGGCTCAACGACCAGGGACGAGACCTCGAGGCGGCACGGCTGCGACAGCGCACCGTGTTCGACCTCGAGATGATGCGCGAGGTCGGCTTCTGCTCCGGGATCGAGAATTACTCGCGCCACCTCGCGGGTCGCGAGGCGGGCTCACGGCCGTGGACGCTGATCGACTACTTCCCGACCGACTTCCTCCTGGTCGTCGACGAGAGCCACATCACGATCCCGCAGGTCCATGGCATGTACAAGAACGACCGGACCCGCAAGGAGATCCTCGTCGACTTCGGGTTCCGCCTCCCCTCGGCGCTCGACAACCGGCCGCTGACCTTCGAGGAATTCGAGGACCACATGAGCCAGGTCGTCTACATGTCGGCCACGCCGGGCCCGTATGAGCGAGAGCGTGCTGAGCGGGTGGCCGAGCAGTTCATCCGGCCAACCGGCGTCGTGGACCCGACGATCACCGTGCGCCCCACGGCCGGCCAGATCGATGACCTGCTGGCCGAGATTCGCGCCACGGTCGAGCGCGGCGAGCGCGTACTGGTCACGACCCTCACCAAGAAGATGGCCGAGGACCTTGCCGACTACCTGGCCGAGCTGGGCATCAAGGTCCAGTGGCTGCACTCCGAGGTCGACACACTCGAACGGATCGAGATCCTGCGTGACCTGCGCCTGGGCGTGTACGACGTGCTCGTCGGCATCAACCTGCTGCGGGAGGGCCTCGACCTGCCCGAGGTGACGCTGGTCGCGATCCTCGACGCCGACAAGGAGGGATTCCTGCGCTCGGGTGGCTCGCTCATCCAGGTGGTCGGGCGCGCGGCGCGCAACATCGGCGGCCGGGTCCTCATGTACGCGGACCGCGTGACCGACTCGATGCGCGCCGCGATGGACGAGACGGACCGGCGGCGGGAGAAGCAGGTCGCCTACAACACCGAGCATGGCATCACGCCCGAGACGATCATCAAGGAGATCCGCGACATCCACGAGAGCCTGCGCCGCGTCGCCGAGGAGCGGGCAGAGCTCCAGGTGGCCGGGAAGGAGCCGGAGGAGCTGGCCGCGATGACCGGGCGGCTCGAGGCGCAGATGAAGGAGGCAGCCCGCAACCTCGAGTTCGAGCGTGCCGCTGCACTGCGCGACGAGATCCTCCAGCTCCGTCGCCTCCGGGAGGAGCTCGCGGCGGCTCCCGGCAGCATTCCGGCCGAGGTGTACGCCGCGGCGGCGGAGGACGCCGCGAACGGGGACGGCGACGGCCGGCGAGGGCGTGAGCCATCGAACGTGTTCAGCGTGCAGACGCGCCCGAACGTGATCGCGGCCGGGTCGCGTCGGCGACCACCGCGTCGTCGTCGCCCCTAGGCTGCGCCGTGGCGATCCTGCTCGCGGACCGCGAGACAAGTCACCGAGTACCGCAGCCCTGCGATGAGCGGGATGCCGTGCTTCCGGAAGAAGGATCGGCCTGATGGCAGGCACCATGCCGCATGCGATCTTCATCGAGACGGACGTCGACGGCCGAGGGCTGGTCGGCGCCTACGCCGCCGAGCTTCCGGGCTGTGCCGTCTTCGCCGCAACCGACGACGAGGCGGCGGGTTCGATGCCGCGACGCGTCGGCCGGTTCACTGCGTGGCTCCGGGCCGGCGGTGAGTCGCAGGCCGACTTCGTTGGCGACAACTGGTACGAGGTCGAGCGCGCAGCCGCGAGCGAACTGGACGGCACGCGTCGCCGGGCCGCGTTCACGCTGGACGAGCTGCCGCCGAGCGACAGCGAGTTCGCGACCTGGCTGCGCTGGCTCGAGCTGGCGCGCGAGGAGCTGGCGTCCGTGCTCGATGCGAGCGACCCATCCTCGGCCGCCGATCTGCTCGACGCGATCGAGCGCCAGGACATCGCGTTCGTGCGCGAGCTGGGCGGCGGAGCCCCCGAGCTGTCGGCTGACCCGGTCGACCGCCTGTACGCCGCGCGGGACGCCCTGACCGATGCCCTCGAAGGGGCAGGCCCATCGCACGACGGCGTGCGCCGCATGCTGCGGCTTGCCATCGCCGACGACCTGCGGGCCGCCGAGGCGCTCCGCCCGACCGGGTGATCGACCTCGCGACCGCATCACCCAAACGGTTGCGGTACGCCGGCGACTGGCCGACGCCGGCTCCGCGGCGCGCTCCCCCCGGCACGCCGCTGCGCGCGCTCCAGGACACGATGCCGTCCTGTGATGACGGGTCGCCGCCCGTCCTCTCCGGCGACGGCACGGAGCGCGCCATGCTCGTCGGCCAGGCGCCCGGCTGGCGCGAGATCGAGACCGGCCTGCCGTTCGCGTGGGACGCGGGGAAGCGGCTCGTCGGGTGGCTTGCCGCGGCCGGCATCGGCGTCGACGACTTCCGGGATCGCTGGTACGTGACGAGCGTCGGAAAGTGCTATCCGGGCCGCGCGTCCGGGTCGTCGGTCGACCGGCCGCCGTCGCGCGACGAGATCGCGCGTTGGAGCCCATTCCTGCGCGAGGAGCTGCGGCTCGTTCACCCCCGGCTCGTCCTCCTCGTTGGCGGATTCGCGCATCGGTTCGCCTTCGGCCCGAACGCGCGGCTCGATGAGCTGGTCGGGAGGGAGCTGGCCTGGGAGGCCGGGCCGGGTGCATCGGTCCTGTGCCTGCCGCACCCGTCGGGTGCATCGACCTGGCTCAATGACCCTGCCCGTGTTGAGCTCTGGCGGCGGGGGATCGGATTGCTCCGAGACCGATGGGCGGGGGTGGGCGCGTGACGCGCGAGGTGCGGCTCGGCGTCCTGGCCGTGGTGGCGCTCGGCGCCTTGGTGCTGTTCCTGCTGGTGGTGGGCTCGTCGGGCGGCACGCGGCCGGAGGTCGACCCGCTGACCGTCGACGAGGTCCTGGCCGGCGGCCCGCCCGCGGACCGGTGGGGGAGCGACGAGCTCCACGTCACGGGCTGGTACGCGGAGCTCGACGCGGACTGCGCTGGCGATTCCGGCGGGGCGGATCCTTCGGTCGCCTGGCTCCAGCGCGACTGTCCGCTGCGAATCCTGCTTCCCGAGCAGCCGCCAGAGGACGTGACCCAGGAAGAGCTGCTCCGCGACGGGGTGCGGCTGGCCGCAGAGCAGGGACGTGCCTTTCCCTCGCGCGCGCAACCCGGCGGTCCAAACCTGCGCGGCCAGCAGCTCGTCTTCGTCGGCAGCTTCTCCGACCCGACGGCCGCGTCCTGCGTCCCGGAGCGGCGCCGGCAGTGCGAGAACACGTTCGTCGCGACGGACTACGAGGAATACGTACGCTGACCCGTCGGCACCGCCTGTCTATTCGTGCGGCGGGTCGCATCGGTCCTGGGCTGGTTCTAGCTCCCCGTCACCATGTCCAGCACGCCGGCCTGGCGGGCTCGGCGCATGAACCAGCCGAAGGCAGCGAGCGCCAGAGGGATGGTGATCGCCGTGCTCGCGACCAGGAAGAGCATGACCAGGGCATCCGGCAGCCCGCCGATCACGCCCGGCGACCCGTGGCCCAGCAGGCCGCGGCGCGACGCCTCGAGCCACCAGGTCGTGGGCGAGGCATACGCGATCGGGTGAAGGATGCCCGGGAGGACGTCGATCGGGAAGATCGCGCCCGAGACGAGGTAGAGCGCGCCGGCGATCGCCTCGGGGTAGTGCCACGCCTCCTGCCGCAGCTGGAGGCACCAGCCGGCCATGAAGATGCCGAGACCGATGACGGCCAGGACACCGACGATCGTCGCAGGCACCAGGATGACGAAGTTCGGCCGCAGCTCGACGCCCAGGAAGACGACTCCCACGAGCAGCGTGAGCGCCACGGCCACGAAAGAGACGACCACGCGCGCCAGCGATCGGCCCAGCAGGAACGGGAACAGCGAGGCGGGAGTGACGACGATGTATTTCAGCATCCGGTAGCGCTCCCGGTCCTCGAGGATCGACTGCACGAGGCCGGCCATGACGCCGAACACGACGTTCCAGAGCGCGCTGCCGACGATCAGGAACTGAAGGAACTCCGGGTTCTGGCCCTGCGTGATGACCTGGAACATGACGATGAGAATCCCCGCCGCGGCGAGCGGCTTGGCCACCGTGTAGACCGCGAACAGGAACGGGTCCGACCAGTTCGCCTCGATCGCCCACCCGAGCCCGATGGCAGTCCGGAAGCTGCGCCACGCGTCTGCCAGGGTGAGGCCGCGCACAGCGACCGTGCGGTCGGTCACTGCCATCGCAGGGTCAGGCGACCCTCGCGCCGTGCGAGGTGCTCGAGGTAGCGGAGGGCCAGCCGGGCGGCCACGAGAAAGATGACGCCCATTGCGGCGAGGATCAGGACCTCGGTGTCGACCGGCAGGACACCCTGGACGCCGCTGCCGGAGAAGGCGAGCTGGCGCAACGCGTCGAGCCCGACGCCGAGCGGGAGCGTCGCGATCACCACGCCGGCCACGGCCCCGATGGCTCGCAGCGGGAAGTTGACGCCGCCCAGGAAGTAGATCGGCTCCTGGAGCAGCTCTGCCAGGTGGTAGGCCTCACGGCCCCAGAGGAGGAAGAGGGACGCGAAGAGCATCCCCATGCCGTAGAGCGGGATCATCGTCAGGAGAAAGACGCCGGCCAGCAGGAGCGGCTGCTCGATGTCATACGTCACGCCGTACAGGAGGGAGCCAATGCCGATGACCGCCAGCGCTCGCGAGCTGGTCATCACCAGGCCGCCGATCGCCATGCCGGCGAGGATGCTCATCAGGTGCATCGGCGCGGTGAAGTACAGCTCCAGGTTGCCCTGGTCCTTCTCCCAGTAGAACTGGGCCGCCATCATCCACACCACGTTGAGCCAGAAGGCGGTCAGTGCCCCGCCGAGCACGACGAAGCCGATGTACTCCTCTGGGGCCTCGAGCGCCCGGTACACGAACACGAATGCGCTCACCGCCAGGAACGGCAGGAAGATCTCGAAGAAGAGCCACGAGGGCTCCCGCGTGAGGCCGATGACGCGCGGGTAGGCGCGGCCAATGACGGCGCGCAGGTTCGTCCGGATGACCCTGCCGGTCGACCACTCGGCCGCCTCCCGTGCGTTCGTCGCGGGTGCCGCGCGGTACGCCGTCACGACGCCGGCTCCTTCGACGATCCGTCCTCGTCGCCGAAGCCACGGCCGACGAGCTCGACGAACACGTCCTCCAGCGACGGCTCCGACTTGGCGAGGCCGACGAGGTTCGAGCCGCGCGCCGCGACCGCGGTCACCACGCTGGTCATTGCCGAGTCGTCGGCGAGCGCCACCTTGAGCGCCACGCGGTCGGAGCCCGCCGCATCGGCCACCTCCTCGTCGGCCCGGACGGCCGAGAGGACGCCGGGCAGGTCACCGATGGCCGCGATCCCGCCGTTCTGCGGCAGCCGGTCCAGCTCGATCCGGAAAATCGACTCCGCCTGCACGCGACGGCGCAGCTCCTCCGGCGTTCCGAGCGCCAGGATCATGCCGCGGTCGACGATGGCGATACGGTCGCAGAGCTGCTCGGCCTCGACCATATAGTGCGTCGTCAGCAGGACCGTTCGTGCGGGCGCCGCCGCCTTCCAGGCCAGCGTGTGATCGCGCAGGTCACGCGCCGCCGCCACATCGAGGCCGAGCGTGGGCTCGTCCAGGAACAGGACCCACGGGTCATTCAACATGCCGCGCGCGAAGTTGAGCTTCTGGCGCTGGCCGGTGGAGAGCGTGCGGACCTTCTGGTCCCGCTGCTCGGTGAGGCCGGTGATCTCGATCAGCTCGTCGACCCGGCGCCACCCCTCGCGGTTCGGCAGCCCGTAGAACTGGCTGAACATCCACAGCTGCTCGCGCGACGTGAGCAGGCCGTAGCCGGACTGCTCGCCTCCGGAGACCATGTTGATGACGCGACGGATCTTGGCCGTCTCGCTCACGACATCGAACCCGGCCACCTTCGCGGTGCCACTGGTGGGAAGCAGGAGGGTGGTGAGGATCTTGATGAGCGTCGTCTTGCCGGCGCCGTTCGGCCCGAGCAGCCCGAAGTACTCGCCCGGCTGGACGTCGAGATCGACGCCTCCGAGGGCGGTCACCGGCTCGGGCTTGGCCTTGTACACGCGAGTCAGCGCGCGGGCGTGAATGGCGGGTTCGTCGGGCATCTGGAGGCAGCACCGTTGGCGGCGGATGGAAAGCGGCGGGAGCCCGATGGTAGCACCGCCTCGCAACGGGGGGATGGTCGGCGCCGGCCGGGATGCCGCCCCGGCCCTTCGCTCCCGATTCCCTCTCTCGTCCCGTGAGAGCGCTCTCTTGACGAGGTGCCTATGATGGACCGATGATCGTGAGAGCGCTCTCACAATGGTGACCGTGCACGCCCGCCGTGCGGTCGGGGTGACGCTCGAGCAGGTGGCCAGCCTGGCGAACGTGTCGCGCGCCACGGTCTCCCGGGTCGTCAACGGCGACCGACGGGTGGGCGAGTTCTCCCGGGTCGCGGTCGAAGCCGCCGTCCATGAGCTCGGGTACGTGCCGAACCGCGCCGCGCGGAGCCTGGTCACCCGTCGCAGCGACTCGGTCGCGGTCGTGATCCCCGAGCCGAGCGCCCAGGTGTTCGGGGACCCGTTCTTCCCGCGAGTCATGCGCGGTATCAGCGATGCGCTCGCCGAGGAATCGATGCAGCTCGTCCTCCTCATGCCGCAGGGACGGACCGACGAGGGACGGGTCGGGCGGTACCTGGCCGCGGGGCACGTGGATGGCGTCCTGCTCGTGTCGCTCCACGGATCGGACCCCCTGCCGGGGGCGCTGCAACACGACCGCGTGCCTGTTGTCGTCGGGGGTCGACCCCGCGGCTCCGGGATCCCGTACGTCGACGTCGACAACCGCGGCGGCGCCAGCTCCGCCGTCCAGCACCTCCTCGAGCGCGGACGGCAGCGGGTGGCGACGATCGCCGGTCCGCAGGACATGGCGCCCGGCGCCGACCGCCTTGCCGGATATCACGAGCGGCTGGCCCTGGCCGAGCATGCATCCGACCCGCAGCTCGTCGAGACGGCCGACTTCACCCTCGATGGCGGCCGCGATGCCATGGCACGGCTGTTGGAGCGTGCGCCAGATCTCGATGCGGTGTTCGTCGCGTCGGACCTCATGGCCGTCGGCGCGATGGCGGCGCTGCGCGCCGCCGGCCGAGCCATACCCGACGACGTGGCGATCGTCGGGTTCGACGACTCCCCCCTGACGACGACGACGCAGCCACCGCTGTCGAGCGTTCGACAGCCGATCGAGGAGATGGGCCGCGAGATGACCCGGCTGCTCATCCGGGAGATCCGATCCCTCGGCGGACCCCCGCGCCGCGTGATTCTCGACACGCAGCTCGTGGTGCGCGAATCGAGCGTCGCCGACGCGGGAGGTGACGATTCGCGCGGCTAGGCCACCCACCCCACCCGCACCACGACGCGTGTCGCACCGAGGAGAGGAAGGGGCAATGCATCGACGGACTCTCACGCTTCGCAGGTTCGGGCCCATGAGCTTCGGACTCGGTTACTTCGAGGACGGCGTCTGGGTGGATCACTCCACTCCGGGCACCGCCGTTCCGGAGACGGCCGGCGAGAACATCCTGCCGCCTCCCGACGCCCCGCTGGATGTCGTCCACCTGTGGTTCACCTGCTGCAGCGATCCGGCAACGACCCAGAGACACGTCGCCGTCCTGTCAGAGATGCCTCCCGGCGAGACCCTTCGGACCGCGCCATCGGCCGCGTGGGATGCCCCGATGACGCGCAGGAGGGCGTCCCAGCGCTGACGCCGACATGACATCCATTCAAGTCCCGCCCGACACGCTCGGCGACCCGGTCGCATTGGCCCAACGGTTCCCGGCAGACTTCGCGTGGGGTGCGGCGACCGCCGCGTACCAGGTCGAGGGCGCCGCCGCCGTCGACGGTCGCGGTCCGAGCATCTGGGACACCTTCAGCCACGCGCCCGGCCGGACGCAGAACGGGGACACCGGCGATACCGCATGTGACCACTACCATCGCTGGCGGGCAGACCTCGACCTCATGGCCCACATCGGGCTGCGTGCGTACCGGTTCAGCATCTCGTGGCCGCGGATCCAACCTGGCGGGTCTGGACCAACAAACGCTGCCGGCCTCGACTTCTACGACCGCCTGGTCGACGGCCTGCTCGAGCGCGGAATCGAGCCCTGGGTGACGCTCTACCACTGGGATCTGCCGCAGCAGATCGAGGATCGTGGCGGCTGGCTCCAGCCCGAGGTCGTGGAGCGTTTTGCCGAGTACACGGGCATCGTCGCCCACCGCCTCGGTGACCGGGTCGGCGCCTGGATGACCCTCAACGAGCCGAGGACGTTCGCATTCATGGGATACGGCACCGGGGAGCACGCGCCGGGACGTCGGGGCTGGGCCGGAGCGCTTCGTGCCGCGCACCATGCTCACCTCGCGCATGCCTCGGCGACCGCGGCAATCCGGGCCATTCGGCCGGCCGCCAGCATCGGCATCGGGCACGACGTGGCCGACCTCCTGCCCGCCAGCCACAGCGCGGAGGATCTGGCCGCGGTCGTTCGTTACGACGGGGCGATGCACCGCTGGTTCCTGGAGCCGACGTTCGGGCGCGGGTATCCCGCCGACCTCGTGACCTGGTACGAGGGTCTCGGGCTGCTCGAGGGCATCGACCTGGCGGCGGTCGATGCGCTCGCGGCTCCCGACTTCCTGGCGGTGAACTACTACCGTCGAGAGCGGGTCGCCGCGGCGCGGCCTGAGCGGGATTGGGGCATCGGAGCACGCGTCCTCGATGCTTCCGGCGAGCGGACCGCCATCGGATGGGAGATCCATCCCTACGGCCTTCGCGCAACGCTCCAGCGAATCGCGCGTGATTACCGACCAGCCGCGCTGGCCATCACCGAGAACGGCGCCACGTTCGTGGATTCGGTCGCGGCCGACGGTTCGGTCGACGATCCGGAGCGCGTCCGGTACCTGGCTGCGCACGTCCACGCGGCCGGGGAGGCGATCGCGGGAGGCGTGCCGCTCATCGGCTACTTCGTCTGGTCGCTCATTGACAACTTCGAGTGGGCGCTGGGCTATGGCACGCCATTCGGCATCGTGCACGTGGACTTCAGCACGCAGCGCCGAACACCCAAGGCAAGCGGCGAGTGGTACCGGGCCCTGCTGGCCGCCGGCCGGCGCTAACCGAACGAACAGAGAGGAGAGACCGCGGCCTGGGCCTCCGACCGACGGCTGACACTGGTAACGCACTCGTCGATGCCTACCTGTGGATCAAGACCCCGGGCGAGTCGGACGGCCAGTGCAACCGCTGGGCCCCTCCCGGCTCACCGAATCCGGTACGCGGGATGATGGATCCACCCGCCGGTGCGTGGTTCCCGGAGCAGGCGCTCGAGCTGGCCCAGCTGGCGGTTCCGCCACTCGGCTCGGGCGACTAGCGCCCCCAGATCAAGGAGCCGGCCGGTCTCCACCCCGGCCGGCTCCTTGCTGTTTCCGAAGGCTCGGCGGCCCCGCGCCGAGCCGGACCGAAACCGAACAGGCGTTCGCATCGGTCCAGTTCCTGCTACGATATCGGTCCGATGCCCTCCGACAAGATCGTCGTCCGCGGTGCCCGCGAACACAACCTCAAGAACGTCGACGTGGAGATGCCGCGTGACCGGCTGATCGTCATCACCGGCCTGTCCGGGAGCGGCAAGTCGAGCCTCGCCTTCGACACGATCTACGCCGAGGGACAGCGCCGCTACGTCGAGTCTCTGTCGGCCTACGCGCGGCAGTTCCTGGGGCAGATGGAGAAGCCGGACGTCGACCAGATCGACGGCCTGTCGCCCGCCATCAGCATCGACCAGAAGGGCGCGTCGAAGAACCCTCGTTCGACGGTCGGGACCGTGACCGAGATCTACGACTACCTGCGCCTCCTCTTTGCGCGCATCGGTCGGATGCACTGCCCCACCTGCGGCCGCGAGATCGAGCGCCAGACGGTCGAGCAGATGGTCGACCAGATCTACCAGCTGCCAGAGGGGACGCGGGTCATGCTCATGGCGCCGCTCGTCCTCGATCGCAAGGGCGAGCACGAGAAGCTCCTTGCCGGTGCCAAGCAGGCAGGCTTCGTGCGCGTGCGGGTCGACGGCGAGCTGCGTGAGCTCGAGGATGAGATCAAGCTCGACAAGAAGTACAAGCACAGCATCGAGGTCGTCGTGGATCGCCTCGTCGTGCGCGGGACCGGTGACGACGGCGGCCCGAGGCCGGATGCCAGCCGCATGGCCGATTCAATCGAGACCGCACTGCGCCTCTCGGAGGGCACCCTGCTGCTGAACCTGCCCGATGCTCCTGCTCGAGATGCCGACCGCGTCTTCAGCGAGCGCTACGCGTGTCCCGAGCACGGCGGCTCCTTCGAGGAGCCGGCCCCGCGAAACTTCAGCTTCAACTCTCCGCACGGCGCGTGTCCCGACTGCACCGGCCTCGGCTCGCGGCTCGAGATCGACCCCGACCTCGTCCTGCCGAACGACGAGCTGTCGGTCGACGAGGGCGCCGTCCTGCCGTGGCGCCGCATGGCCGCGACCGAGAGCTGGTTCAGCAAGATCCTCGACGCGGTGGCCGAGCATTACGGATTCCGGACCGACGCTCCCGTCCGCGACCTCGACGACGAGGCGCGCCGGATCCTGCTGTACGGCAACATGGGAGAGCGCGTCGGCGTGCGGTACCGGGCCCGCAACGGGAACGTCCATACGTTCAAGACGACCTTCGAGGGGATCATTCCGAACCTCACCCGGCGTCACCGCGAGACGGGCTCCGAGACGATGCGCGCCGAGTTCGAGCGCTACATGACGAACAAGCCGTGCCCGACCTGCGACGGAATGCGGCTCAAGCCGGAGTCACGGTCGGTGACGATCGCCGGCAGGAACATCATCGAGACGACGCGACGGTCGGTGACGGATGCGCTGGCCTGGTACGACGCCCTTCCCGAGCGGCTGACGGAGCGCGAGAACACCATCGCACGGCAGGTCCTCAAGGAGATCCACGCTCGGCTCGGCTTCCTCGTCGACGTCGGGCTGGACTACCTGACGCTGGACCGCGCGTCCGGCACGTTGAGCGGGGGCGAGGCTCAGCGCATCCGGCTGGCGACGCAGATCGGCTCGAGCCTGATGGGCGTCCTCTACATCCTGGACGAGCCCTCGATCGGCCTCCACCAGCGCGACAACGCCAGACTCATCGCGACGCTCGTCCGGCTGCGCGACCTCGGCAACACCCTGCTCGTCGTCGAGCACGACGAGGAAACGATCCGATCGGCAGACTGGGTCATCGACATCGGTCCCGCGGCGGGGGAGCACGGCGGCCGGCTGATTTATTCGGGCCCGCTGTCGGGCCTGCTCGAGAACCGACGATCGATCACCGGCGCCTACCTGCGCGGCGAGAAGGCCGTCCCGGTGCCGAAGCGCCGACGCAACGGGAAGGGCGAGGCGATCGTCGTGCGCGGCGCCCGCGAGAACAACCTCAAGCAGATCGACGTCTCCTTCCCGCTCGGCCGGTTCGTGGCCGTGACCGGGGTGAGCGGATCGGGAAAGTCGAGCCTTGTGACCCAGATCCTCCATCCCGCGCTGGCGCAACGCATCTGGGGCTCGCGCGAACCGGCCGGCAGGCATGACCGGATCGAGGGCGTCGACTTGATCGACAAGGTCATCGAGATCGACCAGTCGCCCATCGGCCGGACGCCGCGCTCGAACCCGGCGACGTATACGGGGCTGTGGAGTCCGCTGCGAGAGCTCCTTGCCGCGGTCCCGGAGTCGCGGCTGCGCGGTTACAAGCCCGGCCGGTTCAGCTTCAACGTGAAGGGCGGGCGCTGCGAGGCGTGCGAGGGCGCCGGGATCGTTCAGATCGAGATGCACTTCCTGCCCGACGTCTACGTCCAGTGCGAGGTGTGCAAGGGGAAGCGCTACAACCGCGAGACGCTCGAGATCCACTACAAGGGCCGCAACGTGGCCGAGATCCTGGAGATGACGGTCGAGGAAGCTCTCAAGTTCTTCGAGGCGGTGCCCTCGATCAGGAACAAGCTGAAGACGCTCAACGACGTCGGGATGGGCTATATCCACCTGGGCCAGCCCGCGACCACGCTGTCCGGAGGCGAGGCGCAGCGCGTAAAGCTGGCCACGGAACTGTCGAAGCGGGCCACCGGCAAGACGTTCTACATCCTGGACGAGCCGACCACCGGCCTCCACTTCGACGACGTCGCCCGACTGCTCCAGGTTCTCTCGCGCCTAGTCGAGAGCGGGAACACGGTCGTCGTCATCGAGCACAATCTCGACGTCGTCAAGACCGCCGACTGGGTCATCGACCTCGGGCCCGAGGGCGGCGACAAGGGCGGCTACCTCATCGCGGCCGGCACGCCGGAGCAGGTGGCGAGGGTCGCCGAGTCGTCCACGGGGCAGTACCTGCGCCACGCGCTCGGTCTTGACGACGCGTCCGCCGAACCCTCGGAGCCCCGGCGCCGGCGGCGCGAGCCGGTGGCCGCCGCCTCCTGAGCTGGGCTATCGATGGCGAACGCCGAGGCCCAGTTCCGCCAGGAACGGTGAAGGTCGTGACGGATCGAAGGCGAGGATCAGCTGCCGCGTGGCGCGCGTGAGCGCGACGTAGGCGAGCCGGCGCTCCTCCTCGAGCGCTCGATCCGGATCGTTCGCATCGACCAGGGCCCGGCGGTTCGGGATGCGATCCGCCTCGAAGCCGAGAAGGATGACGGTCTGCCACTCACGCCCCTTCGCGGCGTGGACGGTTGCGAGCTCGACGGTCGCCAAAGGATCTCGGAGCGCTGCGACGCGCGCGCGAGCGGCATCGTAGGCAGCGACGAAGACCGAGACCCGCGCGAAGCCGGTCGTCCAGCCCATGAGCGCGTCGAGCGCGGCCTGGTCGTCGTCGCCGAGGAGGTCGGCGGCGGGGTCGTCGCGCACCCAGCCGCGGCCGGCGCGCAGCCGGCGGATGACGTGGAACGGGTGCTCGGTCACATCGAGGCCGCGGGCCGCATCGACGAGGGCGACGACCCTCTCCGACTCGACGAGCGGCGGGATCGCGGTCGCGTGGCGGACACCGGCCCGCGTCAGGGCCAGGAGGACCGGTGTCAGCTCGCCGCGGGTCCGGGACAGGAAGCACAGGCTGCGGCCCGCCGTGTCCTCGGCGGCCGCCAGCCGGGCCATCGCATCCGCCCATTCGGGTCGTGCCGTGTTCCACGCCGAGATTGAGCCGCCGTCGTCCTCGCGAGCATCCGCGGGCGACCGGATCGGCTTGGTAAAGCGCTCGCGGTTCGCGGCGATCATGCGAGCCGAGGCGGCAACGACCGATGGTGGGCATCGGTAGTTCGTGGCGAGCATGACGCGTCGCGCGTCGGGGTAGTCGCCGGAGAACCGGAGGATGCGACGCACGTCGGCCAGCCGCCAGGCGTAGATCGTCTGATCATCATCACCAACCACAAACAAGGTTGTCCTCGGGGGCGGCGAGGATGCGCACCAGCCGTAGCTGGGCCGCATCGACGCCCTGGAACTCGTCAACGCAGACGTGGGTGAAGCGCGACTGCCAACGCTCGCGCAGCGCGGCGTTGCCGTCGAGGGCGGCCACGGCTCCCACCACCAGGTCGTCGAATTCGATCTGGCCGCGGAGCGCCAACAACGCCGCGAAGGCGTCCACCGCGGCCGCCGCCGCGGGCGGCGGCGCCCGGCCCTCGACCTTCCAGGCCGAGACGATCGTGTCGAGCGCCCGCTTGCCGATCGCCTTCTCTCTCGTCCTCCTCAACGGCTTCTTCGTCGCCGCCGAGTTCGCGATCGTCAAGGTCCGCCAGACTCGCCTTGGCGAGCTCGCGGCTCGCGGCAGTCCGGCGGCGCACCAGGCGCAGCTGATCGTCGGCCGACTCAGGGGCGTCGCTGGTACCGGACGACCTGGAAGGACTTACCTCGGACCGACCTTTGAGCAACGTACAGTGACGCATCGAACCTCGACCAGCATGGCCCTGCAGCTCAGGAGCCAGAAAGGGGTGAGCGAGACTGACGTGTCCGAGATCCGTCAAACCCGTCCCGGATGAGGTCGGGATCGCCGATAGCAACGGCGTCAGGATCGGCTGGCGTCGCTACGGGGACGGCCCCCGTTCGGTCCTCTTCATCCCGACCTGGAACTTCGTGGATTCGCGGG
>Ga0136633_1000603_pt1 | contig 27557 bp, 28 predicted proteins | sample AntDrymeUQ832206_2_FD_105494 | JGI IMG/M metagenome (GOLD analysis project Ga0136633, IMG submission 105494) | Polar desert sand microbial communities from Dry Valleys, Antarctica - metaG UQ83 (22.06) | ecosystem: Environmental > Terrestrial > Soil > Desert | place: Antarctica: Dry Valley... | reverse complement strand
TTGTCGACGTGCTCTCAGGCGCGCCAACCTCGCCTGCGATCCGACGGGAGCTCTCGGCCCTCCCCGAGCTCGATGTGCCCGAGCACTTCCACGTCGAGGCGATCTCGGCGCTGCGAGGACTGCTGCGACGAGGTGACATCTCGCCCGAACGCGCGGACCGCGCTCTCGATCTGCTGGTCGCGCTTCGCGTGGTGCGCCATCCGGTGGCTCCGCTCGCGCGCGAGATATGGGCGCTGCGCGAGACGCTGACGGCCTACGACGCTGCGTATCTGGCTCTGGCGCAGGCGATCGGCGCCCGCATCTTGACCACGGATCGCGGCTTGGCGGCCGCGGCGCGAGACGACGGGCGGCTCATCGAGCTGTAGCCGGCTTCTCCACGGCAGCGACGGTCGAGCCGGGTGCTCGGCCGCAGCTATCATCGCTGCGCCATGTCCCAAGACATCCGAGAGATCCTGCTCGACCTGCCGCTCGTGCAGACCGAGGACCGTCCCGAGGGGATGATCGTGCTCAACGCCGGCGAGGTGCCCGAGGACCGGCGCGCCGAGGCCGACGCGTTCGTGCAGGCCAACGGCGGGCTGATCGGCACGAAGCCGCTGTTCGAGGTCATCGGCGGCACGACGCCGTCGGGCGGACCGACCGCCGCGACGTTCTACGCGCTGGCGCCGGCGGCGCTCGTCCCGCCCGCGGCGTAGAAGCCGAGCGGGCGACGCCGCGCTACGCCGCGTCGCCCTCCTCGGACATCAGCGCGACGAACTCGACCGTGGCCTGCCCGTCCTCCGGGACGGGCTCGGGGGCCAGGAGCTCCTCGCGCAGCGGCGGCGCGACACCGACACGCTCGATGCAGCGTGCGAGCGTGCGCCCGCCGCCGGCCCGGATCTCGCGCAGTTCGAGGACGACCCGCTGCTCGCGCCCGAAGTCGAACACATAGGCGATCCGCTGCCCTTCGGCCAGCGCCAGCTCGTCGAGCCGGGCGACCGCCGACCGGCCGCGCGGATCGCTCGCGGCGGCGTGGTAGGGGTGCGTGTAGTGCTCGGCCTCGGCGCCCCAGAAGGTGCCGTGCAGCCAGAACGAGTACAGCTGGTCGTCATCCCAGCCGAATGCCGATTGCAGGGCGTAATGCAGATCGACGAGGGTCAGGTCGTCGCGCACGAGGATCGTGCGGCGCACACCCTGGCACCCGATGAGATCGGCTGTGAACACGTAGGTCTGTTGCGACATCGGAATCCTCTCGCCCGGTAGAAAGCGCGACCGTATGCGCTGCACCTGACAGAACACCTTTAGGGGCCGTGAGTTTCAGTCGCGTACCCTTCCCCGGCTGCCAACCGTGCCCGAGCTCGCCGAGAACATTCCCCCAACTGCGACGGCCGCTCTGGGCCCTGCGCTGCTCGAGCGCCTGCGGGCGATCTGCGGCAGCGAGCACGTGCTCACCGAGTCCATCCAGCTGCGCACGTACGAGTCCGATGGGCTGCTGCAGTACCGCGTGACGCCGGGGGCGGTCGTGCTCCCCGGCAGTGCGGGCGAGGTGCGCGACGTCGTGCGCGCGTGCTCGGATGCCGGCGTGGCGTGGGTCGCGCGCGGCGCGGGATCGGGCCTGTCGGGCGGGGCTCTGCCGGTCGCCGAGGGCGTGCTGATCGCGGTCACCCGCATGCGCCGCGTGCTCGAGGTCGACCTCGACAACGGCCGCATCGTCGTCGAGCCCGGCGTGACGAACACCGAGGTCAGCCTCGCCGTCGCACCGACGCACTTCTACCCGCCCGACCCGTCGTCGCAGATCGTCTGCTCGATCGGCGGCAACGTCGCCGAGAACTCCGGCGGCGCGCACTGCTTCAAGTACGGCTTCACGACGAACTACGTCACGGGCCTGGACGTCGTGCTCGCCGACGGCCAGGTCGTCGAGCTCGGCGGCCGCGAGCTCGACATGCCCGGCTACGACCTGCTCGGCGCGTTCGTCGGCTCGGAGGGGACGCTCGGGATCTGCACGAGGATCACGCTGCGCGTCGTGCCCGTGCCGGAGACCGTCAAGACGATGGTGGCGTTCTTCACGGGAACCGGCCAGGCCGGCGAGACCGTGTCGGAGATCGTCTCCGGCGGCGTCGTGCCGGGCGCCATCGAGATGATGGACAACCTCACGATCCAGGCCGCCGAGCAGGCCGTCGGCGCGGGCTTTCCGACCGACGCGGGCGCGGCGCTGATCGTCGAGCTCGACGGCTCGCTGGCCGAGTGCGACGCGTGCTTCGACGACGTCGTGGCGATCTGCGAACGCAACGGCGCGACCTCGATCCGGATCGCCGAGGACGACGTCGAGCGCGCGCTCATCTGGCGCACGCGCAAGGCCGCGTTCGCCGCGATGGGCCGCCTCGCGCCCAACTACTACGTCCAGGACGGCGTCATCCCGCGCACGAAGCTGCCCGAGGTGCTGGCGCGGATCGCCGCGCTCTCCGAGGAGTACGGCATGCGCGTCGCCAACGTCTTCCATGCCGGCGACGGCAACCTGCACCCGCTCGTCCTCTACGACGGCGAGGAGCAGGCCGAGCGTGCCGAGGAGCTCGCCGGGATGATCGTCAAGGCGTGCGTCGACGCGGGCGGCTCGATCACCGGCGAGCACGGCGTCGGCGTCGACAAGAAGCACTACATGCCGAGCATGTTCGACGAGCCCGACCTCGCCGCATTCCAGCATCTGCGCTGCGCCTTCGACCCGCGCGGGCTGGCGAACCCCGGCAAGGTCATGCCGACGCCGCGCCTGTGCGGCGAGGTGCCGGGGCCGTACCGCGTGCACCCGCTCGAGCGCGACGGGATCGCGGAGCGGTTTTGAGGGCTCAGGCGGTGCGCAGCCAGACGCCGGAGACAGCCGAGGACGCGGCCGCGCTGCTACGCGCCTGTGCCGCCGACGGGATCGGCGTGCGCATCGCCGGCGCGGGCACGAAGCCGTGGGGCAGCCCCGGCGTCGAGTGCGGCCTCGAGCTGCGGACCGTCGCGCTGGATGATGTCGTCGAGCACAACGTCGGCGACTTCACCGCGGTCGTGCAGCCCGGCGTCTCGCTGCGCGAGCTCGACGAGCTGTTCGCCGGCAGCGGCCAGATGCTCGCGCTCGACGCCCCGTACGGCGATGGCGACGGCGCGACGCTCGGCGGCGCGGTCGCCACCGGCGACTCCGGCCCGCTGCGCCACCGCTACGGCGCCGCGCGCGACCTCGTGCTCGGGATCACCGTCGCGCTGTCGGACGGCTCGCTCGCACGCGCGGGCGGGAAGGTGATCAAGAACGTCGCCGGCTACGACCTCGCCAAGCTCTACAGCGGCTCGTTCGGAACCCTCGGCCTGATCACCGAGATCGCCGTGCGGCTGCATCCGCGCCCGCCCGCCACCGCCACCGCGACCGGCCGGACCGACGAGCCGGCGATCCTGCAGCGTGCCGCGATCGCGCTGTCGTCGAGCTCGCCGGAGGCGCAGGCGCTCGACGTGCGCTGGGAGGCACAGAGCGGCTGCATCCTCGCGCGCTTCGCCGGCATCGCGGCCGTCGCGCAGGCGACCGCGGCCGAGCGCGTCCTCGCGCAGCTCGGCGTCGACGCTGCCGCGACGGAAGACGACGGCGAGCTGTGGGCGCACCAGCGCGCCGCCCAGCGCAGCGCCGACGGTGGCGCTGTCGTGCGCGTCTCCGGGCGCCCGACCCGTCTCGCCGAGGCCTGCGTCGCCGCGCAGATCGCGGGCGCGACGCTGGTCGGCCGCGCCGCGCTCGGCCTGTGGTGGATCGGGCTGCCGGCGGCGGCGCCGGGCGAGCTCGTCACGGCGATCGCCCGGCTGCGCAAGGTGCTGGCGCCATCGCCCTGCGTCGTGCTCGACGCGCCCGCCCCCGTGCGCGCGCACCTGGACCCGTGGGATCACGTCGAGGATCCGGGCGTCGTGCTCATGCGTCGCGTCAAGCAGCGCTTCGACCCGACCCGCACCTGCAACCCCGGCATCTACGTCGGTGGTATCTAGTCGTCGCTCCAACTCGCCGCCGATGACCGCCTTCGATACCCACAAGCCTCCGCAGCAGGAGCTCATCGACGACTGCGTGCACTGCGGCTTCTGCCTGCCGACGTGCCCGACCTACGTGCTCTGGAACGAGGAGATGGACTCGCCGCGCGGGCGCATCGTGCTCATGAGCGAGGGCTTGGCGCCCGACAGCGTCCTGTCGGACACGATGGTCGGCCACTTCGACAACTGCCTGGGCTGCATGGCGTGCGTCACGGCCTGCCCGTCGGGCGTGCGCTACGACCTGCTCATCGAGGACACGCGCCAGCAGGTCGAGCGCAACCACCCGCGCACGCCGAGCGAGCGCCTGCTGCGGCGCATGCTGTTCGCCACCTTCCCCCACCCCTCGCGGCTGCGCGCGACGGTCCCGCTGCTCGTGTTCGGGCGCCGCTCGGGCCTCTCGGCGTGGGCGCAGCAATCGCGCCTGCTCGGGCGCTGGCCGATCCTCGGAACGCTCACCGAGCTCGCTCCTGCGGTGACGCTGCGCGACGCGGTGCGCCGCCTGCCGACGCTGACGCGCGCCGCCGGCGAGAAGCGCGGCACGGTCGGCTTCCTGCAGGGCTGCGTGCAGCGCGCCTACTTCGGCGACGTCAACGCGGCCACGGTTGCCGTGCTGGCCGCCGAGGGCTTCGAGGTTCACGCGCCGCGGGCGCCGCGCTGCTGCGGCGCGCTCGGGCTGCACGCTGGTCAGGAGGAGGACTCGCTACCGCTGGCCAAGGCGACCATCGAGGCCTTCGAGGGGTACGACCACGTCGTCGTCAACGCCGCCGGCTGCGGCTCGGCGATCAAGGACTATGGCCACCTGCTGCGCGACGACCCCGAATGGAGCGAGCGCGCCGCGGCGCTCGCGGCCCGCGCGCGCGACGTGCACGAGCTGCTCGCCGAGCATCCGCCGCGGGCCAGGCGCCACCCCGTCGAGATGACCGTCGCCTACCACGACGCGTGCCACCTCGCGCATGCCCAGGGCGTGCGCTCCCAGCCGCGCCAGCTGCTGCGCACGATCCCCGGCCTGACGCTCGTCGAGCCGGCCGAATGGGAGCTGTGCTGCGGCTCGGCGGGGATCTACAACCTCACCCGCCCGGAGCCGGCGGCGCGCCTGGGCGAGCGCAAGGCCGACAACCTGCTGGACACCGGCGCCGAGGCGATCGCCGCCGCGAACCCCGGCTGCACGCTGCAGATCTCGGCGCACCTGGAGCGCAAGGGCCGGCCGCTGCCGCTGCTGCACCCGATGCAGCTGCTGCACCGGTCGATCACGGGCGGCGACGCCGGCCCCGGGCTGCGCGGCGCGGCGACCCGCTGGGGCCGCCGCATGCTCGCGCTCGTGCCCGGCCGCTGAGCAGGGCAGGTCGTGCTCGGGAATCCCTTCATCGGCTAGACCGAACGCGTGGATCGAGCGGTGTTCCTCAAGGCGCACGGGACGGGCGACGCGCCCCTGCCCGACCACTGGCTGGCCGCGGGCAGCTGGCTCGTCGAGCCGGGTCGCACCGCCTTCCCGCGCCGGCCGCGGATGACCACCGGCGACCGCCTCGTGCTCTACGCGTCGGTCTGGCAGCGGGTGTTCGGCATCGCCGAGGTGATCTCCGAGCCGACGCTGGAGGACCCGATGGCGGCGCGCTGGCCGTGGTCGGTGGAGGTGGAGCTCCTCCTCGTCGTGCCGGTGCTCTCCAACGCGCCGCCCGTCGAGGCGATCGGCGTGGCGCCGCGCTCGATGAGCCAGCACAGCCACATCCGGCTGGAGGAGCGCCATCTCGAGCGGGCGATCGAGGCGCTGACGGGGGTCGGGCGGTAGGGCTGGTTTCGAATGTGAGGGATCACCCCTCATGCGCCCAGGGGGGCTCGCGAGCAGACTGGCCTCATCGCCTGTCACCCACTCATCAAGGAGCCCACCATGAACACCAAGCCCAGCACGCCCAGCCCCGCCGGAATCGTCGTCGCCACCGGCATCGTCGGCGGCCCGAAGCGGATCTTCATCGGCGGCCTGTCCTAACCCAACCCTCGCCCCCGAGGCGAACGGCCGTCCTCCCTCCCCGCCGGCGGGAGGGCGGCCGTTTCGTTTACTCCTGGGAGATGACGACGAGCGTCCGCGCGCGGCGGCGGGCGACCGCCAGCACGGTACGCGCGGTCTGCGGATCGAGCGCGCCGAGCGGCTCGTCGAGGATCAGCACGTCGTGGTCTGCCAGCAGCGCGCGGGCGAGGCACAGCCGCGCTCGCTCGCCTTGGGAAAGTCGCCAGCCGGTCTCGCCGATGGTCTGTCCGAGGCCGGCGGGCATGCGTGCCAGCACCGGCCCGAGGCCGAGCTCGCCGCAGACCGCGACGGCCTCCGCGAGATCCGCCTCGCTCGCCGGCCAGCCGCGCCCCATGAGCAGGTTGAACGCGACCGGCGCGAGCAGGACGTGGTTATCGCCGTGCTGGGGGACGAGGCCGACGCGCTCACGCCAGCCGGCGTCGGTGGGTTGCGCGCCGTCCAGGCCGACGTGTCCGCGCGTCGTCGGCAGGATGCCGGCGAGGGCGGTCGCGAGCGTCGACTTGCCCGCGCCCGAGGCGCCGGCGAGGACGGCACGCTCGCCCGGTGCGAGGGCGAGGTCGATGTCGTGCAGGACGCTGTGCCCGCCGCGCTGCACGGACAGGCCGCGCACGCGCAGCATCCCGGCCGCGACGTCGTGGGCCGGTCGTGGCGCGGCGCTCGGCGGTGGTGCGGGCGCGCGCGCCGACTCCCGCTCGGCGCGCAGGATCGGCGCCGAGTGCTTGGCGGGCGAGCGCCGCGCTCGTGAGGGTCTCGACCGCGACCGCGAGCCGCCGCAGCGCCTGCGAGGCCAGCAGCACGCCGCCGAGCGCGAGTGCGATGTCGCCCGGTCGGTCGAGGTCGCCGGCGAGCGCGATGCCGGCGAGACCGCCGGCGAGCGCGACGCGCGGCAGGGCGCCCGCGAGCAGCGCGAACGGACGGTCGGCGCGCGCGCCGAGACGGGCGTAGTCGGCCAGCCGGCGGTCGCGCGGCCCGGCGTCGTCGTCGCCCTGCACGAGCCGCGTGCGCTGGCCGGCGATCGCCTCGAGCAGCTCGTCGGTCTGCGACAGCCGTGCGCTCGTCCACGCGCGGCGGCGTTTCACCGCGAGCGCCGCCGTGAAGCCCGCCGCCACGAGCACCGCGGAGAGCGGGATCGCCGCCGCCCGTCCCGGCGCGCTCGACGCCAGCGCGACCGCCGCCACGCCCAGCTCGATCGTGAGCGTGACCGCGCCGAGGCCGCCGCCGGCGGCCAGGCGGGCGATCGCGTCGACCTCCATCGCACGGCCGATGATGTGCCCGGGCCCCTCGCGGCGCACCCAGCTCGGATCGAGCGCGAGCGCGCCGCGCAGCGTGCGGCGGCGCAGCTGTGCGCCGAGCGCGATCCGCGGTGCGGCCCTCGGCCGCCTCGGCGAGGGCGGCGAGCGGGATCGTCGCGGCGAGCAGCAGCGCCCAGGTGGTGAGGCCGGCGCCGCCGCCGCTGAAGATCGCCGTCCCGATCACCGACCACGACGCGGCGAACGCGACGTAGCGCAGGATCGTCGCGCCGGCGAACACCGCGCAGGCGGGGACGGCGCGGTCGCGCGGGGTGGCGGCGGCAGCCCCGGTCGCCCTCGCGGGAGGGGGGTGTTGCGAATGAGTCGTGCTCCGCGCAATCAATTCGCCACACCCCTCGTCCGGCGAGGCATCTTCAGCCGCCGCGGCGCCCGCCTCCTCGCGCAGCCTCCCGTCCTGGACGCGCAGCCGCCGCCAGCCACGGCCGGCGTCGAGCTCGTCGCGCAGCGCCGACTCGGCCTCGAGCATCGCCCGCAGCGGCGCGTCCGGCGCGGTGAGCAGCGCATCGGGTGAGCCGTCGGCGACGACGCGCCCGTCCTCGAGCACGAGGATGCGATCGAAGCTCAGCGCCTCGCCGACGTCGTGCGTCGCGCACAGCAGCGTCGCGCCGCGCCAGCGCTCGCGGGCGGTGGCGAGCAGGCGGTGGCGCTGGCCGCGATCGAGGCCGCGCAGCGGCTCGTCGAGCACGGCGAGCCGCACCCCGGCGCGGTCCAGCGCCCGGGCCAGGCGCACGCGCTGGCCCTCGCCGCCGGACAGCAGCCCGCCGTCGGCGCCGAGCGGCTGCCCCCCGACGCGCGCCGCGACGGCGACCTATGGCACCCTGCACGACGTGACCCGCGAGCTGTACATCTCCGTCGACGTCGAGCCCGACGGCCACGTGCCGGGGACGAGCTCGATGGTCTCGCTCGGCGCCTGCGCCGCGGCGATCCGCGACGACGACGGCAACGTCGAGACGCTCGACCCCGAGGCCGAGGGCCACAGCTTCTACGCCGTCCTGCGCCCGATCACCGACCGCTACGTCGACAAGGCGCTGCGCGTGACGGGCTTCACCCGCGAGCAGCTCGAGCAGGACGGCCGCCCGCCCGAGGAGGCGCTGCCCGAGTTCGCGGCCTGGATCGACGCGCTCGCGGCCGAGCACGACGCGCTGCCGGTGCTCGCGGCGTATCCGCTCGGCTTCGTCTGGCACTTCACCCAGTACTACCTGCACGAGTTCGCCGGCCGCAGCCCGTTCGGGCAGTCGGCGCACCTGGACATGAAGTCGACCTACGCCGCCCTGACCCACAGCGCGGTGCGCGACGCGATCAAGCGCCGCATGCCGAGCGCCCTGCTCGGCCCAAAGGACTCAAAGACGCACCACGCGCTCAACGACGCCAAGGGACACGTCGACCTGCTGCTCGGGTTGCTGCGCTGGGGCGAGCGGGCGCGCTGAACGGCGCCGCGCCGGTCAGCAGGCTTCGAAGCCCGCCTTCTGCGGCGAGTAGCCGATGATCCCCGACTGGCCGTAGATCGGCTGGTAGGACCGGCTCTCGCGCTCGGCGGTCACGCGAAACGGCTTGCCGCCGTCGTCGACGGTGATCGTCGTGGCCTCGCCGTCCTCGTTGCGCACGTCGAGCTCGGCGACCCAGGCGACGCGACGCGAGCGCGTCGACGCGTGCAGCTCGAGGAGCTGCGGCTGGGTGCGGCCCAGCTCGAGCGCGAGCGTCTTGGAGCTGCGCGTGCCGGCACCGACGTAGCGCGCTGCCCCACGCTCCGACTCGAGGTTCAGGCGGGCCCGCTGAACCGGCTCGAACTCACAGCTCGGCAGCGCCGTGTACCAGCCGCGCAGCGGCCGCGCGTCGCTGACGACCTTCGCCCGCACCGCGTCGACCGTGACCGGGCCGTCGGACTCGGAGCGCAGCGACAGGCGCACGATCTGCGGGCTTCCGGCCAGCGCGCCCTTGCTCACCGCGCTCTCGGGCTTCGTCACGAGGTTGTTGCGCGCCAGGCGGGTGAGATCCGACGGGCTGCCGAACCGCTTGCGCGGGACGACGTAGTACGGCGCGTATGGGTGGGCGGCGGCGAACGTGCCCGCGGGCAGGATCTGGACGCTCACCCGTGCGGCGGCCGCCGGCTCGTCGTCGAGCAGCTGGGTCTTGACCGCGTAGGCGCCGCCCGCGACGACGAGCAGGCCGACGAACACAGGCGCGGCGCGGCGCAGTCCCTTCCATGCGATCGACGGCAGCCGCCGGACCTTCTTCAGCACCGGCGGCAGACTAGTGCGCCGACCCAAGCGATGCGTCGGCGCCACGCGTGCCGGCCAGCGGCAGCGAGACCTCGAAGCGCGCGCCGCCGCCCTCGGCGTCGGCGCCCCGCGCGCGCCCGCCGTGGGCGGCGACGATCGCGGCCACGATCGCCAGGCCGAGCCCGGCGCCCGCGCGCCCGCGGCCGCGGCCGGGATCCGCGCGCCAGAAGCGATCGAACAGCTCGGCGGGGTCGCCCGTCGGCGGCAGGCCGGGGCCGAAGTCGCGCACGACCAGCGTCGCGGTGGCGTCGCGGGCGCCCACCGACACGTCGATGCGCGTGCCCGCCGGCGTGTGCACGAGCGCGTTGCGCACGAGGTTGGCGAGCACCTGGCGCAGCTGCGCGGAATCTCCGTCGATGACCACCGCGCCGCCGTCTGCGTCGAGCGCGATCTCCCGCGCGGGCGCGACCGCGCGCGCGTCGTCGACCGCGTCGCGGGCGAGCGCCGTCAGGTCGACGGGCTCGCGGACCTGCTCGCGGACCTCGTCCAGGCGGGCCAGCGCCAGCAGATCCTCGACCAGGACGCCCATCCGCTCCGACTCGTCCTCGATGCGCGACATCGCCTTGGCGATGTCGTCGGGCTCGGCCGCCGCGCCGATCCGGAAGAGCTCGGCGTACCCGCGGATCGACGCCAGCGGCGTGCGCAGCTCGTGCGAGGCGTCGGCGAGGAAGCGGCGCAGGCGCTCCTCGCTCGCGCGGCGTTCGGAGAATGCCTCCTCCAGGCGCGCGAGCATCGCGTTCAACGACAGGCCCAGGCGGCCGACCTCGGTGCGCGGCTCGGCATGGTCGACGCGGCGCGACAGGTCGCCGGCGGCGATCGCGCCCGCCGTCTCGCCGATCGCGTCCAGCGGGCGCAGCCCGACGCGCACCGTCCACCAGGCGCCGAGGCCGAGCGCGAGCAGGACCGCGCCGAACACGAGGCCCTCGATGAGCAGCAGCTGCGAGAGCGTGGCGTCGACGCTCGACAGCGGGACCGCGGCAACCAGCACGCCGCCGCCACAGCGCGGTAGCGCAGGTCGCTGCCACCCTGCGAGCCGACGGTGCGCCGCTCGCCGATCGCCATCTGCGCCGGCAGCTGCGGCGCGGCGGGTGCGGTCTCGCCCTCGGGCAGGCCCGGCGTGACGTGGCCGAGCACCCGCCCGGCGGTGTCGCGGACCTCGCCGTAGGCGGCCGACGCCAGCCCCGCGCCGTCCGGCCCGCCGGGGCGGCCGTCGCCGTCCGGCCCGGGCCCGCCGCGGCCACCCGGCCGGCCGGGATCCCCGGCTCCGCCGCCGAGCCCGCCGATCCCCTTCTCCCGAAGCATCCGCTCGACGATCGGCAGCGCCGCATCGGCCTGCTGGTCGGCGCGGTCCAAGAGGGAGCTGCGCAGCTCGGCGTAGGTGACGCTGCCGGCCACGAGCAGTCCGACGGCCGCGAGCGCCACGACGCCGATGATGAGCCGCGCGCGCAGCGACACAGGTGCTCGTCAGCTCCGCGCCAGCCGCAGCGCGTAGCCCACGCCGCGCACGGTCTCGAGGATGCGGTGCTGCTCGGGGGTGCTGGTGAGGGACGGCATGGGCACATTGTCGGCCCGAACGCTGTGAAGTTGCTGAGAGCCCATCGGCCGCCGCGCCGACGCGCCGGGGCGCGCTCGGACGGCCGGTGGCGCGTGCGACCCGGCGCCAGGAGAGGGGACGCACGCCGCCGGGCGGGCTGGGGAGGGGGGTACGGCCCGCCCGGCGGTGCTTCCCGGTGTGCGTCAGCTGATCACGCCGTCCTGCACGTCGAGGTCCGGCGCCTGCTGCTCACCCGGCTCGCCGGGCACGAACGCGCCAGGTCGCGGGGCTCCGGCGGGCGGCTTGCCGCCGAAGGGGTGGTGATGGCGCCCGCCGCGCAGGCGCAGCGCCTTGCCCGAGCCGATCGCCGCCACCTTCTCGTCGACGTTGTCGAGGATCTGGTCGGCCTGCTTCCGGGTCAGGTCGCCGTCCTTGACCGCCTTGTCGAGGCGCGTCTTCATCGCCGCCTTGACCGCGGCGCGCACGTCGGCCACCGACGTGCCGTTGGCCTTGAGGATCTCCGCGATGGACTTGCCGTCGCGCAGCTGCTCGAGGACCTTCTCCTTCGTCGTGCCGAGCGCCTTGGCGATGTCGTCGAACAGGTCGCCGCGCATGCCGTAGGCGCGCGGGTGCGGGCCCTTTGCGCCGCGCAGCTTGAGGACCTCGTCGGGGCCGTGCAGGCGCGGGCCGCGCAGGCCGGGGCCGAGCACCACGCCGGAGTCCTTGCGGGCCGCCTTGATGGCATCGGCCTGCTTGCGCGTGAGGTCGCCGTCCTTCACCGCCTGGTCGAGCTGGGCGTCCTGGGCCGCCGAGAGTGCCTCGCGCAGCTTCTCCGGCGTGACGCTCAGGCGCTTGGCGGCGTCGTCGAGGACCGCCTGCTCGGACTTCTTGGCGTCGTGCTTCGTCACTGCCGCGATCGCCACGCCGGTGCCGCCGGCGACGAGTGCGCCGCTCAAGGCGAGCGCTGCGAGCCGTCGTGCCCTCATTTGCATCCTCCTTCGATCTGGTGTCGGGGACGATGTCAACGCAACGTAAGAGCGACGTACGAACTTGCTGGGAATCGCAGGCTTCTTAAGCTCGCCTTGAGGGGGGCGCGCTGGAGTGCAGGAACGGTGCCAACCATCACGCAGCGGACCCACACGATCGAGGATCCCACCGCCGCCATCGACGTACTCCCGCGCGGCGACGGCCGGCGCGGCCTGGACGGCCCGCCGGAACTTGCTCGCGGACGCTATCTCGTGTGCGGTGAGGAGGCCTTCGCGCTGACGGCCGACGTCACGCACATGGGCCGCGGGATCACGGCCGACGTGCGCCTGGACGACCACACGGTGTCGGCGCGCCACGCGATCGTCGTCGTGCGCGCCGAGAAGCTGCGGATCCTCGACGACCGCAGCACGAACGGCACGTTCGTCAACGGCCGTCGCGTCGATGAGGCCGAGCTGAACGACGGCGACGTCGTCGTGCTCGGGCGCATCGTGCTGACCTACCGCGACCTGCGATAGCGAACGAGCGCCAAGCGGCCGGCCGGTGCTCGCCCTCCTACTTCGGGGCGCTCGACGCGTCGGGGTGCGACTGCAGGATCTCCTCGCCGGCCTCGCCGGTCCGCACGCGGTAGGCCTCCTCGACGGGCAGGACGAACACCTTGCCGTCGCCGACGCCGCCGGTGCGCGCGTGCTTGAGGATCGTGTCGACGACGAGGCGCACGTCGCCGCCGGCGACGACGCACTCGATCTTCACCTTCGGGCGCAGGTAGTTCGTCAGCTCGGCGCCGCGGTAGCGCTCGGTGATCCCCTTCTGGCGGCCGGAGCCCTTGACCTCGCTGACCGACAGCGACGGAAAGCCCTTGACGAGCAGGTCGGCGCGGATCGGTTCGAACGCCTCGTGGCGGATGTAGGCAATCACCATCTTCATGCGGTCACCTCAAGATCAGGACGACGGGGGCGCAGAGCGGAGCGCTGTGCGCGTAGGGCAGGAACGCCACGGTACCCCACCGGCCCGGAGGCGGGAACGAGAGCGGCGACTACGCCGGCTGCGCGACCGGTTTGGGCTCCAGCTCGCCCGCCTCGGGGTTGAGCAGAATCGCTCCCTCGCCGGTGACGTAGGCCTCCTCGCCGTGATGGACGATGTCCATCCCGACTGCCTCGTCGCGGTCGCTGCCGCGCAGCGGCATGACCGCCCCGATGACCTTCAGCAGCGCATACGTCATCCCGAAGGCGTAGGCCGGCGCCGCCACCGCCGCGACGAGCTGCGAGCCGAGCTGGCCCGCGTCGCCGTACAGCAGGCCGTCGGCGACGTCGTTCCACGACATCTGCGCGACGAGGCCGATGAAGACGATGCCGAACAGGCCCGCGACGCCGTGCGCGGCGAGCACGTCGAGCGTCTCGTCGACGCGCGTGCGCGTGCGCCAGACGATGACCGCGTAGCACGGCAGGGCGGCGAGCCCACCCAGGACCATCGCCCAGATCGGGCTGATGAAGCCGCCCGCCGGCGTGATCGCGACGCAGCCGACGATGATCGCCGTCGCCGCGCCGACCGCCGTGACCTGACGGCCGCGGACGAGATCGAGGATGAACCAGACGAGCAGCGTGCAGGCGGGGGTGAGCAGCGTGTTGACGAACGCGAGGACGCTGGCGTCGCCGGTCGAGAAGCCGCTGCCGCCGTTGAAGCCGAACCAGCCGAACCACAGCAGGCCGGCGCCCAGCAGGCAGTAGACCGTGTTGTGCGGCAGCAGCGCCTGGCGGCCGTAATCCTTGCGCGCTCCGACGACGAGCGCGGCCGCGAGGGCGGAGAAGCCCGAGCCCATCTCGACGGGCACGCCGCCGGCGAAGTCCAGCGTGCCCTGCTGTGCCAGCCAGCCGCCGCCGAAGGCCCAGTGCGCCATCACGGCGTAGACGAGCACGGACCACAGCGCGGCGAACACGAGAAACGGGCCGAAGCGCATCCGTTCTACGACGGCGCCCGAGACGAGCGCGGTCGTGATGATGCAGAACGTCGCCTGGAAGGCGAAGAAGACGAGGTGCGGGATCGTCGTGCCGTCGCGCGGCTCGAAGCCGACGCCGCTCATCGCCGCGTGGCCGAGGCCGCCGAGGATCTTTCCGTCGCCGTCGAACGCCAGCGAGTAGCCCACGAGCGCCCAGGTGATCGTCGCGACCGCGAGCGCGGCGACGCACATCATGAACGTGTTCAGCGTGTTCTTCGCGCGCACGAGGCCGGCGTAGAACAGCCCGAGGCCGATCGTCATGAGCAGGACGAGCGCGGTCGCAACGAGCATCCACGCGGTGTCGCCGGTGTCCACTTCCGCGGGCGCGGCTGCCAGGAGGAAGCTCATCTGCCGACCGGCGTGACGGCGCCGTGGTCGCGCTCGCCGGTGCGGATGCGTACCGCCCGGTCGAGCGGCACGACGAAGATCTTGCCGTCGCCGACCTCGCCGGTCTGGGCACCCTCGCAGAGCGCGTCGATCGTGGTCTGCACGAACTCGTCGGAGACCGCGATCTCGAAGCGAACCTTCTCCGACAGGCCCATCTGCACGCGCGTGCCGCGGTAGGTCTCGACGCGCTCGAGTTCGCCGCCGTGGCCCTGCACGCGGCTCATCGAGATTCCTCGCACCTCAGCGCGGTAGAGCGCTTCGAGTACGTCGTTTGCCTTGTCCGGGCGGACGATGCCGATCACGAGCTTCATGCGATGCAGGCTCGCCGCCCGCGCCGCACGGGGCTTTGTCCCACCGGCCAAAGTTCTCGGGGGGTCTATGGCCCGGCTGTACAACGATCGCGCCGGGCGACTGGACCGTTTGTCCTCAGCCGCTGTTCGAGTCCGCTTGCGGCTCGTCGTCGGCGCGCGCCCATTCCGACGCGAACTCGGCGCCGAAGACGATGACGTTCGCCGCGGCGTAGACGAAGATCAGCAGCGCCATCGCGGCACCCAGCGAGCCGTAGATCGCGCCGAAGTCGGCGAGCTGCTCGAAGTACAGCTCGAGGCCGAGCTTGACGATCGCCAGCCCGATCGCGCCGACGACCGCGCCGGGCCAGATGTCGCGCAGCGGCTCCTTGTTCATCGGCAGCACGCGGTAGAGGAACAGCAGCGCGGCGGCGACGAAGAGCAGCGGCAGCACGTCCCCGAGGGCGTCCAGCAGCGCCGCCAGCAGCCAGCCGCCGCCGGCCTCGTCGTCGAGGATCGAGGCGAGGCGGTGCGTGACCGTCAGCGACAGGCTCAGCGCGAGGATCGACGTGCCGCCCAGGACGAGCGCGAGGTCGAGCGCCTTGCGCTGCAGCAGCGGTGGGCGCTGCTCGATGTCCCAGGCCTCGTTGATCGAGTGGCGCAGCGCGCCCATCACCCCGCTGGCGGCGGCGAGCAGCAGCAGCGTCGTGAAGATCCCGAGCTCACCGGCCTGGTCGAGCGCGTCGCCGACCGCGCGCTCGAGCTGCGGCCGGTCGTCGCCGCTGGCGAGAGGGACGTTGTCGAAGACGGTCTCGATGATCCGCTGGCGCACCTCCCCGTCGTCGAAGACCACGCCGAAGGCGGCGGCGAGCAGGAGCACGAGCGGGATGAACGAGAGGATCGCGAAGAAGCTGATCTGCGCGGCGGAGCGGTGGCCGCGGTCCTCGATGAACTCCAGCGTGGCGCGGCGCGTGGTGGTTCGGGTGCGCCGGACGAGCCGGCGGGCGCGGGAGCGAGACACGCAGCGGAGGCTACGAGGCTCGGCGAGGACGGCGCGGATCCGAGCGGATTCAAGGTTTCTCGCCGGAACGGTCGATACGCGACGTATGGCCCTGCCAACGCTGACATCGTGATCTGTTGCATCGTGGCCGATGAGGTTGCGTTGTGAAGGGCGCAGGCCGTCTGACCAGCGATGGTCCGGGCGGGATGGTGCTCCGCCGCGTCCTTCCGGCGGCGATCGCCGTGGTGATGATGCTCGGGCTGCTGCGCTGGGAAGGCCAGCGCGGAGGGCTCTACGGCACGACCGCCGGGATCGTCCTGCTGATCGCGGGGTCGATCGCGGTCGTCGCGGGACTGCTGTGGTTCCTCGCCGGCCTGCTCGACCGCCACGAGGCCGCGCGATGTGCCGCCGAGCGCGAGTTGCGCAATCGCTCGCGGTACTTCGAGCTGTCGCGTGACCTGGCCTGCACGGCCGGTTTCGACGGCATCTTCACGCAGGTGAACGCGGCGTGGACGCAGACGCTTGGGTGGAGCGAGACCGAGTTGCGCTCGCGCCCGTTCGTGGAGTTCGTGCATCCCGATGACCGCGAGCGCACGCTGCGCGAGACCGCCAGACTGGCAGAGGGCCGGGTCACGGTCGATTTCGTCAACCGCTACGCGACCAGGAACGGCGGCTGGCGCTGGCTCGACTGGAAGGCGATGGCGATCGTCGAGGAAGGGCTGATCTACGCCTCCGCGCGCGATGTCACCGAGCGCGAGCTGTCCGACGCGGCCCTGGAGGTCAGCGTGCGCCGCACGCGCCAGATCCTCGAGACGGCCCATGACGCCTTCATCGCGATCGACGAGCTCGGCCGGGTCACCGACTGCAACGCGCAGGCGCATGCCACGTTCGGTTGGGCGCGCGAGGAGATGCTGGGGGCCGAGCTGGCGCAGCTGATCATCCCCGAGGGCCACCGCACTGCCCACCGGCGCGGCATCGCGCACTTCCTCGCCACCGGGGAGGGGCCGGTGCTCGGCAGGCGCCTGGAGCTGACAGCGCTGCATCGCGCGGGGCGCGAGTTTCCGGTCGAGCTGACGATCTCAGCGCTTCAGACGCGGGAAGGTCATTGGTTCAGCGCCTTCCTGCGAGACATCACCGAGCGCAAGGCGGCCGAGGGGCTGCTCGAGCGCCAGCGCCGGCAGCTGCTCGAAGCGCAGTCGGTCGGGGAGTTCGGAAGCTGGGAGTGGGACATCCCCGCGAACCTCGTCACGTGGTCTCCGCAGCTGCATCGTCTCTACGGCATCGAGCCACGCGACGGGTTGACCTTCGACGACTTCATCACCGCGGTGCATCCGGACGATCGTGCCGGGGTGCAAACGCGGCTGAGCGTCGCGCTCGAGACCGGCGAGCCCTTCTGCTTCGAGCATCGCATCGTGCGCCCGGACGGCGCCGTGCGCATCCTCGAGGCGCGCGGCGAGGTGGCGATGGCAGACGACCTGACAGCGGTCAGGATGCTCGGAACCGGCCAGGACATCACCGAGCGAAAGGCCGCGGAAAAGACGCGTGGCCGTCTGGCTGCGGTCGTGGACAGCTCGGCGGACGCGATCGTCGTCAAGTCGCTCGACGGCGTCATCGAGAGTTGGAATCGCGGTGCTCACGAGCTGTTCGGCTACACCGCCGACGAGGCCGTCGGCCAGCCGATCGCGATGCTCGTGCCACCGGAGCGCCTGGGTGAGCTGGCGCGGATCCTGACCCAGGTCAGGGGCTGCGAGCGTGTCGAGCCGCTGGATACCGTCCGGCTCGCCAAGGACGGCCGGGCGATCGACGTGTCGCTGCGCATCTCGGTCATCTACGACGCCGCGGGAGAGGCGGTCGGAGCGTCGGCGATCGCGCGCGACATCACCCAGCAGAAGCTGGCCGAGGCCCAGCTGCGGCGCAGCAGCCGCTACTTCGAGCTGTCGCGCAACCTGACGGTCACCAGCAGCGCCGACGGCTACTTCAAGAGCGTCAACCCCGCCGTGACGCACATCCTGGGCTGGAGCCCCGAGGAGTTCCTCGCCCGGCCGTTCATCGACATGGTCCATCCGGAGGACCGCGCCGCGACGCTCGCCGAGGTCGGAAAGCTCGCCGCTGGTCAGACCACCTTCAACTTCGTCAACCGCTACGAGGCGCGCGACGGCAGCTACCGCTGGCTGGACTGGAACGCGATCGTGCCGGCCGACGAGGAGCTGATGTACGCCTCGGCACGCGACATCACCGAGCGCGCTGTGGCGGAGCAGGCGCTGCGCGAGGCCGAGCAGCGCTTTCGCACGGCCTTCGACGGCGCGCCGATCGGCGTCTGCCTGACGTCGCTCGACGGCCCAGCTTCGGACGGGTGCTGCTCGCGAACCCTGCGCTCGCCGAGATCCTGGGAACCTCCGTGGAGGAGCTCAGCGACACCCCGCTCAGCTCGCTGACGCACCCAGAGGATCAGGCGACGCTCTATACACGCCTCGGCGAGCTGCTCGACGGCGCGAGCCCGGGCGAGATCGAGCTCGAGAGGCGCTTCATGCACCGCCGCGGCCATCCCGTGTGGGCGCTGGTGAGCGCGGCCAGGCTGCCCGCTGCCGCCGGCCAGCCTGCCGCCGCCGTGATCCATGTGATGGACATCTCCGATCGCAAGAACTTCGAAGGACCGTTGCAGCACCTCGCCGACCATGACGCGCGGGCCGGCCTGTTCAACCGGCGGCGCTTCGGTGAGGAGCTCGAACGGGCGATCAAGCACTCCAGGCGCTTCGGTGAGGACGCCGCCGTCCTGTTTCTCGATCTCGACGGATTCAAGTTCGTCAACGACACGCTCGGGCACGCCGCCGGCGACGAGCTCGTCGCCCGCGTCGCGCGACTGCTCGCAGCGGCGCTGCGCGAGACCGACACCCTCGCTCGCGTCGGAGGCGACGAGTTCGCCGTTCTGCTGCCGAGGACCGACCAGGCTTCGGCCGTGCTCGTCGCCGACAAGCTGCTGTCGACACTACGATTGCACGGCACGCTCACGCACGACGACGACAGCCCTCGCATCTCGAGCTCGATCGGGATCGCCCTCTTGAGCCCGCGCGACAAGATCACGGCGGACGAGCTCGTCGTCGAGGCGGACATCGCGATGTACGACGCCAAGGAAGCGGGCAAGGACCGCTACGCGATCTACGACCGCGCCGAAGGCCGGCGCGAGCTCATGTCGATCCGCGAGAGCTGGAACGATCGCCTGCGCAGAGCGATCAAGGACGACCTCTTCGTGCTCCACGCCCAGCCGATCGTGCCGATCTGCTCGAATGGCCCCCCGACGTTCGAGCTGCTCCTGCGCCTGCCCGACGACCAGGGCGACCTGATCAGGCCCGCGATGTTCCTCTACAACGCGGAGCGCTTCGGCCTGATCGGCCAGATCGACCGCTGGGTCCTGCGCCAGGCGGTCGGTCACCTCAGCGCCAGCCACGCCGGCGGGACGGACCTGATGCTCACCGTCAACGTGTCCGGCAAGACGATGGACGACCACGCACTCGGCGCATACGTCGCCGCGCTGCTCGCGGAGCACCCTGTGCGATCCGGGCGCCTCGTGATCGAGATCACCGAGACGGCTGCGATCACGAACATCGAGCGCGCGCGGGCGCTCGCCCTGGAGTTGCAGGCGCTCGGCTGCCGGATCGCGCTCGATGACTTCGGCGCCGGATTCGCGTCCTTCTACTACCTCAAGCATCTGAACTTTGACTACCTCAAGATCGACGGCGAGTTCATCACGAACCTCTGCACCACGCCCACCGATCAGCTCGTCGTGCAGGCCATCGTCTCGATCGCCAAGGGCCTGAACGCCCGCACGATCGCCGAGTTCGTCGGCGACGAACCCACGATCGAGCTGCTGCGAGAGCTCGGCGTCGACCACGGTCAGGGCTACCACGTCGGACGGCCGGCCGGCATCGAGCAATCGCTGGCCCGCCTCACCGGCGCGATGACCGTCATCTGAGCGGGGAGGACCGTCGCGGTCGCCGCGCTACGACAACGCGCCCGTCGCCCCGGCCCGCCCGCGCCGGCGCACCTCGCGCAGCGCGATCGCCAGGCGCCGCACGCCCTCGTCGAGCAGCTCCGGCTCGACGAGCCCGAACGACAGGCGCATGCTCGTGCGCGAGGACTTCTCGGCGGTGATGGCGCCGCCGGGCAGGAACGCCGTGCCGGCGCGCAGCGCCTCGACGTAGAGCGCGCGCTCGTCGACGGGCAGCGACGTGCGCAGCAGCTCGGCTAGCCCGGCGTCACTGCACGGCGGTCCACCTGATCGTGCCGGTGTCGCAGCGGTTGATCTCGGCGCCGGCGCCGTCCGTCACGATCGCCGTCGCGCGGAACGTGCCGGAGGCGCGGGTGCGCCCGACCGGTGCGCCCGACCGTGCCCCGCACGACCGGCCGCTCGCTCGACGCGGGCGACCCCGGGGACGGTCAGGGCGTCGACGTAGGTGCCCGCACGCGGCGCGCGGCAATGCCTTAGCTCCCGATCCGGGAAGCGTGCCACGATGAGCGGGTGCAGTCCGCACCACAACCCGCGTATTCGATCGCCGCGCTCGAGCTGCTCAACGACGTCCTCGCCCAGGTCGACGGCGACCACGGCTCGGAGGAGTTCTACTCGCGCCTCGCCGAGGCGGTCTGCCGCCTGGCGCAGATGCGCCGCGCGGTCATCTTCCGCTACGACGACGCGCGCCGCCGGGTGCACGTCGCGGGCGCGCACGGGATCGCCCTCGATCGGCTGACGTCCGCCGAGATCACGGTGGAGTCGGCGCCCGTCGCGCGCCAGGCGCTGACCGACGATCGCGTCATCGAGGTGCTCGGCGATCGCGGCCACCAGGTCTCCGAGGAGTTCGCCGAGCTCGTCGGCGAGCACCCGGTCGTCTACGTCCCGATCGTCGCCGCCGGCCGCTGGCTGGGCGTCATCATCGCCGAGCCCGAGCATGGCTCGGCGCCGCTCGATGAGCGCCACCGCGATCTGCTGTGGATCCTCGGCAAGACGCTCGCGCTGGCGTCGACGTCACGCATCGCGACGACGGTCGGCGAGCGCGCGCGAGAGCTCGAGGAGCGCATCGACTTCGCCCGCGGCATCCACGAGGGCGTGGTGCAGCGGCTGTTCGGCGTCTCGCTCGTGCTGTCCTCCGAGCAGCCGCTCACGGCCGAGGCACGCGCCCGCTGCGCGCACGAGGTCGGCGCCGCGCTGGGCGAGCTGCGCTCGGCGCTGCAGCGCCCGCTGGGCCGTTGCGCCGCGCCGACCGGCACGACGCTGCGCGCCGAGCTCGATCGGCTCTGCGCCGAGCATCGCGACCTCGGCCTGAGCGTCGAGGGCCCGATCGTCGACGTCCCGGCGGCGCTCGAGCCGCTCGCCCAGTCGGTCCTCACCGAGGCGGTGCGCAACGCGCGCAAGCACTCCGACGCCAAGCACATCGTCGTGCGCACGCACACCCGCGAGGGCACGCTCGTCGTCGAGATCGAGAACGACGGCGTGCCGCTGGAGCGGGCCGGCTCGACCGGCGTCGGGCTGCGCCTCGCCGCCCTGGAGGCGCTGCAGTCCGGCGGCCTCGTCGAGTTCGGCGAGCGCGCTCCTGGCACCTGGGTCGTGCGGCTCGTCGTGCCGCTGCCCGGGGGCAACGGCTCGTGAACGACGCCGACGCCGATCGCCTCTGCGTGCTCATCGTCGACGACCACGACGTCGTCCACTGGGGCTTTCGCACGATGCTCGGCGAGCTGGACTGGGTCGAGCGCTGCCTGTCGGCGACCAACGGCGACGAGGCGCTCGAGCTGACCCGCGAGCACGCCCCCGACGTCGCGCTCGTTGACCTGTTCCTCGGCGAGGAGTCCGGCCCGGAGGTCTGCGAGCGGCTGCTCACCGTGCGCCCCGCTCTGCGCGTGCTGCTCATCTCCGGGGCGGGGCGCATCTCGCCCGCGACGGCGCGCGCCTGCGGGGCGAGCGGCTTCGTGCCGAAGGACTGGCCCGCCGCCGACGTCGCGCGCGCGGTGCGGATGGTGGCGCTCGGGATGGCGCTCTTCGAGCCCACCGCCGCCCCTGCCGGCGGCGCGCTGATGCTCTCCGGGCGCGAGCGCGAGGTGCTCGAGCGGATCGCCGACGGCGCGACGAACCGCGAGATCGCGCTGGCCCTGCACCTCTCGCCGCACACCGTCAAGGAGCACACGAGCGCGCTGTATCGCAAGCTCGACGTGCGCAACCGCGCCGAGGCCGTGCAGAAGGCGCAGCGGACGGGCCTGCTGTCCTGACAATCTAAGCATTTCGTCAACGGGTTGTCAGCGATCCGTTGCCATCGCCCTTATCGACCCCCCACCCGGGGGGTGCGCGCTCCCACCGGTGGGGGGAAGGCGTTGTGGGCACTCCGCGCGGCGGCCACGCTGCAAGGGTGCTCGATCTCACCCCCACCGCAGTGCTTCTTCCCGGACAGGGCAGTCAGGTTCCGGGGATGCGCGACGCCGTTGCCGGCGCGCGCCCGGACCTGCTCGAGGCCGTCCTGACCCTGGTCGGCGACGACCCCTTCGCACGCATCGACGAGTCCACGCGGTTCGCCCACTCGGTCAACGAGCTCGCCGACGCGCTCGTCTCGCCCGTCCGCTGGCGCGAGACGATGACCGCCCTCGACGCCGCGGGCGCTCGCGCGTACGTCGACCCGGGTCCCGGCGCGGTGCTCGCCAAGCTCGCGCCGCGCTGCATCCCGGGCGCACGGCCGCTCGAGCTTCACGGCATCGCGCTGCAGCGCGCGGCCTGAGCCTCCCCCACTTGCACCCGAACCTCGAACTTCGAACACACAAGGAGACACGAACCATGGCTACCACCGCCACCCAGCCGCAGGACATCGAAGCAATGGTCATCGAGTCGCTCGCCGAGTTCGGCGCCGACCCCGAGGTGCTGACGCGCGACGCCACCCTCGAGTCCGTCGACGTCGACTCGCTGGATCTCGTCGAGCTGACGCAGGTCGTCGAGGAGCGCTACGACATCGACCTCGAGAGCGCGGACTTCAAGAAGATCAAGACCGTCGGCGACGTCGTCGACCTCGTCGTCGCGCGCGTTTCGGGGTGACCTTGCGCGACGTCGTGATCACCGGAGTCGGGGCCGTCACGCCACTCGGCGTGGGCGCCCGGACGCTGCACGAGCGCTGGACGAACGGCGCCTGCGGCATCCGCGACGGTGAGGCGCCGTGCGCGGACTTCGACCCCACCGACCACATGTCGAGCAAGCAGGCGCGCCGCGCCGACCGCTCGACCCAGCTGGCGATCGCGGCCGCCGACGAGGCGCTCGCCGAGGCGGGCTGGGCGCAGGAGCTGCCCTACGACCCCGAGTGGATCGGCTGCGTGCTCGGCACGGGCATCGGCGGGATCGGCACCCTCGAGGACAACCACGACACGCTGCGCGACAGCGGCGCCGAGGCCGTCTCCCCGCTGGCCATCCCGCTCATGATGAGCAACGCCGGATCGGCCGCGCTGTCGCTGCGCCACGGTCTGCGCGGTCCCGTCTTCAGCGTCGTCTCGGCGTGCGCGGCGGGCAGCCACGCGATCGGCACCGCCCTGCGGATGATCCAGCACGGCGAGGCCGAGGCGATGGTCACCGGCGCCGCCGAGGCGCCGCTGACACCGCTCTCGCGCGCGGCGTTCGGCTCGATGGGAGCGATCTCGCCGAGCGGCGTCTCGCGCCCGTTCGACAATCGCCGGGACGGCTTCGTCATGGGCGAGGGCGCGGGCGTGCTCGTGCTCGAGGCCGGCGACGCCGCCCGGGCGCGCGGCGCGAACATCCTCGGCACCATCCGCGGCTACGGCGCCAGCGGCGACGCGCACCACATCACCGCGCCGCACGCCGAGGGCCGCGGGGGCGCGCGGGCGATGCAGATCGCGCTCAACGACGCGGGCTTGGAGGCGGTGGGCGTGGACTACGTCAACGCCCACGGCACCTCGACGCAGCTCAACGACCGCGCGGAGACGATGGCGCTCAAGAGCGTTCTCGGCGACCGCGCCCGGGAGGTCCCGATCTCCTCGACGAAGTCGGCGATCGGGCACCTGCTCGGCGCCGCCGGCGCGGTCGAGGCCGTCGCCACGATCCTCGCGCTGTGCGACCGGATCGCCCCGCCGACGATCGGCTGGGAGGAGCCCGAGGAGGGCATGGACCTCAACTACGTCCCCGGCACCGCGACCGCGCTGAAGCTGCGCAACGGACGCCCGCCGGTCGCACTGTCGAACTCCTTCGGGTTCGGCGGCCACAACGCATCGCTGTGCCTGGAAGCCGCATGAGCCGCGCTGATTCGGGTCCGCTGCTGCTCACCGGCGCCACCGGCTTCGTCGGGATGGAGCTGCTCGCGCGGGTGCTGGAGCAGACCGACCGCGACGTCGTGGCGCTCGTGCGCGCGGCCGACGATGTCGCCGCGCAGGCGCGGATCGACGACGTGCTCGAGACGATCGTGGCCCCCGGCACGCGACCGCATCGCGGTCGCGTCCGGGCCCTGGCAGCCGACCTGGAGACGCCCGGACTCGGCATCTCCCCGATCCAGCGCGAGCGCATCACGAGCTCGGTGACGGCGATCGTGCACTGCGCCGCTTCGGTCAGCTTCACGCTGGCGCTCGACGAGGCCCGCAGGATCAACGTCGGCGGCACGCGCGAGATGGTCAAGCTCGGTTGCGAGGCGCGTGAGCACGGTGCGCTGACCCGCTTCGTCCACGTCTCCACGGCGTACGTCGCGGGCGACCGCGTCGGCCTCATAAGCGAGAACGACGGCGACGTCGGCCAGACCTTCCGCAACACCTACGAGCGCACGAAGCTCGAGGCCGAGCAGCTCGTCACCGACAGTGGGCTGCCCGCCGCGATCGTGCGCCCGAGCGTCATCGTCGGCGACAGCGCGACCGGCTGGACGCAGGCCTTCAACGTCATCTACTGGCCGCTGCAGGCCTTCGCCCGCGGACTGTTTCCCACGGTGCCGGGCGATGCCGCCGCGTCGCTGGACATCGTGCCGGTCGACACCGTCGCCAATGCCCTGCTCGAGCTGGTGCGCGGGCCGGTGCGCGGCGGCGCGTTTCACATCGTCGCGGGCGCCGAGGCGCCGTCGAACGCCGAGCTGGCGACGATGGCCGCCGAGGCCTTCGACGCCGAGCCGCCGGTCTTCGTCGGCCCCGGCGAGGACGAGAACGCCGAGAAGCTGGCCGGCGCCCTGGTCCCGTACTTCAGCGTGCGCTGCACGTTCGACGCGCGCCGTGCTCGGGAGCTGCTGGGCGCGACCCCGCCGCCGCTGCGCGAGTACTTCCCGTCGCTGATGCGCTACGCCCGCCAGGCGCGCTGGGGCAAGAACCCCGCGCCGCGCTGGGACGTGGGCATCCAGCAGCGGGCGGCGTAGCGGCTGGGTCGGCCGCCGCGCGACGCGTGTGTTGCGTCTGCGCGGCCGAAACGTTGCTGCATCGACGCCGTCAGGGGTTCGGATGACGGCCTCTGGCGGCCCGTCGCAGCCGCGGCTCACATCGCGAAGCGAACGAACGCCGCGACCGGGCTACGCCAGCGAAGGCGCCCCCTCCGGCAACTCCGCCACCGCCGTATCCATGTCGTCCTGCGAGAACTCGGGATCCTCCAGCGTGCCCGCCAGGTAGGCGTCGTAGGCGGCCATGTCGAAGTTGCCGTGGCCGCACAGGCCGAACAGGATCACCCGCTCCTCGCCGGCCTCCTTGGCCGCCAGCGCCTCGTCGATCGCGCCGCGGATCGCGTGCGAGGGCTCGGGCGCCGGGATGATCCCCTCGTGGCGCGCGAACTGCAGCGCGGCCTCGAACGTCTCGTTCTGGCGAAACGCGCGCGCCTCGATGAGGCCGGCCTTCAGCAGCGCGCAGACCATCGGCGCGTCGCCGTGGTAGCGCAGGCCACCGGCGTGCACGGGCGGCGGGACGAAGCCGTGGCCGAGCGTGTACATCGGCATGAGCGGCGTCAGCCCGGCGGTGTCGCCGAAGTCATAGGCGTAGACGCCCTTGGTGAGCGTCGGGCACGCCGCGGGCTCGACGGCCAGGAAGCGCGGGCCGCTCCCATTCGCGGCCAGCTTGCGCCGCATCCACGGGAACGTCAACCCGCCGAAGTTCGACCCGCCCCCGACGCAGCCGATGATGACGTCGGGCTCCTCGCCGGCCATTTCCATCTGGGCGATCGTCTCCTGGCCGATGACCGTCTGGTGCAGCAGGACGTGGTTGAGCACCGAGCCGAGCGCGTAGTTGGTGTCCTCGTTCTGCGCGGCGATCTCGACCGCCTCGGAGATCGCGATCCCCAGCGACCCCGTCGGCGAGCCGTCGTTGGCGCGGCCTGACTCGGTCAGCGTCGACGGCGAGCGGTGCACGGTCGCGCCCCAGGTCTGCATCATCGAGCGCCGGTAGGGCTTCTGGTCGTACGACGAGCCGACCATGAAGACCTCGCACTCGAGGTCGAACAGCGAGCAGGCGAACGCCAGCGACGAGCCCCACTGCCCGGCGCCCGTCTCCGTCACGAGCTTCTTGATCCCCGCCTGCGCGTTGGCGTAGGCCTGCGGCACGGCGCTGTTGGGCTTGTGCGAGCCGGCCGGCGAGACGCCCTCGTACTTGTAGTAGATGTGCGCCGGCGTGCCGAGCGCCCGCTCCAGGCGGCGCGCGCGAAACAGCGGCGTCGGGCGCCACAGCCGGTAGACCTCGCGAACGGCGTCGGGGATCTCGATCTCCGGCTCGCCCGAGACCTCCTGGCCGATCAGCTCCATCGGGAAGATCGGCGTCAGGTCCGGTGGCCCGGCGGGGGCCATCGTCTGCGAGTTCAGGGGCGGCAGCGGCTCGCCTGGCAGGTCGGGGAGGAGGTTGACCCAGTGGGTCGGGATCGCGTCCTCGGAGAGCAGGAACTTCGTCGTCTCGGCCATGTGCCGACCCTACCCCGCGCGCGGCCGCAGACCCAAACGGCTTAGTTCACACTCGGGTCGATCGGCATCCGCGCGACGAGCGCGAAGTGCGCTCCCTTGCGGGTGAGCACCCGAGCCCAGAGCTCGTCGGCGTCGGGATTGAAGATGTCGTCGATGCCGGCGGGCGCGACGAACCAGTCCTCGCGCTCGAGCTCGGCGTCGAGCTGACCGGGGCCCCAGCCGGCGTATCCGGCGAAGACACGGGCACGGACCGTCTCCTCGACGAGGTTCTCGATCTCGCTGCCGTCGCCGACGAGGCCGACGTTCTCGACGACCTGGATGCCGGCCTGCTCAGGGTGCTCGAACTCCGCCAGCACCAGCAGTGCGTCGGTCTGCACCGGGCCGCCGCTGTCGATGAGGGCGTCCTCGCCGGTCAGCTCCGCCAGCTCGGGGGCGGACTCGCCGACGACGAGCTCGCCGGGGCGGTTGAGCACGAGGCCGAGCGCGCCGTCGTCGGAGTGCTCGCAGACGAGCACCACCGTCCGGGCGAAGTTCGGGTCCGGGAGCGTGGCCCCGGCGATCAACAGCTGTCCGCGCAAGGATTCGATCCACGACTTGTACCCGTTTCGGCGCGCGACCGGCGGGTTGACGCCGCTCTGGCGCGGGGATGGGCGCGCCTGAGATGGAGGGTCGGCCGAGCCGCTGGTGGTACGCGCTGTTGGGATACACGATCATGGTCCATCCGCTCATCTTCATGGTGGTGCCGCGGCTGGGGACGGTCTGCCGCGCGCGCGGCTATGTCACGCCGGCGGACTTCGTCCGCGGCCGCTACGGATCGCGGCCGCTGGCGACGGTGATCGCGCTCGCCGGGCTGCTGGCGAAAATGC
>Ga0136633_1000602_pt1 | contig 27578 bp, 31 predicted proteins | sample AntDrymeUQ832206_2_FD_105494 | JGI IMG/M metagenome (GOLD analysis project Ga0136633, IMG submission 105494) | Polar desert sand microbial communities from Dry Valleys, Antarctica - metaG UQ83 (22.06) | ecosystem: Environmental > Terrestrial > Soil > Desert | place: Antarctica: Dry Valley... | reverse complement strand
CTAGGTTCAGACGCGGATCGAACGCCGCGGGTGCGACCGTGAGGCCGTCGGTGGCGTACTCGCCGAAGCGCTTGATGCGCTCTCTGATGTACGGAGAGAGGTCGGCGATGGCGGCGGGCGTGACGGGCCAGCCCTCGTCGGCGAGCTGGCGTAGGACGGCGGCCATGTCCAGTGCGGTGTGGAAGGTCACGCAGTTCGCCAGCAGCGTGTTGAACTTGATGATCTTCTCCTGCTCGGCAGGGTCGTTGCGCTCGATCGCCTCATGGCCGAACCGCAGCCAGGCCGAGAAGCCCTGGTAGGCCTCGGCCTTGTTCGTGGCTGCGGTGATCTCCTCGCGCAGTTCGGGCCCGGAGATGAAGCGCAGCAACGACCGCCGACCACCGAGCGGCGCCGGTCAGGCGATGTCGTCGACGTGCGCGATGTTCACGCGATCGTCGTCTTCGTCGCTCGGGGCGCCCGAGAACCACGCGTCGAGGATCTCGCCGAGCTGCGCGTCGGACGTCGTGCGCAGGCTGAGCGCGAGCACGTTCGCGTCGTTCCAGCGCCGCGCGCCGGCGGCCGTCTGCGCGTCCGCGCACAGCGCCGCGCGCACACCGGGCACCTTGTTGGCGGCGATCGACGCGCCCGTGCCCGTCCAGCAGCAGACCACGGCCTGCTCGGCGCGGCCGTCGGCGACGTCGCGCGCGGCGGCCTCCGAGCACCACGCCCAGTCGTCGCGCTCGTCGGGGTTCAGCGCGCCGTGCAACACCGGCTCGTGGCCGCGCTCGCGCAGCTGCGCGACGACCGCGCCGGCGACGCCGGTGTTCTCGTCCGCTGCGACCGAGATCCGCATCCAGCGCGATCCTAGTAGTGGCCGATCCCAGGCGGGCGCGGCCAGCAGCGCGGCGAGCAAGGCCGCCGCGACAACCCGACGTGCCACCACGGAGATCGCCATCTCCGAGGTTTATCGGCAGCGCCGACGGCGTGCTGCCGTCAGACCACGTCGTACACCTCGTCGGCGGGTAGCGCCAGCAGGCGCTCGACCATCTCGACCTTGAGCTGCGCGAAGCGCGCCTCCTGCTCCTCGCTCTTGCCCTTCGTGCGCGCGAGGTCGATGAACTCGTCCGGCACGATCCCGTCGCGCACGATCAGCGTCGCCGAGCGCTCGCGGTAGGTCAGCTCAAAGACGAAGCGCTCCATCGTGCGGCCACGCTCGGGGCGTCCCAGCGACAGGTCGACGACATAGCGCTCCCCCGTCACCGCGCGCGTGACGAGCTCGAAGCCGTCGCGCGCGCCCGGGCCGCCGAACGCGGTGCGCACTTCGATCTCGCGGCGCTCGCAGGGGCCGTCGGGGTCCAGCAGCGGCAGGGCCTGTTCGAGGACCTTGAAGGCCTGGGCGACACCGCCCGGCGAGCCGGGACCGTGGTACTTCATGAGGTCGTCGAACGAGAAGGAGAGCGGCGTTCCGTGGTCGAGCACGTCGAGCGTGGTGGTCATGCCGGCATCCTCGCACCCTGCAGCGTCCCGCCGGTGCCGCGGGTGCCCGTCGCCGGAAGCGAAGCAGCCCAAGCGCACCGCCGAGCTCATGCGCGAGCACGCGGGGGCGCACCCGCCGTAGGCTGCGTGCCATGCCCGGACTCGAGAGCCCCGACGAGATCGATCTCATCGCCGAGGACGAGGACGGCCGCGCGCTGCTGTCGATCGTCCAGACCGGTCCGTGGCCGACGGGCAAGTACGTGCGCACGGGCCTCGAGCTGAAGGTTCGAAACTACCTGCGCTTCGCGCTCGAGGGCCAGATGGTCGCCAAGTACCCCGTGCTGCGAGACCGCCCGGTCGTGATCGAGCTGACCTATGACGAGCTGCCGCCGAAGGCGATCGCCGACACGTGGAGCAAGGCCGCCAAGACGGCGATGCGCCGTGGCGTGCGCCTGTCGACGCGCAAGCTCGGCGACGAGTCGTTCTGGAGTTCGTGAGGCCGCGCCGCGCACCACTGGCCGCCATGCACGGCTCGCGCTACTCTGCGCGGTGAGCGGTCGAGCGTTCTTACCTCTTCGTAAGGTCTCGGCCCGTCGTTGCAGCTCGGCCGCTCAACCTGATCCGGTCAGGGCGACGAGCGCGGCCTTCACCTCGCTGTCGAAGTGCGCCTTGCGCCAGTTGACGGCCCGCGCGATCGTGCGAACGGTCGCGACGTCGAGGATCGCGCCGTGGAAGTACGTGTCGGCGAGGTTCGCGTCCTGAAAGCGCGCCCCGCGCAGGTCCGCCTTCTCGAGATGGGCGGCCTGCAGCGTCGCGCCGAAGAAGCGGGCACCGCGCAGGTCGGCTTCCTGCAGGTGCGCGTTGATCAGCCGCGCGCCGGAGAAGTCCGCGCCCTGGCATCTCGCGCGCTTGAAACGCACCTCGATCAGCGAGGCCGCACGAGCTGGACCTGCGCCCAGGCGCGCGCCTTCGAGGATCACGCCGAATCCCCTGGCGCGGTAGAGGTCGGATCCGAGCAGCGTGGCGTTCGTGAGATCAGCGAACGCGAGGTCCGCCTCGCGCAGGTCGATGTCGCAGAGGCTCGTCTCGGCGAGCTTCGCGCGCGACAGGTCACGCTCAAAGCGATCGACGGGCGCGCCGGACTCCAGCGACATCCCGTAGACCTGCGCCAGCAGCTTGCGGATCGGCTCGATGTGATCGAGCTTGAGGTTCGTCAGCACCGCCAGACGGGCCTGATGGTGAAACTCGCGGTGCTCGGGCTCAAGGTAGGTCACCAGCGATGCCGCCGCGCCCGCCTGCGTGGCAGGCGCGGCGGAGCCCAGCTCGCTCAGGATCGCCGCAAAGCGATCCTCGAGCCGCCGGTGGGCCTCGAGCCGGCGATCGTCGCGCTCCTTTTTGCGCTCCTCGAGATCGTCCCTGCGCTGGGAGCGCTGCTCGGACGCCTGCTTGGCGATCGTCGCGCCCAGGCCGCCGGCCGCGACGAGGATCGTCAGGAAGGGCGCGAATCGCAGCAGCGCGCCGCTGAGGCCCTCGGCGACGGCGTTGTCGTGCCGGAGCTTGGCCACCTCAGCGGCAAGCTTGAGGCGCTCGAGCTCCGCTTTGGGCTGCGAGCGCAGGTCGTCTGCCGCAGCGATCGCCGCGGCTGCCGGCCAGGCGAGCGCCGCCAGCACGGCGATCAGGAGCAGGGCGCTCGCCCGGGTGCGCTGGCGACGATCGGACACGACGCGACCCTACGCGCGTGCCCGAGCGCCTGCAATCGCGACGCCCCGCGGTCAGTCCTTGCGCGCCGAGCGCGCCTGCTTGACGCGGTCGGTCGCGTTGAGCAGCACCTTGCGCAGGCGCACGGTGTCCGGCGTGACCTCGACGCACTCGTCCTCGCGGATGAACTCCAGCGCCTGGTCGAGCGACATCCGCAGGTGGGGGATGAGGCTGACCATCTCGTCGGCGTTGGCCGAGCGGATGTTCGTCTGCTTCTTCTCGCGCACGGCGTTGACGTCGAGGTCGTCGGCGCGCGCGTTGGCGCCGACGATCATCCCCTCGAAGACGTCCTCGCCGGGCCCGATGAAGAGCTGGCCGCGCTCCTGCATGCGCATGATCGCGAACGACGCGGTCTTGCCGCGGCGGTCGGCGATCAGCGAGCCCGACGCGCGCGTCTTGATCTCGCCCTGCCAGAACTCGTAGCGCTCAAAGACCGAGTGCATGATCCCCGAGCCGCGCGTCTCCGTGAGGAACTCCGTGCGAAAGCCGATCAGCCCGCGGGCGGGGACGAGGTACTCCAGGCGCACCCAGCCCGTGCCGTGGTTGACCATCTGCTCCATGCGGCCCTTGCGCAGCGCCATCAGCTGCGTGACCGTCCCGAGGTAGTCCTCGGGGATGTCGATCGCCAGGCGCTCGATCGGCTCCTGCAGCTTGCCGTTGACCGTCCGCGTGACGACCTTCGGCTTGCCGACGGTCAGCTCGAAGCCCTCGCGCCGCATCGCTTCGACGAGCACGCCGAGCTGCAGCTCACCGCGGCCCTGCACCTCCCACGTGTCCGGACGCTCCGTGTCGAGCACGCGGATCGAGACGTTGCCGACGAGCTCGGCCTGCAGGCGATCCTGCACCTGGCGCGCGGTGAGCTTCTTGCCGACCTGACCGGCGAGGGGAGAGGTGTTGATGCCGATCGTCATCCCGAGCGCGGGCTCGTCGATCACCACCGGCGGCAGCGCCTTGGGGTCCTCGGGGTCGGCGAGCGTGTCGCCGATCGTGATCTCCGGGATGCCCGCGATCGCGATGATCTCGCCCGGCCCGGCCTCGTCGGCCGGCTGGCGCGTCATGCCCTCGGTGATGTAGAGCTCGGTGACCTTCGCCTGGCTGAAGTCCTCCTGCTCGTGGCGGTACCACGCGACGGTCTCGCCCTTGCGGATCGTCCCGTTGTGCACGCGGCACAGCGCCAGCCGGCCGACGTAGGCCGACGCGTCGAGGTTCGTCACGAGCGCCTGCAGGCCGTGGCCCGCGGTGTAGGTCGGCGCGGGAACGGCCGAGACGAGCAGGTCCAGCAGCGGTCGCAGGTCCTCGCCCTCGACGCCCTGCTCGAGCGACGCCTGGCCGGCGCGCGCGTTCGTGTAGACGATCGGAAACTCGATCTGCTCGTCCGTCGCGTCGAGGTCGATGAACAGCTGGTAGACCTCGTCGACGACCTCGGCGATGCGGGCGTCGGGCCGGTCGACCTTGTTGATGACGAGGATCACCGGCAGCCGCGCCTCGAGCGCCTTGCGCAGCACGAAGCGCGTCTGGGGCAGCGGGCCCTCGGAGGAGTCGACGAGCAGCACGACGCCGTCGACCATCGTCAGGCCGCGCTCGACCTCGCCGCCGAAGTCGGCGTGGCCGGGGGTGTCGACGAGGTTGAGCTTGACCTCCTCGCCGCCTGTCGGGGTGAAGCGCACGGCGGCGTTCTTGGCGAGGATCGTGATGCCGCGCTCGCGCTCCTGGTCCATCGAGTCCATGACGCGATCGGTCAGCGCCTCGTGGGCGGCGAAGACGCCGGACTGGCGCAGCATGGCATCGACGAGCGTCGTCTTGCCGTGGTCGACGTGGGCGATGATCGCCACGTTTCGGATGTCCGAACGTACGGGTCGCCGACCGCCTCGCTCGTCTCTTGTGATGTTCGCGCTGGGCGCGGCGGGGGTCATTGACATGCCTACAGTCTGCAACACCGCGCGCCGCTTGCATGTTCGCATCGCCCAGCGAGCGGTCCGTCACGCCTGCGAAGGCGCCATCAGCGGGGGGCTCGGCATGCCGGCGAGCGCCTGCGGGCATCCCAGCGGGCATGACCTCACAACTGACACCGACCGCCACCACGGCCATCGCGATCGAAGACGTCACGCAGTGGCTCGGACAGGACGTCCTGGACGCGCAGGGCGAGAAGCTCGGCAAGCTCGACCAGGTCTTCTGGGACACCGAGCTGGACATCCCGGCGTTCGCCGCGATCAAGAGCGGTACGTTCGGCAAGCACGGGACGCTCGTGTCGCTCGCGGGCGCGACCGCGGGGCAGGCGTACCTGCGCGTGGCCATCGACAAGGGTACCTTCAAGAAGGCGCCGAGCTTCGACCCCGCCGCCGAGCTCACGGCCGAGGACGAGGTCAGCGCGTACGAGTACTACGGCCTCGAGTACCGGCCTGCCGGCGCGGGCGCGCGCCGCCTGGCCAAGCACTGACGCAGGCTGCGCCGGACGGTCAATCCGCCGGCGGGGAGTCGTAGCGCGTCGTGAACGGCTGGCGCTCGGCCTTGCCGCCGGGGTGCCGCACGACGCGCGTGACGGTGATCGCGAAGTCGCCCTCCGGGTAGGGCTCGCGCTCGCCGTGACGGGCAGAGACGCGGCGCCCGCCGTTGTCGCCGTAGAGGCTGACGGCGACGGAGTCCCTGTCGGTCGAGGCGCGGATCAGGACCGGTGCGCCGGTGTCGTTGGTCCACGTCATGTCGATGTCGGGGAAGTTCAGCGTCGCCTCGCGCCCGGCCGGATAGCGATCGATGAAGAAGCTGTGCGGGCGGTGCCCGTCGATCTGCAGGCCGGCGAAGTACGCGGCGTTGTAGAGCGTCGTCGAGAACTGCGACACGCCGCCGCCGATCGTGTCCTCGAGCTTGCCGTCGGCGATGAACGGCGCCTCCACGTAGCCGCCGGCGCTCGTCCGCTCGCCCGCCATCGCGTTGAGCGAGAAGCGCGCGCCGGGCGCGACGATCGTCCCGTCGACCTTGCGCGCGATCAGCTTGATGTTCGTGACGCGCGGCTGGCCGGGAACGTAGTACGTCGTGAAGGTTCCGATCAGCGAGCGCACCGCGCGCGCCTGCTGCGCCGAGACGGCAGGCTCGACGTGTTTTGTCGGCACCTGCACCGAGTGACGGCCCGCGCGGATCGCCCGCTCGATCGCGGTTGCGAGCGCGCGACGCTGCACGACGCGCCCCGGCCGGGCCGGCGTGACGACGCGCAGGTCCGCCGCGCGCTGGCGCCAGGACGCGTCGCCCTTGGCATCGAACGTCACGACGCGGGCGGGGGCGTTCAGGCGCGCGTCGCGCGCGGGCCGGTCGCGCCGCGCGGCGAGCCGGTCGACGAGCGCGGCCAGCCGCGCGTCGCCGGCGCCCAGGCGCACCGACCGCCCGCCGTCGCGCGGCTCGAGCGCGAGCACGCTCGCGACGTCGGCGGGGGAGACCTCGAGCGGCTCGCCCGCGCCGGCCAGCCGCAGCGGCTCGCGCAGGTAGTCCCGGGCGGCGCGGCCGACGGCGTCGACGGCGGAGCGCGGGGCGACCTTCACCGTGCGCCGCGGCACATCGACGGTCTCGCGCGGACGGCGCATCAGGGCCGCGGCGAGACGCGAGTTCAGCGTCGGCCGGTCGACCTCGCGACCGGAGCGCGGCGGCTTCGTGCCGACCTCGAGGGAATCGGGCTCGATGACGAGCTCGCCGGAGAACGACGAGCTGCCCAGGCGCCCCGCGATGGAGGCGACCGTGCGCCGCAATACGCGGCGGTCGATCCGCTCGGCGAGCGGCACGCTGCGCGACCAGAGCAGGCCGGTGAGCGTCGAGCCCAGGCCGCCGAGCGGCCCGCCGCGGCCGGAGTCCAGCGCGCGCGACAGGGTCGTCTCGACGTCGGCGACGTAGCCCGCGTCCCGCGGCGCGATCGTCAGCCGGCGCTCACCCGCGCGCAGCATCACCGGCGCCCCGCCGGCCTCGGCGACCAGCGGCGCTAGGCGCCTGCGCGCCTGCGCCTTCGCCAGCCCGCCGAGGCCGACGTCCTCGACGAGCACGCCGGGCAGCACGCGGCCCGAGTGCGTCATGCGCACCCCGAGCGCGACGACGAGCAGCCCGGCGGCGAGCATCGCGGCGACGGCCGCGAGGCGCCGCGGGCGCGTCGATCGTCTTGGCCGAGATCGGCTCACAACCTGCCCTCTTCGCGTCCGCGGGCCGAGTGCCTGCGCGTTGCGGCGCCGGGCCGCGGGTCAGCGGCCGGCGCGCACGGACGCGATCGCCGGCAGGCGGCTCGCGACCCCGAACCAGCTGCGCCCGGCGTCGCCGGAGCCGAAGATCTCGCCCGAGGTCGCGCCAAAGTACAGCTCGAGATCGCTGCCCTCGCCCTTTCGGTCGAAGGCCTGGCGCAGAACCTGCAGAAAGGCGTCCTGCTGCGGCAGGCCGTCGCCGTGGGCCGTCCAGCTCGCTCCGGCGTCGCGCGTCTCCCACACAAGCACGCGGCCCTCCGGCGTGACACGGTCCTGTGTCGCGACCGGGATCACGTAGGCGCTGTCGGGGTCGGCGGGGTCCAGCACGACCGGAAAGCCGAAGTCTGACGGCAGCCCGGCGGCGATGTCCGTCCACGTCTCGCCGGCGTCGTCGGAGCGGTAGACGCCGCCGTGAAACTGCAGGTACAGGCGCTCGGGGCGCAGCGGCGCGCGCTCGAGGTGGTGCACGCACAGGTCGATCGCCGTCGCGCGCGCCTCCGCGGGCAGGTAGTCGGCCACGATCCCCGCATTGCCGTGGCGCCAGCTCGCGCCGCCGTCGTCGGTGAGCCATACGCCGGCGGCGGAGATCGCGAGCGCGAGCCGGTCGGGGTCGCCGGGCCAGGGGGCGATCGAATGCACCGACAGGCCCCCGGAGTCCGGCCGCCAGCGAGGTCGCGTCGGGTGCTCCCACAGCGCGCGGTTGAGCTCCCACGACGCGCCGCCGTCGCGGCTCTCGAACAGCACGCCGGGATCGCCGCCGGCCCACAGCCGCGAGCCGTCGTCGCCGGCGACGATCGCCCAGATGCGCTTGAGCGCCTGGTCGCCGCCGCGGGGCAGCGAGACGCCGGTTGCCGGCTGCCACTCGCCGTCGACGTCGCCGTCGGTGAACCAGATCCGCGGGCCCCAGAACGGCGAGGTCACGGCCGCGAACAGGCGGCCGCTGACCGGCTCGCGCATCGCGTAGTCCAGCGGCTCGCCCGCGAACGCCCGCGCCGTGATCTCGAACTGGCCGCCAGGCGCGCCGTCGAGGACGAAGAGGCCCTTGCGGGTCCCGATCAGCAGCTCGGTCATCCGAGCGTCACCCCCCGGAGATCGCCGGAAGGATCTCGATTTTGTCGCTCTGTGCGACCGGCGTGTCGGGCTGCGCCGGCTCACCGTTGACGAAGACGTTGACGTGCTGCCGCAGGACGCCGCGCTCGTCGAGGATCCAGCCTTCCAGCGCGCCGAAGGTCGTCTCGAGTGCGTGCAGCAGACCGCTCACGGTGTCGCCTTGGACCTGATGCTCCGAGCCGCCTCCCGCGAGCTTGTCCAACTGTCCGCGCAGCCGTACGGTCGCCATCTCCCAAGCATACGGTTGGACGGTGAACTCGGCCGCGAGGCCTGTACCTACGTGCGCGGGAGAGGACGCGGGCATTCACCCGCTCGCAGCAGCGGCGCGGCGCACAGCCGCTATGGTGCTTGACAACGCGAGTTTCGATCGGCCCGTTCGACGGGACGAGAGGAAAACGTGGGCCGCGCGGCTGGATCCTCCCGTCTCCTCCTACTTTTCGCGCGCGCCAGTACTGAGGAAGGGGACGAGGACGGAGGCTGGCAATGGCCAGCACACAGACCGAGCATGCCCAGATCGGCTCCAAGGCGGCAGCCATCTCGAACATGGTCGTGCGCACGGTGAGCGAGTACACCGGCCGCGGGCCGACCAAGGCGCGCACGTACATCACCGACGACGTCGTGACGGTGATCCTGCAGGACACGCTCACCAAGGGCGAGCGCAGCCTCGTCGCCGAGGGGCTCCACGAGCACGTGCTGGCCACCCGCAAGGCCTTTCAGAACACGATGCGCCACAACCTCGTCAGCGGCGTCGAGGAGATCCTCGGCCGCCGGGTCACCGCGTTCTTCAGCGACAACAACATCGAGCCCGACATGGCGGCCGAAACCTTCGTGCTGGCGCCACAGGGCGCCGAGCCCCAGGGCGACGGGTCGCTCGCCGCAGCCGGGCCGGCAGGCGAGCCGAGCGGAGGCTAGAGCCGCGCTCGCGGGTCCCGACTCACCGGTCGCAGCTACCGGCGTGCCAGGATCCGCGACATCTCATGAGCCGCGAAGCACACGAGCGCTCGTCGCAACCGCATGCGCACGAGCATCACACGCACGACCCCGACCACGACCACGGCCACAGCCACGGGCTGGTGCACCGGTCGATCGTCTCGTCCCGCGACGGGCTGCGAGCGGTCTCGTGGAGCCTGCTCGTCCTGCTGCTGACGGCGGCGGCGCAGGCGCTCGTGTTCGCGCTGACCGACAGCGTCGCGCTGCTGGCCGATCTGATCCACAACTTCGGCGACGCGCTGACCGCGGTGCCGCTGGGCATCGCGTTCGTGCTGCGCTCCTTCAAAGCCGAGAAGCGCGCGGGCTACTTCGTCGTCGCGGCGATCTTCGTCAGTGCGTGCGTCGCGTTGTGGCAGTCGCTCGAGCGGCTGCTGGACCCGCAGCAGCTCGACCACCTCTGGCCGCTGGCGGCGGCCGGCATCGTGGGGTTCGCCGGCAACGAGGTCGCAGCGCAGATCCGCACGCGTGCGGGCAAGCGGCTGGACAGCCCCGCGCTGATCGCCGACGGCGCGCACGCCCGAACCGATGGGCTGGTCAGTCTCTCGGTCGTCGCGAGCGCGCTCGTCGTCGGGCTTGGCCTGCAGATCGGCGACCCGATCATCGGCATGATCATCACGCTGGTGATCCTGCGGATCACATGGCAGTCCTTCATCACCGTCCAGCGCGATCCCGGCACGGGCCGTGGCCACGACGACGACGGTGACGGCGCGCACTCGCACGCCGGCCACCGCCATTGAAAGCCGCGCCCTGCGCCTGCTCGCTCACTGTCGTCTCCAGGAGTCGCGTGTCACTGCCTGGCAGCTACCCCGGAAGGGGCGCGTCGCCTACAGATCGTCGATCGAGGCGATGTCCTGCGGCCGTACGGGCACAAAGCGGCCGTCATCGGTCTCGAGCACGAGCGCGCCGTCGTCGAGCACCTCGATCGCCTTGCCCTGCAACCTCGTCGCGCCGCCGAGCAGGCGGATGCGTACGTCGCGGCCGATTGTCCGGCACCGGGGGTCGTAGTCCTGAAGCACGGCACGCGGGTCACCGGCGAGACGGGTGTCGATGGCCTCGAGGACCGACTTCAACAGCTCGCCGCGAGGCGGCTGGGCCTCGCGGATGAGGAGGTTGGCGACGGCCCACTTGACGCCCATGCCACCGAGGCGGACCTCCATGCCCACGCCCGCCAGGAGGTCGCCGTCGCGGTGGATCTCGTCGGGCCATTGAATCCTCGCGCCGTCGCCGCAGACGTCCGCCAGCGCCGTGAGCACGACGGCGTAGAGCCAGCCCTCCCGGTCGGCCTCGAGCTTTGGGCGCAGGACGAGCGCGAAGCCCAGGCTCTCGCCGGGGGTGATCTTCCATGGCTGCCCGGCGCGGCCGCGGGGGGCGATCTGGTAATCCGCGACGACCACGGAGCCTCGCGGGGCGCCCGCGCGGGCCCACTCTGCCGCGCTGACCGCGGTCGACAGCAGCACCGGATGGCTCTGAACCTGCCGGTCGCCCAGGACCGCCGCCAGCGACTGCGCCGCGAGATCGCCCCCCGAGCTCACGCACCCTCACAAACGACGTTCATGGAGCGAGCGTGTCACAACCGGCCGCCGGACATTGTGGACTGCCGCGAGAACTGCAAAGCTCGACACGAGTATGTGTGTGCGTCATATATGTCACGACTGCGTCCCCGGCGACACCGCGCCGTAGCGTGGCGACGCCCGCGCAGCCGCCCGCTCCCGTCGGTCTCCGGCCCCACAAGGAGTTTCTCACGGCGTGGACGCTGCTGCTGCTCGACGGCAGCGAGCTGCATGGTTACGCGCTGAGCCAGCAGCTACGGGCGCGCGGCGTCGATGCCGATCCCACCGGCCTGTACCGGTGGCTACGGAAGTTCGAGCAGGACGGCTGGATCGACTCGCGCTGGTCAGAGCCCGTCGCCGGGCCGCGCCGGCGCTCGTACCGGCTCAGTTCGGAGGGACGCGCGGAGCTCCAGCGGGTCACAGGGGTGATCGACGCGACACGTGCGACCTATGACGCGTTCGTGCAGGCTCACGAGCAGGCGATGACACGGCGCGCCGACGCCGGTGGGGTGCAAGACGACACCTCCGCGCCGCGCGAGATCCCGCCGCGCGATACCGAACCGTCCTCGGCGGCGGCGCCACCCGCAGCCGGGCCGCTGCGCCCGCACAGGGAACTGCTGGCTGCATGGCTGATGTTGCATCTCGAGGCCGGCCCGACGTACGGCTACGACCTGCGACGCGAGGTCGACGCCCATGAGCTCATGACCGACCCGGGCACCGTATACCGAATGCTCAGAGGCCTCGAGAGCGATGGCTGGGTCCAATCGCGCTGGATGAGCTCGTCCGCCGGCCCGCGACGGCGCGTCTACCGCCTGACCCCGGAGGGCCGGCGCAACCTCGACGACACCGCCCGGCTGATCGCGGCCATCCGCGACTCCCACGACGCCTACATGCGCGCCTACGAGCAGGCCGGCCGGCCCGGCGCCAGAGGTTGATCGCTGCTTGATCCGTCGCTACCTTCGTGCCATGAGCACGCGCTCCCAAGATCTGGCGGGCGAGCTCAAGCAGATCATCCGTCTGGCGGGCCGCGATCCCGAGGCCCTGGAGGGCGCGCTGCCGGCGCTGTCGGCGCTGGCCCGCGTGACGAGCGCGGACCTGCCCGACGAGTCCGCGCGCGTGCACTTCATCCTGCATCATTTGATCCCCGAGTACGTCCAGCGACTGCCCGCCGGTCGCGACTGTCGCGCGATTCGCGAGCTCATGACCTGGGAGGACGCCGACGGCGAGCCGCAGTCGCTGACGACGCGCTACCACAAGGCCGCGGCGCAGCTCGTCAACGCCGCCAGCGACTTCGGCCGCCGCCAGGAGCCGCGGCTGATGGCCGAGTGCGCACGGCGCTTCATCGCGCTCGATCACGAGGACCGGATCGCCGCAGCGCCGCCGTCCGCCGCGCCGGACGACGCGGCTCAGGCACCGCCGGGTGCCGATGCCGACGGCAACGGCGGGATCGTGCAGGTGCACAAGAACCTCGACTATCCGCTGCTGGTGGACCTCATGGCCGAGGCGGAGGAGATCGTGATCCTCAACACGTGGATTCCCGACCTCAACCTCTTCGACGACGCGCTCGTCGACGCGCTCGCGCGGGGCACCTACGTCTCGATCCTCATGCTCTATCCGGACTCGCAGATCGCGGCGCTGCGCAGCCAGTCGCTGCAAGGGACGGGGCAGGCACGCTTGCGCGAGGATCGCGTGCGGCCGGGCGTGCGCCACTGCCTCGAGGTGCTGGCCGCGATCGCACGGACCATCGACGACGACGGGCGCAGGCATCTGCGGGTCAGGCTCTACGATTCGCTGCCGTCGATCTCCGTGTACGGCGTCGACGACCGCGCATTCTTCAGCGTCTTTCTGCACGGTCAGCTCGCCGTCAAGTCCCCGCAGATCGAGGTCTCAGGGCAAAATTCGCTGATCGGGCGGCTCGTCTTCCGGGAGCTTGAGACATTGTGGGACACCGGACACGAATTCGAGGATCTGGAGCAATGGGAGACCGAGCTGGAGCAGATGGGCCGGCGGTTGGGCACCTCGTCCTGAGCGCGGACGCGGCCGAGGCCGAGCTGCTCGCCCGCTTCACGGCGCACGAGCTGTTCGCGACGATCGAGCAGCTCGACGATGCCGCGTTCCTCGAGCTGCTCCTGCAGCGCCGCTTTCTCTCGCTGCTGTTTCCGGTCGTCTACGACGTCGGCATCGACGGCCTCGGCGACGAGACCGCGATTCGTCTCGTGCGCGAGATCCTGCGCGAGGAATATCCGGATCCCGGCGGCGCTACGCCGTCGCATCGCGAGGACCTCGTCGCCGACCTGCTCGCGCTGGGCGCCACGCGCGAGCAGATCCTCGCCTCGCGTCCCACGGCGGCGACGACCGCCGTGATCGAGGAGACACTCGCGCTCATGCTCGATGGCGCCGCACAGCACGGCGACGTCGCCGTGCTGACGATCCTGCGCTTCTGGGGCGAGGTGCTCGTGTCGGTCGAGTACGGCGAGTTCTGGCGTCGCATGGGGGGATGCTTCGCGGCGGCCGGCGTGGCCTCGCGCTTCTACCATCCGCACCACCACCACGATGGACGCGAGCCGCTCGCGCTCGCATCGGAGGGGTCGCCCACGCACTCGGGAAGGCTTGGCGCGTGTCTGGCGCGCCAACTCGGCGCGGACGGCGGCGCCGAGGCGTTCTCGCGCATCGAGCAGGCGCTGCTCGCGTCGCGGATGCGGCTGTACGACCAGTTCACCTGAGCTCGCGCGCTGCACGGCCCCGTCGCGCCGGCGTCGGATCGGCGCCGGGTCCACGCCCGCGGCGTCGGGGGGACGCTGTGCCCGCGGCGTAGCTGCGAGCACCGCGCTGGTCCAGCATCGTGGACATGAACGAATCCGCACATAGCCTCTCCGCTCCCGAGCTGTCCGTCCTGCGCCGTCAGGGACGTGGTGACGGCGCCGATGCGCTTCGCATGGCGGTGCTCGAGCTGATCGTCCGGGGAGTCCTGCTCGTGGACTCGCAGGAACGCTCGCGCCGGTACGTCACCATGCAGCTCACGGGCGTGCAAGCGAACCTCGATCCGCCGCTCGCGGCGGTTGCTTCGAGCCTCGGCACGGGCCCGATGAACCTGCGCTCTCTGGAGCACGAGCTCTCGCTGACGTGGCCGACGCCCCTGGCGTACGTCTCGGCCGAGGTCGTACCGCTGCTGTGCGAGGCCGGCCTCATGGGCTTCGAAGATCGCCGCCGAGGGTTGGGCTGGCTCGGCCCGAAGCTCGCGCTCACCGACCTCGGCCACGACGCTCGGGCAGGGCTGGAGAATCAACTGGCGACGTTCGTGGGCCCGTTCGCCGGCTGGGTCCGTACCGATCCCGCCCGCGCCGCCGCGCTCGTCGCAGAAACCGGCGCGGCCGCGCTGCTCGCACCGGCGGCCTGGCGAGACGTTCGCACGTTGTACACGCGCTTGCCCGCCCCCGCCGTCGGAGCGTTGGGGCTGGGTGTCTACCCAGCCGTCGGCGCGACCGCGCTCCACCCGGACTTCGACTTCAGGCTCGTCGGCGACGCACTTGACGGGTGGGCGCAGGGGGGCGGCGGCTTCGGCAACGGCGGGGGCGGCTGGGGTGGAGGCGGCGGCGACGGAGGCGGATGCGGCGGCGACGGAGGGGGTGGGGGCGGCGGCTGTTGAGCCGGCCGAGCCCGGATCGTGCACGCGGAACCCAAGAGGAGGATCTGATGCCGACGACGTCGCAGCGAGAGATCACACGCAGCGCGGACCGGGTGTTCGCCACGGCCGCCGCAGCGCTCATGTTCACCACGGTCACGCCGTACATCGCCATGACGGGCGCGATGCGATGGACGCTCGTGACCGCCGCGATCGCGGTCGCATGCTTCGTGGCGACGTTCAGCGGCGACCCCGAGCCGCAGCGCGACCTCGGGCCGCCGAGCGAGGTCGCCACGATGTCCGATTGGGAGTTCGACCGCCTCGAGGACGCGGTCCAGCGAGCGGCCGCGGGGTGCGAACCGGCCGCGCCGCTGCCCGCGCCGGCGGCCGAGCCGGCGTCGCCGCGGTCGCGCAACCGCTCGTCGACCAAGCCGCTGGCCGTCTGCCGCACTTCCCTCAGGACGGCGAACTCGCCGATGCCGTCGCGGCGCACGTTCCCACTGCGCTTCCCGCCGCCGGCTCAGGACGGATCATTCGAGTCGCTCGTCCGCGCGGCCCTCGACGAGCTGCCGGACTTCGTGCAGGCCGAGCTCGCCGACAACGTCGCCGTGGTGGTGTCGGACGAGGGGCACACGTACGGCGCCTACGGCCTGTACGTCGGTGGCACGGTTGCCTACCCCGACCACAACCACCTGATCTACATCTTCCGCGACACGCTCGTGCGGGACTTCGGGGCCGACCCGGCGGAGCTGCGCCGGCAGGTCACGATCACCGTCCGTCACGAGATCGCCCATCACCTCGGAGGCGACGAGCGCCACGTTGAAGGTCTCGGCCTGTGAGCCTCGCCGGCACGCGGCGTGGCCGCAGCCGCCCGGGCCAGCGTCTCCGAGGCTGTCTGTCGCGTGCCGATGACGATGAGCTGCGCCTGCGGGGCATGCCGCGCGATCGCTGCCATGACCTTCGGGCGGCTGTGACGGCGGTAGCGGGTCACCCACCGCGCCAGCTCCCAGCTCAACCGCTCAGGACAGCCCGGGGCCTGCAGCGGCCGGCCGCGATGCCGGGCCCACCGGCGCAGCAGTCCGAACAGGCAGGTGCGACGCGGCAGGTCGAAGAAGACGATGGTGCCGGCTCGCTCGAGGCGGATGTCGAGCGTCGCCGCGTAGTTGCCGTCGATGATCCAGCGCTCCCCGGCCACGAGCCGCTGCTGCACGCTCCGCCACTCGTCGCGCGGCGTGGCGACCCAGCCGGGCCGCCAGTACCACGCGTCGAGATGGGTCGCCTCGATGCCGAGGACCCGGCCGAGGCGTCGCGCGAACGTCGACTTCCCACTGCCGGCGCACCCGATGACGGCGATCCGCTGCACCCGCTACTACTCGCCGGGTCCTCTCGGCAGGCCGTCGCCGCTCGCGGCTTTCGGCCTTGCGTCGGGTTCGGCGGCGTGCGCCGCCACGTCCTTGGTCGCGTCGAACAGCCCCTTGGCGAGCGGCATGATGGCCGACGCGATCCCGACGGTGGACAGCAGCCCGCGGTTCAGGCCCTCGGCGCCGTCGAGCACGGTGAGGTTGCCGACGTTGTTGTACTGCTGGGCGGCCGCGGCGACGATCGCCGGCAGCTGCTCGGCGATCTGCTGGGCGATGACGCCCTCCGCGTTCTCCGACAGCGCCTCCTGTCGCGCCTCGATGCCGGCGGCCTCCGCGAGGCCCTTCTCCCGCGTGCCGTCGGCCTCGGCGAGCAGCCGCGCCTTCGTGGCGTTGGCCTCCGCCGTGCCCATCTTCGTGACCGCCTCCGAACGCGCGGCCGCGTCGACCCGGGTGGCTCCGGCCTTCGCCTCGGCCTCCAGGCGGGTGCGCTCGGCCTCGGCCTGCGCGGCCGCGATCGACGCCTCGCGCTCGGCGTTGGCGTTCGTGACCTGTTCGTAGGCACGGGCGTCCGCGGGCTTTCGCACCGTCGTCTGCAGGCGCTGCTCCTCGAGCTGGGCCTCGAGCTCGGCGGCCCTCGTGTCGGCTTCGACGACCGCTTGGCGAGCCTTCGCCGCGGCGAGCGGCCCGGCCTGGGCCGCCTCGGCCTGCGCGCGCTCGGTCTCCGCGCTCGCGGCGGCCTTGCGGACCTCGGCGGCGTCGGCGGGGTCGCGGATGTCCTTGACCTGGAAGGAGTCGATGACGAGGCCGAGCTTCTGCATCGCGACGGCGGTCGCGTCGCGGACCTCGTCGGTCAGCGCGTTGCGCTCGCTGATGAGCTGCTCGACGGTCAGGCCGCCGACGATCGTGCGCAGGTGCCCGTGGGCGATGTCCTTGATCGTCTGCTTGATGGTGTCGTCGGACGTCTCCTGAAAGCGCGTGACGGCGTTGGCGATGCTGGCGCGGTCGTTGCCGACCTTGAACGCCATCACGGCCTCGACCTCGACGGGAATCGCCTGCGAGGAGACGCAGTGCAGGCCGTGGCCGTCTTCGCCGAGATCCACGGTGCGCGATTCCAGCGACAGGCGCTGCGCGCGCTGAATGCCCGGAAGGACGATTGAGCCCCCGGACGTCACCACCTTGAAGTTCATCGTGTTCTCGACCACCGGTGCGTTCTCGGCGTCCGCCCGCGGGCGGTTGTCACCCTTGGAGCCGGCGCCGGTGATGATCAGCGCCTCGTTGCCCTTGGGCACTGGTAGACGGAGACGACCAGGACGAGGATGACGACCAGCAACCCCGCGAGCACGAGGATTGGAATGATCAGCGACGTGCCGGCGGCGAGGATGGCGGTCATAGGGGTGGCTCCTGATCGATGGGGTCGTGGCCGGGCATGGCGGTGACGAGCACGGTCCGAGACAGCTTCGGATGCGTCGCGACGACGACGCACTCCACGCCCCGGTCGATCGTCTCGGCGCCGTCGAACGGCACCGCGTAGTACGCCTCGACCCGATTTCCGACGGCGTGCATGACTTCGCCGATGTGACCCGGGCGAACAGTGCCGGTGACCCGGCCCAGCTTCCCGTCGAGGCCTTCGTTCGTCATGCGCACCGACACACTACGGCTGCGGTGGTGCGATCCGCACCTAGGCTGCTGTGACGGCTGGACGTCCGGCAGCGGCGCTTGCACGTACTAGCAGACAATGAGCCGCCTGCTCGCCGCCAACATCGCCCTCGCCGTCTTGCTCGCCGGCCATGTCGCCGATCACGTGCTGCGCCAGCCCGCCGACGAGCAGCTGTCGCTGGTGTCGAGCCTGCCGGGGCTGCTCGGGACGGTGGCGATCTTCGTCTCGCTCGTGCTCGTGGCGCGCGGCATGCGGCGCGCGCCGCAGATCGCGGGGGCGCTCGGGCTGCTGACCGCCGCCGGCTTCGTCGCCGTCCACCTCGCGCCGTACTGGTCGATGTTCAGCGATCCCTATAGCGACCGCTACCTCGACGCCGGCTCCTGGGTCCAGATGCTCGCCGGCCTCGTCGGCGGCCTGTGGCTCGCCTACGAGGGGTGGTCGGCTTCGCGCGCCGCGGCCGGCTTCAGCCGGCCCACCGCCACGGCGAGCTGAGCTAAGCCGGGCCCCGCGGCCAGACGAGCGCGGCCGCAACTCGCGGGCTCACGAGCGCCGATGCTCCGCCGTTGGGCGAGATGCGGAAGGTCCCGCCGGTCGCGCGCCATCCCGAAGGCGTCGCTGACGCTGAGCAACGGCGTGATCGGCTGGATCAACGCGGGCCAGCCGAAGTCCGTACCGGCGCCGTAGGGTCCGGCGCGGTCAGTCGCGTTCGGCGGGGCGCTCCATGTACGCCGACGCCTGCAGGCTGAACAGCTCGGCGTAGAGGCCGTCTGTGGCCATCAGCTCGTCGTGCGTGCCGGTTTCGGCGATCGCGCCGTCGCGCAGGACGTAGATGCGGTCGGCCATGCGCACGCTCGAGAAGCGGTGGGAGATCAGCAGGACCGCGCGGTCGTGAAAGAGACGGCGCATGGTCTCGAACAGCTCGCTCTCGGCGCGCGCGTCGAGCGAGGCTGTCGGCTCGTCCATGATCACCAGCGGCGCGTCGCGAAAGAAGGCGCGGGCGAGGGCGAGGCGCTGCCATTGTCCGATCGAAAGCTCGTGGCCGCTTTGAAACCTGCGTCCCAAACGCGTGTCGTAGCCGTCGGGGAGGTCGGCGATGAAGTCGTCGGCGCCGGCGCGCTCGGCCGCCGCGGCGATCGCCGCATCGTCGTCCATCGCGCCGAGGTCGCCGAAGCCGATGTTCTCGCGCGCCGCGAGCTCGTATTTCACGAAGTCCTGGAAGATCACCGCGATCCGCGTGCGCAGGTCGTCGGGGTCGCAGGTGCGCAGGTCGCGGCCGTCCCAGCTGATCGTGCCGCTCTCGGGGTCGTACATGCGGCACAGCAGCTTTGCCAGCGTCGTCTTGCCGGCGCCGTTCTCGCCGACGACGGCCACCGTCTCGCCGATGCCGATCTCCAGCGACACCCCTTGCAGGACCGGGGTGTCACGGTTGGGGTAGCTGAAGGTGAGGTCGTCGACCCGCAGGGTCTCGAGCGTCGCCGAGACGGGCTCGGAGGAGGTGGGGGTGAGCTGCGTGGACTCGACGCTGAACATCGACCACAGGTCGTCGACGAACAGCGCGTTCTCGTGCAGCAGGCCGACGGCCCCCACGAGCGAGTTCATCCGCGGCAGCAGCAGCAGCAGCGCCCCGGCCGACGCGACGGTCTCCGCGATCGAGATCCGCCCCGAGAAGTGCAACCACAGGATGAACAGCACGCCCCCGGCATTGACGGCCGCGCTGAGCAGCGTCGCGAGCACGTCGCGGATCATGCGCTGGCGCATGAGCTTGCGCAGGTCCGCCATCTCGTCGTCGAACAGCCGCCGGTGCTCGCCCAGCAGGTACGGGCCGAGGCCGAACGCCCGTGTCTCCTTGGCCGAGTCGAGCATCGTCAGCAGGCCCTGGATGTAATGAAACAGGCGCCGCTTGGGCGTCCGGCGGACCGACATCTGGTAGTAGGCCCGGCCGCCCGACAGGCTCGCCCACGTCAACGGCACCATGGCGACCGCCAGGCCGAGGACGAGCAGCGGATGGACGACGAACAGCAGGCCCGCCAGGCCGACGACCGCGACCGCGGAGCTGACGATCCGGGCCATGTCGCTGACCATGTTCGCGGGGCGCCAGACCGCCTCGTGCTGCGCGCGCATGAGCCGGTCGTGAAACGCGGGCGTCTCGAGCGCCTCGAGGTCGAGCGAGACTGCCTTCTGGATGAGCATCTCCTGCGCCGTCTGGGCCGCGAGCTCGGGCAGCAGCCGCTGGCGATTGCGGGCCACGGCCATCAGGATCTGCCCGGCGGTCATGGCGGCGAGTGCGACGACGACGGCCGGCAGGGCGGCCTGCATGCCGCTGTCCGAGCGGCTCGCCGCGAGGATCGAGTCCAGCGCCCACTTGCCCGCAAGCACCTGGGCGGGAAGCGCCAGGCCGGACAACGTCTGCATCGCCAGCAGCCCGATGGTCTCCCTGGGGCTTGCCCGCCACACGAGCCGCCACGCCGGGGCCATCAGCGTCAGCAGCCGCCGCAGGCTGACGCGAACCTCGTCGCGCTCCCATTGGCCGCCGGGCGGCGGCCCGGGCTTCAGCTGCGGGCCGCCAGCCTGCGTCGCCTGGGCACGGTGCGCCCTCACGCGCGCCTGCTTCGCAGACCGCGAGACGCGCGTGATGTGAGCGCGGCGCGCGCTACTTCGACCGGTTCCCCGCGGGCGTCATGAGCCAGTCGCCCCCACGCACGCCGTCGCCCTCGTCCTTGGTGACCGGCAGATCCTCGATCGCCTCGTCCTTGCTGTCGGGCTTCTGCGAGATGTCGTCGCGCAGGTCCTGCGAGTCGTCGTCCATGTGATCCTCCTTGATTGTGTGCTGCGATGCAGGTCGACTGCCAGTATCGTCGGTCTGAGCGCCCCGCGTGTGAGTCCTTGCGCACATACAGCGCAAGAACATCGGCGCTGGCGCGGGTCCCCTCGCGTGCTCTAGCCTGCCCAGCGTGACGATCGAACCGGCAGAGGTGCAACCACAGCCACAGACGCTCTACGAGGCCGTCGGCGGCGAGCCGACGTTTCGCAAGATCGCCGGGCGCTTCTACGAGCAGGTCGCGATCGACGAGGTGCTGAGCCCGCTGTATCCCGAGGAGGAGCGCGAGGCCGCGGAGGAGCGGATGCGCCTGTTTCTCATGCAGCGCTGGGGCGGCCCGGCGAACTACACCGACATGCGAGGCGCCCCGCGCCTGGGCATGCGCCACATGCCCTTCAGGATCGGCCCCAAGAAACGCGACGCGTGGCTGCGCGCGATGCGCACCGCTGTCGACGAGGCGGGACTCGAGGAAGCGTACCGCGACGAGATCTGGGCGTACTTCGAGACCGTCGCCTGGAACCTGACGACGCACGCAGACCCGAGCCCTCGGCGCTGACCGCCGCGCGATGGGGCCGCGGCCCCGCGCTCAAACCCAGTGCAGCGACCAGTCGCCGTGGTGGCCCCTGGTCACGATCGCGGGCGCCTGCACCGACTTCGAGGTGTTGCGGCCGTCGCGCTCCCAGCGGACGGCCGCGACCGGAAACGATGCGTCGTCCGGCGATCCGCCCGTGCGGCACAGCACGAAGCAGTCGTCGACCAGCGCGATGCCGCGCACCCAGACGTCGGTGAACCACGACAGCGACAGCGACAGGAGCACGGAGGCGCCGTCGGTGTCCAGTGCCGCGTCGACGGCGGGCTGCTCGCCCGGCACGAGCAGCCGCGGCTCCAGCACAAAGCTCGCGTACGGCTTGACGTTTCGCCTCCAGCCGCGCGCGCTCTGCTCCAGGAGGGGGGCGGCGAGCGTGGTGAGCGCGGACTCGAGATCCGCGCCGTGAGCGCGACGGTAGTCCTCGTCGTGCCAGTGGCGTTCGGCGCGGACGATGATCGAGAGCGCCAGGGCCCGGCGCAGCGCGGGGGGCATGGCCTCCACGAGGCTGAGGTCCCACAGCCGCTTCTCGCGCAGCAGCGACTTGTCGAGGAGGCCTTGCAACCTGCGCCGCATCTCGGGCGGGTGTTGCATCCCGCCCAGCGAGGCCTTCACACGCCCGCGCACGCGCCCGCGCTCGATCTCGTTGCGCGACCTTCGGTACGCCAGCTCCTCCGGCGACAGCGTGCCCTCGCTGAAGAGCACGTCGGCCAGCAGGTCGCTGCCGCGCATCCCCCGCCACGCGTCGAGCACTTCCACGCAGACCGGCAATTGCGCTCCCAGCGCCGACAGCGACCGTTCCGCCAGGACGTCATGGTCATGGAGGACCAGCTTTCCGCGCCGCAAGGTGACGTGATGCGGCTGTCCACCGCACGAGATCTCGGCCGTAATCGCCGGCAGCCAATCGCACCAGCGGTGCGGCCGCGGGGTCAGGCGCGTCGCCACCGTCGCGCTCTCACGTCACCTGCTCGATTCGAACGAGCTTGGCCCACGCCGGCGCCTTCCAGTCGCCCGGGCCTACGAGCCCGACGACCACGCGGGCTCGCCGAGGCGCTTCGGCGGGCCACGGCGTGTACCCGTCGGTCAGCACCACGATCACCGACGGCGGCGGCCGCAGCTCGAGCGCCGCGTCGATGCCGGCGCCCATGTTCGTGCCGCCGCCACCGAACAGCTCGACCTGCCGGGCAGAGCTCACGCGCTGGACCTTGTGCACCTGCGTGTCGCAGGAGAGCACGTGCGTGTGATCGCGGTCCAGCCCGACACCGCGCAGGATGCCCTCGACCTCGGCCAGCACCTGGGCGAGCAGGTCCTCGGACATGCTGCGCGACGTGTCGACGACGATCGCGACCGTCGGCAGCGGCTTTCGCAGCGCCGGCATGACCACGCTGCCCATGACGCTCGCGCGCCGCGACGGGCGCGCGTAGCTGTAATCGACGCAGCCGGCGACGTTCGCCACCCCGTTGCGGACCTCGGCTGCGAGCGTCCTGCGCCAGTCGACCTTCGGCGCAAGCAGCTCGTTCGCCCAGCGCTGCCAGCCCTGCGGCACGGTGCCAGGCAGCTTCCCCGCGCAGCAGCGGATCTCCGACGCCACCTTGCAGCGCAGCAGATGCGCGCTGGCCGGCGCGATCTCCGGGACGCCGTCGGCGTTGACCTCCCACCGGCGCGAGCGGGAGTGCGCGCCGCTGCCGCATTCGCTCGGGCAGAAGGCCTCCTTGTCGCGGATGGCGCGAAAGTAGTCCTCGGCGAACCCGCCGTCCTCGCATCCGAGCGCGCGCGGCACGATCGGGTCGACGGGAAAGGTGATGTCGGTCTCGACGAGGTCGTCGTTGATCTCGGCGTCGGCGGCGGAGACCCACGCCATCTCGGTGGAGTCGTCGATCCCGAGCTGCTCCGCGCGGCCCGCATGGTCGCGCAGCAGGTGTCCCGCGTGATGCACGAGCACGCTGCCGATCTCCTCGGAGGTCCACTCGTTGACGACCGCGGGGTCCATGTACAGCCGCCACGACCGGTCGACGGCGATCGAGCCCATACCGGGCGCCGCGACGACCGGGGAGGCGAAGAGGGCGGAGGCAAGATATGGAAAGTGCAAGGCCCCCCACAGTCGCGCCGCGGCCACTCGTTGCTTGTCGAGCTTGGTCTCGCTCATCGCTCGAACATCCTCGCCTCGCGCAGCACGGGCGCGAACAGCTTCAGCTCCGGCGGGGCAGCGACGCCCGCCGGGCGACACTGCGCCAGGACCCGCGCGGCCAGCGCGGCGACGTCCGCGCCGTTGCCGGCGGCGCCGCCGAGCACCTTCCACGCGGCCAGCCACCGCTGCTCGGTGGGATTGGCGGCGACCGCCGCGGCGATCGCTGACAGCGCCGCGTACGCACGGTCGCCGCGCTCGGGCATGACGAACGACTGCGGGTCGAGCAGCACCTGCTCGGGGTCGGGCAGGTCCATCTCGCTGACCCAGTTGAGCAGCTCGAGCGCCGTTCCCTGGCCGACGGCGCCCATCATCAGCGCCGCGCGGGCCTGCTCGGAGGCGCCCGCGACGGTCGACGCCGTCCACAGCAGCGCGGCCATCTCCCAGCTGCGCGGGCTGGGCCAGCCACGCCCCGCGGCGCTGCCGTCGTCGGGCACCGCGACGGTCAGCCCGGGTCGCACGGACACGAACGCCGAGATCAGCCCGCGGCCTCTGGCAAGCTGCGAATCCCAGCCCTCCGGCAGTTCGGGCACGACGGGCGCGGCCCAGCCGCCGATCAGGCCCTCGGCGAAGGCCTGCGACTCGACGGGCCAGTCGAGGTGACAGAAGCGGTTGGCCAGCGGCGGCGACAGATCCCAGCCGCCGGCCGCGAGTTCGGGCGGATTGGCAGCGGCGACGACGACGATGCCCTCGGGCAGCTCGAGATCTCCGACGACGCGCTCGAGCACGACCCTCAGCAGCGCGGCCTGCACGGCCGGCGGGGCGGTCGAGATCTCGTCGAGAAACAGGATGCCGCGCTCCTGCGCGGCCAGCCGGCGAGCCCACAGCGGCGGCGCGAACACGACGCTGCCGTCGGAGACCACGGGCAGGCCGGAGAAGTCCGACGGTTCGCGGATCGACGCGATGACCGTCTCGCAGGGCAGGTCCATCTCGCGCGCCATCGCCTTGATCGCCGAGGTCTTGCCGGTGCCCGGCGCGCCCCAGAGCAGGACGGGCACCCGGGCCGCGACCGCTACACCGAGTGCCTCCACGGTCGTCTGGGTGGCGGACACCCGATCGATGATAGGCGCTCTTCGGAGAGTTCCAAATGGCTTGTGTGACTATTCGTACCGGTCGCGATCGAGGTCTCGCCACGACGAAGACCGCGCCGCGAGGCGCCCACGTCTGCGCGACGGACGCGTGCTCCCAGTCGGGTGCCCCGACGTCCTCGACGCGCGCGCAGCGAGGTGAGCGCCGCCCGCGGGGCCGAGTCCTGCAGGCCGGCGAATGCCGCCGTGAACCGGCTCGATTCGCCACGATTCGTGGCTGACTTCCGGAGAGTCGCGCTAGAGTCCGTTGTGGCGCTGGAGGGCGCCACCTGGTCCGCGGGCAGGACTGAGTCCACCTCCGTGTCGCGGTGCAACCGTCGGTGTGTTGGCGATCTCCTCACCTGAACGCGGACCTCAGGGGAACAGGAGACGTCATGCCCAACCTTCCGTCCCGTCCCGACCTCGAGCAGCTTCGGCGCCAGGCCAAGGAGCTGCTGCGTGCCGCCCGCGGCGGCGACGTTGCCGCGCTGCGGCGCATCCACGCGGTTTCAGACCGTTTCGTGCTGGCGTCCGCGCAGCTTGCGCTGGCGCGTGAGCACGGGTTTGAGAGCTGGCCGGCGCTGAGGATCGAGGTGCTGCGCCGCGAGGTCCTCGACAGCGGCGACCCGGCGCGGCTGCGCGCCCTGCTCGGCGAGGACCCTGCCCTGGCGGTCGCGTCGATGGCGAACTGGTGCGATCACCCCATGGGGGCGTTGCCGCTGGGCTATGTGGCGATGATGCGCTACGACACGGCGCGACGGGTCTGGCGCGACGTGCCCGGCGCCGGCACCCTGGCGCTCGCGCTGATCGAGGCGGGCGCGCCGGTCGACGGCGAGCCCGGCGACAGCGAGACGCCGCTGATCACCGCCGCAAGCTATGGCGACGCAGCGGTTGCTCGAGTCCTGGTCGAGGCGGGGGCCGACGTCGATGCGCATGCGACGATGGATTCGGGCGGCGTTCCGGGCGGCACGGCGCTGCTGCATGCGGCGGTCTTCGGCATGACCGGCGTGATCGATGTTCTCGTCGCTGCGGGCGCGCGCCCGGCGAGCCTCGAGGAGGCCGCGGCCGCCGGCGACCTGCGCGGCCTGCTCACGCCGCCGAGCGATCTGCAGACACGGGTGAGGGCGCTCGTGATGGCCGCCGATCATCAGCGCCTCGAGGTCATCGACGAGCTGCTGGCGGCCGGCACGCCCATCGACGAGACCGACTCAGAGTGGGGACGCCACCCGCTGCGCCTCGCCGCGCAAGGGGGTCGCGCCGCCGGCGTCGAGCACCTGCTCGCTCGCGGAGCCGACCCGAACCTCCGCGATGCCGAGCACGGGCGGACCCCGCTGGAGTGCTGTCGCCAGGCACGGGCCGGCATCGTCGACCAGCGCTCCCATGACCGCGTCGAGGCGATCCTCGAACCCGTGACGAGCGCCGATTGACGAGACCCTTCCGTAACGGGCTGGGGGAGGGGACCGGCGACGACGAGCGTGCGGGGCAGATCGGACGACCGTCCAGGCGTGTTTGGCGGATCACCGGGCTCGGGGACCTACCAGGCATGAAGTCACTGCGCGTCGATGTGCCCGAGGTCGACGATCCGGAGCTCCAGGACCCCGAGCCGCCGCCGCCAGCACCCGCCAAGCCCGCTCCTGCCCCGGTGCAGCCGCCTCCGCCGACGGTCACCAAGACGGTCCCCGCCCCGCCGCCGCCGGAGGACGAAACGACGCCCTGAGCCCGGCGCGGCCGAGGCCGCGTGGTAGAACGACTCGCAGAGACGTCACGCCCTGAGCTGAAGGGTGGCCATGGACATCCTCGTTCTGATCGACAAGCTCGACGACCTCGTGCACGAGGCCAGGCCCGTCCCCTGACGGGACAGGTGCGGGTCGGCAAGGACGACGTCTACGCCCTCCTAAGAGCGCCGGCGAAGCCCTTGCACCCAAGCTCACCGATCACGTCAGATGCGATGATGCGCTAGCATCACACCATTGCGCACGACGCTCGACATCGATGACGACGTCATCGCAGCCGCTCGAGAGCTTGCACGAAATGAGGGCACATCCATCGGCGCCGTCGTGTCTGATCTCGCACGTCGCGGGCTGATGCCTGCCCGGGTCGAGCGCGAGCATGGTCGGCCGGTAATCCGCTCACCGGCAGGGGCGCCGCCGATCACGCCGGAGATGGTCCGCCGAGCGCTCGACGAAGACTGAGCCCCGTGGCCCTGCTCGATGTCAACGCGCTCGTCGCGCTCGCGTGGGATATCCATGTTCACCACGCGGCCATGTCCGCGTGGTTCGACGACCGGATAGGGCCGTGGGCGACGTGTCCAGTGTCCGAGGCGGGCTTCGTGCGAATCTCGTCCAACCCCAAGGTTCTGTCCGGCGTGCTCAGCGCCGGCGAGGCGCGCGGCGTCCTGACCGATTTGCGCGAGATCGGCGAGCATCGCTTTCTCGTCAGCGACGTCTCCATGACCGACGCCGACGTGCCGCGGATCGTCGGTCACCGGCAGGTGACCGACGCGCTGATGCTCACGGTCGCGCGACGCGCTGGCGTCCCGCTCGTGACGTTCGACGCCGCGATCGCGACCCTCGCGGGCGGGATCGGCGTTGAGTTGCTTCGACGCTGAACCGCACCGCAGCTCAACACACTCAATCCAGACGCGCGACATCCATGGTGCTTATCAGCAGGAGCTCGAGCGCCGCTCGCTGAGCGCGCCGCTTGCGCGCACGCCTGTTCCACGCTGAAGTCCGCAGATCGTGACGGCGCCGCCGACAGATCCCCGCCGAAACGCCTCAGAACGCGGCTTATGGAAACCCGATAGCGGGTCATCCGCACGATGCCCGACGGCGGGGGAGAGGCCCGCTCGTTGGGCTGTTCGCCGCGCACCCATCCAATCTCGTGGGTGCACCTGATCCTCGCCGATCTCATTCGCGTGATCGAGGACGCCCCGGATCAGGTGCGCCAAGTCGCGATGGACCGCGGCGAACACAACCACTGTGGCAACCCGTGCCCGAATGGCGACCCGCTTCCTTTCGCGCGCGAGTCGTCCCGAGGGACTCGACCACTTCCTAGCCACGGGCGAGCGGCCCCCCGGTTCGCTCGGAAGAACCTTGGCCTAACCGCCGTGGACCGGGGCCCGCCTCCGGCGAACGGCCGTCAGCGCGCCTGTCTTCGCCGTTCGATCGCAGGGGTCTCCAGGAGGCCGAACTCGTCTGGCGGCAACGGT
>Ga0136633_1000601_pt1 | contig 27602 bp, 25 predicted proteins | sample AntDrymeUQ832206_2_FD_105494 | JGI IMG/M metagenome (GOLD analysis project Ga0136633, IMG submission 105494) | Polar desert sand microbial communities from Dry Valleys, Antarctica - metaG UQ83 (22.06) | ecosystem: Environmental > Terrestrial > Soil > Desert | place: Antarctica: Dry Valley... | reverse complement strand
TATCGGCGCAGTCGGCCTGGCTGTCCTCACCCGCCGGGTGGTTCTCAGCCTCCACTAGTTCCAACTAGCCATAACCGAAAGACCCCGGAGCTTCGGCTCCGGGGTTTTTCGCGTCATGGCGAGCCGCTGAGTACGTCTTGAGGTCGTACCATCGGCCGAACCAGCCCGACAACCTGGCGGGCGCCGACGGGCGCGTGGCCAACGTTAAGGAGTGAAGTGGACCGACTGATCCAGTACCTGCGCAGCCACCAATGGGCGCGACGCGGGCTGTCGGTGCTGAGCGTCGCCTTGCTGGCCGGGGCGGTGGGCCTCCTCGGCTACCCGCTCTACACGAACTTCTATCAGGGCCGGGTCCAGGACCGGCTGACGGGCGAACTGGCCAGCCCGGAACTGCAGGAGAAATACCGGAAGCGCCAGATCGAGGTAGGCGACAGCCTGACTCGAATCCAGATCCCGAAGCTGAACGTCGACACCATCGTCGTCGAGGGCACCACAGCCAGCGCCCTACGGGCCGGAGCCGGCCACTACCCCACGACCCCGCTGCCTTGTGAGAACGGCAACGTCGGCATCGCCGGGCACCGGACGACCTACGGCAAGCCGTTCGCCAATTTGGACCAGCTCAAAGTGGGCGACACGATCATCCTGACCACTCCCGTCGGGACCTGCACCTATCAGGTGTCGAAGCAGCCTTTCATCATCGCCCCGACCAACCTCGACGTCATTTCGGACACCCCGACGACGCGCGAGCTCACCCTCACGACCTGCCACCCGAAGCACTCGGCGCGCCAACGACTCGTCATCAAGGCGACCTATGTGTCGGGAGAACCGGGCACAGCATGAGGAGGGGGTTTGCTGCTGCGGCGGCGGGCGTGCTGATGGGGCTCGGCCTCTGGGTTCAGCCCGTCTCGGCCGCGGCCCCGAGCGTTCGGATCAACACGCCGGCTGAGAACGAGACTCTCGGTGACTCGACGCCCAATGTCAGCGGCGACGCCCAGATGCCCGACGGCGAGATTATCGAGATCATCGCCTCGATCTCCTCAGCCGAAGGCCACCCCGTACCCTCGGCGCACCGCATTGCCGGTGACAGCCGCCCCTCGGTGGCGTTCTCCTGGACACCGTCACTGCCGTACAACGGGCCCTACACGCTCAACGTCCAGGCATCCGGTGAGGATCAGCCGGTCGATTCCAATGGCAGGGAGACCAGCACCGCGAGCCGCAGCTTCGCCATCGAGGCCTCCCCGGCCATCCCGAAGGACGTGGCGGTTCGGGCGGACCCGGACAGCCGCGAGGTCGACGTGACGTGGAAGGTGAATCCGGAGCCCGACATCCTCGGGTACCAGGTGCAGCGCTCGGTCGACGAGTCCGAGTGGTCGGTCGCCGGCGAGTCCAAGGAAAACTTCTTCCGCGACACCCAATCGGCGAACGACGGTGGGCTGTACAGCTACCGCGTGGTGGCCATCAGGTCCGGCGCCGCGGCTGACTCTGGCGTGGCCTCCCCACCGTCCCAGGCCGCCAGCACCACCGTCCCCAATCCCCCCGGGGGCAGCACTGGTTCCTCGGGCGGCGGCTCGGGGGATCCCGACACCGGCCCTAGCGGGGACGGCAGTTCCAGCGGATCCGGAGGAACTAGTGGCTCCGGCAGCAGCGGGGGGACTTCAACCCGACCGAGTTCGCCGACGATCTCTCGGGCCGGGCGAGTGGACCTCTCCGGTTTCGGATCGCTACTCGATCAGACCGTCGCTCCGCAGGTGCAGCCCCTGCCCGAGTCCGACGCGGGCTTCAGCGAGGATCTCCCGTTCCAGCCCCGGACCATCATCGAATCTGACGGCCAGACCGAGATAGCGGTGCCGGACGGTGGCTTCCAAGACTCCGGCTCGAACCAGGCCGACATGCTGCGCTTCTTCGCCGCCGGCCTACTGGTCACGGTGATTCTCATGCACGTCCTGTGGCTGCGCGGCGAGGTGGAGAGAGTCCCCCTCGAAGCGGTGGCGAGCAGTCAGGGCTAACCCGAGGGATCGGCGCGCTGGGCCTACGAACGCAGGGGCTAGGTTGTCGCCCGGGCCGGGGGGCCTGTGAACTGAAAGGTGAGAAGCGTTGGACCTTGGCCTTGACGTAACTGAACAGAACGGTCACACCGTGCTGGCCGTGAAAGGCGAGGTCGACGTCTACACCGCGCCGCGGCTCCGAGAGAGGCTTGTCGAGCTTGTCACGGAGGGAAAGCGCAAGATCGTCGTAGACCTCGAAGGGGTCGACTTCCTGGATTCCACCGGACTCGGTGTCCTGGTGGGCGGGTTGAAGCGCCTCCGCAGCAACGACGGGGAGATGTCGCTGGTTTCGACCCAGTCGCGCATCCTCAAGGTATTCGAGATCACCGGGCTCACCAAGGTGTTCTCCATCCACGACAGCGTGGAAGCGGCCACCGCCGGTTAGGCGGGGGCGCGCAGTAGCGGCGGACATCATGGTCGAGCTGGAGATACCCGCCGAGCCCGAGTTCGTCGGGTTGGTTCGCCTGTTCGTCTCGTCCCTCGCCACGACTCGACGCGAGCTGGCTGACGACCGTATCGACGACCTCAAGCTCGCGGTCTCCGAAGCCTGCACCAACGCGATCGATGCACACGCGGACTCCGCCACCGACGACCGCGTGTCGGTCAGCTGGGCAGAGGGCGACGACCGGTTGGAAGTCGCGGTCAACGACCGGGGACCGGGTTTCGACGTGGCCAGCATTCCCCAGCACCCGCCGGTCACGGATCCCGAGCGGCTGAACTTCGAGCGCGGTCTCGGCATACCGCTGATCCGCTCGCTGGTCGATGAAGTCGACTTCAAGACCTCCGAAGCGGGGACGACGGTGACGCTCGTGATGTACTGCGGGCCCGCGGAGGAGTAAGACCGGCGATGGCGCTGAAGGACAAGCTCAAGCGGTTCACTGCCACGGCGGCTCAGTTGGACGACGAGCGACTCCGGGACTTCTGTTCGGCCTTTCCGGATGTGAGGCCCATGGACGACCTGCAGCCCCGGGAGCGAGTCACCGTCGTGGGTGAGGTGCAGAGCTGGCGCATCGTGCCCAAGCCGGACGGGTCACCCTGGCTCGAAGCCACTGTCAGCGACGGGAGCGGCACGATCGTCGTCATGTGGACGGGCCGCAAGAAGATCGCGGGCGTCCACGAGGGACGACGGCTGCTGGTGAGCGGGCGCGGCCACCCCTCGGGCCGAGCGGGCCGGCTGTTGATCCTGAACCCGCGCTACGAGCTGCTCTAATTCCCCGCTCCGATGAGCCGCTCGGGCTCTGATTCCCCGCTCTGATGAGCCGCTCGGGCTCTGATTCCCCGCTCTGATGAGCCGCTCGGGCTCTGACTCCCCGCTCTGATGAGCCGCTCGGGCTCTGACTCCCCGCTCTGATGAGCCGCTCGGGCTCTAGCTCGCGACGAAGTTCTAACTGGCGACGAAGATCGACTTGACCTGATCTTCCGATGCGCTGGTAGTCACCAGGACCATCACCTCGTCGCCGGCCTGAATCACCGTGTCTCCTCGAGGGACGATCACATGCTCGTCGCGAACTACGGCCACGACCGTGGCTTCGCGGGGGAAGATGGATTGCAGATCCGACAGGCGCTTGTCCGCCGCGGGGGACGTTGCTGCGAGGGTCACCTCTACGAGACGAGCGTCGCCGAAATCCATCAGCCGCACGAGCGAGCCAACGGACACGGCCTCTTCAACGAAGGCGGTCAGCAGATGTGGGGTGGACACCGCCCGGTCGACGCCCCAGGACTCGTTGAACAGCCACATGTTCTCCGGGTGGTTGACGCGGGCCACGACACGCGGGACGGCGAACTCCTGCTTGGACAACAAGGAGATCACGAGGTTGTCCTCGTCGTCTCCGGTCGCAGCCACCACGACCTCCATAGTTTCGAGGTTGGCCTCCTCCAGCCGGTTCACCTCGCACGCGTCCGCGTGCAGCACCTTCATTGGCAGCCGTGGCAGGAGTTTGGCGACCAGTATCGAGTCATTCTCCAGAAGCACGACCTCATGCCCCGCGTCGTGCAGGTCCTTCGCGATGTACACGCCCACATTGCCCGCGCCGCAGACCGCAACCTTCATTGCGTCACCTTCATTCCGGCACCTTCATTCGGGGGGTCCAGTCTCGAGGAGGGTCGTTAGGTCCTGTTCGGCATCGGCCATCGTCACCAGGTGGAGGCGGTCGCCCTCCTGGCCGATTTGATCCTCCCGGGGGATCCGGGACTCGCTCCCACGCGTCAGACCCACGAGCAGGAAGCGGCCCGGGTCGGTCAGTGCCCCGAGCTTGCGGCCCGCCCACTTCGCGGGGATGGCGAGGTCGAGCAACTTCATCGAACCGGTGGCGTCAGTCCACTCGGCCACCGACTCTGAAGGGAAGAGCCGGCGCATCACCTGCTCAGTCGCCCAGCTCACGGAGGCCACGGTCTGGATCCCGAGCTGCTGGTAGAGGACGGCTCGTCTCGGGTCCTGGATCCGAGCGACCACGTTCGGGATCTGGAATGTCTCCTTGGCGATCCGCGCCGCGAGGATGTTCGAGTTGTCGCCGCCGGTGACTGCCGCCACGGCCGACGCCTCCTTGATGCCCGCCTGCTCCAGGGCGTCTCGGTCAAATCCCATGCCGACCACGGCCCGACCTGTCCACCGCTCAGGCAAGTAGCGCTCGAACGCGGTCTTGCGCTTGTCGATGATCGACACGGTGTGACCAGCCTTCTCGAGCGCGACGGCGAGCTCGGAACCGAGGCGCCCACAACCGACGACAATCGAATGCACGAGGGGATATGCAAGCACGCCTAGCGTGATGCCGTGTACTCGCTGGTCAAGCGTCTGCTGGTTGGGCGCCCGCTCGACACCGCCGAGGCGGAGCACCAACGGATCTCCAAGTTGCTGGCGTTGCCCGTGTTCTCGTCGGACGCCATCTCCTCGACGGCCTACGCGTCCGAAGAGATTCTGTTCGTCACGGCCGTCGGGGCATCCAGCCTGGCGCTGGGACTGGGCGTTCTCGGGCCCATTGCCGTGGCGGTCGCGCTGCTTCTAGCCGTCGTCGTCGCTTCCTATCGGCAGACGATCTACGCCTATCCGACAGGGGGCGGCTCCTATGTCGTGAGCCGGGAGAATCTGGGTCGCGGCACATCCATGGTCGCCGGCGCGTCGTTACTGGTCGACTACATCCTTACCGTTGCGGTGTCCGTTTCGGCCGGCGTGGCTGCGCTGATCTCAATACCGACGTTCCGTGACCTGGCCGACCACCGGGTGAGCATCGGCCTCGGCCTCATCGGGCTCATCACCCTGGCCAACCTCCGAGGCGTCAAGGAGTCGGGTGCGGTCTTCGCCTTGCCCACCTACACCTACATCGTGTTGCTGGCTGGACTGGTGGGTTATGGGCTCACCCGCGAGTTCCTCCTCGATCCATTGCCCCATGTGCCGCTCGATACCCGTGCCTTCGAGGGAGCGTTGTCCGGCGGCGACCTGAGCCTCTTTTTGATCCTCAAGGGATTCTCTTCGGGAGCGGTCGCTCTGACCGGTATCGAGGCCATGGCCGACGGCGTGCCCGTTTTCCGGAAGCCGGAGTCAAAGAACGCGGCGATAACGTTGACCGCGCTGGCGATCATCCTGGGCAGCCTCTTTCTGGGGACGGCCATCCTGGCCAACCACCTCAGGCCTTATCCGAGCCACGAGCAGACGGTGTTGTCTCAGATGGCCGGCGTGGTCTTCGGCGACGGGGGGCTCTACCTCGCGTTCCAGCTGGCGACGGCCGCCATCCTCGTCCTGGCGGCCAACACGGCTTACGCGGACTTCCCGCGGGTGGCGTCGATCATCGCCAGAGACGGATTCCTGCCCCGCCAGCTGGCCAACCGGGGGGACCGCCTGGTCTTCTCCAATGGCATCGTGATCCTGGCCGTGGCCGCGGGGGCGTTGCTGGCCGCCTTCGGGGGCATCACCACCGCCTTGATTCCGTTGTACGCGGTGGGCGTGTTCACCTCCTTCACGCTGAGCCAAACCGGGATGGTGCGCTATCAGAAGCGCCAGGGTCTACCGGGGTGGAAGAAGCGAGCGGCCGTCAGCGCGGTGGGAGCCTTAGCGACCGGCGTCGTGCTGATCGTTGTCGCCGTAACGAAGTTCACCAGCGGCGCCTGGGTCCCGCTGGTCGTCGTGCCCTCGATCATCATGATGTTCAGGTCCATCGGGCGTCACTACGAAAGGGTGACGAAGGCGCTGGCCATCACCCCCGAGCAGGTGAAGCCGCAGGCGTGGCGGCACACGGTGGTCGTCCTGGTCGGCCGCATCGACCGGCGTGCCCTCAAGGCCCTCAATTACGCCTCCTCACTGCGTCCGGACCACATCATGGCGCTGTACATCGCCCAGGAGGAGGCCGACCGCGACGCGATTCAGAAGCAGTGGGAGGACTTCGGCATCGACGTCGCCTTGGAGATAAAGGGCTCTCCGTATCGGGAGCTGGTCGAACCGGTGGAGGAGTTCCTCGACGAGCTCGACGAGCGCTGGCACAACGACACCATCACTGTCGTCATCCCTGAGTTCGTCCTCGGCAAGGGTGTAGCCGGGCGGTGGCTGTTCGAGAACGTTCTGCACAACCAGTCCGCCCTGGCCCTGAAGCTCGCCCTCCTCTACCGGCCCAACACGGTCACTACCTCGGTGCCCTTTCACGTGGATTACGCGGCTCCCGGAGGGGACGCCGAACAGTTACCCGCGGCCCATTAAAATTTGTGATTTGGAAATTTGCTTTTTGGCAGGCTGAAAAGTAAGTTGCGGCCCTCCGAAAAATGCTTGATACCGAACTCACCCGCTCCGAGCGCGAGACGCTCAAGTCGATCTACCGGCTCGGCCGAGCGGCGCAGGCCGCGCCGCTGGGCGACTCGCCGAGCGTTGACTCGGCCGCCATCCACACCGGCGACCTGGCCGACGCCCTCGGTGTGAGCCCAGGCACCGTCACCGCGACGGTTAAGCGGCTGGCCGATCGGGAGCTGGCCGTGCACCGTCCCTACCGAGGGGTCGAGCTGACGCCCGAGGGGCGTCGATCCGCGATCTCCGCGATTCGGCGGCACCGGATCGTCGAACGGTTTCTCTCCGACATGCTCGGATACGCGTGGAACGAGGCGGACCGTCTGGCGGGCAGCTTCGAGCATGACCTGCCCCAGGAGGTCGAGGACAGGATGTTCGTGGCCCTCGATCGACCGGCGACCTGTCCCCACGGCTTTCCGATCCCTTCGCCCGAGCTGGCGGAGCTCCCGGACATGCCGCCCCTGTACGACCTGGAGGCCGGTGACGTCGCCACCGTCGCGGTGCCAGGCTCCACGGACCCCGATGTTGTGGAGTTCCTCGGAACGCTCGGGTTACGCCCCGGCGTGCGCATCGAGATCCGCGAAAAGCATCCGTTCGACGGCCCCATCGTGGTGAGCGTCGATGGCAAGGACCGCACGGTCGGCGAGAAGATCGCTCGTCAGATCTTCGTGCGACCCGAACCAGAGGGCGCGAAAAGCGCGCCCGCACGGCAAGGTAGGACCAAAACCCCCAAGAAAGAGAGAAAAACAGCATGAAGTTCCAATCGCTGCTGGCCGCCGGAGAAGGCGGCTACCAGGTGTTCGAGCTCGGTAGTACCGAGTGGGCGTGGCTGATCTTCTCTGCCGTCACGTCGCTGGTCGCCCTTGGAGTGGGTTTCTCGCTCATGCGCGGTGTGCTGGCGGCAGACACCGGAACGCCGAAGATGATGGCGATCGCCGCGCTCATCCAGGAGGGCGCGATGGCGTACTTGAAGCGCCAGTTCCGGACGATCGGGATGATCCTCATTCCACTGCTCGTCGTGGTGTTCTTCACCGCCACCGCGGTCGTGCACCCGATAACCGGTGAGGAGGCTCTGCCCTTCGTCCAGTCCGGGATCTTCCGCACGCTGGCCTTCGTGGCGGGCTGCTTCCTTTCCGGCCTGACCGGGTTCATCGGCATGGCTCTGGCGGTGCGAGGCAACGTTCGGACCGCGGCCGCCGCCCGTTCCGGCTCGTTGCCCGCCGCCCTGAAAGTCGCCTTCCGCACGGGCGGCGTGGCCGGCATGTTCACCGTCGGCCTGGGGCTGCTTGGCGCCACCATCATCATCATGCTGTTCCAGAACACCAGCTCGGCCATCCTGATCGGGTTCGGCTTCGGTGGTTCGCTCCTGGCGCTGTTCCTGCGAGTGGGCGGAGGCATCTTCACCAAGGCGGCCGACGTCGGCGCCGACCTGGTCGGCAAGGTCGAGGCGGGTATCCCGGAGGACGACCCACGCAACCCCGCCACGATCGCGGACAACGTCGGCGACAACGTCGGTGACTGCGCCGGCATGGCCGCCGACCTCTTCGAGTCCTACGAGGTGACCCTGGTCGCGTCGATCATCCTCGGCGTGGCCGCATTCCAGTCGATCGGCGCCAACCCGGCGTTGGGGCTCATCTTCCCGGTCGTCGCCCGCGCCATCGGCGTGCTGGCATCGATCGTCGGCATCTACGCGGTGCGCGCCACCGACAAGGACAAGTCGGCCATGGCCCCCATCAACCGGGGCTTCCTCACCGCCGGCATCCTCACGATCATCGGCACCGGCCTGGTTTCGTACTTCTACGTCGGCAACGACAACGGCAACGAAGGCTGGAAGGTCTTCGGCGCCGTGGTGATCGGCATCATCCTCGCCCAGGTCGCCAGCAAGCTGACGGAGTACTTCACCTCCACCGAAACCGCTCCCGTGCGCGAGATCGCCGAGGCGGCTCGCACCGGCCCGGCCACCACCATCCTTTCCGGCATCAGCTCGGGCCTGGAGTCCTCGGTGTGGGCGATCATCGCCATCGCCGGCGCCATCGGCGCGGCGATTGCCCTGGGTGGCGGCAACATCCAGTTCTCCTTCTATCTGGTCGCCCTGACCGGCATGGGAATGCTGGCCACGACCGGCGTGGTCGTCTCGGAGGACACCTTCGGACCCGTCGCCGACAACGCCGCGGGTATCGCCGAGATGTCAGGCGAGTTCGAGGGCGAGGCGCAGCGGATCATGGTCAGCCTCGACGCGGTGGGCAACACGACGAAGGCCGTCACCAAGGGCTTCGCCATCGGATCGGCGGTGATCGCGTCGGTCGCGTTGTTCGCGTCCTTCATTGAGATCATCGGCAGCCAACTCTCCGATCTGCTCGAGCCGGGCGTGTACCTGTTCTCCCAGCCTTTGACCCAGATCAACGTCGCCGACCCGAAGACATTCATCGGCCTTCTCATCGGTGGGTCAGTCGCCTTCATGTTCAGCGGCCTGGCCATCCGCGCCGTGGGTCGTACCGCCGGCGTGGTCGTGCAGGAGGTACGCAACCAGTTTGCGGACGGCAAGATCATGGCGGGCACCAAAGAGCCCGACTACGCGCCGGTGATCGACATCTGCACCAAGGCGTCTCTGCGCGAACTGGCCACGCCGGCGCTGCTCGCCGTGCTCACCCCGGTCATCGTCGGCTTCGGCCTCAACTACCTCGCCCTCGGCGCCTTCCTGGCCGCGGTGATCCTGACCGGCCAGCTGATGGCGAACTTCCTGTCGAACGCCGGTGGGGCCTGGGACAACGCCAAGAAGTACATCGAGGACGGCCACGAGGGCGGCAAGGGATCCGAGGCCCACAAGGCCGCGGTCATCGGCGACACGGTCGGCGACCCGTTCAAGGACACCGCCGGCCCGGCACTGAACCCGCTCATCAAGGTGATGAACCTGGTTTCGCTGCTGATCCTGCCGGCCGTGATCAGCCTGCGGGACAACGACCCCGTGCGTTTCGCCATAGCGGCAGGAGCGTTGGTCGTGCTCCTCGGGGCCATCGCCTTCTCCAAGCGCAGCACGATGTCGCTGGAGCCCGGCAAGCCGGCAACCAAGGTCGAAGAAGTAATTGCGGCGGAAAGCTTCTGAGCTTTCCGCTGATGTCTCTGGCTCTTCGGCCAAGGCCTCATCGCTGTGCGGCGGGGACCCCAACCCCGCCGCGCGGCGATGAGCCTCGCGGCTAGAACCTTCCAAGTTGCTCACCAGCGCCGGTTCGCCTGAGGTGTTACTCGCTCTACTGGATTTCGTTGAGCCGCGGGAGTTGATCGAGGCTTTTGGGACGCTCGGTCTTTTCCTCGTTGTTTTCGCCGAGTCGGGGTTGTTCTTCGGGTTCTTCCTGCCCGGCGACTCGCTGTTGTTCGTCGCCGGGCTTCTCAACTCGCAAGGGGTACTGAGCATCCCGCTGCCGCTGTTGCTGCTCGGTTTGTTCGTGGCGGCGGTGGCCGGCGACCAGGTGGGCTACTCGTTCGGTCGGGTAGCCGGTCCGCCGCTTTTCCGGCGTCCCGACTCGCGCCTCTTCAAGCGCCAGCACCTGGACCGCGCCCGTGCCTACTTCGATGAGCATGGATCGAAGACGATCGTGCTCGCCAGATTCATCCCGATCGTGCGTACCTTCGCCCCGATCGTGGCCGGCGCGGCCCAGATGCCCTATCGCACGTTCGTCATGTTCAACGTGCTCGGCGGACTGCTGTGGGCCGTCGGCGTCACCCTGCTCGGCTATCTCGTGGGGGAGACGATTCCCGACGCGGAGAAGTGGTTGCTGCCCATCGTCGGGGTGATCATTCTGGTGTCCTTCATTCCCGTCGGCTTGGAATGGATGCGCCACCGCCGCAACCGCCGAGAAGCACCCTCTCCGTAGCTGTGGCTTGACAGGGCCGCGTTTAGGTGGCAACCCTGTCGCTCCCATGGCCAAGCCCCTTGTCATCGTCGAGTCGCCTGCCAAAGCGCGAACGATCGCGGGCTTTTTGGGTCCCGACTTCATGGTGGAGTCCTCTTTCGGACATGTGCGAGACCTTCCTCGTGGCGCGTCGGAGGTGCCGGCGGCCTACAAGAGCGAGCCGTGGGCGAAGTCGGGTCTTGCGGTCGATGTCGACAACGACTTCAAGCCGATCTACATCGTCAGCGCGAAGAAGCGCGATCAGGTCAAGAAACTGAAGTCGCTACTCAAGGATGCCAGCGAGATCTATCTCGCGACCGACGAGGACCGCGAAGGCGAGTCGATCGCGTGGCACCTCTTGGAAGTCCTGAATCCCACCGTGCCGGTGAAGCGCATGGTGTTCCACGAGATCACCAAGGCCGCCATCGAGCGGGCGGTCGACGAATGGCGGGAGCTCGACCGCCGGCTGGTCGATGCCCAAGAAGCGCGTCGGATCCTCGACCGTCTCTACGGGTACGAGGTATCGCCGGTGCTGTGGCGCAAAGTTGGCCCGAAGCTCTCCGCGGGCCGGGTCCAGAGCGTGGCGACCCGCTTGGTCGTGGAGCGCGAACGCGCTCGCATGCGCTTCCAGTCGGCGGGCTGGTGGGATGTCGAAGGAATCTTCAAGGCCCGCGAGCAGGCCGCGGGTGACGCCCTCGGCGACCCGACCTTCAAGGGCACCCTGGTGTCGGTCGATTCTCAGCGTCTGGCCACCGGCCGCGACTTCGACGAGTCCGGAACCCTCAAGCGTGAGGACGTGATGGTCCTTGACGAGCCGGCTGCCCGGGGTCTTGCCGCGGACCTGGCCGATGCTCCCTTCGCGGTTCGGTCGGTTGACGAGAAGCCCTGGGGACGCAAGCCGGCGCCGCCATTCATGACCTCGTCGCTGCAGCAGGAAGCGGGTCGCAAGTTGCGATTCGGCGCGCAGCGGACGATGCAGGTCGCGCAGCGGTTGTACGAGTCCGGATACATCACCTACATGCGCACCGACTCGACGACCTTGTCGGACACCGCGTTGCAAGCCGCGCGGCGACAGGCCACCGCGCTCTACGGAGCCGACTACGTGCCCGCCCAACCCCGGCGGTACGAAAAGAAGGTGAAGAACGCCCAGGAAGCCCACGAGGCGATCCGTCCTGCGGGCGACGACTTCCGGCTTCCTGATGCCGTGGCCCGCGAAGTGGGTCCCGATGAAGCCCGCCTTTACGAGTTGGTGTGGAAGCGAACCGTCGCCTCGCAGATGGCAGATGCCCGAGGCCAAGCGCTGGCCGTCCGGCTGGGGGCAACGTCAGCGTCCGGCCGGGACGCGGAGTTTGCGGCGAACGGCCGAGTTATCGAGTTCCCCGGCTTCCTACGCGCCTACGTCGAGGGCTCCGACGACCCGGCCGCGGAGCTCGGGGACCAGGAGGTACGGCTCCCCGCACTCGCGACCGGAGACGCCGTGTCAACCGTGGGGCTCGACCCACAGGGCCACGAGACGCAGCCTCCCGCCCGGTACACCGAGGCCTCACTCGTGAAGGCGCTCGAGGATCTGGGCGTGGGCCGGCCATCCACATATGCCTCGATCATCGGAACGATCCAGGACCGGGGCTACGTGTGGAAGAAGGGCTCGGCGCTCGTACCTTCGTTCACCGCCTTCTCCGTGATCGGTCTGCTCGAAAACCATTTCGCCAATCTGGTGGACTACGGGTTCACCGCGGCGATGGAGGACACCCTCGACAACATCGCGACCGGCGAGCAGGAAGCGATTCCGTACCTGTCGAGCTTCTATTTCGGTGAGCCGAACGGCGCTGGTGCCTCGCAGGTCCTCGGACTGAAGAACGCCGTCAGCCAGCGGCTCGACGAGATCGACCCGCGCGAGGTGAACTCGATTCCTCTCGGGGCGGACGAGCACGGCGAGCCGGTGGTCGTGCGGGTCGGCAAATACGGCCCCTACGTGCAGCGCGGCGAGGAGCGCGCCTCGCTCCCCGAGGACCTCGCCCCTGACGAGGTGACGGTCGCCAGGGCCCTTCAGATCCTGGAGACCGGCTCGGAGGAGCGGGTGCTGGGTGACGACCCCGATACCGGTCTTCCCGTGCTGGCCCGCAACGGGAGGTTCGGTCCTTACGTGCAGCTGGGCGAAGCCGTGGACGGAGGGGACAAACCCAAGACGGCCTCGTTGTTCAAGTCGATGTCGGTCGAGGGGGTGGACCTCGAGACGGCCCTTCGCCTCTTGACGCTCCCGCGCACGGTGGGCGCGCACCCCGAAACCCAGGACGAGATCGTCGCGGCCAACGGCCGCTACGGGCCGTACATAAAGAGCGGGAAGGACACGCGCTCCCTTGAAACCGAGGACCAACTGTTCTCGATCACTCTCGACGAGGCGCTGGCCGTGTTGGCCCAGCCGAAGCTGCGCGGCCGGGGCGCCGCAGCCGCTCCGTTGCGGGAGCTGGGCGCCGACCCGGCCAGCGGGAGCCCGGTGGTGGTGAAGGACGGCCGGTTCGGTCCCTACGTGACCGATGGCGAGACCAACGCGTCGCTCCGCACGGGCGACAAGGTCGAGTCGATCACCATCGAGCGGGCGGCCGAACTGCTCGCTGACCGCCGGGCAGCCGGACCGGCCAAGAAGAAGGCCAAGAAGAAGGCAGCCCAAAAGAAAGCGGGCGCAAAAAAAGCTGGCGCGAAGAAAGCGGGCACGAAGAAGGCCCCGGCCAAGAAGATGTCAGGCAAGAAGAAGGCCGCGGCCAAGAAGGCCGTCGAGAAGGACCCGCCCGCGTAGCCTCTGGATGTGCCCGAGGTCCCTCGATCTCCCGCGCCGGGGACTTACCCCAAGCCCGACCGCGCTCCGTTCGTAGACCCCCAGGAGATACCGCACCGTCCGGAATCGATCCGGCTCTTCGGGACGCCCGCGTTCTTGCGACTTTGGATTGCCCAAGTGCTCGCTTCGCTGGGCGACTGGATCGGCTTCGTGGCGATCACGGCGCTGGCCGCCAGGGTCGGGGGGTCTTCGCCCGAGGCTTCGGTGGGCCTGGTGCTCTCGGCCCGCCTCATCCCCGGGTTCTTCCTCGCCCCTATTGCGGGCGTCTTGGTCGACCGTTGGGATCGGAAGAAGGTCCTGGTGATCTGCAGCGCCGGCCGTGGCGTTGTCCTGTTGTTCCTGCCGTTCGTAGACACGGTTATCGGCCTCTTCGCCGTCTCCCTCGCGCTGGAGGTCTTGGCGCTCATGTGGTCGCCCGCCAAGGAGGCGACGGTGCCGCGGATCGTCCCGGCTCATCAGCTGCCGACGGCCAACTCCCTTTCCCTGGTCGCGGCGTATGGCACGTTCCCACTCGGGTCGTTGGTGTTCGCGCTGCTGGCCAAGGCGAACGAGTGGCTGGTCGGCGTTGGCCTCCCGGACTCAGAGCGGCTCAACCAGGAGAACGTCGCCTTCGCGGTCTACGCCATCCTGTGCATTTCCGCCGCCGGCATCATCTTGTCGACCCACTTGCCCCACGAGGCCCCGCGCACGGAACCACTGCCGAAGCTTTCGTTCGGTCACGCTTTCGAGGAGCTGGCCGACGGCTGGCGCTTTATCCGGTCGAGCCCCCTGGTGCGCTCCGTGATGCTCGGGCTGGCCACCGGCTTGATCGGCGGCGGAATGCTCGTGCCGCTCGGACCGGTCTTCTCGGCGCGGGTTCTCGGGGCAGGGTCCGCCGGGTTCGGTTTGCTCCTCACCGGGATCGGATTCGGGACCGCTATCGGTGTGGTGCTCATCTCGATCCTGCAGAGCCGTCTGCCGCATGAACGGGCTTTCGTTCTCGCCGTCTTCGGTTGCGGCGCCGCCATCCTCGCGGGGGCTTCAATGTCGACGCTGACGCCCGCGGTCTTGTGCGTCAGTGTCCTGGGCCTTTGCGCGGGGACGGTCTACGTGTTGGGGTTCAGCATCATCCAGTCCGACGTCGATGACGAGCTCCGTGGTCGGATCTTCGCCACGCTCTACACCGCGGTGCGCTTTTGCCTGCTGCTGGCCTTCGCCGCCGCGCCGGTGATCTCGTCCCTGCTCGACGGCGCGGCCGGCGCCCTATTCGACAACCGGATTCAGGTAGGCGGCGTGAGCGTCGCCCTGCCTGGCGTTCGCCTCACGCTTTGGCTGGGCGGCGCCATCATCATCGCGGCGGGGGTTTTGGCCACTTTGTCGATGCGACCCGTCCTCTTCCGTCCGTCCGACGGCGCGCCTGCAACGCCGGTTTCGGGCCCATGACGGGTCGGCTGATCGCACTGGAAGGCGGAGAGGGGAGCGGTAAGTCGACTCAGGCGCGACTTCTTGCGGAGCGCCTCGACGCGGTGCTCACTCGGGAGCCCGGCGGGACTCGACTGGGGGAGGAGATCCGCCGCCTCGTGCTCGAAGGGACTGACGAGATGGACTCGAGGACGGAGGCGCTCTTGATGGCCGCCGCCCGGGCGCAGCACGTTTCGGAGGTCATCCGTCCGGCGCTCGAGCAGGGCCGCCACGTCGTGACCGACCGCTTTACCCCGTCGTCGCTCGCCTACCAGGGCTTCGGTCGGGGCCTGGATGCCGGGGAGATCGCCAACCTTTCGCGCTGGGCTACCGGCGGACTGAGCGCGGACCTCGTCGTGCTTCTCGACGTGCCCGACGAGATCCGGCGGGCACGTACGGGAACGCCGAGAGACCGACTGGAGGCGGCGGGTGAGGAGTTCCACGATCGGGTGATCGCGGGGTTCCGAGAGATGGCAGCGCGCGCCGCGCGAAGTTCGGAGGCCACTAGTCCGGAGGTTGGGAGCTGGGAGGTCGTCGACGGGTCCGGCTCGATCGACGACGTCGCCCAACTGGTGTGGCAGGCATGGGTGCGCAGGGAACAGAGACTGGCCTCATGACTGCGTCGTCTGACCGGACGGGCACCGCTGCGCAAACGTTGTATTCGGAAATCGTCGGTCAAGAGTCGGCGCTGGCGCGCCTGCGCGCGTCGGCCCGCACGCCGGTACACGCGTACTTGATCGTTGGCCCCGCCGGCACGGGCAAACTCGCCGCGGCCCGCTCTTTCGCCGCGTCGCTGCTCTGCGAGGAGGGTGGCTGCGGAGGGTGCGAGGTCTGCCGGCGAATTCTTGCCGAGGTCCATCCGGACGTTCGTCTTGTGCAACGGGAGGGCGCTTCGATGTCGGTAGGTGACGCCGCGGAGGTAATCCAGATGGCGGCACAGGCGCCGGTCGAAGCGCGGCGGAAAGTCATCGTCCTCGACGAGCTTCACCTGGTGGAGGAGGCCGGGCCTGCGCTGCTGAAGACCCTGGAGGAGCCTCCGGCCTCGACCTACTTCGTCGCCCTGGCCGAGCACGTCCCGCCGGAGCTGGTCACCATCGCCAGCCGGTGCGCTCGGATCGACTTCGGTCCGGTGCCGGTCGAGCAGATCGTCGAACGGCTGGTCGCGGAGGGGGCGGACCCGCAGGCGGCGGCGCTGGCCGCTGCCAGCTCCGGAGGTCGCCCGGAAAGGGCGCGTCTGCTGGCGGCCGACCCGTCACTGGCGGCGCGGGTGGACGCGTGGAAGACCGTCCCCGAGCGGCTCGACGGCACCGGGCACCGAGCTTCGACCGTCGTCGACGAACTCGTATCGATGATCGACGGGGTCGAGTCCGGTTTGTTGGCGACCCGCCACGAGGCCGAGGTCCTCGAGCTCGAAAAACGGGAGAGCGAATGGGGAAAGCGGGGCTCGGGACGCAAGACGATCGAGACCCGTCATCGCCGGGAACGTCGCCGGGTGCGCACCGACGAGCTGCGGCTCGGCCTGTCGACCCTTGCCGAGCACTACCGATCCAGGCTTGCCGCAGCCGATCGCGCCGCAACGCGCCGATACCTTGCGGCCCTGGGCGCGATCGGAGCGGCCAACGAGGCCCTCATCCGCAACCCCAACGAGGCCCTCCTGCTCACCGCGCTATTGGTCTCGCTGGGCTAGAGCCGGTCGTTACCCTGTGAGGCCGGTTGGGGTGCCGCCAGTGACGGTCCAGGTAGCCCTTAGCCTGGCGGGCGTGGGTGGGGCCCCACGCTTGCCTGAGTAGCTCAGTTGGTAGAGCAACGGTTTCGTAAACCGTAGGTCAGGGGTTCGACTCCCCTCTCAGGCTCCATGGCCGATAAGGCGAAGTTCGCAGAGATGACGATGGAGCACATGCCCGCCCTATACGGCGCCGCCCTGCGAATGACGCGGAAGCCGGCGGACGCCGAAGACCTCGTCCAGGAGACCTACCTGCGGGCGTATCGAGGCTTCGAGAGCTTCACCGAAGGAACGAACCTCAAGGCCTGGCTCTACCGGATCCTCACGAACACCTTCATCAACATCTACCGCGCCAAGAAACGGCGGCCGCAGGAGTCCGATGTGGAGGACATCGAGGATCTGTATCTGTACCGCCGCCTCGGCGGAGAATCGACGGCGCCCACGGGGCGGAGTGCCGAGGACCTCGTCATGGAGTCCATCACCGAGGCTGAGGTGAAGGAGGCCATCGAAGAGCTGCCCGATCAGTTCCGCATCGCGGTATTGCTGGCCGACGTCGAGGGATTCAGCTACCAGGAGATCGCCGACATCATGGAAGTGCCGATTGGCACGGTCATGAGCCGGATCCACCGGGGAAGAAAGGCGCTGCAGAAGGCGTTGTTCGAGTTTGGCAAGCGCCGGGGGCTTGTTTCAGATGACGGCGACGGGGTCGAAGGTCCCGCCGCCAGCCGTAGGGGGGATCAAGATTGAGCAGTGACATGACCGAAGAGGATCAGGCCGGTGGGTGCGCCGACGGCGACGTCGACAAATGCCGCGAGGCGTTGATGCAGATCTACCTGTATTTAGACGGCGAGCTCACCCAGGACGAGCGCGTTCAGGTGAGCCTCCATCTGGCGGACTGCGCCCCGTGTGAACACGCATTCGGATTCGAGACCGAACTGAAGGCACTCGTGTCGCGTTGTTGTTGCGAGCCGGTTCCGGCCGGGCTTCGCGAACGCATCGCCGGCGCGCTCGGCCTGACCTGAGCGGCGGCTGCGCCCGCCTACCATCGTCACCAGATGGATCTTCTACTGACTCTCCCGCTGTTCGCCGCCAAGGTATGGCACTACTGGGTTGCTCCTCCTTTGGTACTCGGCGGACTCTTCCTCACCATTTCCCTCGGCGTGGGCTACCTGAAAAAGGTCAGCGCGCACCGCGCCCCTAAGCGCTAACTGGACCCAGCAATGAGCGATGTCGTTGACTGGGATTTGGCGGCCAAGGTGGCCGGAGGTATTGCCGGGAGAATTTCGCCTCCTGGCGCTTATGACCGGGCTGCGCTCGAGTCCGATCTGATGGAGGCGACGGCGGAGGCCGAAGAGTTGGTCGCCGCCGAAACAGGGTTGCGGTCTACGACCGGCGCAGCCCGCGCCCGGGTCGTCGACCGAGATGCATGGGCCCGGGCCAACGTGGCCACGTTCAAGCGTCTAATCGGCCCCGTGTTGGGCCGCCTCGGAAACAAGAAGGGGCTGTCCAGCCCGCTGGCACCCGTGCTGGGCAAGGTAACCGCCGCCGAACTCGGAGCTCTTCTCGGCTGGATGTCCACGCGCGTGCTGGGCCAGTACGACCTGCTGCTCGCCGAGGACGAGGATCCCGAGGACCAGGACCTCGTGTACTACGTCGGTCCGAACATCGCCGCGCTCGAGCGACGGTTCGACTTCCCGCCCAAGGAGTTCCGTCTCTGGATCGCGTTGCATGAGCTGACGCACCGGGCTCAGTTCACCGGGGTTCCGTGGCTCCGCCACCATTTCGTCTCCCAGATCGACGGCGTCGTCGGGTCCCTGCGGGTCGACCCGGGCCACCTGATGACCGTGGTGCGGCGGTCCATCGAGGAGCTGCGTGACGGACGCAATCCGCTCGACGAGGGCGGACTAGCGGCCATGTTCGCCACCCCCGCGCAGCGACAGACGCTCGAGTCACTGGGAGCGATGATGAGCCTGCTCGAAGGCCACGGCGACGTGATCATGAACCGGGCTGCCAAGGGCAGAGTCCCGAACTCCGATCGCTTCCACGCGGTGCTCCACGCGCGCCGCGCCTCGGCCGGTCCGGCCGCCAAAGTGCTGCAGAAGCTGCTCGGGCTGGAAGCGAAGATGCGCCAGTACGAAGCCGGCGAGCGCTTCATCGCGGGTGTCGAGGAAGTCGGTGGCGAGCGGGCCATCGACGCGGCCTGGAAGGGCCCCGAGTACCTGCCCACCAAGGCCGAGATCGCGGATCCCGCAGCGTGGGTGGCGCGCGTCAGCTCGATCCCGCCCGCCTTGGCCTCGAACTTCTGACAACTTCGGGGCCTTGAACCACGGTGAGCGTGGATAAGTCACCGGAGCTGCCCGAGTTGCGGGAGTTGTTGCGGCGCTGCACCTTCCCGCCTTCGCGGTCGCCTTTGCAATGTGCGGTGTCGGGTGGGGCTGACTCGCTGGCCCTGTTGGTGCTGGCCACTGCGGCGGAGTGCGCGGTGACCGCCTGGCACGTGGACCACGGGCTTCGAGATGGCTCCGAGGCCGAGGCGGAAGTCGTGCGGTCGGCCGCCGACCGATTTGGCGCGGCATTCGAGTCCCGCACCGTGCCGGTCGAACCCGGCCCCAACCTCGAGGCACGGGCGCGCGCGGCACGACGATCAGTGCTTCCCGCGGGAGCAGCCACGGGTCACACGGCCGACGACCAGGCGGAGACAGTTCTGCTGAATCTGCTCCGAGGGTCTGCTCTCGACGGGCTGGCCGGGATGCGCCCGGGCCAGGTCCACCCGATCCTCGGATTGCGTCGGGCCGAGACCCACAAGCTCTGCGCCAACGTCGGCCTCGTGCCCGTGATCGACCCCACGAACGACGATCAGGCTCATCGCCGGAACGCCCTTCGCCACGCCGTGATCCCACAGCTCGACGAGCTCGCCGGTCGGGATGTGTCGGTTCTCATCGCCCGTCAAGCGCGCCTCTTGGCTGACGATGCCGACTTTCTGGACGAGCTATCGGCGGGTATCGATCCCCGCGACGCGGCAGGCCTCGCCGCCGCGCCCCTTCCCCTCGCCCGGCGGGCGATCCGCATGTGGCTTCGGCCGGCGCTGTCCGGGCGACCTCCGTCGGCGGCAGCCGTGGAGCGCGTCTTGGCGGTGGCCCGCGGTGAAGCTCGGGCGGCGCAGGTGGCCGACGGCGTCGGAGTCGAGCGCCGGCAGGGCCTTCTCACGATTTCTAACGCCTAGTCTGCGGCGCGTGCCGGGGGCGGAGGACGTGGGTTCCGACCCGCGCATCGTAGAGATCGTCGTCAGCGAGGAGGCGCTCGCCCGGCGGGTGGCCGAGCTCGGAGCGCGCATCACGCAGGACTACGCCGATCGACCACCGTTGTTGGTCGGAGTACTGAAGGGCGCGTTCATATTCATGGCCGACATCGCTCGCGCCATACGGCTCCCGGTGGAGTTCGACTTCATGGCGGTCGCCTCCTACGGCAGTGCCACCAAGACCAGCGGCGTCGTGCGGATTGTGAAGGATCTCGACGTCGATCTGACGAACCGGCATGTCGTCGTCATCGAAGACATCGTCGACTCCGGCCTGACCCTGTCCTACCTGCGGCGTGCTTTGCTGGCGCGGCACCCGGCGAGCCTCGAGGTATGCGCCCTTTTGGTGAAGGAGGGGCTGCAAAAGACCGATCCGGATCTGCGCTACGTGGGTTTCACCATCCCTCCGGATTTCGTCGTGGGATACGGGTTGGACCACGACGAGAAGTTCCGAAACCTTCCCTACGTGGCCAAGTTCGACGACGGGAGCCGGCGCTAAGGGGCCGCACCGCCGCGGCGAATCCCCCGCGCGCGGGCGTGGGTGGGTACCCACGCCCGACGCGTTGTAGTGGAGCGGCTGGGTTGGGGTGCCCAGCCGCCAGAGACATAGTCATGTCGTACGGTGGTCTGCTCATGCATCGCTTCGGTAAGAACAAGCTCGGCATCTGGATCGGCGTCGGTGCCGTCGCCCTGCTGGTGGCCACGGGGTTCCTCAGCAGGGGAGACGACCCGGATCGGCTCTCGCTGGATCGGTTCAACCGCCTTCTGGCGGAGAAGCAGATCACTTCCGCCGAGATCATCGACGGCGAGGGCCGCGTCACCGGCGAGACGAAATCCGGCACGTCCTACGAGGTCCACTACCCGGCCGAGTACGCGGACGAAGTGACGACCAAAATGTTGGACGCCGGGGTGGAGGTCGAGTCTCGGCCACGGGGCGGGAACCTCCTCGTCTCGCTGCTCTTGAATGTGCTGCCCATCTTTCTGGTGCTGGGAGTTCTGCTCTTCGTCGTAAACATGTTCCAAGGCGGCGGTAACCGGGTCATGCAGTTCGGCAAGGCGAAGCCGCGGATCATGTCGAAGGATCAACCGAAGACGACATTCGCCGACGTAGCCGGCGCAGACGAGGCGGTCGCGGAGCTCGAGGAGATCAAGGACTATCTGGCCGCGCCCGATCGGTTCACCGCCATCGGCGCCAAGGTGCCCAAGGGCGTCCTGCTTTACGGGCCGCCCGGCACCGGCAAAACGCTTCTCGCCAAAGCTGTGGCGGGGGAGGCCGGAGTTCCCTTCTTCTCCATCTCCGGTTCGGACTTCGTCGAAATGTTCGTCGGCGTGGGAGCCAGCCGAGTGAGGGATCTGTTCGAGCAAGCGAAGTCGTCCGCGCCAGCCATCATCTTCATGGACGAGATAGACGCGGTCGGGCGTCATCGGGGCTCGGGCATGGGTGGCGGTCACGACGAGCGAGAGCAGACGTTGAACCAGCTGCTGGTCGAAATGGATGGATTCGAGACGACCGCCGGCGTGATCCTCATCGCGGCCACCAACCGCCCCGACATCCTCGACCCCGCACTGCTAAGGCCCGGGCGATTCGATCGGCAGATCGTCGTGGACCGTCCGGACCTCGAGGGGCGCAAGAAAATCCTGGCGGTACACGCCAAGGACAAGCCCCTGTCACCCGGGGTGGACCTGAGTGTGCTGGCGCGGCGCACTCCTGGGTTCACCGGGGCCGATCTCGCCAACCTGATGAACGAGGCCGCGCTTCTCGCGGCACGGCTCGACAGTCCGAAGATCGGGATGCGCGAGCTTGAAGAAGCGATCGACCGTGTCCTCGCGGGCCCGGAGCGGCGCACCCGAGTCATGTCCGAGCGGGAGCGCCTGGTGATCGCCTATCACGAGGGCGGGCACGCGCTGGTAGGGCATGTGCTGCCTGGCGCCGACCCGATTCACAAGATGTCGATCGTCTCGCGGGGCCGGGCGCTGGGCTGGACGCTGTCGCTGCCAACTGAGGACCGCTACTTGGTCCGCCGGTCGGAGCTGACCGACCAGCTGGCGATGGCCCTGGGGGGCCGCAGCGCAGAAGAGCTGATCTTCGCCGACCCGACAACTGGGGCGCAGGACGACATCGAGAAGGCAACTCGCATCGCCCGCGCGATGGTCACTGAGTACGGCATGAGTGACCGGCTCGGCCCACAGCAGCTCGGCCAGCGCGAGGGCGAGGTGTACCTCGGGCGGGACATCAACAACACCCCCAACTATTCGGACGAGGTGGCGACCTCGATCGACTCGGAGGTTCGCCGCCTGATCGACGGGGCGCACGACCTCGCCTTGGAGATCCTCACCAAGTATCGGGCCACGCTCGACGACCTCGCCGCGGCCTTGATGGAGCACGAGACTCTGGACACGCCCGACCTCATGGCGGTGATCGGTCATCTGGACCCCTGGCCTTCCGCGGCGCCGATCCTGCGCCCTCGTAGGTCTCCTGTGAAACAAGCGAGCAAGGCGCGCAATCAGGTTGCGGCCGCCACGTCGCGATCGACTACGGACGCCAAGGCGTCCAAGAGCCCGCGCCCGACGCGCCGGCGCGTGCCGCGCACCGGCCCGGCGACCGCGTAGCCAAGCCAGATGCCGATCGACCAGGGCCGAATCGAGAAGGCCGTGCGGGAGATCCTCGAGGCGATCGGCGAGGACCCGGATCGCGATGGCTTGATGCGTACTCCTGAGCGCGTCGCCTCGATGTACACCGAGGTCTTCGCCGGCATCGACCAGGAGCCGGACGACGTGCTCACCGTCACCTTCGAGGCCGACCACGACGAAATGGTGATGGTGAGGGACATCCCGACCCAATCTCTGTGCGAGCACCACCTGGTGCCGTGGATGGGCGTGGCTCACGTCGCCTACATCCCTAACGCCGCGGGGCGCATAACGGGGCTGTCGAAGCTGGCCCGGCTGGTGGACGTCTACGCCCGCCGCCCGCAGGTGCAGGAGAGGCTCACCACCCAGGTGGCCGATGCGATGGAGAAACATCTCGAGCCCCGCGGTGTACTGGTCGTCGTGGAGGCCGAGCACCTCTGCATGTCGATGCGTGGCGTGCGCAAGCCGGGGACGACGACCGTCACCTCTGCCGTGCGGGGCCTCTTCCGCGACGACCAACGCACGCGGGCCGAGGCCATGGCATTCATCCACGGTCGTTGACGCTGGCGATGTAGCAAGCTCCGGGGGTGACCTACCGCCTCCCCCCAGCCGAGATCGTCGCCGCTATCGACGCGCCGAACCCGCCGCTCTCGCTCACCAGCCCCGACCGCACGCGGATGGCGCAGGTCTATTTCGACGCCCACCCGCCGATCGAGATGTTGGCCCGACCGTTCCTGCGGCTGGCCGGCATTCGGATCGACCCCACCATCGGAGCGCGCCGGCGCACCGGGCGCATATCCCAACTGACGGTCGTGCCCTTCGACGGTTCGCCCGACGTCACCGTGGACGTTCTCGGCAACGCCATCTCCTTGGGCTTCCCCACCTGGTCGCCCGATGGCCGCCAGCTAGCGTTCGGCGTCGACACCGCCGACGGCGTCCGCCTCTGGATGGCCGACGCGTTCACCGGGGAGTCGCGCCAGGTCGATGACCTCCTGCTGAATGATGTGGTCGGCGGCGGCGGGATAGGCGGCTATCTCGGAGTGCCGGAGGCCCCGCTGCGGTGGTCGAAGGACGGCAAGTCTCTGCTCGCGTGGACCATCCCCGCGGATCGACCGCGGGTCATGTCTCGCTCCGAGGTGCCGACCGGGCCGTTGGTCGAGGAGACCGAAGGCAAGTTGTCGCAGATGGCGACCTTCCAGGACCTGCTGCGCGACACGGCGGACGAGGAGGACTTCGAGATCCTGGCGACCAGCCAGCTGGTTGTGGTCGACGTCGACACGCGCGCCGTGAGGCCGCTCGGGCCTCCCGCGATGTACACGTCAGCCGTTGCCTCTCCCGATGGGGAGACCCTTCTCGTCAACCGGGTACAGCGTCCGTTCTCCCACCGGGTCCCCTACTCCTATTTCGCCCGCACCGTCGAGATCTGGACTTGGGAGGGTGACGTCCTCGCCACCGTCGCGGATCTGCCGGTGTCCGACGAGGTGCCGCGGCAAGGCGTGCCGACCGGCCCGCGATCGATCTCCTGGCAACAGAACCGACCGGCCACCACGGTCTGGGTAGAAGCGCTCGACGGCGGCGACCCCAAGACCGAAGTCGATCACCGCGATCGCCTGATGACTCTGTCCGCCCCCTTCACCGACGAGCCGGCGGAGCGGACGCGCCTACAACACCGATTCGCGGGAGCCAGCTGGATGGAGGCGCCCGACACGGCGCTGATGACCGAATACGACCGAGACCGGCGCTGGCGCACGACGTGGCTCATCGATCTGACGGACCCGGACAAACGGCGGAAGGTCTTCGACCTGAGCGTCCATGAGCTCTACGCGGACCCGGGTCACCCGCTCACCCGCCAGCGCAGCGATGGCACCAGGGTCGTCTGGGAGGAGGACGGCTCGATCTTCTTGTCCGGCGAGGGCGCCTCTCCCGAAGGCTCGCGGCCATTCCTCGACCGCCTGGACCTGGCCCGTGGAGTCACGGAGCGGATCTGGCAGAGCGACGGGGAAGGCCTCTCTCGCGTATCCGGGTTCGTGGGCGATGACACATCGCGTCTGCGCATCACCCGCCAGTCGCGCACTCAGCCAGCCAACGAAGAGGTCTTGGACCTTTCGACCGGGAACCGGCTGCGACTGACCGACTTGCAGGATCCGCACCCGGACCTGACGGGCAGCCACAAGGAGATCACCCGGTACAAGCGCAGTGACGGGGTCGAGCTGTCGGCGACCCTCCACCTGCCGCCCGGCTACGACCGCACCTCGGGTGACCGTCTCCCGGTCTTCATCTGGGCCTACCCGCTGGACTACTCCGACCCGGACACCGCCGGACAGGTCAGTGGGTCGGACCGCAACTTCACGCGCCTCGCGGGCTCGTCGCCCCTGTGGTTTCTGACCCACGGCTGGGCGGTCCTGCAGGACGCGACGATGCCGATTGTCGGCGATCCGGACACCATGAACGACACGTTCGTCGAGCAGGTCGTCGACTCGGCGAAGGCGGCCATCGACCACCTCGACTCGATCGGTATCGCCGATCGCGATCGCGTCATGGTCGGCGGCCACAGCTACGGAGGGTTCATGACGGCGACCCTGCTCGCCCATTCGGACCTCTTCGCCGCGGGCATCGCTCGTTCGGGCGCCTACAACCGCAGCCTCACTCCGTTCGGGTTCCAGACCGAACGGCGCAGCCTCTGGGAGGCCCCCGAGGTGTATGCACGCGTTTCGCCGTTCAATTACGCGCACCAGATCCGCTCCCCCCTGCTGCTCATCCATGGGGCGGCCGACAACAACACCGGCACCCACACGCTTCAATCGGAGCGACTGTTTCAGGCGATCCAGGGCCATGGGGGGACTGCCCGCTTGGTGCTGCTGCCCGCCGAAGAGCACGGATATAGGGCCCGCGAATCGGTGCTCCACACCGTTGCCGAAATGCTCGAATGGGCGCAGCGCCACGTGCCTCCGAAGCCCTGACCCCCCTCAACTTCGGTTCGTGCACCCACCCTCAGGGTGGTCCGGGAACCGAAGTTGGACGGGTCGGACCTGGGTTTTTATTCGATCCACCAAGTTTTGCCAGGTAACCAGCCGGTACGCTCCGAGGCCGAATGAGCCTTTTTGCCGCGTCATCCCGCCGCCCCCTGGTTATGGGCGTGCTCAACGTTACGCCTGACTCGTTCTTCGACGGCGGACGCTGGCTGGAGCGGGGCGCCGCCATCGAGCGGGCCCTGGAAATGGTGGCGGAGGGGGCGGACGTAATCGATGTCGGCGGTGAGTCGACCCGTCCGGGGGCTCAGGATGTGCCCGCCGAGGAGCAGATCCGGCGGGTTCTCCCGGTAATCGAGGCGCTGGCCGGCCGCGTCCGGGTGTCGATCGATACTCGTTCTGCGCAGGTAGCGGCCGCGGCGGTCGGCGCGGGGGCCACCTTGATCAACGACGTCTCAGCTTCGCTCTGGCAGGTAGCCGCGGACCACGGTGTCGGTTGGATAGCCATGCACATGCTGGGAGATCCCCTGACGATGCAGGACTTGACCATGCAGGATCGGCCGGCTTACGGCGACGTGGTCTCGGAGATCGCGACCTTCCTGAAGGCTCGAGCCGAGGTCGCCGCAGCCGCGGGCGTCGATGAGGTCTGGATCGACCCCGGCATCGGCTTCGGCAAGACCGTTGAGCACAACCTGGCTCTGTTGCGCGGCCTCGATGCTTTCGTCAAGCTCGGCCGCCCCGTCCTGGTGGGCACCAGCCGCAAAGGGTTCCTTGGGTCGGTGACCGCTCGCAATGGGGTGGTGCCCGCTCCGGAAGACCGGATCGAGGCATCGGTTGCCACCGCGGTCTGGGCCGTCCTGCGCGGCGCGCGCATGGTGCGGGTGCACGACGTCGCGCCGACTGTCCACGCAATACGTCTGATGGAAGCGCCCCTCGAGGAGGCCATGGCCTGATGTTGACTAGTCCTATGAGAGGCAAGTGGGCGGCGGGGATCGTCCCCCGGAATTTCGCCTGGGTCATCAAAGACAAGCTGGCTGTGGCGGAGCGTCCCGGGGGGCACGGTGCGAACCATCGCCCGGTTCGCCGGATGGAAGAGATCATCTGGCTGAAACAGGAGGGATTCAGTCGGGTGGTCTCCCTGCTGCCCTCGCCGCACAATCTGCACGCTTATTCCGAGCACGAAGTGCCATCGGTGCACGTCCCGTTCGGCCCGCACGCCGATCCCGTGATGGTGTTCGGCGAGCTCTACCCGAAGCTGCGCGAATGGCTGGGACGCGGCGATCGGCTGCTGATCCACCAGGAAGAAGTGAGCGACCGGGTCATGGGTGTGATCGGCGGCTATCTGCTCTGGACCGGAATGCTGCCCAACGTGATGCAGGCCATCAATGTCGTGGAGCAGCTCATGACCCGCCAGATGGGCTCGCCGGGACGGGAGCTCGTCGCACTGGCCAGTCGGGTCGCGGGCTCCGCCGTGCCGCCGGTCGACGCGCCGGTCGACGACCTTGGTCCACTGCCTCCGCCCAAGCGGACGCTGCGCCGCCCCGTGTCGAAGCGGCCGAAGAACCGCAAGCAGTCCGCCGCCACGCGGGCGGCGGTCGCGGCCAAGAAGAGTCCGGTCAAGACCGCGGCGCGCAAGCAGGCCGCGGCCCGACGGAAGATCGCAGCTGCCAAGGAAGCGGCCAAGGACATCGCCGCGACGAAGGCGGCGGCTAAGGCGGCGGTGGCCAAACAGGCGGCGGCGAAGAAAGCCACCATGAAGAAGGCTGCGGAACGCAAGGCGGCCGCGGCGAAGAAGGTGACGGCGGAGAAGGCGGCCACCAAGAAGGCGGCTGCGGCGCGCGCCGCGGAGCGCAAGTCCATCGCCAAGAAGTTGGCGGCGAAGAAGGCGGTAACCAAGAAGGCGGCTGCGGCCAAGAAGCAAGCTTCCGCCGCGCCGCCGCAGAAGGTGACGAAGGGGAGCTCGTCGCCCCAGAAGCCAGTGGCCCAGAAGACCGCGGCCCAGAAGACCGCGGCC
>Ga0136633_1000600_pt1 | contig 27613 bp, 30 predicted proteins | sample AntDrymeUQ832206_2_FD_105494 | JGI IMG/M metagenome (GOLD analysis project Ga0136633, IMG submission 105494) | Polar desert sand microbial communities from Dry Valleys, Antarctica - metaG UQ83 (22.06) | ecosystem: Environmental > Terrestrial > Soil > Desert | place: Antarctica: Dry Valley... | reverse complement strand
GACCCCAAATGGACCCCGTGGAGCGTCGCCGCACCACCCCGGACAGCAGAAACGACCTGCAAACGCGCGTCTTTTCGCTAGTCGGGGAGACAGGATTTGAACCTGCGACCGCCCGGCCCCCAGCCGGGTGCGCTACCAGACTGCGCCACTCCCCGTGGCCGTGCTAAGCGGGCGACGGGAATCGAACCCGCCCTAAAAGCTTGGAAGGCTTTTGTGCAGCCACAACACTTCGCCCGCACACCCGTCGGGAGGATACCGCTCATCAGCGCCGGCGGCCGTGAGTGGACGCGCGTTCGCGGCTCACGGCGCCTGCGCGGGTAGGCGCCCGGCGAGGATTCGGACCGCGCATCTACAATGCCCAGCCCCCGGGGGGACTGGTGTATCGGTAACACAGCGGTCTCCAAAACCGCAACGCCAGGTTCGATTCCTGGGTCCCCCGCTGCCTGACTCGCCCGCGCCCGTGACGGGCCGGCGCCGAGCACCCCGGCATCGCCCTCCCGGCCCGTGGCGCTTCGCGACCGAGTTCCGCGGGAGAAGTCCATGCATCCGCGTGCTCCTCCCATGGTGCTCGCTATGCTGCTGGTAGATCATTGCGTGTGCAACTACTTGCCCCGCACACACAAGCATCGAGGAGAGCAACCATGAGCAGCACCTCCACCGCCCTACCGACCGGCACATGGAACATCGATCCCACGCACTCGCGCATCGGCTTCAGCGTCAAGCACCTCGGCATCTCGACCGTGCGCGGCGAGTTTCGCAACTACGAGGGCGTCTTCGAGATCGGCGAGGACGGATCGGCCAAGGCGTCCGGAACCGTCTCCACCGACTCCGTCGACACCTCCGTGCCCGATCGCGACGGGCACCTCATGGCGCCCGACTTCTTCGACACCGCGACCTATCCGGAGATCGCGTTCCAGACGACATCGATCTCGGCCGTCGACGACGACACCTACGAGCTTGCCGGCGACCTCACCTTGCGCGGCATCACGAAGCCGATCACGCTGACCGCCGAGATCGGCGGTGCGGAGACCGACGCCTTCGGCAACGACCGCATCGGCCTCGAGGCCACGGGCTCGCTGAACCGCAGCGACTACGGCATGAAGTTCAACCAGGCGCTCGGCAGCGGCAACCTCGCCGTCAGCGACAAGGTCAAGCTCGTGCTCGACATCTCGGCGGTCCGGGGCTCCTAGCCCTCCCCATGGGCGCCCAGGGCATCACAAACGGCTCGGTGCTCCCACCACGGCAACTCGGAGCATGAGCGTCCTGCGCGCCGACGGCACCGCGCCGGCCTCCGAACACGACGGGCGACTGGCTCTCGACCGTCTCGCCGACCGGCACGACCCCGTTGAGGTCGTGCTGTTCGACGTTCTGGAGGTCGGCAGCGACGGCGACGACGTCCGCCGGCCGCATCGCCACGACTACCACGAGCTGATCTGGACGCGCGCGGGCTCCGGGCGCCACCTGCTCGACAACCGCACGGTGCCGGTCGTGCCGGGCACGATCACGGTCATCGGCCGCGGGCAGGTGCACGTCTTCGAGCGCGCGGAGGGCGTCGCCGGCGCCGCCGTGCGCTTCGGCGACGAGCTGCTGCACGAGGGCGCGCTCGACCGGACCGACCCGTCGTGGCTGTTCGCCGGCTGCGGCGGCTGGGCGGTCGCCGTGCCCGAGAGCTCGCAGGCGCCGCTGGAGGCGATGATCGCCACGCTCGCCGCCGAGAGCGCCGGCCCGCTCGATCCTCGCAGCGCCGACCTGCAGCGCCACCTGCTGTCGGTGCTGCTGCTGTGGATCGAGCGCTGGTATGACGGCGAGCACACCGAGCGCCGCGACGGCGACGACGCCGGACTCGCGCTGTACCGCCGCTTCTCGCACCTCCTCGAGCGCGACTTCGCCGCCCATCACGACGCCGCGCACTACGCCGACGAGCTCGCGCTGCCGCAGGCGGCCCTCTCACACGCCCTCAGCCAGGTCGCCGGCAAGCCGACGAAGGAGCTCATCACCGCCCGGGTGATGCTGGAGGCGGTGCGGCTGCTGCGCTTCACCGACCGCACCATCGGCGAGATCGCCTACGCGACCGGCTTCGCCGATCCGCTGTACTTCTCGCGCGCCTTCAAGCGCCACACCGGCGAGCCGCCAACCCTCTTTCGCGACCGCGCGCGCGGCGCGCAGCCAGCCGCCTGAACGCCCCGCGCCGCGGAGCGCAAGATGTCCATGCATCGCCGATCTTGCGCCATGGACCTCGGGCCGCGCAGGCGTGACACTGTCTGACATGACCACGATCGAGACCCACACCGGTCAGCTCGCCCCCGTACTGCCCGCCACGCTGCGGCTCGGCCCGACGCACCTCACCGTGTCCGACCTCGACGGCGCCGTGCGCTTCTACGAGCGCGCGCTCGGCCTGCAGGTCCACCACCGCACCGGCGACAGCGCATCGATGGGCGCCGGGGGCGAGGACCTCGTCGTCCTCGCCGGAATGCCGGGCGCGCGGCCCGGCGGGCGCCACGCCGGCCTGTACCACTTCGCCCTGCTGTTCGACTCCCGCGGGGAACTTGCGCGCGCGATCGTGCGGCTGGCGCAGACGCGCACGCGCATCGAGGGCGCATCCGACCACGGCGTCTCCGAGGCGATCTACCTGCGCGACCCCGACGACAACGGCATCGAGCTGTACGTCGATCGCCCGCGCTCGGACTGGCCGCCGCCGCGTCAGCCGGGGGAGCGCGTCGAGATGTACACGATCGCCCTCGACATGCAGGCGCTGCTGCGGACCGTCGCGGACGAGCAGCCGCAGGCGCTCGCGGGCCGCGGCCTGCGCACCGGGCACCTGCACCTGCACGTCGGCAGCGTCGAGCGCGGGCTGGCGTTCTACCGCGGCGTTCTGGGCTTCGAGGTCATGATCAACCTCGGCAGCGCCGCGTTCGTGTCGGCCGGCGGCTACCACCACCACCTCGGCTTCAACGTCTGGCTGGGCAGCGACGTGCGGCCCCGGCCGGAGAACACGGCCGGCCTGCGCCACTGGACGGTGTTCCTGCAACACGCCGCGGAGGTCGCGGAGGTGCGCGCCCGCGTCGAGGCGGCGGGCCTGGAGGTCGAGGCCCGCGCGGGCGAGTTTCTCGTGCGCGACCCGTGGCAGACCGCGGTCGTGCTCGCGGTCGCGCCAGCGGCGTCGTAGGCAGCAGCCGCCGGAGCGTGGCGGATCTTCCCCGCCGGGCGGGGACCAGGCGCCACGACCGGCGCGTGGCGCGGCGTCCATCCATGCGGGCGGAGGGACTCGAACCCCCATGGCTTGCGCCACCGGCACCTAAAGCCGGCGTGTCTACCAATTCCACCACGCCCGCGAGCCGTCTGGCGACCGTCGCCCTCTCGCCCGTCGGATTGTATGTTGGCCCGGCATGGCTGAGCGCGGCGCCACCGTCATCGAGCATCCCAATCGCGACTCGGCGGCGTCGCGGACCACGAAGACCCTCGTCGTCGCACTGATGCTCTTCAGCGCCGTCCTGCTGGCGATCGCGACGGTCGGCGGCTGGTCGCGGATTCAGGGCGCGAAGGGCGTGCAGATCGCGTTCGTCCTGCTGTACCTCGTGATCGCGTTCTACGTTTCGCGCTGGCGCAGCGGGCTGCTGCCGGTTGCCGCGGCGCTCGCGATCGTGCTGCTGATGTTCGCCGCGATCAGCGGGCCAGAGTGGTTTGAACGCGACAAGGCGGGCTTCTCGGACCCGGCGCTGAACTCGAGCCTGCTCGGCGTCCTGACGTTCGTGCTCGTGCCGCTGCAGGTGCTGCTGATCGTCTTCGCCGCGCGCGGCTTCTCACAGCGCTGGGGCGTCGAAGTCGAGCGGCGCGCTTGAGACGCCGCTGTCGCGCCCTCCCCACCGCGCCTACAATCGAGCGCCACGCCCGGGTGCTGGAATTGGAATACAGGATCGGCTCAAAACCGATTGCCCGTGAGGGATTGTGGGTTCGAGTCCCACCCCGGGTACTGGCGACGCTCCTCCCACCGTCACGCGCTGAAGCGAAACCCTTCCCTCGGCCCGATGCACGGCAGCGGAACCTGGCAACCGCCCGCTGCGGACGGAAACCAGTTTCCGCTTGTCTCCTCCTACGACACGAGCGCCTGCAGCTCGTCGATCAGCCCCGGCGGCGCGACGACGATCCCTGACGGAACCGCGCCCGCCGCGACGAGCTCGCGCACGACGAGCCCCGAGCACGCGCACAGCAGCGACCCGGCGGCGATGTCCCAGGCCTGCACGCCGCGCTCGTAGAAGCCGTCGTAGCGCCCGGCCGCGGTCCACGCGAGGTCCAGCGCGGCGCTGCCCATGCGGCGAACGTCTCGCACCTGCGGCAGCACGCGCGCGACCACCGCCGCCTGCGCGGAGCGCACCGAGGACTCGTAGCCGAAGCCCGTCCCGATCAGCGATGACGCGAGGTCGGCGCAGCCGGAGCCCTCCACCGGCGTGCCGTTGAGCGTCGCGACGCCGCCGCGCTCGCCGCAGTAGATCTCGTCGCGCAGCGGGTCGTAGACGACGCCCGCGAGCGCTCCGTCGTCGTCGTGCACCGCGACGCTCACGCACCACTGCGGGATGCCGAAGAGGAAGTTCACCGTCCCGTCGAGCGGATCGACGATCCAGCGCAGGCCCTCGCCGGTCTGGGTCTCGCCGCCCTCCTCGCCGAGGATCGCGTCGCCCGGCCTGCGCACCGCCAGCAGCTCCCGGATCGCCCGCTCGGCGGCGAGGTCGGCCTCGGAGACGACGTCGGTCGGCGAGCTCTTGGACGCCACCGCCCGCTCGCCGCCGGCGACAAAGCGCTCGAGCAGCAGCTCGCCGGCGATGCGCGCGGCCTCCGACGCGATCACGCGCAGCGCCGCCGGGCTCGTGCCAGGGCTCAAGACACCGGCGGACGCGCGTGCGCCCACGGCCGCGCCACTTCGAGCTGATGCGCGAGTGACAGCAGCATCGGCTCGCTGTCCGGGCGGCCCGCGATCTGCACCGACAGCGGCAGGCCGCCGTCGTCGAAGCCGGCCGGCACCGCCGCAGCCGGGTTGCCGATGTGGTTCCACACCGGGTTGAACGCCACAAAGCCGCCGGCGCCGTTGAACGTCCGCATCGCGCCGCAGCCCTCGTACGCGCCGATCGGCAGCGGCGCGCGCGTCAGCGTCGGGCTCAGGACGACATCGACGTCGTCGAAGATCCGATTGATCCGCCGTGCGTCGGCGTCCTGCGCCGCGATCGCTCCCGCCAGCAGCCGCCGCATGGCCGCGCCGGCACGCGCCACGTGCCGCGTGCGGCGCTCCAGGCGCTCGGGGTGCGCCATCGACCGCGCCTCGACGTCCGCGCCGCAGAAGTAGCGGATCATGATGTTGCGCCCGACGAGCCCATAGCTCGGGCTGCGCTCGACGACCTCGTGCCCGAGCGAGCGCAGAAGCTCGGCGGTGTCCTCGGCGGCGCGGCGCTGCGCGGGCTTCAGGCGCGCCGCCGCGCCCGGCGGGATCTTCGTCGTCAGCGCGACGCGCAGCTTGCCGGGATCGCGCTGCGCCGCCTCGACGTAGGGCTTGCTCGTGACGACCTCGTAGAGCAGCGCGCTGTCGGCGACCGCCCGGGTCAGGAAGCCGTACACGGAGAGCCCGGTCGCGACGTTCGCGAACGGCGCGGTCGGCACGAGCCCGCGCTGGGTCTTCAGCCCGAACAGGCCGCAGCAGGCGGCCGGGACGCGCAGCGACCCGGCGCCGTCGGAACCCGTCGACGCCGGGACGAGCGCGGCCGCAACCGCCGCGCCCGCTCCGCCGCTCGATCCGCCGGGCGTGACATCGAGGTTCCAGGGGTTGCGCGTGGTGCCACCGTGCGCGGTCTCCGTGAACGGCCACAGCGCGAGCTCGGGCGTGCGGGTGACGCCGATGACGATCGCACCCGCGGCGCGCAGCAGTTGCACGAGCTCCGCGTCCTGCGGCTCGTCGGCTCCGTGGGCGTTTGATCCGAGCACGCGCGGCGTGCCGGCGACGGCGGCGTCGTCCTTGACGGCGATCGGCACGCCGAGCAGCGGGCGGTCGCCACCGCCACCATCGGCGGCGTCGGCCTCCTGCAGGGCACGCTCGTCGAAGACGACGCGAAAGGCGTTGAGCTCGCGATCCAGGCGCCCGATGCGCTCGAGCGTGGTCTCGACGAGCTCGCGCGCGGAGACCTCGCCGCTTCGCACGAGCACGGCCTGGCGGGCGACCCCGGCGAAGGCGAGCTCGCGGCGATCATTCGTGGCGGCGGGCTCCATCGGCGTCACAGACTAATGCCAAGGCGAACGCGCAGCCGTGGCGCGTCAACGCGCCCAAATCTGTGACGAATGTCACGTTGACGTGGTTCGTCGCGGTGATCATGGGCAAGACCTCGGAGGGCTTCGTCGACGCGCACCTCTTCCGCTCGCCTACATGTGGCGTTCCTATGCCTACGGCTACCTGCTGACCGACCGCTGGCCGCCGCTCGACGACTGATCGCGCGGCCTATCCTGCGCGGATGAGCACCATCCTGCAGGAGGACCGCGGCGCGGTCCGGCACATCGTCCTCAACCGGCCGCAGAAGCGCAATGCGCTCAACACCGAGCTCATCTCGGCGCTCGGCGAGGCACTCGAGGGGGCTGCGGCCGACGCCGCCGTGCGCTGCGTGGTCCTGCGCGGCGCGGGCACGATGTTCTCCAGCGGGATGGATGCGGGCGATCTCGCGAAGATCGCCGCGGACCCGCAGGACCTACGCGGCTGGCGCGAGCAGATTCTCGCGATCTACAGCCTCTGCGAGCGCATGGCCAAGCCGACGATCGCCCAGATCCACGGTGCCTGCCTCGGTGGAGCCGCCGAGCTCGCGCTCGCGTGCGACCTGCGCGTGGCGGCGTCGGACGCGGTCATCGGGCTCGTCGAGACCCGGATCGGGCTGCTGCCCGATCTCGGCGGCTGCTCGCGGCTGCCGGCGATCGTCGGCCTCGGCCGGGCGAAGGAGCTGATCATGTGCTCGAAGTTCGTCGACGGCACCGAGGCCGAGCGCATCGGCCTCGCCAACCGCGTCGCCCCGGCCGCCGAGCTCGATGCCGCGACCGGCCTGCTCATCGGCGAGCTGCTGGCCTGCGCGCCGCTGGCTGTCGGGCTGGCGAAGGGCATCATCGATGCCGCTGCGCTGCCCGCGCTGCAGGCCACGCTCGAGCAGGAGGTCACCGCGCAGGCGCTGTGCGCGGCCAGCGACGACTTCCGCGAAGGCGTCGAGGCGTTCGCCGAGCGCCGCCCGCCCCGCTTCGGCGGCTCCTGAGCCTGACTGGCGGCGCGCGCGGCTTCCGCGCGCTGGTTATCCTCGTCAGCGCTTGCCCGAGCCGGTCTCCATCATCGGCGCCTCTGGCGCCCTCGGCTTCGGTCTGGCGGTGCGGTTGGCTCGCGCCGGCGGCGCAGTCGTCATCGGCTCGCGCGACGCCGGGCGCGCCGAGCAGACCGTCGCTCGCGCCCGCAGCGCCGTGCCGGAGGGCACGTTCAGCGGCGCGGACAACGCCGGCGCCGCCGCGGCAGCGCAGATCGTGATCCTCGCGGTGCCATTCCGCAACCAGTCTGAGACGCTCAACAACCTGCGCGACGCGCTGCGCCCCGGGCAGCTGCTCGTCGACGCCACCGTGCCGCTCGCCGCCGCCGTCGGCGGCCGGGCGACGCGCACGGTCGGCGTCTGGCAGGGGTCCGCCGCCCAGCAGGCGCAGGAGATGGTGCCCGAGGGCGTCACGGTCGTCAGCGCGCTGCACACGATCAGCGCGAAGGCGCTGTGCGACCTCGACGCGGCGCTCGACGAGGACGTCCTGATCGCGGGCGACCGTCGCGCCGACAAGGCGCGCGTGGCGGCCCTCATCGACGCCATCGACGGCCTGCGCTGCGTCGACTGCGGGCGCCTGGAGATGGCGCGCCTGACCGAGCAGCTCACCGCGCTGATGATCTCCGTCAACGTGCGCTACAAGACGCATGCCGGCGTGAGAATCACCGGCCTTCCCGACGAGCTGTGGCCCGCGGTCACGGCGGCCGGCCCATGACGCCCGAGGTCGTGGTGCTCGCCGGCGGCACCGGCGGGGCAAAGCTCGCGCGGGGGATGCTCGACGTCGTCGGCGAGGACCTCACGGTCATCGCCAACACCGCCGACGACCTCGAGATCTACGGCGCCTACGTCTGCCCGGACCCCGACCTGTGCACGTTCTGGCTCGCCGATCGCATCGACGAGCGCGGCTGGGGCCTGCGTGACGACAGCTTCGCGGTGATGGACGGGCTGCGCGAGCTCGGCGTCGATGCCTGGTTCGCGCTCGGCGATCGCGACCTCGCGATCGGCATCGAGCGCGCCCGCCGGCTGGCGGAGGGGGCGCGCCTGACCGAGACGCTGGCCGAGCTCGGCGACGCGTTCGGCCTCAGGGCGCGCGTGCTGCCGATGTCCGACGCGCCCGTGCGCACGTGGGTCCGGGTACAGGGGTCCTGGATGGCCTTTCAGGAGTTCATGATCCGCGCCGGAGCCGAGGGCCCGGTCGAGGACTCCGAGCTTCGCGGGGTGCCCGAGGCGCTGCCGACGCCGGAGGTGCTCGCGGCGATCGCCGCCGCGAGCGCGATCGTGCTCGGGCCGTCCAACCCGATCATCTCGATCGGGCCGATTCTCGCCGTGCCGGGCATGCTGCAGGCGATCGCCGACAGCCCCGCTCCCGTCGTCGCGGTCTCCCCGATCGTCGGCGGCGCCGTGCTCAAGGGCCCGACCGCGGAGTTTCTGCGCTGGGCGGGTCATCCGCCGACGACCGCCGCGATCGCCGCCTGTTACGCCGGTCTGATCGACGGCCTCGTCGCCGATGACCGCGCCGGCGACGTGCCCGTGCTCCAGACCGACACGCTGATGAGCACCGCGGACGACCGCCGCCGGGTCGCGAGCGAGACGCTGCGCTTCGCGGAGGGGCTCGCCTGATGGCGCGCGAGCCCTCCGCACCGGGCATGCCGCGCGGCCACGCCGCGGCGACCTTCGCGATCCTGCCGGTCAAGCGCTTTGGCGCCGCCAAGGTCCGCCTCGGCGACGAGCTGTCGGGTGGCACCCGCCGCGCGCTCGCCGAGGCGATGGTGACCGACGTGCTGATGGCGCTGCGGCGCACCGCCGCCGTCGCGGAGGTCCTGCTTGTGACCTCCGAGCCGGCTGCCGAGGCGATCGGGCGCGGCTACGGCGCCCACGTGCTCTTCGACGACCACGACGCCGGACAGAGCCCAGCCACGCTGATCGGCGTCGCCCACGCGCTCGAGGAGGGCGCGGCCCGCGTCCTGCTCGTGCCCGGCGACACCCCCGCGATCGATCCCGCCGAGGTCGAGACGCTGCTCGAGCGCCCGCTGACGGGACGCTCGGTCGTGATCGTCCCCGACCGCCACGGCAGCGGCACGAACGCGCTGCTGCTGACGCCGCCCGACGTCATCGAGCCGGCCTTCGGACCCGACAGCCGCGCCAAGCACGAGGCGGCGGCGGCCGCCGCGGGCGTCCCATGCACCGTCGAGCACGTCGAGACGCTGGCACTGGACGTCGACACCGCCGATGACCTCGGGGCCCTGCGCACCGCGCTGGCCAACCGCCGCGGCGGCGCGGCGCACACGCGCGGGATGCTCAGCCGCCTGGCGACGACGCACAAGAAGGCACCTGTCAAGGCGCCCGCCGAGCCCCCGAGCGGCGACTAGTGGGTCCGGGTCTCCCGTGATCGTCGCCGCGGCACTGCCCGGCCTGCCGGAGGTCGCGACCGGAGACGACCTCGCGGAGCTGATCGCCGCCGCCGCCGGCAGCCTGAGCGACGGCGACGTCCTGGTGGTCGCGCACAAGGTCGTGTCGAAGGCCGAAGGGCGGGTCGTCGCGCTGGGCAGCGTGGAGCCCGGCGAGCTTGCGCTCGCCCTCGGCGACGAGCACGGCAAGGATCCGCGGCTCGTCGAGGTCATCCTCGGCGAGAGCGCCCAGATCGTGCGCTCGCGCCCGGGTGTGCTGATCTGCCGCACGCACCACGGCTACGTCTGCGCAAACGCGGGGGTCGACGCCTCCAACGCGGGATCGCCGGGCGAGCTCGTGCTGCTGCCGCTGGATCCCGACGCGTCGGCCCGCGCCCTGCGCCGGCGGCTGCGCGAACTGACCGGCGTCGCGCCCGCGGTCGTCATCGCCGACTCCTTCGGGCGCGCCTGGCGGATCGGCCAGTGCGACGTTGCGATCGGGATCGCCGGCCTGCAGCCGGCCGACGACTGGCGCGGGCGCCACGATGCGGCGGGCCGCGTGCTCGACGCAACGATCATCGCGGTCGCCGACGAGGCCGCCGCGGCCGCCGACCTCGCGCGGCGCAAGGACGGCCGCGAGCCGGCGGTACTCGTGCGCGGCCTCGAGCGCCATGTCACCGAGGGCGACGGCCCGGGCGCAGCGGCGCTGATCCGCGTGCGCGACGAGGACCTGTTCCTCTAGACGACGTCGGTCGGGCGCCGCAGGCGGGCTCCCGTGCAGCGCCGCTCAGGACGCCGGCTCAAGTTCGCGCTCCATCTCCTCGGAGTACTCGCCGCGGCGCGCGGCACCGGTGCAGCGGGCGCGATGTCGGTACTGCGTCTGCGCAGCCTGCACCTTGTCGCGCTCGCCGCGCCAGGTCGTCAGCGCAGCCGCCTGCAGGCCGCGGCCATAGGAGAAGCTGATCTCCCACGGCTGAGGGCCCATCCGGTTCATGACGTCCAGCCGCTTTGTGGCGTCCTCGTCGCTTTGGCCGCCGGACAGGAAGACGATCCCGGGCACCGCCGCCGGCACGTGACGACGCAGGCAGCGCAGCGTCCGCTCGGCGATCTCCTCGTCATCGGGCTGGTCGGGACACTCGTAGCCGGCGAGCACCATGTTGGGCTTCAGCAGCATCCCCTCGAACGACACGCGCTGCGCGCGCAGCTCAGCGAAGACGACCGACAGCACCTCGGCCGTGACCTTCTCGGAGCGGTCGATCGTGTGCTCGCCGTCCATCAGCACCTCGGGCTCGACGATCGGCACGATCTGCGCCTCCTGGCAGAGCGCCGCGTAGCGCGCGAGCGCGTGCGCGTTGACATGCACGCAGTAACGGCTCGGCTGGTGGTCGTTGACCGCCAGCACGGCACGCCACTTCGCAAAGCGCGCGCCGCCCTCGTGGTACTCGGAGAGGCGTTCGCGCAGCCCGTCGAGACCCTCGGTGATCTTCTCGTCGTTGGACCCCGCCAGCAGCTTGGCGCCGGCGTCGACCTTGATGCCCGCGATGACGCCCTGGTCCTCGAGCAGGCGCGGGAACGGCGTGCCGTCGGTCGTGCTCTGGCGAAACGTCTCGTCGTACAGGATGACGCCGCTGATGTGCTCGGCCGCGCCCTCAGTCGTGAACAGCAGCTCTCGCAACGCCCGGCGCATCTCCTCGCTCGGCTCCACGCCGGCGGCATCCAAGCGCTTGTCCATCGTGCCGTTGCTCTCGTCCGCGGCAAGAATCCCCTTGCCCTCGGCGACGAGCCGTTCCGCGATCTGTTGAAGCTCAGACATGACTTTCCTCTCTCTTCACGTTGGCGGCAGAACCGAGCATGTGTCAGAAGTCGATGTGGCAGGTGACGGCCGACAGCTTCTCGCGATCGTGGGTGGCGTGGATGCGCCGCACCGTGCCCGAACGCGAGCGCATCACGAGCGACTCCGTCGTCGCGCCGCGCGCCCTTCGATAGCGCACGCCCTCGAGGATGTCGCCGTCGGTCACGCCGGTAGCCGCGAAGCCGCAGTCGTCGGAGGTGATGAGATCGTCGACGGTGAGCTGCTGTTCGAGGTCGTAGCCGGCGTCGAGCGCGGCGCGGCGCTCCTCGTCGCTGCGCGGCCACAGCCGGCCGACGAGCTGGCCGCCCATGCTCTTCAGCGCCGCCGCGCAGATCACGCCCTCCGGGGTCCCCCCGATGCCCCACAGCAGATCGACGGGCGAGCCCTCGTCGGCCGCCAGAAGGGCGCCCGCGACGTCGCCGTCGGCGATCAGGCGGACGCGCGCCCCGGCGTCGCGGACCTCGCGCGTGGCCTCCTTCAGCCGTGGACGGTCGAGCATCACGACCGTGACGTCGCGCAGGTCCATCTCGCGGCGCTCCGCGACGAGGCGCAGCGTCTCCGGCAGCGGGCGGTCGAGGTCGAGCAGGTCGGCGATGTCGTGCGCGCCGGCGATCTTCTCCATGTACAGGCACGGTCCCGGATCGAACATCGAGCCGCGCTCGGCCATCGCGATGACGCTCAGTGCGCTCGGCATCCCGTGCGCGGTCAGCGTCGTGCCTTCCAGCGGGTCGACGGCGATGTCGACCTCCGGCGGCTCGCCGTTGCCGATCTGCTCGCCGTTGTAGAGCATCGGCGCCTCGTCCTTCTCACCCTCGCCGATGACGACGACGCCCGCCATCGGCACGCTGCCGAGCACGAGGCGCATCGCGTCGACCGCGGCCTGATCAGCGGCCTCCTTGTCGCCCATGCCGATGAAGCGCGCGGCGGCCAGAGCGGCGGCCTCGGTGACGCGCACGAGCTCGAGCGCAAGATTCCGCGAGGACGCGTCGATGTTCGGTCTGTCGAGATCGTTCGAAGCCACGTGTCCAGTCTCCGTTGGGTAGTTCGAGCGTTCCCCGTGATCGATGTCGCGAACCGTCGGCGGCGATACAGTGCCATCCCAGCCGGCGCACGCGAAGCGAGCGTCAGCGGTGCTCGGGGTTCTCGTAGTCCAAGCGCTCGCCGGCGTCCCACAGCGTGCGCTGGTTGCCGTGCGCGGGGACTCCGCCGGCGTCCTTGAGCATGCGCGCGAGATGCAGCAGGTTCCAGGTCAGAAACGTCGTGTTGCGGTTCGTGAAGTCGTTCTCCGGCCCGCCTGAGCCCTCGTCGAGGTAGCTCGGGCCCGGGCCGGCCTCCCCCAGCCACCCCGAATCGGCCTGCGGCGCGATCGTGAAGCCGAGGTGCTGCAGCGAATACAGGATGTTCATCGCGCAGTGCTTGGCGCCGTCCTCGTTGCCGGTGATGATGCATCCGCCGACGCGGCCGTAGTAGGCGTACTGGCCGGCGTCGTTGAGCAGATGGCTGTTGCCGTACAGCCGCTCCTGCTCCTCGTTGAGCTCCGCCATCTGGCCTCAGCTCCTTCTTCAGTGATCCCGGGATTGGCACCCGCCGGGCTCAGCCGACGCGCTTGACCTTGTAGCGGCGCTCGCCGCCGGGCGTCTCCGCGGCTACCGTCTCGCCCGCGCGCGCTCCGACGAGCGCTCGCGCGACCGGCGACTCCGACGACAGGCGCCCGCTCTTGAGGTCGGCCTCCGTCGGCCCGACGAGCGTGAACTGCGTCTCGCGACCGGAGGACTCGTCGATGACGGTGACGGTCGAGCCGAAGCCGACGACCTCCGGATCGCTCGTGCCCTCGACGACGCGCGCGGCCCGCAGCCGCTCGGTCAGGCGCTTGATCTTCGTCTCAAGATGCGCCTGGTCGTCCTTGGCGATGTGGTACTCCGCGTTCTCCTTGAGATCGCCCAGCTCACGCGCTGCCTTGATGCGTTCTGCCATCTCGGCGCGGCCCGTGGATTCCAGTTCTGCGATCTCCGCGCGCAGCGCCGTGAGGCCCTCGGGCGTGATCTGTTCGGGCTCGAGCATCGGGGGAGCCTAGCGCCATGCGTCACAAACGTCCGGGCACCTCCGCGAGGGCGGGCAGCTCGTAGCGCCGGCGCACGCCATAGAGCGTCGTGCGCTCGGCCGCGGGACGCCCCGCCCGGTGCGCGGCCGCGACGAGGTCCGCCGGCTCCAGGCGCACGCCGTGGTAGCTGCCGGCGAGGCGGCTGATGTTCTCCTCCATGAGCGTGCCGCCGAGGTCGTTGACGCCCCAGCGCAGTGCCTCCGTCGCGGTGTCCAGGCCCATCTTCACCCAGCTCGCCTGGAGGTTCGCGACGCTGCGCCCGAGCGCGAGGCGAAAGGCCGCGGTGTGCTTGAGGTTCTCCTGTTCGGAGATCTCCTGCACGCCGTGCGTGCGGCCGAGCAGCGTGTGAAACGGGATGAAGCTCAGCGGCACGAACTCGGTGAAGCCGCCCGTGCGCTCCTGCAGCGTGCGCACCACGCGCATGTGCTCGGCGAGCTCCCACGGCTCCTCGATGTGGCCGAACATGACGGTCACGGTCGAGCGCAGGCCGGCGCGGTGGGACGCCTCGATGATCTGCACCCAGCGCGCGACGGGCAGCTTGTTGGGGCTGATGCGCGCGCGCACGCCGTCGTGCAGCACCTCCGCGGCCGTGCCCGGCGTGGAGTTCAGGCCGGCGTCTCGCAGCCGCTCGAAGACCGCGTCGGGCGACAGCCCGCTGACGTCGCACATGTGCGAGATCTCCATCGGCGAGTAGGCGTGCAGGTGCAGATCGGGCGCGCTCTGCTTTGCCAGCCGCAGCCAGCCCTCGTACTCCTCCAGGCCCCAGTCGGGATGGATGCCCGACTGCATGCAGATCTCCGTCGCGCCGAAGTCGACGGCGTCGCGCACGCGTGCGACGAACTCCTCGCGGCCGAGCTCGTAGGCGTCGGGCGAGCGCTTGCCCTGGCCGAAGCCGCAGAAGGCGCAGCCGACGACGCAGACGTTCGAGACGTTGACGTTGCGGTTGACGACGAACGTCACGGTCTCCCCCGCGAGCTCGGCGCGCAGCTCGTCAGCGGCCTGGCGCATGTCCTCGATCGCCTCCGGGCGCGTCTCGGCGAACAGCGCCGTCAGCTCGTCGGGCGTGAGCATCGCGCCGTCGCGCGCGCGGTCGATCGCCGCCGGCACGAGGTCGGGCCGCAGCGGCCGCGGCGGCTCTGTGCGCCCGCTGCCGCTGCGCGGGATGAAGCTCCAGTATCGCGCTTTGACGACGTCCAGCACACCCTGCGCCATCCACCCCGTGCCGATGTACTGCGGGTAGACGCACAGCCGCTCGGTCAGCGCGAAGCCCTCGGGCGCGAGGCGCTTTCGCACCTGATGGGGCGACGGAAAGGCGTGCTCGGGCGAGATGTGGTCGCCGTTGGCGCTCAGGCCCCCGAGGTCGGTCGCGCCGGCCCGCACGAGCTCGAGCCACCAGTCGGCGAGGTTCGGCGGCACCTGCACGCCGACGCCGGGCAGCAGCCGCCGGCACTCGGCGATCAGCCGCTCCATGTCCTGCACGCCGACCGGTGTCGCCCATGCCGGCAGGTCCAGGCGCGGGCCGTGGCCGATTCCCGTGCGCCACAGGTCGCGTGCCGCGGCGTCGGCGATCTGCGCCGGCTCGCGGCCGTAGTACGACTCGTGCGCAACGAAGTTCTGCAGGATGACCTCCTGCAGGTGGCCGTGCTCGGCATGCACGGCCGCAAGCGCCTCCAGCGCGCCGACGCGCTCGTCCTCGCTCTCGCCGATGCCGACGAGGATCCCGCTCGTGAACGGGATCCGCAGCTCGCCGGCGGCCGCGATCGTCTCCAGGCGGCGCGCGGGGTGCTTTGTCGGCGAACCCTGGTGCGCGACGAGTTCCGGGTTGATCGACTCGAGCATCAGCCCCTGCGAGGCCGTCACCTCGCGCAGCCGGGCGAGGTCGCCCCGCGACAGCACGCCGAGGTTCGTGTGCGCCAGCAGGCCGCGCTCGAGCGCGCGCTCGCACGCCCACACCACGTAGGCGACGAAGTCCGCGTGGCCGTATGCAGCGAGGCGCTCGCGAACCCCCGCGTCGACCTCCGGCCGCTCGCCGGTCAGCACGAGCAGTTCCTTGACCTGACGCTTGGCGGCGGCGTCGAGCAGGGCCAGCACCTCGTTTGGCGCGTGCAGGTGCGTGCGGTGCGTGGCGAACGCGCAGTACTTGCAGTAGCAGCGACAGGTCCGCGACAGCGAGAGCGTCAGGTTACGGCTGAAGGTGACCCGCCGGCGCACGGCTGGGAGTCTAGGCCCGGCAGCACGCACCTACCGCAGGCGATCGATCTCGCGCTGCAGGTAGGGGCTGAGCGTCGTCGCGTAGACGCCGGTGAGGTGCTCTTGGTCGCGGTAGACGAGCGCGCCGCCGATGACGGGAAAGCACGCCGTCGGGCTGCAGAAGAACGGCGTCATGTCGATCACGCGGACGCGGCGCGAGCGCAGGCGCCGCGCCGCGACGACGGCCGCGTCCGCCGGCAGCACGCGAGCGCGCTTCATCGCGCAGGTGCGGCCGGCGCTCTCGCGCCTCGCCCGCGACCGCTGCACGCAGCCGTTGCGCGCGCCGAGGACCGGCGTGTCGCGGAGCACGACGATCCGCCGGACCGATGGCCCGAGCGCCTTCCAGGCCGCGCTGTGCCCGCGAGCCCGCGTCCCGAGCCCCGTCATGCCGTCCGGCACGACGACGCTCGCAGCGGCGTGCTGCACGACGAACACCGTGCGCACGTTGCGATGCGCGGCGAACCACGCGGGCAGCTGGCGATTCCAGCGCCGGCAGGCGGCCCGGCGGCTGGGCGGCTGGAGCTTGGACGTCGCGCGCGACAGCTGGCAGCCCGAACGGGTGATCGAGACGCCGTGCCAGCGCTTGCGCTGCGCGATGATCTCCAGTGCGGCGCGCCAATGCTCGGCGTGGCTGTCGCCGACGAGCGCGATCATCGCGCGCGCATCGGCAGCGGGAACGCCGAACTCGCACGGCATGACGAGGCCGTCCTTGGCCTGCGGGTCGCACGGCGAGTTCGTCGACAGGACGGCATCATCGGGCGACGGCACGACCGCACGCCGCAGCGCGGGATCCGAGCAGCGCCGTCGCGGGTCGCGCGACGCGGCACCAAAGCAGCGCCGGCGCGCGGCGGGCGCCGTCGACACGGCGATCGGGAGCACAACCTCGTCGCGGTCGGGGAGGCGGTCGTCGACGCCGCCCGAACGGCTGCGCACCTGCCAGTGGTACGTGCCGGGCGCCAGGCGCAGCAGCGCGGGCGAGAAACGCGCGCTGATCGTGGCCGGCGCCGGGCGGCGCACCGCCGCGGCGAGCTCACGAATCCCCAGCCGCCGGCCCCTGTGGTCGAGCAGCGTGTAGCGTAATCCGACGCCGCCGCGCGCTCCGTCCCTGGGAACCACGCACCGGCGGCCGTTCGGCGTCGGGGACTCGTCGCGGCGCAGCCAGACGCACAGCGCCCGCGTCGCCGACGGCGCGACGTCGCGCGGCTGCCAGGGGGCGTGGGTGCGGATGACGACGCTGAGCCCGCCGCTCGGCCCCTGGCCCAGCGCTGCCGCGGCGAGGTCCAGGCCGGAGGGGCGGTCGGGCGGGTCGGCGTACGAGCGCGCAGATGCCTGGGGCTGGGCGAGCGCGTGCGCGCAGGCGACCGCGAGCAGCGCGACGGCGGCCGCGAGGGTCGCGCGCCGGCGTGCACCGAGGTTGCGGCGGCGACTCATCGGCCGCACGGCCGGCGGTTCCAACGCGGCGCCGCGCGGCGTGCGGCCGCACGGCCCGGGTCGTCGCGGGCGCCCGCGGGGCGCAGCGGCGCCACCGCTGCGCGCATGGCGTCTGCCAGACTCGAGCGGTGGATCGCGAGAGCTCCGAGGCGCGCGGCAAGACGATGTCGGCATCCGCCGCCGCGCTCGACGCGGCACTCGCGCGAGCCCCCGTCGACGACTACTTCACGCTCATCCTGCGCGCCTGCGCGTACGGCGGCCGCAGCGCGCTGGAGGGGTTCTGCGCGCTGGTCGAGGACCGCTCGAAGGCGCTCGACGAGGCGCCGGCGGTGGCGCTGCTCGCCGCGCTGGACGACCGCGACGCGGCCGACCGAGCCGTGCGCGCGGTCGCCTGGGCGATGGCGGCGCAGCGCATCGCCGAAACCTGGCCGGACACGTTCTACGCGGTGCTCGACATCGCGCGGGCGGCGATGGCGCTGCCCGACCTCGCCTTCGAGCACGTGCAGACGCTCGGCTCGCTGACCGCGGGTGCGGTCACGACGCCGCAGCCCGACACCCGTGATGGGCTACACGTCCAGTTCAGCCGCGAGTCGCTCGAGCACGTGATCCTCGCCGCCACCGGCGAGCGCCCCGCCCGTCGCGACATGCTGCTCGTCATCCCGCCGTGGACGGCGTGCTTCGGCCGCGGCATCCACGCCTGCGACGAGCACCTGCGCGAGCTCGAGCGGCGTCATCCGGACATCGTCCCCGAACAGGCGGACGAAGGTGCCGGCTCGCGCCGCCACGGCACGCAGCAGGCCGCAGCGCGCGTCCACCCCGCCGGCCGCCGTGGCTAGCGGTCGCGCCGCTCGTCGCGCGCCGCCCTATGCTCGTGGCGCGATGAGCCGCCGCTGCCTCACGGCGCTCCTGCTCGCGGCCGCGCTGGCGATCTCGGGCTGCGGCGGCGCGAGCGAGGACGCCGCCCCGAACCGGGCCGCGACGCTGCTGCTGGACTTTCAGCCCAACGCCGTCCACACGGGCATCTTCACGGCGGTCGCACGCGGCTACGACGACGCGCTCGGCCTCAACCTGCGCATCCGCGCGCCGTCGGACTCCACCGATGCGGTCAAGCTGCTGGTCTCCGGGCGCACCGACCTGGCGGTCCTAGACATCCACGACCTCGCGATCGCGCGCGAGCGCGGACGCGACCTCGTCGGCGTCATGGCGATCGTCCAGGAGCCGCTGGCGGCGATCCTCGCCCGGACCGAGATCAAGACGCCGCGCGACCTCGAGGGCCGGCGCGTCGGCGTCACCGGCCTGCCCAGCGACGACGCGATCCTGCGCTCGATCGTCGAGGGCGCCGGAGGTGACCCGGGCCGCGTGCGCACGACGACGATCGGCTTCGATGCCGTGCGCAGCCTGCTCACCGGCCGTGTCGCCGCCGCGACGGGGTTCTGGAACGCCGAGGGCGTCGCGCTGCGCGCGAAGCGGCCGGCGATCCGGGAGTTCCGCGTCAACGACTACGGCGCGCCCGCGTACCCCGAGCTCGTCCTGACGACGACGCGCGAGCTGCTGCAGGACCAGCCGGGCGTCGTGCGCGCGGCGGTCGCGGCGATCGCGCGCGGCTACTCCGAGGTGCTGAGCGATCCCGAGAACGCCGTCGCCGCGCTGCTCGCCGCCGTCGACGGCCTCGACCGCGCGAGCGTCGCGCGCGAGCTCGACGCCGTCTCCCCCGCCTTCACCGCCGGCGCGCAGTCCTTCGGGCAGCTCGATCCCGCGCGGCTGCGGGCATGGGCTCGCTGGGAGCAGCGCTTTGGGGTCGTCAAGCGTCTGCCAGACGTGGCGCGGGCGTTCGACGGGCGCTACGTACCGCGGTCGGGCAGCCGCGACTGACCGCAGGCGCTCAGAGCAGGAGGGCCATGATCTGCGACGAGCGCAGGCTCCCGTCGCGGCGGCGGTAATGGTCGCGGCGCAGCCCCTCGACCTCGAAGCCGTACTGCTCGTAGAGCGCGATCGCGCGCTCGTTGTCGGGCCACACTTCGAGCTCGAGCTTGTGGCTCGGCGTGCCGCGCGCGTGCTCGATCGCGGCCTCCAGCAGCGCGCGTCCGCCACCGCGGCCGCGCGCGCCCTCGACGATCGCCATGCCGAGCGAGAGGACGCCCTTCGTGCGCGTCCCGTGAAGCCCGAGGTTGCCGACGACGTGCCCGTCGTCCTCGAGCACGAACAGCGCTTCGCCGTCGTCGAGCATCCCGCGCACACGAGCACGGAGCGCTTCGGTGTCGACCGGCGCCTCCGTGCCGATCCAGCGACCCTCCTCGGCGACCTCCGACAGGACCGCGGCGAAGGCGTCCGCGTCGTCGTGCGTGGCCGGGCGGACGAGCATCCGCGGTACTCCACCAGCTTCGCGAACCGGCCGTACCCGTCGGCCCCGCGTGCGGTGACCGCTACCCGACCGACTCGCAGTTGACGGCGCGGTCGCTGCGATCCATGAAGACGCGGTCAAAGCCGGGACCGCAGTCGATCCTGTCGGCTCCGCCGCCGGTTGCGTTGACCTCGTCGTTGCCCGCGCCGCCGGACAGCGTGTCGGAATCGAAGCCGCCGGTGACGATGTCGTCGCCGGCGTCGCCGCGCAGCGCGTCGGACCCCGCGCCGCCCTGCAGCTCGTCGTTGCCGGTGCCCCCTTCGACGGCGTCGTTGCCCGACTCGCCGAACAGCACGTCGTTGCCGGCGTCGCCGAACAGGCGGTCGTCGCCGTCGTCGCCGTGGATGTCGTCGTTGCCGTCGCCGCCGCGCAGCGTGTCGTTGCCGTCCTGGCCGTTGATGGAGTCGGCCAGCACGCTGCCGCCGAAGTCGTCGTCGCCCGGCGTGCCGTTGACCGTCTCGTTCTCGGACTGCACCGCGATCGCCTCGAGGATCGCCGCGCCGGCGGCGCCGCCGGTCTCCTTGCCGAGGTGGCGCGCGCCGCGCAGGCCGTCGAAGCGCGGGTCGTCGATGGAGGGGTCCGCGAGGATCGTCCGCTCGCAGCCCGCGCCGGCGGTCAGCAGCCGCAGCAGCGTCGGCAGCGCGAGCAGCTCGGCCGGGTCGACGAAGACGACGTCGTAGCCCGGCCCGCAGTCGTACAGGTCGAAGGAGTTCGAGCTCGCGCCGCCGTACAGGACGTCGTTGCCCTCGCCGCCGCTGAGGCGATCCTGCGATCCGCCGCCGAGGATCACGTCGTTGCCGGGGCCGCCGTCGACCGTCGCATCGGCGGCCGACGTGCCGTCGGAGTTCAGCGTCCCGTCGGGCGCCGAGCCGGTCAGGATCACGTCGTCGCCCTCGCCGCCGAGGACGACCTTGTCGCGGCCGCGGTTGGAGTGGATGTAGTCGTCGCCGGGGCCGCCGTCGACGAGCTGGTCGTTGCCGAAGCGCGCCTCGACGACGAAGTCGTTGCCCGGGCCGCCGCGCAGGACGTCGTCGCCGTCGCCGCCGTCGACGCGGTCGTCGCCCTCGCCGCCGTCGACGCGGTCGTTGCCGCCGCCGCCGTTGAGCGTGTCGTTGCCGGCCGACCCGGTGACGGTGTCGTCGGCGGAGTCGCCGTCGATCAGGTCGTCGCCGTCGCCGCCGCCGGCGCTGTCGCCGCCGAAGCCACCCTCGAGCACGTCGTTGCCCGGCCCGCCCTGCATGCGGTCCAGGCCGCCGCCGCCGAGCAGGCGATCGTTGCCCGCGCCGCCGTCGAGGCGATCGTCGCCGGTCGCGCCGTCGAGGCCGTCGTCCCCGGCGCGCCCGAGGATCGTGTCGGCGTTCGTGCCGCCGAACAGCAGGTCGTCGCCGGTCGCGCCGTCGATGCGGTCCGAGCCGCCGCCGCCGTCGGCGATGTCCCTGCCCGCGCCGGCCGCGAGGCGGTCGTCGCCCTTGCCGCCGAGCAGGCGGTCGCGACCCGCGCCGCCCGACAGCCTGTCGGCGTTGACGCCGCCCTCGAGCCGGTCGTTGCCGCCGAGGCCGCGCAGGATGTCCTTGCCGCCCCCGCCGAAGAGCCGGTCGGCCTGGCCGGTGCCGGTGATCGAGTTCGGCCGGCTGTCGCCGCGCTGCGTCACCGCCGCGGCAGCGGTGGCGAGCGTCAGCAAGAGCAGCGCGCAGAGCGCGGCGGCAGCGAGGCGAAAGGGCATGTGTGCATTCTCGACGCCGCCGGCGACGCACTGTCCCGAGCGACCCGCCCGCGGACGAACGGCGCCACCGTCCTGTCCTGGGGTCACAGGACGACCCCGAGGCAGGACGGCCGCCCTCCCAGCCGGGTCAGCTTGCGGCCTGCTCGAGCAGCGCGGCGCCCCCGAAGCCGCCGGTGGCCTTGCCGGGATGCGACCGGCCGCCGAGGCCGTCGAAGCGCGGGTCGGTGACGGAGGGGTCGCCGAGCACGACGCGCTCGCAGCCGTGGGTCGCCGCGTAGGCCCCCCCTCGGCGGCGTTCTCGACGACCGCGGCGTCGCTGCCGCCCCCGCAGTCGTAGGCGTCGAGCAGCGCACCGCCGAACAGCGCGTCGTCGCCGTCGAGGACGTGAAGGCACGACGCTGCCGTACCCACGCGCGCGGGGACACGCAGCCGGATTCACCCCGCGAGTTTGTCGACGAGCGCCGAGCCCTCCCGCGCCATCCGCGAGCGCGGCACGACGAGGTCAAAGCCCGCCGCGATCGCGCGCGTGCGCACGTCCGCGTCGACGTGGCTGTAGAAGGCGAGGGTGCGCGTGCCGGCGACGAGGCCGTCCGCCGCCAGCGACTCGAGCAGCGCGATGCCGGCGACGTCGTCGGCGGTGAGGTCGACGACGAGCACGTCGCTCGAGGCGATCTGCGCGCGCACGGCGGCCTCGCCCCCGACGAGCGAGACGTCGTGGCCGCCCGCGCCGAGCATCCCCTGGACCTTCGATCCGAACAGCAGGTCGGGCACGTGCGCGAGGACGCGGGCCAACGTCCCGGCGCTACTGCGCGCGGCTGCGCTTGAACTCGTCGCGAACCGACTGCGGCCGGCCCCACATCTGCTGCACCTCGACGCGCCCCGAGCGCATCTCGCGCAGCGCGAGCTCGCCCTCGATGCCGGCGTTGTCGAGCAGCCTCAGCGCGGTCTGCACCGCCGGAACCGCCGCGGCGTGGCCGAAGCGGTGTGCCACGAGCAGCTTCCAGTGCCAGTCGTGCTTGGAGTACGGCTGCGCGTTGCAGATCACGAGGTAGGTGGCCGCGTCGACGTAGCGCGCCTCGTCGGCGATCCGCAGATCGAGCTCGAGCTGGCTCCAGTCGTCGGGCAGTGACGCGACGATCTGGTCGAAGGTGTCGAGGAGCGCCATGGCGCGCAAGGCTAGCGGGCGGGGCGCACGCCAGGGTGGCGGCTCATGCCAGCGCCGTGCTCGCGTCCTGCACCGTGCGGTGGAGGGCCGCCACGATCGCCTCGACCTCGCTCGCCCGGGTCTCGTTGACACGCGACAGCGGACCGGAGACCGCGATACCCGCACGCGGCCGGCCGTCCGCGTCGTGCAGCGCGACCCCGATCGAGCCGATCTCCTGCTCGCTCTCGCCGAAGTTCGTGGCGTAGCCGCGCTCGCGCACCTCCGCGAGATGCGCCTCCAACTCGTCGCGGGAGGCGATCGAGTGCGGCGTCGCAGCCGGGATCTCGGGCGACGGGTAGAGCCGATGCAGCTGCTCGCGGGGCAACTCCGCGAGCAGCGCCTTGCCGCCGGACAGGCAGTGCGCCGGAACCACGATGCCAACGCGCGACGTGGTTCGCAGCGGCCGGTGGGACTCCACGGTCTCGATGAACAACCCGTTGGCGCCCTGCAGGACGACGAGCTGGATCGTCTCGTTGACCTCGTCGCGCAGCCGTTCCATGTACGGGCGCATGTGCTCCCCGAGCCCGTCCTCGCGGATCGTCGCGAGGCCGATCTCGGCAAGCGCCGCCCCGGCGCGGTAGGCGCGCGTCTCCGGGTCCTGCTCGACGAAGCCATGGTGCTGAAGCATCGCGAGCAGGCGGTGCGCCGTGGAGCGCCCCACGCCGAGCGCCTCGGCCGCGTCCGTGACGCGGATCAGGCGACGCTCGCGATAGAGCAGCAGCAGCCGCAAGGCGTTGTCGACGGAGCTGATCGGATAGGTCGGCGCGGGGTTGTTCTGCACAACGGTAAGCGTATCCCACTTGGTGGAACTTTAAGTTGCACCACATAGCAGAATGTGCTTCCCTGACAACAGAACAGTCTGTCCCGCTAGACGTGTTGCTGTTCTGTTCAACGGAACTCGACTGGAGGATCTCGCGCCGTGACCAGCTCGCAGGCATTCGTGACGGCCGGCCACGTCACGGCGACGCCCATCAACACCCTCGCAGCCAACGGCCCGCCTCGCGGACGGCGGCGGCGGCTGCGGCGGGGGATGAGCGCGGTCATGTTCTGCCACGACGAGCGAGCCGCTGGGCGATGACCGGGGTGCTGATGGTCTATCCAGCGCTCTGCGCCGCCCTCGTCGCGGCGACGGCGTTCGCATGGCGCGCAACTCGACAGCAGCGCGCCGGCGCCGCGCTCTCCGACGTGGAGCTCGGAGCCTTGAACGGCGGAGCGCTGCTCGCGGTCCTCACCGCCCTCGCCACCCTGCGCCAGCATCACGTCACGCGGACGGTCAACGGCAGGGTCGTAGCCGACCGTCCGCTGCCCGCCGACGCGGGCGAGCTCGAGCGCGAGCTCTTCGAGGCGCTCGGAAGGACACCCTGTCGCGCGAGTGCCGCAACCCTGAGCGACGCCATCGAGGGCGAAGCGGCGCAGCGGATCCTCGCGAAGCTCGCCGACGACGGCCTGCGCCTGGGTGAGGTCGCGGCGGCGTGGATGCGCTTCCTGTTCCTCGGAGCCGTCTGGCTCACGGTCTGCGGCGTGGCGGGGAGCACGGCGCTCCTCGCCACGGGCAGCGGCGGCCCACTCGAACGCGCGGCGGTGACGATCACCGCCCTGGCGATGGCCTGCGTCGCGTGCTGGATCGGGACACGCCGGTCGGGCCCGACCGCGGCCGGCGACAGGCTTCTGCGCCGCGCGGCAGCATCCTCGCGCGCGCCGGCGCGCTGGGAGCAACCGCGGTCGGACCGGGGACGCGTCTCGCTTGCCGTCGCGTTGTCGGGAAGTGCCGCGCTGTGGTCGGCGTACCCGGCCTACGCCGCCGCGCTCGGCGTTCCCGCTCTGGTCCCGTCCTCGCTGCGCGAGCAGGTGATGGTGACCGCGGCGGCCGCCAACTGCGGCTTCGTCAGCTGCGCCACCGCCAGCTGCAGCGGCGGTGGCGGTGGCGGTGGCGGCTGCGGCGGCTGCGGATGCGGATGACCCTTGAACGCCCTTGATCCCAACGAAGGAGGCACGTCATGACCGCCAGATCGTTGCTCTATGCGGGGTCGTTCGTGACCCTCCTGCTCGCGACGGCGTTCACGTGGCGGCGCTGCCAGCCCGCGGTCGACGCGGTGACGCACGAACGCGACCTCGACGTCATCGACCTCGCAGCGCTCACCGGCGGCGGGCGACTCGCCGCGATCACCGCGATGGCCTCGCTGCGGCGCAGCCAGGTCAGGACCGACCCGGGCGGCACGATGCTCGCGGACGGGCCGCTCGACGAGGAGGCGGGCGAGCTCGAGCGTGAGCTCTACCAGGCCGTGCGCGGCTCGCCGGCGACGCCGGCGAGCGCGCTCGTGCAGGGCGCCGCCAACGGCGCGGCCGCGACCCGGCTCGTCGCGAGGCTGAGGGCCGCCGGACTGCTGCTCGACGCCCGCGCAGCGGTCTGCATGCATGTCCTGTTGGCGTGCGCCGCGGTGCTCGTCGGCTTCGGCGTGCTGAGCCTGCTCGACGACCTCGACGACCTCGGGTTCTTCGCCACGCTCGCCACCCCGATCGGGGGACTCGTCGCGGCTGCCGCGACACTCCTGTGGTGGATCCACAGCCACCGCTCCGGCGCGAGCGCTGCGGGCCGGCGGCTCATAAGCCGGATCGGCGACGCGGGCGAGGGGCTGGGCGGGCGCAGCGACCCCGGCGCGTTCGAGGTCGCGATGTTCGGCGCGGGCGTGCTGTGGACGCAGGATTGGGCGCTCGCGACGGCCCTCGGGCTCCCGGCGATGGAGGAGGAGGGCAACGGCTGGCTCGGCGAGATCCTGTCGTTCGTGTTCGACTTCGACGGCGACGGCGGCGGATGTGGTTGCGGATGAGCGCCCGGATGAGCGCCCGGACGATCGCACCGCTCGCCGGCGTCGGCCTCGGCTGGCGGCCGCAGCTCGAGGGCTTTGCCGACCGCGCACAGCTCGGCTTCGCCGAGGTCGTCGCGGAGTCCGTCGACCCGCGGCGCCTGCCGCCGGGCCTCGACCGCGTCCGGCGCAGCGGCCTCGACGTCGTGCCGCATGGCGTCGGGCTGTCGCTCGGTGGCTCCGAGCGTCCCGACCGGCGGCGCCTGGACCACCTCGCCGCGCTCGCCGAGCGCCTCGAGGCCCCGCTCGTCAGCGAGCACATCGCCTACGTGCGCGCGGACGGCCAGGAGGCCGGGCACCTGCTGCCGGTCGCCCGCACCGAGGAGTCGCTCGAGATCCTGTGCGAGAACATCTGCGAGGCGCAGGCGCGCCTGCCGGTGGCGCTCGCGCTCGAGCATGTCGCGGCGCTCGTCGAGTGGCCGGGCAACGAGATCGACGAGGCGACGTTCGTGTCAACGCTCGTCGCGCGCACCGGAGCGCTGCTGCTGCTCGATCTGTCGAACCTCTACGCCAATGCGTTCAATCACAACTGGGATCCGCTCGAGGCACTGCGGCGCTTTCCGCTGCGGAGCATCGCCTACGTCCACGTCGGCGGCGGGGTGCATCGCGACGGGCTCTACCACGACACCCACGCCGATCCGGTCGTGCCGGGCGTGCTGGCGCTCGTCGAGGAGCTGTTCGCGATCACCGACGCGCCGGGGGTGCTGCTCGAGCGCGACGGCAACTTCCCGCCGGAGGCAGAACTCACGGACGAGTTGCGCGCGATCACGGCCGCGGCGCAGCGCGGGAGCGCGCGAGCAGATCGCAGCGGCGACGCTCCGACCCGGGTGGCGGCGGACCGTGCCCGCTGACCGCGACGCCGTCGCCGCCCGGCAGGCGCAGCTGCTGCATGCGCTGCTGCGGGGAGACGACTTCCCGGAGGGCTTCGACCTCCGCCTGGCCTCGGCGGCGGCGATCGCGCTGCGCCGCAAGCGCGCGCGGGCGGTGGCAAGAGGCCAGCCGGCGCTGGCGCACGCGCTCGGCGAGCGCTTCGAGCCGCGCTTTCTGGCCTACGCGGAGCGGACGGCGCCGCCGTCTCAGCCCGGCGGGCTGCAGGACGCCATGCGCTTCGTCCGCAGCCTCTCGGCGGAGATCGCGCTCCCGGATGGCGCCCGGACCGAGCTGCTCCTGCGGCGGGCGCGGCGGCCGGCGTTCCTGGGCGCGACTCGCCTGCCCGGCGCCGGCCGGCTGCTCGTCGTGCTGCGCCTGCCGCTCGACGGCACCCGCGTGCGAGCGATCCCCTGGCCGAGGCGGTGGCTCGCCTCATCGGGTCCGTGACCGAGCAGCACGAACCACCCCGTCGTCAGTAGACCTCGGGCACGAACGTCTGCTCGCCGATCGGCGGGCGCACGTAGGACTCGTCGCTCTGGCGCGGCGGAAGCGCCATCGGCGGCGGGATGACGTCCTCGTAGGGGATCACCGACAGCAGGTGCGAGATGCAGTTCAGGCGCGCGCGCTCGGCGTCGACGACGTACCACGGCGCCTGCTTGATGTCGGTGTGGGCGAACATCGCATCCTTGGCGCGCGAGTACTCGACCCAGCGCTCACGCGCCTGCAGGTCCATCGGGCTGAGCTTCCAGCGGCGCATCGGGTCGTCGAGGCGGGCCTGAAAGCGCCGCTCCTGCTCGGCGTCGGAGACCGAGAACCAGTACTTGATCAGGATGATCCCCGACCGCACGAGCATGCGCTCGAACTCCGGGCACGAGCGCATGAACTGCTGGTACTCCTCCTCGGTGCAGAAGCCCATCACCCGCTCGACGCCGGCGCGGTTGTACCAGGAGCGGTCGAACAGGACGACCTCGCCGGCGGCCGGCAGATGCGCGACGTAGCGCTGAAAGTACCATTGCGTGCGCTCGCGCTCGGTCGGCGCGGCGAGCGCCGCGGTGCGCCACGAGCGCGCGCTCGTGCGCTCCGTGATGCGCTTGATGACGCCGCCCTTGCCGGCCGCGTCGCGGCCCTCGAAGATCACGACGACTCTCAGCCCCTCCGCCTTGATGTACTCCTGCAGCACGACGAGCTGGCCCTGCAGGCGCTCGAGCTCCTTGTCGGAG
>Ga0136633_1000599_pt1 | contig 27662 bp, 26 predicted proteins | sample AntDrymeUQ832206_2_FD_105494 | JGI IMG/M metagenome (GOLD analysis project Ga0136633, IMG submission 105494) | Polar desert sand microbial communities from Dry Valleys, Antarctica - metaG UQ83 (22.06) | ecosystem: Environmental > Terrestrial > Soil > Desert | place: Antarctica: Dry Valley... | reverse complement strand
CCGGAAGTCGCGCTTGCGGTTGCGCCGGTCGCGGTACGCGTACGCGTCCGCCTTCATCAGCGCTTCCTTGGCCCGCTTGTAGTTCGAGTTCGCCTCGCCGCGGAAGCCCTTCGTCCGCTCGAGGGTCGCGCGGCGCTTCTTGCGGGCGTGGACCGACCGTTTGACGCGGGTCATCTGCCCTTGGTCCCCAGCAGCTTCTTGACGCGCGGGGCGTCGTGGTCGTTGAGGATCATCGGCCGGCTCATCGCGGTCTTCTTCTTCGGCGACTTCTTCTCGAGAATGTGGCTCGAGAAGGGATGCCTGGCTTTGACCTTGCCGTTGGCGGTCAGCTTAAAGCGCTTCTTGGCGCCGGAATGTGTCTTCATCTTGGGCATAGCGAGGGCGTCAGTATGGCAGACGCCGCGCGATGGACCGCTGCGGGTGGGTGGCCGTGCCGGCCACCCCGCGCTCAGTCGGAGGGCGCCGGCGTGTCGCTGGGATCTGCGACGCCGGCGCCGGAGGCGTCGCCGTTGGCGTCCGCCGCGGGCGCGGGGGCGGGCTTCGCCGAGGGCTTCGGAGCAGGCTTTGCGGCGGGCTTGGCGGCGGACTTCGCCGCGGGCTTCACCGGAGGCGCGGCGGCAGGCTCGGCCGGGGCAGGCTTCGCGGCGGCAGGCTCGGCGGCGACAGGCTCGGCCGGGGCAGGCTTCAGGTCGGCAGGCTTCGGGGCGACAGGCTCCGCCGGAGCAGGCTCCGCCGCGGGCGGGGCAGCGGACTGCTCCGCGGTCGGCGCGTCGCCACCGGCGTCCGCCGCGGGCGTCACGCCGGCTGCGGCGGCGCCATCATCCGCCACGGCCGGCCGCGGGGGCCGCGGGGCAAGGGCGTCGCCGCCACCACCGCCGAGTGGCGTCGGACCAGAGGACTCGGCTTCCTCGACGGGCGTCGGGGGCGCGTCGCCGGCGTTGTTGATCTCGCCGCTGAGCACCGCCTTGGACGGCCCGAGCATCATCGTCATGTTGCGCCCGTCCTGGAGCGGGCGCTGCTCGATCGTCGCGAGCTCCGCGAGCTCCTCGGCCAGGCGGTCGAGGATCATCACGCCGCGCTCGGGGTGCGTGACCTCGCGGCCGCGGAACATGATCGTGATCTTGACCTTGTCCTTGTGGCGCAGAAAGCGCTCGACGTGGCCCTTCTTCGTGTTGTAGTCGTTCTCCGCGATCTTCGGGCGGAACTTGATCTCGCGGATCACGATCTGCTGCTGGTGCTTACGCGCCTGCTTGACCTTCTGGGCCTGCTCGTACTTGTACTTGGAGTAGTCGAGCACGCGACAGACGGGCGGCCGCGCCTCGGGGGCGACCTCGACGAGGTCGAGGTCGCGCTCCTGGGCGATCCGCAGCGCGTCGTCGGTCTTCATCACGCCGACCTGATCGCCGTTCTCGTCGATCAGCCGGACCTCGGGAACGCGAATGCGCTCGTTGATCCGCGTCGAGTCGCGCTCGGGCGGGCGCCGGTCGAACCTGCGAGGGACCGGCACTAGTGAGCCATCCGCGCGGGCGGCCCGCTCGTTATCGGTGCGCGCGTCAAGCGGTGAGCGAGCGCTGCGTGAAGTTCTTGGTCTGAGTCAACGCATCGCAGTATACGCCGGGATGTCAAGCGCTGCGGGCCGACGCCTGCTCGGACAGCCGCGCCACGAACTCCGCGACCGGCACGCTGCCGGCATCCCCGCGCCCGTGCTCGCGGACCGCGACGCTGGCGCCCTCGGCCTCGCGATCGCCGATCACGAGCATGTACGGGAGCTTGCGCAGCTCGGCATCGCGGATCTTGCGTCCGACCGACTCGGTGCGCTCGTCGAGCTCAGCCCGCAGCCCCGCGTCGGTCAGGGCGCCGAGCACCGACCTCGCGGCATCCAGATGGCGGTCGGCGATCGGCAGCACGATCGCCTGCACCGGCGTCAGCCAGACCGGAAACTCGCCGGCGTAGTGCTCGACCAGAATCCCGATAAAGCGCTCGAACGAGCCCAGCAGCGCGCGGTGGATCATCACGGGCCGGTGCTCGTCGTCGTCCGCGCCGACGTAGGCGAGGTCGAAGCGCTCGGGCATCGAGTAGTCCAGCTGCACAGTCCCCAGCTGCCACGAGCGCCCGATCGAGTCGGTCATGTGCAGGTCGATCTTCGGGCCGTAGAAGGCGCCGTCGCCGGCGTTGATCTCGTAGTCCAGCCCGCGCGCCTGCAGCGCGCCCTCGAGCGCCGCCTCGGCGCGGTCCCACATGTCGTCGGAGCCGACGCGCTTGGCCGGTCGCGTCGAGAGCTCCAGGCGCGGCTCGAAGCCGAACAGGTGATAGAGGAAGAAACCGAAGTCCAGCGCGTCTGAGACCTCGTCGCGGACCTGCTCCTCCGTGCAGAAGATGTGGGCGTCGTCCTGGGTGATGTGCCGCACGCGCATCAGCCCGTGCAGCGTGCCCGACGGCTCGTGGCGGTGCACGAGCCCCTGCTCGGAGTAGCGGATCGGCAGGTCGCGGTAGGAGCGGCGGTCGTGCTTGTAGAGCTGGATGTGCGCCGGGCAGTTCATCGGCTTGAGGCCCATCTGGCGGTCCTCGACGTCGGTGAAGTACATGTTCTCGGCGTAGGTGTCCCAGTGGCCGGACTGCTTCCACAACTCGGTGTCGTAGAGGATCGGCGTCTTGACCTCGCGGTAGCCGCGGCGCAGGTTCTCCGTGCGCCAGAGCTTGGACAGCTCGTTCCAGATCGCCATGCCCGCCGGCTGCCAGAACGGCGAGCCCGGCGACAGCTCGCTGAACATGTACAGCTCGAGCTCGCGGCCGAGCTTGCGGTGGTCGCGCGCGCGGGCCTGCTCGAGGCGCTCGAGATGCTCGGCGAGGTCGTCCTTGGTGAAGAACGCCGTGCCGTAGATGCGGGTGAGCTGCTGGCGCGTCGCATCGCCGCGCCAGTAGGCGCCGGCGACGGACTGCAGCCGAAACGCCTTGATGCGCTTCGTGCCCGGGCCGTGCGGGCCGCGGCAGAGGTCGGTGAACGGGCCATTGGTGTAGAGGCTGACGGTCTCCAGCGGATCGCCAGGATCGGCGTTGGCGACGAGGTCCTCGATCAGCTCGACCTTGTAATCCTGGCCCTCGCCGCGGAAGCGCTCCAGCGCCTCGTCGATCGTCACGTCCTCGCGCTGGAAGCGCTCGTCGGCGTTGACGTGCTCGCGCATCTTCTGCTCGATGCGCGCGAAGTCGGCGTCCGACACCGCGACGCCCTCGGGAAACTCGAAGTCGTAGTAGAAGCCGTTCTCGATCGGCGGCCCGATCGAGATCTTCACGCCCGGATACAGCTCGATGACCGCGGCGGCGAGCACGTGCGCCGCGTCATGGCGGATGACGTCGAGCGCGCCGTCGCTCTTGGACGTGATGATCTCCAGCAGCTCGCCCGGCACGAGCGGGCGCGCGAGATCACGCACCTCGCCGTTCTGACGCACGGCGAGTGCGGCGCGCGCGAGCCCCGCGCCGATCGCGGCGGCGGCATCGGCGCCAGTCGCGCCGTCGGCCAGCTCGAGCTCGGTTCCGTCTGGGAGGGTGACGTTCACGCGCCCATTGTCACATCACGGCGCCCGGCCGTCGTGACGAGGCCAAGGCCTCGGGCCACGGCGCGGTGCCGTGGTTCGAACCTCAGCCTTCGCCGGGCGCTTCCAGCAACCCGGCGATCCGCTCCAGGGCGAGGTGGCAGACCGCGAGATACGCGACGGCCGGCGCGGGCACGGCGAAGCGGATGCGACAGCCCCCGGGCGCCGGCGCGATCGAGTGGCTCGTGGCCGGGATGCAGAGCACGGACCATGCCCACGAGCGCGGCGGGTCGAAGGCCGTGATGCGAAACGGCAGCCAGAGCCCGAGCGGCGTGCGCACCCGCCCGCGCATCGAGAGGCTGATCGCGGCGTCGACGGGTTCGACGGCCGAGATGGTGGGCCCCCATCCCGGCCAGCTGGTGGTGCGGGAGATGAGCGCCCAGGCCTCCTCGGGCGACGCTTGCACGAAGCGGCTCACGGAGGGACTCAGGGCCCGGATCAGGCCCGTGCCGAGCACGCTCATCCCGTCGGGGTGTTGGACGTCACGGGCGCGAATCCTATGGCGCGCAAGGAAACCGTTTGCGAGAGCCCGCTGCGGCCTATCCCCAGAGCAAGCCCGTTCGGGGACGGCGGTGCGTGAGAGAACCCCTGCGCCGCGCCGCGGACTCCCGTTGGTTGCCGGACGTTCGGTCCCGAAACGAACGTAGGTTCGCAACGCTTGCTAGCCTGGGCGGCCGGCGGTGCAGTTCAGGCGTCCCCGGACGCCGCATACCGTCCCGAAATCAACCGGCCTGTGCGTCGCGCGCCCCTCGCGTGCCGCCTTCGGTGGCCGATGAAGGACACGTTCACACATGCGTCTCAGAACCCTGGGCGCCGTCTGCGCCACGTGCGCTGCCGCGGTGCCCTCCTCCGCAGTCGCTGCCTCTCCCGCGTCCCCCGCGGCGCCGGCGACTCCCCCACTCGCAGGCCCGGCGACACCTCCGGCCGGCCTCGTCGCCACCGCCGCGATCGCGGTGCCCGTGCCGGCCACCGCCGCCCGTCCCAGCCCGGTCATGCACGGGCTCGTGGAGAAGAACATCGCCCTCAAGCAGCGCCACCTACGGCTGTTCGGAGACCGGCTGACGCGCAGCGAGCGCCGCGACCGCCGCGAGATCCTGCACGGCCTCGCGACAGCGCCCATGCGCTTGAAGAACCTCCGCCTGGCACGCGACATCCGCGAGCTGCGCGCGCGCCTCGCCAACCGCTACGGCGGCGCGCCGGACGTCCCGATCCCGCCGCAGCTCGCTGCGATCGCCCGGTGCGAGTCCGGTGGCAACCCGCGTGCCGTGTCGTCCACCGGCATGTATCGCGGCAAGTACCAGTTCTCGTTTGCGACGTGGCGCGCGGTCGGCGGCAAGGGCGACCCCGCCCAGGCCTCCGAGACCGAGCAGGATCGCCGTGCGGCGATCCTCTACCGGCGCGCCGGACCCGGCCAGTGGCCGGTCTGCGGACGCTGACCGGCTGACAGACCGTGCCGGGGCGAAACCGCCCAGGCACGCCGTGTGGTCAGCGCTGGCCGACGAGCACGGCGAGGTCGCGCTGCGTCCACGCGACCGACGCCCGCAAGCCGGCATCCCGCAGCCACTCAAGCTGGTCTGCGAGCGGGCTCGGCCGGTCGATCTGCGGGTCGATCGGCGTGACCGCGTCCGCCTCGTCGACCGGCACGACGACATCCGCGAGCACGAACAGGCCGCCATCGCCGAGCAGCTCGGCGACGCGCGCAAACAGCTCCGCCTTGCCCGCGGCACTAGCCTGGGCGCGATGGATGCCGCCAAGCTGCGCGCGCAGTTTCCCGTCTTTGAACGGCTCGCCTATCTCAACGCCGGCACGTGTGGCCCGCTGCCCGCGCCGGCCGTCGGCGTCACCGGCCAGGTGCTCGAGGAGTCCGCCCGGTCGGGACGCGGGGCGATGTACTTTGGGCAGATGATCGCGCTCGCGACGCAGCGGCGCGCGGCCTACGCGACGCTGCTGAACGCCGAGGCCGACGACGTCGCGCTGACGACCTCGACGAGCGAGGGCATCGTGCGCGTGCTCGCGGGGCTCGAGCTCGGGCCCGGCGACGAGGTCCTGACGTCCGACGAGGAGCATCCGGGCCTGCTCGGCCCGCTGACCGCCGCGCGCGCGCAGCGCGCGATCACGGTGCGCGCGGTGCCGTTCACGGAGATCGCGAACGAGGTCTCCCCCGCGACCCGCCTCGTCGCCTGTTCGCACGTCAGCTGGATCAACGGCCGGCTGGCCCCGGACCTCAGCGGCGTGGACGTCCCGGTCCTGCTCGACGGCGCGCAGGGCATCGGCGCGGTCCCGGTCGACGTCAAGCAGCTTGACTGCGACTTCTATGCCGGGTCGGGCCAGAAATGGCTTTGCGGCCCAGTCGGGACGGGCATGCTGTGGGTATCGCCGGCGTGGACCGAGCGTCTGCTCGCCACGGGGCCGACGTACCTGAACCTCGAGAACCCCGGCGACGGCCTCGCCGCGGTTGCAGCCGCGGGCGCCAAGCGCTTCGACACCCCGGCGCAGAGCCTCGAGGCCGGCGTCGCCGCCGCGACGGCCTTCGTCGTGCTCGCCTCGACGGGCTGGGTTGCGCTGCACGAGCGCGGCGCCGCCCTCGCGCAGACGCTGGCACAGATGCTCGCCGACGGCGGGCGCGAGGTCGCCGCCCGCGACCGCACGACGCTCGTCTCCTGGCACGACGACGATCCTGTCGCGACGAAGGACCGCCTGGCGGCCGCCGGCGTCGTCATCCGCGACCTGCCGGGCACCGGACTGCTGCGCGCCTCCGTCGGCGCGTGGAACGACGAGTCGGACCTCGAGCGGCTGCTCGCGGCGTTGTGAGCCGGGCCGCGCCGGCACGCACCGGCTGAGCGGCCGCTGACCCGGCGAGCGGGCCGTCGACCGCGCGGATAACGTCCGCAAGCGCGATCTGCCCCGCCGGACGCGCCAGCAGGTGGCCGTCCTCGGGGGCCGCGCCGGCTGACCCGATCGATGTTGTGGAGTTGCTGGATCTCGCGCCGTTCTCCTCACCTGAGGAAGGACGGCAAGGCGTCAACTCCAGCCGATCGCGATGCCGGGTGACTCATCCGTCCGGCAAATTCGCGATCATGCAGGCGCCAGGGCGTCCGCCCCTGCCCAGGTCACCGCCTCCGCCCGGCCGATCTCGACCCATGACCAGCCTCCTGCGCCACCTCAATCCTCTCCGCTGTGGCCTCGTCGCGCTCGTCGCGGCCGTCACGCTGCTGGTCGTCCCGAGCCTGTCGGGCGGGGCTCCCGAGACCAGCGAGGGGCTGACGGCGTACTTCGACGGCAAGGACGCGAAGACGCCGCTGGACCTCTTCGGCGTGCGCTTCGGCCAGACCGCCAGCACCGACCTGACGCTCATCATCCGCACGCACGAGCCGTGGGAGTCCTCGCTGATCAACTCCGGCGCCGGGCGCTCCTTGTGCGTGACCCTGCGCAGCGACGCGCTGCCCAACCCGGTCGGGCGGCTGTGCGCGCATCCGAGCCCGCGCAGAAAGTCCGGCCTCGCCCTGCGCTACACGGTCATGGACCCGGCGACCGGCAAGCAGCTCGGCATCCGCGACCTCTCCAGGACGACGGTGACCCGGTCGAACAAGACGACGTTCCGCGTCAGCTTTCCGCCTCCGCTGCTGCGCCTCAAGCCCGGCCTGTATCACTGGACGGCGCGCAGCCAGTTCCGCGACATCGCCGGCTGCCCGCCCCCGGGAGGCTGCGAGGATCTCGTGCCCAACAAGGGCGAGGCGGACCTGCGCGTGACGCTGTCGATCGACCCGGCTGCGCGGCAGCGCTGCTTCGGTGCCGCGTCGCGCGACGGCCGGAATACCTGTCGCAACCCCCGGCTCAGGCGCGCCGTCGTTCCGACGCCCGACGTCGCCGAGGTGACGCCGAACCTCCCGTGCACGCCGCTGCCGCAGGAGGGTCTGATCATCCCGTGCGAGTTCGGCGTGCCGGCTGCCGAGGCGAAGCACACCGTCGCGCTGATCGGCGACAGCCACGCTGCCCACTGGCGCGCGGCGCTCGAACACGTCTCGCAGAAGGACAAGTGGCGCGGCGTCTCGATCACGCGGTCGGGCTGCCCGCTGACGACGGCCACCGTCCGGCTCGATCCGGCGTCCCGGCGCGCGCAATGCACGCGCTGGAACCAGCAGGTTCCGCGCTGGCTGGCGAAGAACCGCAACATCTCGACCGTCTTCGTCGTCGCGCACTTCGACGCCGGTGTCAGGGCCAGGCGGGGCCGCAGCGAGTTTCAGACCAAGAAGAACGGCTACGCGAGAGCATGGAAGCGGCTGCCGAGCTCCGTCAAGCGCGTGGTCGTCATCCGCGACACCCCGAAGTCCACGCCCAACACGCTCAACTGCGTGCGCGCGGCGATCATCAAGCGCAAGGGCGCCGGCAATGCATGCGCGATGACACGGCGCAAGGCCCTCGGACGCGACGCCGCCTCCTCCGCCGTCGCTCGCGAGCGCTCGAAGAAGTTCAGGACCGTCGACATGACGTCGTTCTTCTGCAGCACGAAGCGCTGCTTTCCCGTCATCGGCGGCGCGCTCGTCTACAAGGACATCTCGCACCTCACCGACATCTACGCGTCGTCGCTGGGGCCCTTCCTGCTGCGCAAGGTCCGCGCGCTCAACGGCTGATCCGGCGCGCTCCGACGGCGCGCCGGCATCGATCGAGGCGCGAAGAGCCGCCTACTCGATGTTCTGCTGGTAGGTGTGCACGATGCGCTGCGTGCCGCGGTTGCAGGTGACGCGGGCGTTGATCTCGACCGCGCTGGACTCGCCCCTGCGCTCGGTGCACTTGAAGCCGAGCACACGCGAGGTGCAGCGGCCGGTCGGCCGGCGACCCGAGCTCGTGCGGCAGCGGTAGTAGGCGACGACAAAGCGCTTGGCGTACGCGCAGCCGACGTTCGTCGCACGGATCTTGCCCGTGAAGTAGCCCGCACCGGGGTATTTCGGCGGCGTGCAGCTGCGTCCGGCGGCGCTGCTCGGGGCGGCGGCCAGCGCCAGCGCGAGACAGGCGATCACGGTCAGCATCGGGATGCGGATGAGTCTGGGATTGGGCGACATGCAGCTCTCTTTCAGCGGGGTTCGTCGGAAACCTGGCCACGGCGTGACGCACGCGGCAAGATTCCCAACCCTGGCGACGTCGAAAGGGCGCGGTGAGCTCAGCGCCGACCCCGCCGATGCCGCGGATCTTACGAGGTCGCCAATCGGCGAGAGCGCAGCTCTCACGCCGCTCTCATGAACTCGGCGACGCACGGACGAGTCCGTGCGTCGCCTGCGGATCTCACTCCGCGATCAGCTCGCGCCAGGTGTTCTGCACGAGTCCCACGGTCCCGTACGAGGCGGCGGCGCCGAAGACGTTGGGGTCGTACTGGACCTGGATGGCGTTCGAGCCGGCGTACAGGCAGCCTGCGCCATCGATCGTCAGCGCGCCCAGCACCCCGCCGCCGCCCGTCATCGCCACGACGTTCTCGGTGCTGTTGGCGTTGCCGCCCGAGCAATCGCCGTCGCCGGCCGCCGGGGCACCGGCGGCGCAGGTGCCATCGGAGTTGTTGACCGCGTAGAGGACGCCGACGAAGGTCCAGCCGCCCGACACGTTCACCCTGCCGCAGTGCCAGATGAGGATCCCGGGCCGTGTCTGCTGGTTGACGCAGCTCTGCGACAGACCCGTGCCCCCGCCGCCGGGGCTCGGCGGGGCCGCCGGGTTGCACGGCTGGGTCTCGATCGAGTTGCTGAGCTGACCGTCGGCGCAGTACTCCACCCAGACGACGGCGCCGGAGATGTCGTTGCCCGGGCAGCCCGCGTGATAGGTGCCGTCGGTGATCGCGCGCTGCTTGAAGCGCGTGAGCTGGGCCGAGGTCATCAGCGACGGCGCGCTGACCGACACGGGCGCCGGCTGGATCTGGATCGTCTTGTACAGGACGCAGCCCACGTCCGTCAGGGCGCAGCGCACGACGACCTGCGACCCCTGGGCGTGGACCATGATCTTGTTGCCGTTGTTGGCGATGTTGATCCCGCCGGCGGTCACGCCGGCCTGCATGGTGGCCTCGAGGACCGTCTCGAGCTTCATCAGCGCCACGACCTCGCGCGGGCGCCCGCGCACGACGGTGCGCGCCTGCACCCAGACCTGGCTGTCACCGTTGGCGTCCCACCGGCAGGGCGCCGCGCACGAATACGGGGTCGCGTCGCGCGTATCGGTGCCGCTCTGCGCAGCGTCCGCCTGAACCGCGTCGTAGGCCCCCGCCAGCGGCCCGCCGTTGTCGCGGATCTTCGTCGACCAGGTGACGTCGGCGCCGGCGTCGACGTTCGCAAAGTTCGCGGCCTCGGGGCTGGCGCTGTTCGCTGCCGCGAGCGTCGACGCTCGCGGGCACAAGGACGCGGTGCTGGTCTGGTCGCAGCCGACGGGGACGTGCGCCCCCGCCGCGGCGTTACCGGGCCAGCCCTGGGCAAGCGAGAAGGCCTGGCTCGAGAGCAGGCCCTCGGCGAGGTTGAGCGAGCTCTCCCGCTCGCGCTGCTCGCGTGAGCGCGTCTGGCCGGTGTCGGCGAGCATCGTGGCGGCGAGCGTGATCGTGAGCATGATGCCGAGCAGCAACACCGTCGTCATGAGGACCGAGCCGTTCTCGCCCTGAAGGTCGTGCAGGCCCACGGTGCGACGGCGGGTCATGTGGGGATTCCCACGGTGGCCGAGGCGGTGCCGTAGCGGTCCCCCGGATCGCAGACGACCAGTGTGATGGTCTGCGAGGTGGAGCCATCGATCGTGGGGAACGTGGTGCTCAGCGTGATGCCCTCGCCGATCACCAGGCTGCCCCATTGCATGCGCTGATTGGACGCGTTCAGCGTCACCGTCGGCTGGTCGCAGCGGATCGCCGTCGGCGCTGTTCCCTTGAACCAGTACATCGACAGCGTGCGGCCTTCGTAGTCCGTGGAGCCCGAGCCGTTGAGGCGCAAGGTTCGCGACATCGTCGGCGTCACCGCGAAGCTCGCGACGGGAGCCTGGTTCTGGTTGCGCAGATGGACACCGGACGCGACCTTCAGCTCGGGCGGGCCGGCCGCCGGGGTCGTGTCGACGATCGTCTGGGCGGAGATCTGCAGGATCCGGTCGAAGGTCGCCGCGCTCGTCATGCACGTGTCCGTGCCATCGGAGCACCTGTAGGAGAACACGGGCCGGTTGGACCCGTTGATCCTGTTCGTGATGTTGTCGGCGACGATCGATGTCTTGGACCATCCGCTGCCGGGGCAGGCACCGCTCATGGCGGGCGTGACCGCGTAGCTCTCCGACGCGACCGGCAGCGACAGCGCGGTCTCCCACAGCCTGCCGCTGGACTGCGAGGCGGGCGCGGTCGTCGTGTCCAGGCAGTAGCGCACCCACGTCCGCGCCGGGTCTGAGGTCTGGAAGATGATGTCGTAGTCGCCGACGCGTTCGATGACGTGGCTGTTGTTCAGGCGCTTGGCGACGTTGCGCAGTTGACGCGCTTGGCGATCGAGCGCGCTCCGAGCGGTCTCGGCCGTCTCATAGCGGCCCTCCTGCTCGCGCGCGTCGGCGTAGAAGGCGTTGAAGCTCGTGAGCGCCGCCCCGAGGATGACCAGCGAGATCGTCATCGCCAGCAGCAGCTCGACCAGCGTGAAGCCTGCCTCGTCGCGGCCCGGGGCCATCAGCTCACCGGCCCGATCGGCAGCGACTCGTTGTAGTTGCTGTCGACCGCGGTGATCCAGTACTGATGCGTGCCGGCCGTGGACGCCTCGGACCAGGAGCGGACGCTGTCGGTGGTGCGGTCGTGGCGATCGGCGTACGCGACGCCGTCGCGGTAGATGCGGTAGAAGCTCACGCTCCCTGTCAGCGGCGCGCCCCAGGCGAGCGTCAGCTTCCCATCGTCGATCAACGCGGAGAGCGTGACGCCGACGAACAGCGGCGGCGCCGAGGCTGCCGCGATCGGAACGATCAGCGGTGCCCCCTCGCGCAGGTTGCCGGCCGGATCGCGGTCGACCGCGACGACGTAGTACACCGTCGCGCCGGAGTCGCGCGGGTTGAGGTCCGAGCAGCTCGAGGTCGTGTTGGCAAGCATCGACGCGGTCGAGCCGCTGCCGGGACAGACCCGGTCGTCGTTGCCGTTGCCGATGCCGTCGGGCCCCGCCCAGTACACGCGATAGCCGAGGATGTCGCGCTCGGCGTTGAGCTTCCAGCTCAGCTCGACGATGCCCAGGCGCGTATTGCGGCCGCCGGTGAACGCCGGCGCCGGCGCCGACGGCAGCGGCGCCGCGGGCTCGTAGCGATTGAGCACGATGCTCGCGAGCTTCGCGTCGCCGGCGATGCCACGGTCGTCGAACGCCTGAGCGATCATCTGATAGGAGCCGTCGACCGCCGTCGAGATCGCCCAGTTCGCCGTCCACGTCTGCGGCGTTCCGGTGGGCCCGGTCGCGTCGGCCTCGCTTTTGCCGTCGTCGGCGTGCCAATGCACCGATGCCGCCGGCGTCGTGGTGAACCGCACGCTCGCCGGCGCCGCGGTGGCGCTCGTGATCGTCTGCGTCAACGGCGAGACGTTCGTGATCCGCGGGCCGAGGCCGCCCGACGGGTTGACGATCAGCTCGCTCTGCGACAGCGAGCGCGGGATGCCGCGTGCCGTCCACGCGACGTCGAACGTCACGCGGCGGAAGTCGTCGCCGTTGCGGTCGCCGGTGGAGCCCGCCGGCTGGGATGGGCAGGCGTCGGCCGGAGCCGAGGTCGCCAGCTGGTCTGCCGGCGAGTCGAACACGCAGGCGGCGCTCGTGATCGTGTACGTGACGCCGCGGCGCTCGATCGTCCACGGCGTTCCCGTGCCAAGGCCGCGGGCCTGCACGCGCGACGCCAGCAGTGCGGGCGTGAGGTCGTCGTAGTCCAGCCCGCGCGCCGTCTCGACGAGCTCCCGCGCGAGGTTCGTCGCGCCGACGCGGTCGTTGTTGGCGGAGGTCGTGGCGACGACGCCGTCGAGCATCGTCAGCACGCCGAACATGCCCACGAGGAGCACGACGGCGGCGACGATGACCTCGATGACCGTGAAGCCGGCCTCGCCTGACTCGTCGTGGGCATGATGAGCCGCCGTGGTGGGCTCGCCGCGCGTTGGACCGCTTTCCGGCATGAGCGAGTGGTCGGCCGCGAGGACGTGAGGAGGCATCGCGGTGGACGGATGGTCGACCGCGGTGAGTTCCGCGCGGACGATGGTTGACGTTGGTCTCGCGACCTCCACGAGCGGGTACCTGCCGTCGGCGGCGGCGCCGCTGGCCGCCGCGGACGCCGTCACATCCGCAGAACGGGCCGGCGCAGCTCTCCAAGCGGGGCGTTTGCACACACCGAGAGCGCGAGGCCGACGGTGTCGCGCGTGGCCCGCGGATCGATCACGCCGTCGTCCCACAGGCGCGCCGTCGCGTAGTACGGGTGCCCCTGCGCCTCGTAGCGCGCGCGGGTCTGTTCGCGCAGCGCCTCGATCTCGGCGGGATCGCGATCGGAGCGCACGGCGCCGAGCACCATCGCCGCCTGCTCGCCGCCCATGACCGAGATCCGCGCGTTGGGCCACGTCCACAGAAAGCGCGGGTCGTATGCGCGGCCGGCCATGCCGTAGTTGCCCGCGCCGAAGGAGCCGCCGACGATCACGGTCAGCTTCGGCACGCGGGCGCACGCGACCGCGGAAACCATCTTGGCGCCGTCGCGGGCGATGCCACCGGCCTCGGCGTCGCGCCCGACCATGAAGCCCGTGATGTTCTGCAAGAACAGCAGCGGGGTTCCGCGCTGGTCGCAGAGCTCGACGAAATGCGCCGCCTTACGCGCGCTCTCGCCGAACAGCACGCCGTGGTTGGCCAGGATCCCGACGGGATGGCCGTGGACGTGGGCGAAGCCGCAGACGATCGTCGTCGCGTTCAGGGCCTTGAACTCGTGCCAGCGCGAGCCGTCGATGATGCGCGCGACGATCTCGCGCGGGTCGTACGCCGAGCGCGGGTCGGTGGGTACCGCGCCGAGCATCCCGGCCTCCTCGACGGCCGGCTCGGCGACCGCCGCGCACTGCCACGGCGCGGCGGCGCGCGGCCCGAGCGTCGCGACGATCGAGCGCACGATCCCCAGCGCCTGCGCGTCGTCGACTGCGAGGTGGTCGACGACGCCCGAGCGGCGGGCATGCAGGTCGCCGCCGCCGAGGTCCTCGGCGCTGACCTCCTCCCCCGTCGCCGCCTTCACCAGCGGCGGGCCGCCGAGGAAGATCGTCCCCTGCTCGCGCACGATCACCGTCTCGTCGCTCATCGCCGGGACGTACGCGCCGCCGGCCGTGCACGAGCCCATGACCGCCGCGATCTGCGCGATGCCGGCAGCCGACATCGTCGCCTGGTTGAAGAAGATCCGGCCGAAGTGCTCGCGGTCGGCAAAGATCTCGTCCTGCAGCGGCAGGTAGGCGCCGCCCGAATCGACGAGGTAGATGCACGGCAGCCGGTTGGCGAGCGCGATCTCCTGCGCGCGCAGGTGCTTTTTCACCGTCATCGGGAAGTAGGCGCCGCCCTTGACCGTCGCGTCGTTGGCGACGACGACGACCTCGCGCCCGCACACCCGGCCGATCCCCGTGACAATGCCCGCGCCGGGCGCCGCGCCGTCGTAGAGCCCGTGCGCCGCCAGCGGCGACAGCTCCAGAAACGGCGAGCCGCGGTCGAGCAACCGCTCCACGCGATCGCGCGCGAGCAGCTTGCCGCGGGCCACGTGGCGCTCCGCCGCCTGCTCACCGCCCCCTGCCCGGGCATGCACGAGCTGCGCGCGCAGATCCTCGAGCAGGACGCCGTGCGCCGCCGCGTTGGATCGGTGGCGGTCGCCGTCCGCGCGCGCGGCGGTGCCGAGGACGACGCTCATGCCGACCGCCCGGGGTCGATCGCGACGAGCACCTGCCCGCCCGCCACGCGGTCGCCGGGCACGACCGCGACGCGCTCGACCGTGCCCGCGGCCGGCGCGACGACCTGCAGCTCCATCTTCATCGACTCGAGCACGACGAGCACGTCGCCGGCGCCGACGCGCTGGCCCGCGCGCGCATGGACGAGCAGCACGTTGCCCGGCATCGGCGCCGCCAGCGATGCGCCGCCGGCATGCTCGTCGTGTCGCGCGGCGGCGATCTCCTCGCAGAAGCCCCAGGCGCGCCCGTCCAAGCCCACGCGCGTCACGTCGCCGTCCTGCGCCCAGGCCCACAGCCGCTGGGTGCCGTCGAGCGTCAGGGCCAGGGCATCGGGTCCGCGGCGCTCGGCGTGCACGGTGCGCCAGGGCCCGTCGCCGACCCGCACGCCGGTCGCCGTGACGAGCACCTCGACGGCGCCGTCGCCCCCGCCGGGCTGCCCCAGGCGCCAGCGCAGCGGCGCGGGCCCGTCGACACGCCAGCCCAGCAGCCGGTCCCAGGGATCATCGCTTCCGCGGCTGCGCAGCTCGAGCGTCCGCGCAAGCGCGGCGGCCGCGGCCGCGTCGTCGTCGCTGCCCGGCGCCGGCAGGCGCGTCGCCTCGGTCAGCTCTTGCACGAGACCGGTGTCGAGCTGCCCGGCGCGCACCCGCGGGTCGGCGAGCAGGTCGCGCAGGAACGCCGTGTTGACGGGCGGCCCGAGGATCGCGAGCCCGGCGAGCGCGCCGTCGAGGCGGTCCAGCGCGAGCTCGCGCGTCGGCGCGTGCGCGATGACCTTCGCCAGCAGCGAGTCGTAGTGCGAGCTGACCTCGCTGCCGGCGCGCACGCCGCTGTCGACGCGGATGCCCGGCCCCGCCGGCTCGCGGTAGGCGACGATCCGGCCGCTGCGCGGCAGCAGGTCCGCGCCCTCGGCGCAGATGCGCGCCTCGATCGCGTGCCCGCTCGGCGCAAGCTGCTCCTGCGTCAGCCACAGCGGCTCGGCGGCCGCGACGCGCAGCTGGGCCTCGACGAGGTCCATGCCGTAGACGAGCTCGGTCACCGGGTGCTCGACCTGCAGGCGGGCGTTGAGCTCGAGAAACCAGAACGCGTGCGGGTCGGCGGCGTCGACGAGGAACTCGCAGGTTCCGGCGCCGGCGTAACCCGCCGCGGTCGCCAGGGCGACCGCGGCCGCGCCCATCCGCGCGCGCTGCTCGCACCCGATAGCCGGCGACGGGCACTCCTCGACGAGCTTCTGGTGGCGGCGCTGCAGGCTGCACTCGCGCTCGCCGAGATGCACGACGGCCCCATGGGCGTCGGCCAGCAGCTGCACCTCGACGTGGCGCGCGCGCTCGATGTAGTGCTCCGCGAGCAGCGCGTCGTCGCCGAACGCCGCGAGCGCCTCGCGGCGCGCCGCCGCGAGCGCCGCCGGCAGCTTGTCGAGCGCGCCGACGACGCGCATGCCGCGTCCCCCGCCGCCCGCAGCGGCCTTGACGATCAGCGGCAGGTGGTCCGAGCTCTCCCGCGCCCAGGCGGTGATCTCCTCGTCGCGCAGCCCCGACCCCGAGCGGCCGATGCCCGGGACGGTCGGCACGCCCGCTTCCTCGGCGACCTGCTTGGCCCGCGCCTTGTCGCCGACGAGCTCGATCGCCTCTGGCGGCGGGCCGACGAACACGAGGCCCGCGCCGGCGCACAGGCGCGCGAAGTCCGCTCGCTCGGAGAGAAAGCCGTAGCCCGGATGCACGGCCTGCGCGCCGCTCGCAAGCGCCGCATCGACGATCGCGTCGGCGCACAGGTAGGACTGCGCCGCCGGCGCCGGGCCGATCGTGATCGCGACGTCCGCCAGGCGCACATGCGGCGCGCCGGCGTCGGCCTGCGAGCAGACGGCGATCGCGCGGATCCCGAGCCGGCGCAGCGTCGAGATGACGCGCACGGCGATCTCGCCGCGGTTGGCCACGAGCACGCTCTCGAACATCAGATCGCCGGAGGCGGGCGCCAGACGATCGGACCGGCGGCGAGCGTGTGCGAGCCCAGCCGCCGGCCGAGCACGGCCTGCACCTCGCGCGCGGCGTCGAGCAGCGCGTCGAGATCGATGCCCGTCTCGCACTGCATCTCGTGCAGCATGCTGACGAGGTCCTCCGTCGCGACGTTGCCGGTCGCGCCGGGCGGCACCGGGCAGCCGCCGAGCTCGCCGACGCTGGACTCGAACGACGCGCAGCCTGCCTGCAGCGCCGAGTACACATTGGCCAGGGCCTGCCCGCGCGTGTTGTGGAAGTGCGCGGTGAGCTGCACGTCGACCGGCAGCGACATGCGGGCGACCTCGAAGTGCTCGTGGACCTGCAGCGGGTTGGCCATCCCCGTCGTGTCGCCGAAGGCGATCTCCTGCGCGCCGGCGTCGGCGAGCTGCGCGGCGATGTCGAGCACGCGCGACATCGACACCATGCCCTCGTACGGGCAGCCGAAGCTCGTCGCGATCACGGCCTCGACGCGCAGCCCGGCCTCGCGCGAGCGCGCGATGACGCGCCGAAGACTGTCCAGCGACGCGTCGACCGAGCGGTTGACGTTCTTGAGGTTGTGCGTCTCTGAAGCAGACAGAAAGACGCCGACCTCGTCGAAATGCTCGCGCAGCTCGAGCGCATGGTCCAGGCCGCGCGAGTTGGGCACGAGCACGCTGCGCGAGACGCCCTCGGGCACCTGGATCGCCGCCAGCACCTCGCGCGCGTCGGCGAGCTGCGGGATGACGTCGGCGCGCACGAAGCTCGTGATCTCGATGCGCTTCAGGCCGCTCGCGGCGAGGCGCTCGATCAGCGCGACCTTGTCGGCGGTCGGCAGGATCTCGGGCTCGTTCTGCAGCCCGTCGCGCGGGCTCACCTCGCGAATGGCAACGGTGTTGGGCAGCATCAGGGGACGCCCGCTAGGCCCCGAGCCCGCGCGCGATCACCATCTGCTGAATCTCGTCGGTCCCCTCGCCGATCGTGAGGATCTTCGCGTCGCGGTACATGCGGCAGACCGGATACTCCTCGATGTAGCCGTAGCCGCCGTGGATCTGGACCGCCTCGTCGGCGCAGCGCACCGCCAGGCGGCCGGTCTTGAGCTTCGCCTGCGCGGCCGCCAGGCCGAACGGGCGCCCGGAGTCCTTCAGCAGCGCGGCGCGGTAGACGAGCAGCCGCGCGGCCTCGATCTCCGTCGACATGTCGGCGAGCTTGCCCTGGATCGCCTGGAACGTCGAGATCGCGCGGCCGAAGGCGCGGCGCTGCTTGGCGTAGGCGAGCGCCTGGTCCAGCGCGCCCTGCGCGAGGCCGAGGCCCATCGCGGCGACGCCGATGCGGCCGATCTCGAGCACCTGCAGAAATTGCGCGACGCCGCGCCCACGGGTTCCGAGCAGGTTCTCGGCCGGCACGCGGCAGCCGGTGAACGTCAGCGGGCGCGTGTCGGAGGCGTGCCAGCCCATCTTGCGGTACGGGCGCCCCTGCTCGTAGCCGGGGGTGCCGTTGGGCACGAGCAGGTTGGAGACCTCGCCGTCGCCCGTCAGCGCCGTGATCGTCACGAGCCCGGAGATGTCGGTTCCGGCGTTGGTGATGAACTGCTTGGCGCCGTCGATGACCCATTCGGCGCTGCCCGCGGCGGGGTCGCCGTCGAGCACGGCGCGCGTCGTCGTGTGGGCGGCGTCCGAGCCCGCCTCGGCCTCCGTCAACCCGAACGCGCCGAGGATCGAGCCCGAGCACAGCCGCGGCATCCACTCGCGCCGCTGCTCCTCGGTGCCATAGAGGTAGACCGGCTGGGTTCCCAGCGACGTGTGCGCGCACAGCGTGATCGCGACGGACGAGTCGACGCGCGTGAGCTCCTCGACCGTCAGCGTGTAGGCGAGCATGTCCCCGCCGGCGCCGCCGTACTCCTCGGGAAACGGGATGCCCATGAGGTTCAGCGCGCCGAGCCGGGCGATGATGTCGTAGGGGATCGAATGCGTGCGGTCGAGCTCGCCGGCGACGGGCGCGACCTCGCCCTCGGCGAACTCACGGACCGTGCGCCGCAGCAGCTCGTGATCGTCGGAGAGATCGAGGTTCATCCCGATTCGAGTATGAACGGCCGTTCAGCATTTTGCAACGCGCGCCCCACAAACGGGTATTCTGCCGTCCGATGGCCGTGAACGATCGCTTACACCCGAGCCTGACCGCGGAACGCATCCACGACGCCGCGCTGACGCTCTTCAACGACCGCGGCTACACCGGCAGCACGGTTCGCGAGCTCGCCGACGCCTGCGATCTGACGCCCGGGGCGATCTACAACCACTATGCCTCCAAGGAGGCGCTGCTGTTCGCGATCGTCGACCGCGTCCACGACCTCGCGGACACGGTGCTGTCGGAGACCCTGCGCCGGATGGGCAGCGACCCGGCGACCCAGCTCGAGGCGCTCGCGGCCGCGTTCACCGCCTTTCACATCGCGCGTCCGCGCGAGACGCGCGTCGCCAACCGCGACTACATCTACCTGCCCGCCGCCGAGCGCGACAGCGTCGTGCGCCGCCGGCGCCGCGTTCGTGCCCTCTTCGCCGACGTCCTGCGCGCCGGTGAGCGCGACGGCGTCTTCGCCTTCGGCGACCTCGGCAGCGAGGATGCGATCCAGGCCGCGAGCATGGCGATCCTCAACATGGTCGTGCTCGTCGCGGAGTGGTTCGACGCGTCCGGCCCGCGCAGCGAGCAGGACACGGCCGAGCTGCACGGGCGCCTTGCGCTGCGGATCGCCTGCGGCGCGCGGGCGTCGCCGGCGGTGTGAGGCTATGCTCGCGACCGTGGCGAAGCCGCAGGCCGATCCGATCCGCACGCTGCTCGCCGGCTGTACCCCCGCGCTGTTCATGGGCAACCCCGCGGGAACCGTCGTGATCATGCAGTCCAAGGTCCTGGAGGCCGACGGCGATCCCGACGAGGTGCTCACGTGGGTGCGCGCGCACGGCGGCTATCCGGACAAGTCGTTTGCCACCAGCACGCGTATCGGCCGCGGACCGACGCTCAAGCCGCGCGAGGCGCCCAAGCCGTACTACGTCATCCCGGAGGACGCGCTGAAGTAGCTCCCGCGGCCGCGCGTGAGCCGTGGCCGGCGTCACGCGTGCAGCCCCGCACCGCCCTCAGCGGCGGGATGGCGGGATGTCGAGGATTCCCCCTAGGGTCTCACCCAGGCCACCGATGACCTCTCCGAGCCCCGTCACAACGTCGTCGACCGTCCCGCCCAGCTCCTCGGCGAGCTTGCCGACGCGCTCCTTCGCCGTCGGCGGCGCGGGGGGCGGCGGCGGGGGTGGCGGAGGCGGCGGAGGAGGAGGAGGCGGCGGAGGAGGCGGAGGAGGCGGCGGAGAAGGCGGCGGCGGGGGCGGCGGCGGCGGGGGCGGCGGCGCGCCGCGCTCCGAACCGGACGGCACCGTTCCCGTCGCGGGCGGCGCCGTGGGCTCGGGCACCGCCGCGATGGCCAGCGGGGGCGCGACGAGCGCGGTCTCTGGCTCGCGCTCGGGCGCCGCCGAGCGCGCCAGCTCGCGCTGCGCGCGCGAGATCTCCGGCCCCGTCACGAGCTGCCCGAGCGCGCCGAGCCCGCCGAGCCCGCCCGCGCCCGCGACGACGACCACGAGCGCGGCCACGATCGCCAGCGGCACGATCGCGGCGACGGCCCCGACCCCAAGCAGCTGGCGCAGCCAAACCCGGACGAGATCCATCCCGTCGATGATAGGTCCCACCGCGGTCCGCGACCAGCCGCTCCGAGAGCGCCGGGCATGATCCCGCGCGGGCGCTCGATCGCGCGCACCCTGCGCGTCGCCCTGCTCGGCCTCACCGTCGTGCTGGCCGTCATCGGTGCGATCGGGATCGCCGCGCTCTACGAGGCACGCCAGCAGTACGAGGACCGCCTGTCGGCGACCTCGGCGCTCGAGGTCGCGGCGGCGAACCTGCTGTCCGCCGCGGTCGCGCTGGAGGCGAACCTCACGCGGCCGCGTACCCGCGAAAGCGCGACGTTCGTCGCCCGCGCCGCGCGCGCGCTGGACCGCAACGGCGGCCGCGTGCGCGTGCTCGCTCGCGAGGATGGGCCCAGCCGGGCGCTGAGCGCGCGCATCTCCCCCGCGCGACGCGCGGCGCGCGTTCTTGCCCTGCGGCCGACACGGGCGAGCGCGCGGGTCGGCGCCGCTCGCGCGCTGCCCGAGGTGCGGCGGGCGACACGGCAGCTCGCGCTGCGCCAGGGCGTGCGCCGCGAGACGTCGCGTGTCGACGCCAGGAGCCGCACGCGCTCGGCGCTGATCGCGATCGTGCTCGGCGCCGGCCTCGCGCTGATCGCCGTGCTGGCGTTCATCACGCTGATGATCCGCACGATGCGCCGGCCGCTGGACGACCTCGTCGGCGCCACCCGGCGGATGGCCGCGGGCGACCGCGAGGTGCGTGTCGACGCCGGCGGCCCGCGCGAGCTCGCGATGCTCGGCGAGTCGTTCAACCTCATGAGCTCGGACCTCGCCGACGCGAGCGCACGCGTGGAGTCCCAGCGGCGGCGCCTGGCGACGACCATGGAGAGCCTGGGCGACGGCCTGGTCATCTGCGACTCGCGCGACGTCGTCGTGACGATGAACCCGCGCGCGTGCCAGCTCGTCGCTCAGCTGGGGCCCGGCGTCGGCGCCCACGGTCCGCACAGCCCGCTGCCCGCGCACGACGCCGCGCTCGCCGGCGAGGTCGCGATCGAGCACGACGGGGTGACGCTCGCCGTCACGGCAGCGCGCCTGGAGGGCCCCGACGGCGGCGTCGTGTGGACGCTGCGCGACATCACCGAGCGCGCGCGCCTGGAGCAGGCCAAGAGCGACTTCGTCGCGACGGCCTCGCACGAGCTGCGCAGCCCGCTGACCTCGATCAAGGGCTTCATCGAGCTGCTGCAGTCGACCGAGAACGGCAACCTCACCTCGCGCCAGGTCGAGTTCGTCGAGATCGCGCTGCAGTCGACCGACCGGCTCGTCGACCTCGTCAACGACCTGCTCGACGTGGCGCGCATCGAATCCGGCCAGTACGAGATCCAGCCGCGGGCATGCGACCTGCGCGAGACGCTCGAGGAGGTCGCGGCGCTGATGGCGCCGCGCATCGACGACAAGCGCCAGCGGCTCGCCGTCGAGATCGCCGACCCCCGTCCGCCGGCGCTGGCCGATCCCGCGCGCGTGCGCCAGATCGTCACGAACCTGGTGACCAATGCCCACCAGTACACGGCCGAGCAGGGCACGATCACGCTGCGCCTGGAAGGCGACGCGCGTACTACGCGCATCGTCGTCGCCGACAGCGGCCGTGGGCTGTCGGCAGACGACGCGCGCCACGTCTTCGACCGCTTCTACCGCGGCGGGCCGGACGACCGCCGCAGCCGCGGCACCGGCCTCGGGCTGCCGATCGTCAAGTCGCTCGTCGAGATGCACGGCGGGTCGATCGACGTCAGCAGCGCAGTGGGCGAGGGCACGACGTTCACGGTCTCGCTGCCGTCGGCGCCCGCGGGCTCGCTTCCGGCGGCGACGCCCACACTCGCCGCGCGACGTGTCCTGATCGTCGACGACGAGCCGCCACTGGCGGCGCTGATCGCTCAGCAGCTCGAGCCGCTGGGCGTGCGGAGCGTGCAGGTGCACTCGGGCGCCGAGGCGCTGGCGCGCCTGCGCACGGAGCGCTTCGACGCGATGACGCTCGACGTCCTGATGCCGGGCATGAACGGCCTTCAGGTGCTCGAGGCGGTGCGCGCCGACCCGGCGCTGCAGGAGCTGCCGGTGATCTTCGTGTCGGTCTCCTCGACGCTGTCGCAGCTCGACGGCGAGTGGGCCGTTCCGAAGCCGATCGACCGCCGGCGCTTGAGCGACGTCCTGCAGGCCGCGATCGAGGCCCGTCGCTCGCGCGTGCTCGTCGTGGCGCCGCAGGCCGTGCGCGACCAGCTGGCGCCGGTGCTCGACAAGCTGGGCGTCGACTACCGCTGGGAGAGCAGCGCGCAGGACGCGTCGCGTGCCGGCGCCGACGAGCTCTTCGAGGTCGCGCTCGTGCACGCCAGCATGAGCGACACGCTGAAGCTGCTCGAGAGCGCCGCGCTGCGCGGACGCCGTGGCGGGCGCTCGGTGATCCTGTTCACGACCGGCAAGGAGTCGCAGGGGCTCGGCGACGGCGTGGGCGTGCCGGTCCTCTCGCTGCCGCAGGCGATCAGCGCGCTGGGCAGGACGCTCCGTAGCGAAACCTCCCCACGTGCGACAAGATGATCACCGTGCCCATCGAAGAGCAGCTCCGGACTCGGATCGGCGAGCTCGAGGCAGATCTCGCCCGGCGTGCGGAGGAGGCGCGGGAGAAGGAGCTTCAGCTGCAGCGCTACGCCGCAGACCTGCGCGAGACGTTCATCGAGGAGCGCACGCGGTCGGTGCAGCTGCACCGCTCCTACATGCTGACCGTGCGCGCGCTGGCGAGCGCGGTCGAGGCGCGTGACGCCTACACCGGGCGCCATGCCGAGCGCGTCGCCGCCTACGGGCTGGCGCTCGCCGAGGTCTACGGCATGCGGCTCGCCGACCAGCCGGAGATCGAGTTCGGGTTCCTGCTGCACGATGTCGGCAAGGTCGCCGTGCCCGACTCGATCCTCTTCAAGCCCGGGCCGCTGACGGCCGCCGAGCGGCTCGTGATGGAGCAGCATCCGGTGACCGGCTCGGAGATCGTGCGCGAGATCGAGTTCCTCGGCGGCGCGCGCGACGTCATCCGCTCCCACCACGAGCGCTGGAACGGCGGCGGCTATCCCGACGGCCTGACCGGCGAGCAGACGCCGCTGTCGGCTCGCGTGTTCGCCGTCGCCGACACGTTCGACGCGCTGACGACGCGCCGGCCCTACCGCGAGGCGTCGACGATCGAGCAGGCACGTGCGATCATCGATACCGACAGCGGCACGCATTTCGACCCCGAGGTGATCGTCGCCTTCCGAGCGCTCTCCGATGACCGGATCGAGCAGATCAGCGCGAGAATCGGCGGGTGAGCCCAACGCGAGCGGTGCTGATCGTCGATGACGACCCGTTCATCCGCAAGCTCATCGCGACGACGCTCGAGGGCGTGTCGGCGTTTGAGCTGCACGAGGCGCGCGACGGCGAGGAGGCGGTGCAGGTCGCGCGGCGCGAGTCACCGCGGGTCGTCTTCCTGGACATCGACATGCCGCGCCTGGACGGCATCGAGGCCTGCCGTCAGATGCGCGCCGATGTCGCGATGATTGGCGCGAAGATCGTGATGCTGACGGCGACCGCCGAGGACTCGGCTCGGGCGCGCGCGCACGAGGCCGGCGCGGACTTCTTTCTCACCAAGCCGTTCAGCCCGCTCGAGCTGCTGCGCCTCGTCGCCGAGCTGTAGCGCCCGCCGCGCGGGCGGTCGCGCCGCTCAGGTGTCCAGCGGGCGGCGGATGTCCGGATCGGGGTTCTGCATCATCGCGCCGGCGCGCAGGGCACGGGTGCGCAGGATCTCGGGCAGCACCTGCTCGATGATCTCCGCGGCGCGCTGCATCGCGTGCCACGCGCTGTCGGCGGGAAGCTCGATCCACGTCAGCGTCAGATCGCAGTGATCGGTGTGCATCGCGAGGTCGGCGGCCGGCAGCTCGGCGATCGGGCGGGCGGCCGACTCGGCCTCGGAGTGCATCCAGTCGTCGAACGCGCCCTTCGCGCGCATGCACCACCGCAGCTCCTGCGCGACGGTGAAGGTGACCTCGAAGATGATCGGCGGAGGGGCGCTCATCGGCCGTGAGGCTACCCCCGCCGGCGCGTCCACACCCGGCGCAACAGATGGCGTCGCAGGTCAGGGCGCTCGTCCCGCTGTCACGGTACGGTGCGACGCATGACGCTCGACGAGGCGCTGCTGCTGCTCAACGACCGTCTCGGCCACGAGGTGACGGCCTGGGTCGAGGTCAAGCACGAGACCCCGTTGCTGATCGCCAGCGGCCATCTCGAGAACTGGCATCTGGACATCGCCGACGAGGCGCCCGCGGCAGGGGCTACGCACTTCGACCTCTACGGCCACTACTCGCTGGGCGACACGCGCTTTGACCTCAGCGACGCGCCGGTGCAGTCGGTCAGCGAGCGTGAGAACGGGCTGACGTTCCGCCTCGATGGCGGCGCGCGCCTCGTCGTGACGTGGAAGCCGGTGACGCCCCCGGAGGATTCGGGCTGAGTCAGCTGTGCACGGCGGCGAGGAACGCGTCGACGCGCTCGGCGAGCATCCGGCTCTCGTCGTCGCCGAAGGTCAGCAGGCGCCGGCGCAGCGGCCGCAGCGCCATCGACGCGTTGTGCACGCAGCGCGCCATGCCGGCGGAGAAGCTGCGCTCGACGAGCATCAGCTCGGCCGGCCCGAGCGTGTCGGGCAGCACCGGCATCTCGTGCTCGCGCACGATGTCGGCGGTCCTCGCCTCGCCCTCGGGCAGCATCGCGTCCGCATCGGCGGCGAGCTCCGCGAGCTCGGAGCGCAGCGCGCGCATGCGGTCGGTCTGCGCGTTGGCCACCGCCCGCGCGTCGCGCGTGCGCTCGTCGTCGAGGTCCGGTCCCTTGCCGAACGCCTCCGCCGCTGCGGCGAGCCATGCGAGGTGGTGCTCCATGTGCACGTCGAGCGCGAACAAGGCGGTGAGCGCGTCGCCGGCCTCCTTCAGCGTGACGCCTGCCTGCTCGTCAGGGATCGCGAAACGCACGGTCGCCATGGGCGGGACGGTAGCGGGCGGCGGGGCGGATGCAGCGTCAGCGCGTCGCGCCGCGCGACAGGCGGATCCGCACGCGCGCGGTGGCGCGCATGGTCGCGCCGCGCGCCACGAGGTCGATCTCGACGCGGCCCGAGGCGGCGCGGCGGGCGATCAACCGCCGCGTGGCGGCGACGATGCGAACTGAGGTCCGCGCGGGGCGTCCCGCGGCGAGCGTGATGGTCGTCCCCCGCAGGCTCGCGTTCAGCCGGCGACCGCGGTGGCGCAGGCCGCCGGTGATCCTCACCCGTCCTGAGACGTTCGAGATGATCGCCCGGATGCTGAGCCGCTGCGTCGAGACGACCTTCTGGGGCGTTGTCACGGTCAGCCGGAGGAGGGCGGCGCAACCGTCGCTCGTCCGGTGCGCCGCGGCCGGACAGCGGTCGGCGGTGCCGGCGATGCCGTCGCGGTCGGCGTCCGCGGACGCCAGGGCCGGGGGCAGGGGCAGGGGCAGGGCCGGCGGAGGCGGCGCGGTGGGCAGCATGGCGGGAGGCGGCGGGGGGGCGGGGCCCGGCGGGATCGCCACGGGACAGCCGTCGGCCGTCAGGGCCGCGGCGTCCGGGCAGGCGTCATCGACGTCGATCAGCGCGTCACCGTCGCGGTTGCTCGCGATGCAGGCGCTTGCGGGCCCGTCCACGAGGCGCGAGACCTCGCCGGAGAGCTGCACGACGTGGATCCGGCCGCAGGCGTCCTCGCCGAAGGCCGTGAGCGTGAGGTCCTGCACGTCGACGCCGATCGGCGCGTCGCCCGATCCCGTGCTCGGCACGATCGAGCGTATGACGCCGTCGCAGAAGTCGCCGTAGACATAGCGGCCGAGCAGGGTCGGCAGCCCGGGGTCGCGCACGACGTGGCCGCCGGTGATCGCCTGGCAGCCCGCGCGGTCGTATTCGAAGACCGGGGGGACGTGACCCGGCGGCGTGCACGGCGGGATCGCTCCGTCGTTGGGCAACGCGCCCTCAAAGCACCTCCAGCCGAAGTTCGCGCCGCGCCCGCGGGTGCGCGAGAAGTTGACCTCCTCGGCATCGTCCTGGCCGACGTCGGCGAGCAGCAGGTCGCCGGTCGCGCGGTCGAAGGAGAAGCGAAACGGGTTGCGCAGGCCGTAAGCGAAGATCTCCCCGCGGGCGTCCGCGCGGCCGGCGAACGGGTTGTCGGGCGGGATCTGGTAGCCGCCGCTTGCGCCGGGCGCTATTCGCAGCAGCTTGCCCAGCAGCGCGGTGCTCTGCTCGTCGGGCGTCCCGGGCCGGATCAGGGTCTGGCCGTTGGCGTCGGGATCGTCGCCTCCGCCGCCGTCGCCCGTGGAAACGTACAGCAGGCCGTCGGGGCCGATCTGCAGATCGCCACCGTTGTGATTGCTGCGCGAGCTGTGCTCGATGCGCAGCACGAGCGAGCGCGAGGGGGACGCGACGTCGCGGTCGGCCGAGCGGTGCCAGAGGTCGATCCGGATGTCGCCGCCGGCGTCGGTCGAGTACGTGTAGAGGCGGCCCGAGGAGGTGTAGTCGGCGGCGAACGTCATCGCCAGCAGCCCGCGCTCGCCGTCGGTCGACAGCTCGTCGCGCGGGATCGTCAGAAACGGCTGCGCCGCCAGGACGCCGTTCTTGACAAGCCGGACCGTGCCGCCGCGTTGCACGACGAACACCCGCGACGCGTCGCCCGGCGGGGCGGTGACGTGGATCGGCTCGGCGAACGTTCCCACCGGCTCGAGCGAGACCGCCGCGCCCGCGGTCGCGGGCAGCAGCAGCAGAAGGACGATCGCGGGCCAGATGCACATGGCGACGAACTCTCCCCGATCGGCCGCCGCGAGGGCTACCCCGGCGCTCGCCGGTCGCCCGCGCGCCTAGCTCGCTCGCGCCTCGGCCGACGCCGCGATCAGCGTCTTGACGACGTACATCACCGACAGGACGAAGAACAGCCCGCCGATGGCTCCCCGCACCTGGTCGGCTCCCAGCGGCGTTCGCTGGGAGATCGGTTCGGCGAGCACGTCGCCGACCTTCTCTCGCCAGCCCTGCAGTCCTGCGGTCGCGATGCGCGTGGGGGATGGCATGGGCGCGTCCTCCTGTCGGGGTGGTGTCCTTGGGTTTCCCGCCCGGCGCCGGCGCCAACCACGCTCGACAGCCGGTCGCGCCGCGACCGATGGCGGTCGCTCGTCGCCAAAGAGCCGCGGCTGGTAGCCATGGGGCGCATATCGCCCTGGTCAGTAAGTAGTTTTTGCCTGCAAAGCGGGCACTTTTCACTTTCGTCCGTTGGCTGGTCGGCCTGGCGTTTGGCCTCCGGAGCGGGAGGTCAGAGGTTCAAATCCTCTCGGGCGCGCTCGCTCGTCGCGCCCACCGCTGCATCCTCCCGCCGTCGGCCGCGCTTGCGCCCAGCGCGCGATGCCCCTAGGAGGCTGGTGTCGAACGGGTCCCTGTGACTGTCGGATGCCCCAACGTTGGCGCGGGGCGGCCACGGCGCGCGGTGTGACGTGTGGCGCCCGGCGGCGCCGGCGGTGCCCGGGTTGG
>Ga0136633_1000598_pt1 | contig 27674 bp, 26 predicted proteins | sample AntDrymeUQ832206_2_FD_105494 | JGI IMG/M metagenome (GOLD analysis project Ga0136633, IMG submission 105494) | Polar desert sand microbial communities from Dry Valleys, Antarctica - metaG UQ83 (22.06) | ecosystem: Environmental > Terrestrial > Soil > Desert | place: Antarctica: Dry Valley... | reverse complement strand
TCTCCATGATCGTCCGCACGTCGGCGAAGTCGAGGTTGATCAGGCCGGGGATCGTGATGAGGTCGGTGATGCCCTGGACGCCCTGGCGCAGCACGTTGTCGGCCTCGCGGAACGCGTCGAGCATCGTGGTGCGGCGCTCGACGACCGCCAGCAGCTTCTCGTTGGGGATGACGATGAGCGTGTCGACGACCTCGCGCAGGCGCTCGATGCCCTCCTCGGCCTGGCGGGTGCGCTGGCTGCCCTCGAACTCGAACGGCTTGGTGACGACGCCGACGGTCAGCGCGCCGATCTCGTTCTTGGCGATCTCGGCGATGACGGGCGCGGCACCAGTGCCGGTGCCGCCGCCCTCGCCGGCGGTGACGAAGACCATGTCGGCGCCCTTCAGCGCCTCCTTGATGTCGTCGCGCGACTCGGCGGCCGCGCCGAAGCCGATCTCGGGGTTGGCGCCGGCGCCGAGCCCCTTGGTCAGATCGTGGCCGATGTTGAGCTTGATGTCGGCGTCCGTCATCTGCAGCGCCTGGGCATCCGTGTTGGCCGAGATGAACTCCACGCCACGCAGACCTGCGTCGACCATGCGGTTGACGGCGTTGGTGCCACCGCCGCCGACGCCGACGACCTTGATGACCGCGAGATAGCTGCTGCTGGATTCCATGAGGTAGACGTCCGACCCTTGAGTAATTGTTGAGGGATTTGGCTCCCCCAACCCGGTTCCGGGGAAACCACAGTACGCACGGGCCGGAACTCGTGTCAACGCGAAGTCTACAAACGCAAGAACAGTTGCAAAACCCCGGACTCTCGACCTGAGCACGAGAATCGCCCAAACGGTGCAGTAAAGCTAAAGTAGAGGTTGAGTCTCTGCGGATCGAGGCTTGAGCCCGCCCGCGACCGGCCGCTCGGGAACCCGCAGGTCGAGGTACGCGGCCCCGCGCGAGGTGCGGCTGGCCAGCACCTGGGCGGCTGCTCCCCACTTCGCGCCGGGGCGGACGGCCCCGCCGAAGTAGAGCTTCGGCCCGTCGGCCATCGTCGTGGTCAGCCCGCGCGGGCCGAGGTACAGACGCTCCACGCGGGCGCGCAGCGCGCGAGGCGCGGCGGCGAGCAGCCGCACCGCCCCGAGCGCCTCCCCGCGCCCGATGCGATCGCTCGAGCGCTCGGCGCGGATGGCCACCACCGGCAGGCCGCGGGTCGCGCTGCCGCGCAGCAGCGTCCCGTCGCCCGCGACCGCCGTCAGCCCGGCGCCCGCCGTCACGGCGGCCACGGGCTCATAGGCGTTGACGACGATCCGCAGGCCATGCGGGAAGTCCGTCTCGGTGCGCAGGCTTTCGACGACCGGGTAGGCGGCGACCGCGCTGAGCAGGGCGTCCTCGCGCACTGCAAGCGTGGTCATGTCGACGGCGGCTGTCTGCAGCGCGTGCTTGATCTGGGCGGCCTGCGAGCCGTGGATGCCCGTCACCGACACCTCCTGGACGCGGACGAGGGAGCTGTTGCGAAGCCAGAGCGCGAGCGGGGCGAGCACCGCGAGGAGCACGGCGATGCCAAGGATCACGCGCGTCCGGCGGCGGGCGAACGGGAGCATCGCTCGCGGTGTTCGCCGCGCGCCGCGCGGACCCTGCCTCAGGCGGCCCCGCGCGATGGCCCACTGGTGGACCCCGTGCAAACGTTGTGCACGCGAGACCCACTAGCGTCCTCGCCGATGGCACCTGCGCCTCTCTCCGAGCTGACCACGCTGCACCTCGGCGGCCCGGCCGCGAGCCTCGTCAGCATCGACAGCGACGAGGCGCTGGTCGAGGTCGTCCGCGCGGCCGACGCCGCCGGCGAGCCCCTGCTGCTGCTGGCCGGTGGCAGCAACGTCGTGGTGGCCGACGCGGGCTTCGCGGGAGCGGTGGCGCGGGTCCAGACGCGCGGCGCCGAGGCCACCCGCATGGCGGACGGGCGCATCCGGCTCGACGTCGCGGCCGGCGAGAGCTGGGACGCGCTCGTGGCCGGCTGCGTGGCCGACGGCCTCGCGGGTATCGAGGCCCTGTCGGGGATCCCCGGCAGCGTCGGCGCCACGCCGATCCAGAACGTCGGCGCCTACGGGCAGGAGATCGCCGATGTCCTCGTCGCGGTGCGCGCGTTCGATCGCGTCAGCGGCGAGGCGCACGACCTCGATACCGAGGAGTGCATGTTCGACTACCGCACGAGCGTCTTCAAGCGCGATCCGGGGCGCTGGGTCGTTCTCGGGGCGAGCATCGCGCTCGAGCCCACGGGCGTGTCGGAGCCCATCCGCTACGCCGAGCTCGCCGCCCGGCTGGGCGTCGACATCGGCGCGCGGGCACCGGTGCAGGAGGTCCGCGAGGCGGTGCTCGCGCTACGCCGAGGCAAGGGCATGGTGCTCGACCCCGGCGATCCGGACACCGTCAGCGCCGGGTCGTTCTTCACGAACCCGATCCTCCGCGCACGGGACTTCGACGCGTTCGCACAACGGGTCACCGAGCGCCTCGGGGGCGACGAGCGACCGCCGGCGTGGCCGGCCGAGCTGCGGTCGGTCAAGACGTCAGCCGCCTGGCTCATCGAGCGCGCCGGCTTCGGGCGCGGCTACGGCAACCCCACGGGGATCGCCATCTCCTCCAAGCACACCCTCGCGCTGACCAACCGCGGCAAGGGGACGACGAGCGAGCTCGTCGATCTGGCGCGGGAGATCGCCCTCGGCGTCCACGAGACCTTTGGCGTGCGGCTCATGCCGGAGCCGGTGTTCGTCGGGCATGCGTGGGATCCGCCGGCGTAGGCCACGGCTGCTCGCGACTCGCTGGTGATCTGAAGCTGGACTCGAGGGTTCTCGTTGCTTCGTCACTAAGCCTCGACCTGAACGTTGGATTAGGTCCAGAAACACCTGTATTAGCTGGCAGATCCTCGGGTAGGGGCAGGCCCCACCAGCCGCCGCCCCAGCTCGTCCACGTCGCCCGCTCCCATCACCAGGCACACGTCGCTCGGCCTCAACCACAGCCCCAGCACGCGCTGAGCGTCGTCGAAACCCGGCGTCCAGGCGACCGGCCGGCCAGCCGCGGCGTCGGCGGCGGCCTCCGCGATGAGCCGCCCCGTGACGCCCGAAAAGTCCGCGGCACGCTCGCGCGAGGGGTAGACGTCGAGCACCACCGCCGCGTCGGCCCGCGCGAGCGCCGCGCCGAACTCGCGCGCCAGCAGCTGGGTACGCGAGAACAGGTGCGGCTGGAACACCGCCACGACCCGGCCCGCTCGCCCCGCCAGCGTCCGCGCCGCGGCGATCGTGGCGAGCAGCTCGGTCGGATGGTGCGCGTAGTCGTCGACGACGAGCGCGCCCGACCCTGCCGCGGGTCCGAGCCGCTCGAAACGCCGCCCGGCACCGGCGAAGTCCGCCAGCGTCCCCGCCACCTCGCGCGGCCGCGCGCCGGCGATCACGCAGGCGGTCAGCGCGGCGGCGGCGTTGGCGACGTTGTGCAGGCCGGGCACCGACAGGGCGACCGCCCGGCCGGCCCACACGAACTGCGAGCCGTCCGCCGACAGCTCGATGTCCGACGCACCAAAGAACGCCGACTCGTCGATCCCCACCCGATCGAGGAACGCCTCGGCCTCGGGCGTGTCGGCGACGACGCTGCGCAGGCCGTTGCGCAGGAACTGCGCAAAGGCCAGCTCGAGGTCCGCGTGCGACGGGTAGGTCGTGTGGTGGTCGAGCTCAATGTTCGTGACCACGGCGATCTCCGGCGCGAGCTCGAGGAAGGAGCGGTCGGACTCGTCGGCCTCCACGACGAGCCACTCGCCGGAGCCGAAGGCGGCGTTCGTCCCGCGGGCGGTCCGCCCCGGCCGGCGCAGCTCGCCGCCGATGACGTACGACGGATCCCACCCGAGCGCGATCAGCGCGTGCGCCGCCATCGAGGACGTCGTCGTCTTGCCATGGGTGCCGGCGATCGCGATCGTGCGGCGCAGGCGGCTCAGCTCGCCGAGCAGCGCACCGCGGTGAATCTCGCGCAGGCCGCGCTCGCGCGCCACGGCGCGCTCGGGGTTGTCCCCGCCGATCGCCGTGGAGACCACGATTTCGACATCGCTGCCGGCAGGGACATTCTGGGCGGCGTGGCCGACGACCGCCGCGATGCCGGCCGCCCGCACGCGCTCGAGGTACGGCGAGCCCGCGCGGTCCGAGCCGGTGACCGACGCGCCGAGCGCATCGGCGATGAGCGCCAGCCCGCTCATCCCGGCCCCGCCGATGCCGACGAAGTGCAGCCGCCGGCCGCTCCAGTCGTGCGCGGCCGCGCTCACCCCCGCCGCCCTCCGCCGCGTGCGGGCGCAGCGGCGGCCAGCACCGCGTCGGCGACGGCCTGCGCCGCGTCCGGCCGCGCCAGCCCCGCCGAGGCGCTCGCCATCGCCAGCAGCCGCGACGGGTCGCCCAGCAGCGAGCCGACCTCGTTGCCCAGCCGCGCGGGCGTCAGCTCCGCGTCGGGGACGACGACCGCGGCGCCCGCCTGCTGCATCCAGCGCGCGTTGGCGGTCTGATGGTCGGCGCTGGCGTAGGGATAGGGGATGAGGATCGCCGGCTTGCCGGCCGCGGCGATCTCGAAGATCGAGCCCCCGGCGCGGGCGACGCACAGGTCGCAGGCGGCGAGCGCCTCGCCGAAGTCGTCGATGTAGGGGCGCAGGTCGTAGTGCCCGCCGTCGACACGGGGCGCAAGCGCGGCGTGGTCTCGCGTGCCCGCCGCGTGCAGGACGCGAAACGGCGCGGCTGCAAACGCCTCCACCGCCGCCTCGTTGATCGTCCGCGCGCCCAGCGAACCGCCGAACACGAGCACGCACGTCTCGCCCGGCGCGAGGCCGAAGCGGGCGCGCGCCGCGGCGACATCGGCCACGGGCGCGGGCACCGGTCTGCCCGTCACCTCGTAGCGCGGCCCGTCGCGCCCCTCGATCGGGAACGCCAGGCAGACGCGGCGGGCACGCGGGGCCAGCAGCCGGTTGGTGATCCCCAGGTGGCTGTCGGCCTCGGTGAGCACGAGCGGGATGCGGTGCGCGAGCGCGGCCAGGCCGACCGGGCCCGCGACGTAGCCCCCGCCGCCGAGGACCGCCGCCGGCCGCAGCTGCGCCAGGATCCGGTTCGCGGCGCCGACCGCGGCGCCCGCGCGCAGCAGCGCCCGCGCGGCGCGCAGCGGGTTCGTCCGGCTCAGGCCCTCGACGCGAATCGGGCGCAGCTCGTAGCCGGCGGCGGGGACGAGCTCGGCCTCCGCGCGCTCGCCGCCGACGAAGGTGACCTCAGCCCCACGGGCCCTGAGCCGTTCGGCGACTGCCAGTGCCGGCACGACGTGCCCGGCCGTCCCGCCCGCTGCGATCACCACTCTCACCACGGCCTGATCCTCGCGCATCGCCACGACAGGTCGTCGGCGGCGGCTTCGCGACACACGGGTTTCCGGACTGGAACGTCGTGATCGATCGCCCGGACGACACCGCAACGGGGTGGGAGGTTTCCTTCACCGCCGACGCCCAGCCCGTCAGCGTTGCCTACCCGATCTACGCGATCTGCGTCAGCGGGAAGCCCGGCGCCAGCGCCACGCGCCGGCCTAAGGGTGGGCGCCTCTGGAGGCCGCGGATCGGCGATGGTGCGTGATCCCCGGTTGGGAGGCACCGCGAAGCTCGGTGGATTCGGGCTGAGCCACCGCGGCGAGGTGCGAGGTGCTGCGCGCGGCGATGTTCAGCAGCAGTCCCATCGTCGCCATCAGCGTCAGCAGCGAGCTCGAGCCCGACGAGATGAACGGCAGCGGGACGCCGGTCAGCGGCGCGATGCCGAGCACCGCGAAGATGTTCAGCAGCGCCTGGCACATGATCAGCCCGGTCAGGCCGGCGGTGAGCAGCTGGGTGTAGCGCGTGGCCGCCGCCTTGGCCGTCCGCAGGCCGGCATAGCCGATCAGCCCGTAGAGGTACAGCAGGCCGCAGATGCCGGCGATCCCGAGCTCCTCGCCGATGACCGCGAGGATGAAGTCCGTGTGCGCCTCGGGCAGGTAGAAGACCTTCTGCACCGACTCGCCGAGGCCGACGCCGAAGAACCCGCCGGAGCCAAGCGCGATCTGGCCCTGAACGGACTGAAAGCCCACCGAGTCGGCGTGCGCCCAGGGGTTGATGAACGCCGTCAGCCGGGCGGCGCGGTAGGGCTCGACGAGGATGAACACGAGGACGAGCACGGAGCCGACCCCCGCGATCCTGCCGAGCAGGCGCAGCGGGACGCCGGCGACCAGCAGCAGGGCGCCGATCGTGAACGCGATCACCAGCGCGGTGCCGAGGTCGGGCTGGGAGGCGATGAGCACGATCGCCGCGCCGGTGACCACCAGCAGCGGCCCGGTCACGCCCTTCAACGTCCTCAGGCGTGACGGCGTCGTGGCGAGCAGGCCGGCGGCGTACAGGACGAGCGCGAGCTTCATGAGCTCGGAGGGCTGAAACTGCAGCGGTCCCGCGCCGAGCCAGCGCCGCGCGCCGTTGACCTCGATCCCGACGCCGGGGATCTTGACCGCGATCAGCAGGAGGAACGAGAACGCCAGCAGCGCGCCGGTGAAGCGCGGCAGGAGGTCCAGGCCCCCGCGGGCGAGCAGCTGCAGGACGACGAGACCGCCGGCGCCGAACGCGAGGTACTTGACGAGGTACATCGTGCCATCGCCCTGGCCCTCGAGCAGCGTGCGCGCCGACGAGGCGCTGTAGACCATCACCGCCCCGGCGGCCAGCAGGCACAGCGTCGCGGTGAAGAGGATGTTGTATTCGACCGGCTTGGGCCTGCGCCGGGAGGTGGGCGCAGCCGGGGAGCGAGTCGGCCGAGCGGCAGAGGCCATCCGGGCTTGAGTTCGACGCCCCGGCCGCGAGTCCTCGCCCGCCGTGGCGCAATCCTGCCGTTACGTCTCGCTGCGCATGGAGGGGTTCTCAAGAACGCGTCCATATGTGGGACGCAAACGTGTGGACCCCCTTGATCGCAGGAGCTGCGACCGTGCCGAGTGAAGCGGAGCACGGACGATCGCAGTGCGGCAGCGTGGCGCCGCGCGGCCGCGCGATCGCGGCGAACGACAACCGCCGGATCTCGGACAAACTCGCCGGGCTCGCCGCCCCGTTTCTGCCTAACTTTTGACAAAACCCCCTCGGCTCAGGCACAGTGGCGCCGATGTCACCGGTCAGATCAGGCTCCCTGGAGTCACTCCGGGAGCGCAATCGGCGCGAGCTGCTCGATGCGTTGCGCCGGCGCGGGAGCGCGAGCCGGGCCGATCTCGCCCGGTTCACCGGGCTCTCGCGCTCGACGGTCTCCACCCTCGTCACCGAGCTGCAGGCCAGCGGCCTCGTCGTCGACCACGAGCCGCACGCTGACGGCCGCGCCCCGCAGCAGGGCCGCCCGCCCACGCTGCTGACGCTCGACCGCTCGGCCGGCCTCGTGCTCGGCGTCGACTTCGGCCACGAGCAGATCCATGTCGCGATCGCCGACCTGTCGCGCACGATCCTGGCCGAGCGCACGCACGCCCTCGACGTCGACCGCTCCGCCGCGAGCGCGCTCGACATCGCGGTCGAGCTGTCCGACGAGGTCATCGCCTCCGCCGGCGCCGACGGCCAGCGGATCCTCGGCGCCGGCGTCGGGCTGTCGGGCCCGATCGACATGGCGGCCGGCACCGTCCACACCGGCAAGATCCTGCCCGGCTGGGCCGGCGTGCAGCCCGCCGAGGAGCTCGCGGCGCGCCTCGGCCTGCCCGTGCACCTCGACAACGACGCCAACCTCGGCGCGCTCGCGGAGGTCACGCTCGGCGCCGGGATCGGCGCGCGCGACGCCATGTACCTCATGGTCTCCGGCGGCGTCGGCGCCGGCCTGATCCTCGGCGGCGAGCTGTACCGCGGCACCGGCGGCACCGCCGGAGAGCTCGGCCACGTGCTTGTCGACGAGAGCGGCCCGATCTGCCGCTGCGGCAACCGCGGCTGCCTGGAGATGATGGCCGGCGGCCGGGCGATCATCGCGCTGCTGCGCGAAAGCCACGGCGACGACATCACGCTCGACGAGGTCATGGCGCTCGTCGCCGACGGCGACTCCGGCGCGCGCCGCGCGATCGCCGACGCCGGCCGCGTGCTGGGTCGCTCCGTGGCGGCCATCGTCAACGCCTTCAACCCAGAGCTGGTCATCGTCGGCGGCGCCGTGAGCGCCGCGGGTGACGTCCTGCTCGACCCACTGCGGGAAGCCGTCCACCGCTACGCCATCCCATCGGCGGCGGCGGACGTGCGCATCACCCGCGGAGTCCTGGGCGAGCGCGCAGAGGTGCTCGGCGCGCTCGAGCTGGCGGCGCGGCAATCAGACGTCGCAGCTCCGTCGGCGTCACGGACGGTCAACGACGACAACAGAAAAACGCAACGAGGAGAGGCACACAGATGAGGGTCATGCGAGGAACCCGTCGGCGCGCACTGCCGATGACGATGGCGGCCGGTGTCGCGGCGCTGGCGCTCGTCGCCGCGGGCTGCGGCGACGACGACGACGACGGCGGCAGCGCAAGCTCGTCGTCGGACGGGGCGAAGGCCGGCAAGGTCGCCGTCCTGCTGCCCGACTCCAAGTCGTCGGTGCGCTGGGAGACGGTTGACCGGCCGTTCCTCAAGGCGGCCTTCGACAAGGCCGGCGTCGAGTCGGAGATCCAGAACGCCGAGGGCGACAAGTCCGCCCAGCAGCAGCAGGCCGAGCAGGCGATCACGAACGGCGCGAAGGTGCTGCTCATGGTCAACCTCGACTCCGGCAGCGGCGCGGCCATCGCCGCGAACGCCAAGTCGCAGGGCGTCAAGGTCATCGACTACGACCGTCTCACGCTCAAGGGCGACTCGGACTACTACGTCTCCTTCGACAACGAGGAGGTCGGCCGCCTGCAGGGTCAGGGTCTCGTCGACTGCCTCGAGGGCGCCAGCGGCAAGCCGGCCGTGGCCGTGCTCAACGGCTCCCCCACCGACAACAACGCGACGCTCTTCAAGGCGGGCTACGACTCGGTCATCAACCCGAAGTTCACGTCCGGTGAGTGGACCGAGGTCGCCGATCAGTCCGTGCCCGACTGGGACAACCAGAAGGCGCTGACGATCTTCGAGCAGATGCTGCAGAAGGCGTCCAACAAGGTCGACGGCGTGCTGGCGGCCAACGACGGCCTCGGCAACGCGGCCATCTCGGCCCTCAAGCAGCGCAAGCTCGAGCAGATCCCGGTCACCGGCCAGGACGCGACGCTGCAGGGCGTCCAGAACATCGTCAACGGCGACCAGTGCATGACCGTCTACAAGGCGATCAAGAAGGAGGCCGACGCCGCTGCCGCGCTGGCCGTCTCGCTGGCCAAGGGCGAGGAGCCCACCGGCGTCGACGACTCGGTCAACAACGAGACCAAGGACGTCCCGGCGATCCTGCTCGACCCGGTCGCCGTCACGAAGGAGAACATCAAGGAGTACGTCGGCGAAGCCGACTTCCCCAAGCAGGAGGAGATCTGCGCGGGCAAGCTCGCCAGCAAGTGTCAGGCGGTCGGGTTGTCATGACCCCGTCCACCGACGCCGGGGGGTTGCGCGAGCGGCCCTCCGGCGCGGTGCCGATCCTGGAGCTCAAGGGAGTCTCCAAGCGCTTCGGCGCCGTCCAGGCACTGCACGAGGTGAACTTCGATGTGCGCGAGGGTGAGGTCACCGCCCTCGTCGGCGACAATGGCGCCGGCAAGTCGGTGACGATCAAGTGCATCGCGGGCATCTATCCGATCGACGAGGGCGAGATCCTCTGGGAGGGAAAGCCGGTCACGATCGGCGGCCCGAAGGACTCGGCGGAGCTCGGCATCGAGGTCGTCTACCAGGACCTCGCGCTGGCCGACAACCTCGACGTGGTGCAGAACATGTACCTCGGCCGCGAGGAGATCACGCCGTTTCGCGCGCTCGACGAGACGAAGATGGAGCAGCGCTGCAGTGAGACCCTGAAGGGACTTTCGGTGACCACGATCCGCTCGGTACGCCAGACGGTGGCGGGCCTCTCCGGTGGTCAGCGTCAGTCGATCGCGGTCGCCAAGGCCGTCATGTGGAACTCGCGCCTGGTGATCCTCGACGAGCCCACCGCGGCGCTCGGCGTCGCGCAGACGCGGCAGGTCCTCGATCTCGTCCGCCGCCTCGCCGACCAGGGCCTGGCGGTGATGCTCGTGTCGCACAACCTGCACGACATCTTCGAGGTCGCCGACCGCATCACGGTTCTGCGCCTCGGCCAGGACGTCGCGCGCTTTCACACGAAGGACACGACCCAGCGCGAGGTCGTGGAGGCGATCACCGCCGGCACGCTCAGCACGGTTCCCGGCCAGGAGGACGCGGAGGCGCAGGTCCAGCTATGAGCGCCATCACCCCTCCCCTGCCCACCCCGGCCGCCGCGCCGACCGCCACGATCGGCGCATACTCGCGGCGCTGGGTGGAGAACGTCCGCGGCGGCGAGCTCGGCAGCCTGCCGATCATCATCGGCCTCCTGGTCATCGCCGTCGTCTTCCAGGTCCAGAACGACCGCTTCCTGACCGCCGGCAACTTCGTCAACCTCATGGTGCAGGGGGCCCCGTTCGCGCTCGTCGCGATGGGCATCGTCTTCGTCCTGCTGCTGGGCGAGATCGACCTGTCGGTCGGCTACGTCTCGGGCGTCGGCGGCGTGATCTGCGCGCTGCTGCTGCTGCCCGACGGCAACACCGTCGCGCCGGGCGTGGCGATCCTCGCCGTGGTCGGCTCGGGCATCCTCATCGGAGCCCTGCACGGCGTGATCATCACGAAGGTCGGCATCCCGTCGTTCGTCGTCACGCTGGCCGGCCTGCTGGCCTGGAACGGCGTCGTGCTGCTGCTGATCGGCAGCCGCGGCACGGTCGTGCTGCAGGACGACCTGATCATCGGCTTCGCCAACGACTTCGTGCCCAAGGGCGCGGCGTGGGTGCTCATGCTGCTCGCGGTCGGCGCGTACGCGGCCGTCCAGCTGTGGGGCCTGCGCAAGCGGGCGAGCGCCGGCCTGTCCAACGACCCACTGCTGATCGTGGCGCTGCGGATCGGCGGCCTCCTCCTGGCGCTGGCGGCGGTGGTCTGGGTCGTCAACCAGGATCGCGGCCTGCCGTACGTCGCGGTGCTCGTCGGCGTGCTGCTGGTCTTCTGGACCTACGTCCTGCGGCGCACGCGCTTCGGTCGCCACGTCTACGCCGTCGGCGGCAACGCCGAGGCCGCCCGCCGCGCCGGCATCGACGTCGACCGGATCAAGATCATCTGCTTTGCGATCTGCTCGCTGATGGCGGTCGTCGGCGGCATCGTGCTCGCCTCGCGGCTGCGCTCGGTGGACACGAACGCCGGCGGCGGCGCGATCCTGCTGTACTCGATCGCCGCCGCGGTGATCGGCGGGACGTCGCTGTTCGGCGGGCGCGGGCACATCAAGTCCGCGCTGCTCGGCGCGCTCGTCATCGCGAGCATCGACAACGGCCTCGGCCTGCTGGGCCTCAGCTCGGGGACGAAGTTCGTCGTCACGGGCATGGTGCTGCTGCTCGCCGTCGCCGTCGACTCCATCTCGCGCCGAGGGCGCGAGCAATCGGGCAGAGCATGACCGGGGCCACGGAGGGCCTCACGGGGAAGGTCGCGCTCGTCACCGGCGCCAGCCGCGGCATCGGTGCCGCGGTTGCGCGCCGGCTGTCGGAGGCCGGGGTCGCGCTCGGCCTGGCGTCGCGCAGCGGCGACGACCTCGGGATCGCGGGCGCGGTGGCTGCACCGACCGACGTCCGCGACCCCGCACAGGTCGATGCGCTCGTCGCGGCGACGGTGCAGGCCCACGGGGGCCTGGACATCGTCGTGGCCAACGCGGGAGTCGGCGCCTACGGGCCGTTTCTCGAGCTCGATCCCGAGCAGCTCGAGCTCATGATCGACGTCAACCTCAAGGGCGTCCTGTACACGGCGCGCTCGGCGCTGCCGCACCTGATCGAGGCGCAGGGCGGCGGGGACTTCATCTCGCTGGCCTCGGTGGCCGGCGTCAACGCCTTCCCCGGCGAGGCGGTCTACAACGCCTCGAAGTTCGGCCAGGTCGGCTTCGTGCGGTCGCTGGACATCGAGCTGCGCGAGCACGGCGTGCGCTGCTCGAACATCTGCCCCGGCGGCGTCGCGACGGACTTCGCGATCGGCACCGGGCGCACCGCGGGAAGCCCTGAGCTGGACGGGATGATGAGCGGCGACGACGTCGCCGAAGTGGTCATGTTCGCGCTCACCCGCCCGCGCAGCATGCGCCTGATGACGACGACGTTCCGCCCGATGAGCGAGGGCTCGTGGGGATAGTGAAGTGGGGCATCCTGTCGACGGCGCGCATCGGCGGCGCGCTGCTCGGCGGGGCACGCGAGACCGACGCGGCCGAGATCGTCGCGGTCGCCAGCCGGTCGGAGGAGAGCGCGCAGGCCTTCGCCGACGCGCACGCGATCCCCCGCGCGCACGGCTCGTACGAGGCGCTGCTCGCCGACCCCGGCGTCGAGGCCGTCTACGTGCCGCTGCCCAACGGCATGCACGTCGACTGGGCGGCGAAGGCGCTGAAGGCCGGCAAGCACGTGCTCTGCGAGAAGCCGATGGACCGCCGGCCGGAGCGGGTGGCGCACGCCTTCGACGTCGCCGAGGCGGCGGGCCTCGTGCTGAGCGAGGCGTTCATGTGGCGCCACCACCCGCAGACCGCGCGGCTGCGCGCGCTGCTCGACGAGGGCGCCATCGGCGAATTGCGGCTCGTGCGCGCATCGTTCTCCTTTCCGCTGGCGGGCAACGCCGATGTCCGCCTGGACCCGGCGCTCGACGGCGGCGCGCTCATGGACGTCGGGTGCTACTGCGTCAGCGCCGTCCGGCTCGTCGCCGGTCGCGAGCCGCTCAGCGTGTCCGCGGAGGCGGTGACCGGCGCCAGCGGCGTCGACCTGCGCCTGACCGGAGCGCTGCGGTTCGACGACGACATGCTCGCCACGATCGACTGCGGCTTCGACATGGCCCGCCGCGGCGAGCTCGAGGTCGTCGGCGCCGACGGGCGCATCCTGCTGGCCGACCCGTGGCACGGCTACGCCCCGCGGCTCGTGCTCGAGCGCGGCGAGGATCGCGAGGTCATCGACATCGACCCGGTCAACAGCTACCGCCTGGAGCTCGAGGACATGGCCGCCGCGGTCGTCGGCGAGCGCCCGCCGCTGCTCGGCCGCGAGGACGCGATCGGCCAGGCGCGCGCGATCGAGGCGCTCTACCGCTCGGCCGCGGAGGGTCGCGCGGTGGCGCTGTCATGAGCCATCCCGGCGCGTTGCGCGTCGCGATCGCCGGCTTCGGCCTCGCGGGCGAGATCTTCCACGCCCCGCTCGTCGCCGCGACGGAGGGCCTCGCGCTGGTCGCGGTCACGACGTCCGACGAGCGTCGCGCCGCGCGGGCTCGCGCCGCCTATCACGGCGTCGCGGTCAAGCCCGACGCCGAGCACCTGCTGCGCGAGATCCCCGATCTCGACGTGCTCGTCGTCGCGACGCCCAACCGCCTGCACGTCCCGATCGCGCAGGCCGCACTGGCGCGCGGGATCGCCGTCGTCATGGACAAGCCGCTGGCCGCCGACGCGGGGCCGGCGGCCGAGCTCGTCGACGCGTTCGCCGCGTCCCGCGTGCCGTTCACGGTGTTTCAGAACCGCCGCTGGGACGGGGACTTCCTGACGGTGCAGCGTGTCGTGACGTCCGGGGCACTGGGCGACGTGACCCGCTTCGAGTCGCGCTACGAGCGCTTTCGCCCGCAGGTGAACGCCGAGGCGTGGCGCGAATCCGCGGACGTTGCCGAGGGCGGCGGCCTGCTGCTCGACCTCGGCACGCACCTGATCGACCAGGCGCTGACGTTGTTCGGCGCGCCGCTGCGCGTCTACGCCGAGATCGACAGGCGGCGCCCCGGCGCGAACGTCGACGACGACGTCTTCGTCGCGCTCGAGCACAACGGCGGCGCGCGCTCGCACCTGTGGATGAGCGCGATCGCGCCCGTCGGCGGGCGCTCGCTGCGGGCCGGCGGGACGCGCGCCGGCATCGAGACGCCGGGGCTGGACCCGCAGGAGGACCAGCTGGCGGCGGGATTGCGGCCCGGTGACGCCAACTGGGGCGAGGGCGAGCCCGCGCGCTTTGCCGACGAGGACGGCGGCGAGCGCTGGATGCCGATCGAGCCCGGCGCCTACGAGCGCTTCTACGCGGGCGTCCGCGACGCCCTGCGCGAGGGCGGGCCGATGCCCGTCGACCCGCGCGACAGCGTCGCCGGGCTGCGCGTGATCGAGGCGGCACGGCGCAGCGCGGCCACCGCCGCCGTCATCGACTTCAGCGACGAGGAGGCAGGGACATGAAGACGAGCCTTGGCATCTGGGCGATGGGCCCGATGGTCACGCGGTTCAACCCGGCCGGCTACAAGCCCGAGCTCGCCGGCCTGACGACGGCCGACTACGTGCGCACGGCCGTCGCCGGCCTCGAAGGCCTGATCGACGACTACGAGTTTCACTACCCGCAGGAGCTCTCCGACGACAACCTCGACGAGGTCCGCGACGCGCTCGGCGGCCACGGCATCCATGCCATCGCCAGCGGCATGCACCTCGACAACCGCTTCGCGCGGGGGGGCCTGTCCAACCCCGATGTGGAGACCCGCGACGAGGCGGTGCGGATGACCGTCGAGGGCGCCGAGTTCGCCGGCAGGCTCGGGGCGCGGTTCATCGTCTGGCCCGGGATCGAGGGCTACAACTACCCCTTCCAGACGCCCTACGCGCAGGCCTGGGCGGGGCTGATCGACGGCATCGGCGAGGCGGCGAAGAAGCTCGCCGAGTACGACCAGGTCCTCCTGCTCGAGCACAAGAACTCCGAGCCGGCGATGAAGATCCACATGGGCAACGTCGGCATGACGCTGCACGTCATCCACACGCTGCGCGCGCGCGGGATCACCAACGTGCAGGTCAACATGGACTGGCAGCACCTGATCATGAACGGCGAGAACCTCGCGGAGTACGCGGCGCTGCTGCACGCCGAGGGGCTGCTCGGCCACCAGCACGCCAATTCGGGCTGGGGCACGTTCGACGACGACAACATGGTCGGCGCGACGGCGTTCATGGAGACGCTCGAGCTCGCCGTGGAGCTGCGCCGAGCGGGTTACGGCGAGCGCGGCGAGCGGCTGGGTTTCGACCTGTACCCGTACACCGAGGACGCCGTCGAGGTCGTCAAGCGCAGCGTGCTGCAGTGGCGCTTCATCGACGGCGCCGCGTCGCGGATCGACGACGCGGCGCTGCGCGAGGCGCAGGCGCGCAAGGACGCGATCCGCGCGTATGAGCTCGTGTACGCGGCGCTCGGCGCGTGACGCTGCTCGCCGGCCTGGACATCGGCACGTCGTCGGTCAAGGGGCTGCTCGTCGCGGCGGACGACGGCGCCGTCGTCGCGCGGGCGGAGGTCGCGCACGCCCTGAGCACGCCGCGGCCGGGCTGGGCCGAGCAGGACCCGGCAGACTGGTGGGCGGGCGCCGAGGCGGTGCTCTCGCAGCTGGGTCGCGCGGGGGAGATCGGGGCGATCGGGCTGACCGGGCAGATGCACGGCCTCGTCGCGCTCGGCGCCACCGGCCGGGCGCTGCGCCCGGCCATGCTCTGGAACGACGGGCGCACGGGCGCCGAGTGCGCCGAGATCGAGCAGACGGTCGGCCTCGAGCGCCTCATCGCCCTGACCGGCAACCGCGCGCTGACGGGCTTCACGGCACCCAAGCTGCGCTGGATCGCGCGCCACGAGCCCGAGGTCTACGGGCAGATCGCGCGCATCATGCTGCCCAAGGACTACGTCCGGCTGCGGCTGTGCGGCGAGCATGCCACCGACGTCGCGGACGCCTCCGGCACGCTGCTGTTCGACGTCGCGCGACGGCGCTGGAGCGAGGAGATGCTCGAGGCGCTCGAGGTCGACCCGGCCTGGCTGCCGCAGGCGCTCGAGTCGCCGGCGGTCAGCGGGGTCACCGCCGACGGCGTCCCGGTGGCGGCGGGCGCGGGCGACCAGGCCGCCGGTGCGCTCGGCGTCGGCGTCGACGGGCTGGGGCGCGCGGGGCCGGTGTCGATCGTGCTCGGCACGTCGGGCGTGGTGTTCGCCGCCGCCGATGCCTTCGCGGCCGACCCCGAGGCGCGCGTGCACGCGTTCTGCCACGCCGTGCCCGGCGGCTGGCACAGCATGGGCGTGATGCTCTCCGCGGCGGGCTCGCTGCGCTGGCTGGCTGACGCCGTCGCACCGCCTGGTGGCAGCGGCGCCGACATCGGGGTGCTCGTCGAGGAGGCGCGCGCGTGGGAGCCGGGCTGCGAGGGCCTGACGTTCCTGCCCTACCTGGCCGGCGAGCGCACACCGCACGCCGACCCCGACGCGCGCGGCGTCTTCAGCGGGCTCTCGCTGCGCCACGACCGCGGCGCGCTCACCCGGGCCGTGCTCGAAGGCGTCGCGTTCGGCCTGCGCGACGGCCTCGACCTCGTCGCCGAGAACGCCGGCACGCCGAGCCTCGGGCGGGTGTCGGGCGGCGGGGCGCGCAGCCGGCTGTGGCTCCAGATCCTCGCGTCCGTGCTCGAGCTGCCGCTGCAGCGCGTGGCGGTGGACGAGGGCGCGTCGTTCGGCGCCGCCCTGCTCGGCGGCGTGGCGGCGGGGGTGTTCGGCGACGTGCACGAGGCGGTCGCCGCGTGCGTGCGCCCGGGCGAGATCATCGAGCCGGTCGCCGAGTGGATCGAGCCCTACCGCGCGGCGCGCGAGCGCTTCCGCGCGCTGTACCCCGCGCTGCGGGCGGCCCGCTATCCTCGCGCGCCGTGAGCAAGAAAGAGAAGGATCCGATCAAGGCGCTGCTCGCCGGCATCCAGCCGGCCCTGTTTCTCGGCAACCCGACGGGCACGGTGGCGATCATGCAGGACAAGGTGGTCGACGCCGGCGGCGATCCCGACGAGGTCCTGGCCTGGGTGCGCGAGCACGGCGGCTTCCCCGACAAGAGCTTCGGCGTGCGCGCGCGCCAGGGCTTCGACATGCGGCCCAAGGCGGCCAGCAAGCACTACTACGTCGTGCCCGAGGACGAGCTGAAGTAGGGGCGCTGCGCGTCGCGCTCAGCGCGGGCGCACGTCGATGTCGCCCGAATCCGTCCGCACGTCGATCGAGCTCGGTGAACGGGGGTTGCGGGAGATCCCGCGGACCCGCAGATCCCCGGAGTCGGCCATCGCGGCGACGGCGTAGATGCCACGCGGCAGCGTGAGCTCGATGTCGCCGGAGCCGCTGCGCGCCTTGACGCGGCGCGGCTTGGCCGCCACGTCGACCTCGATGTCGCCGGAGTCGGTCCGCGTGTCGACGGCCCGCGCGCTCCTGGCCACGAGCTTGATGTCGCCCGACTCGGAATGGGCGTACAGCAGGGTCGGCCGGCCGATGAGGCCGAACGCGATGTCGCCCGACCCGGTCTCGACATGCGTGGCGCGCACGTCGACGCCGCTCAGGTCGACGTCGCCTGCACCGGCGTCGACGGTGAGCTTCACCCCGGGCGGCACGCTGACGCGCAGGTCCGAATAGCACGGCACCACGCCGGGCAGGTCGCCGCAGTCGGTGTCGATCGTCAGCACCCCGTTGCGGCGCGTGCGCTCGAGCTTGGGCTTGGACAGCACGTAGTGCTGCGTCTCCCGGATGCGGATGAGCTTGTCGGCCGGGATGAACTCGACGTCACCCCTGCCGGGCTCCACGACGATCTCGCGGACGGCGCCGAACACGGCGTGGTTCTCCGTCGCCTCGCGGCCGACGCCGAGGTTGACCGCGCCCAGCGCGACGGCTCCCGCCACGACGAGCGCGAGGATCACGAAGAGGATGCCGAGCAGGAGTGACTTCATCGAGCGCGTCGCAGGAGACGACGTTCGCGCGGGAATATATTGGCGCCGCCGCGTTCGTGCTGGCTCGTCGTCACCCGGCCGCCGCGCAGACGCCACGGCCGGGGATGACCGCGCGCCCTCTAGGGTGACAGCTCGAGCGTCACCTGCGCGGTCCCGAACGGCCGTGCCCCGAGCGCAGGCCGGGCAAGGCCCTCGCACGGGCGGGGCGGTGGTCACGGGTACGCCGAGGTGTCGTCGTTCTGCGAGCCCGTGGAGCGGCTGTCGGGGCGCAAGGTGCGCGCCTTCATCAGCGGCATCGGCACGGAGGCCGACCTCGCCACCGAGATGTTCGTGCTGCACCCACGCAACTACGACGGCGCCTCGCGGACCGTTCTCGCCGACTCGTAGGGCCTGCGACCAGGCCACGCGCCCGCGGAGCGAAAGGACCGACCGACACCGGTCAGGCGCCGACCGACCCTCTGCGCACTCGAAATGACCGGTCGGCCGAACACGAAGGCTCTCGAGACCGGGCGGCCGGGACATCCCCGGCCGATGGACTCGGCAAACGCCCACCTCTGCACCGCGTCCGCCGGCGAGCCGCCGCGGCGAGCAGGCGCGGGTGAGCAGGACGGCTTCGCTGGGAGGTGGCGGGTGCACCACCGCAAGCTCTACACCGTCCGGGCGCGCGGGGGTTCCCGCCACCGCGCCTCAGCCGGCGAGCGCGCGGAACGCGCGGCCGCGCGCCTCGAAGTCCTCGAACTGGTCGAAGCTCGCGCAGGCGGGCGACAGGAGAACCACATCGCCCGGTCGCGCCCCGGCGCGGGCGCGGGCCACGGCGATCGCGAGGTCGCCGCAGTGCTCCCCGCCGGCCTCGCGGCCGATGCGCTCGGCGTCCTCGCCGATGAGGTAGATCGCGTGAGCGCGGCCGCGCAGCGCCGTGAAGTCCTGATCTTTGCCCTGGCCGCCGAGGATGAGGTGAATGCGTGCGTCCGGCCCGAAGCTCGCGAGCGCGACGAGCGTCGAGGCCACGTTCGTCGCCTTGGAGTCGTTGACGAACAGCACCTCGCGGTGGCGGGCGACCTCCTCCAGGCGGTGCTCGACGCCGGCAAACGTGCGCAGGCCCGCGCGCACCGCGTCGGGCTCGATCCCGCGGGCCAGCGCGATCGCCGCGGCGGCGGCGGCGTTGGCGCGGTTGTGGGCGCCGCGCAGACGGATCTCCTCGTGCGCGATCAGCGGCTCGCCGTTCCACCACAGATGGCCGGCGCGGTCGTCGAGCTCGCCGCCGGGCCCGAACGGCACGCGCCGCGCGCAGCCGCCCAGATCCTCGACCGGCAGGCCGAACGGAGCCACGGCGATGTCCTCGTGGCCCTGGCGCGCGAAGATCGCGAGCTTCGCGGCGCGGTAGTCCTCCAGCGTCCCGTGGCGGTCGAGGTGGTCGGACTCGAGGTTGAGCAGCACGGCGCCCTCGGGCGCGAACGCCTGCGTGTCCTCGAGTTGAAACGAGCTCGCCTCGCAGACGACGATCGCAGCGGCGGCGAGCTCGCCGGCCAGCGCGGTGAGCGCGGTCCCGACGTTGCCCGCGACCACCACCGAAAGGCCGGCCTCGCGGTGGATGTGGCCGAGCAGCTCGACGGTCGTGGTCTTGCCGTTCGTCCCCGTCACCGCGATGAACTCGTTGGGCAGCAGCCGCCAGCCGAGCTCCATCTCGCCGAGCACCGGCACGCCGCGCTCGCGCGCGGCGGCGATGACCGGCGCCTCGCGCGGCACGCCGGGCGACTTGACCACCGCACCGGCCTGCGGCAGGAACGCCAGCCCGTCCGTGCCGAGGTGGACCTCGAGCCCGTCGGGCAGCGCGGACGGGTCCGGCGCCGCCGCGCCGCTGTCGACGGCCACGACGGGCTCGCCGCGCGCCAGCAGCGCGTGCGCCGCCGCGATCCCCGACCGCGCGAGCCCGACGACGAGCCACGGTCCGGGCGGCAGCGGCGGTCGCTCGCGGCCCGGACCCACTACGCCACGGAGTACTGGTACAGCGTGAAGCCGATCGCGCTGCAGATCGCGGCGATGATCCAGAAGCGCAGGATGATCTTCGTCTCCGACCAGCCCGACAGTTCGAAGTGATGGTGGATCGGCGCCATCAGAAACGGCCGCTTGCGGAAGGTCTGAAACGAGAAGACCTGGATCATCACGCTGAGCGCCTCGACGACGAAGATGCCGCCCAGCAGGATCAGCAGGATCTCGGTCTTCGTCATGACGGCCAGGCCGGCGATCGCCCCGCCCAGCGCCAGCGAGCCGGTGTCGCCCATGAAGATGGTGGCCGGGAAGGCGTTGAACCACAGAAACCCGACGCAGCCGCCGACGACACAGGCCGAGAGGATCGCGAGATCCTGCTGGCCGGTGGTGATGAACGTGATCCCGATGTAGGCGAGCGCGACGATCGCCGCGCAGCCGGCGGCCAGCCCGTCGAGGCCGTCGGTGAGGTTGACCGCGCTCGTCGTGCCCGCGACGACGATGTAGATCATCAGCAGGAACGGCAGCCCGGCCAGGAACCCGAGGTCGATCTGGTAATCGATGACGCGCAGGCGCAGCGTCTGCTGCAGGCCGGCCTTCTCGGTCGCGATCCACCACAGGCCGATCGAGACGAGGATCGTCATCCCGAGCTTCATCCGCGCGCTCAGGCCCAGCGAGCGACGCCGGACGATCTTGATGTAGTCGTCGGCGAAGCCGATCAGCGCGCAGCCGACGAGCGCACCGAACACCCCCACCGAGCGCCAGTCGTACTCCGACAGGATCAGGAAGGGGATCGTGATCGAGAAGACGATGATGATCCCGCCCATCGTCGGCGTGCCCGCCTTGACGTGGTGCTTGGCCGGCCCCTCCTCGCGGATGAACTGGCCGAACTCGCGCTGCTGCAGGAAGGCGATGAACCTCGGCGACAGGAAGATGCAGATGAGCAGCGCCGCGGTGCCCGCGATGAGAACCTCCCCCACGGTGCTCTAGCCCCCCGCCGCCGCCGCACGCAGACGCTGCGCGACGACCTCGAGGCCGACCCCGCGCGAGCCCTTCACCAGCACGGTGTCGCCCGCCGTCACGAGCTGCTCGACGAGCGCCGCGGCCGCCGCCGCGTCGGCGGTCGCACGGTGCTCGCGCTCGCCGTTGGCCTCGAAGCCCGCCGCCATCCCGGCGGCCAGCGGTCCGACCGTCACGAGGACGTCCACCCCGGTCGCGCCGGCGTGCGCGCCGACATCGGCGTGGAAGCGCGCCTCGCCAGGCCCGAGCTCGAGCATGTCGCCGAGCACCGCCACGCGCCTTCCGGTCGCGGACGCGGCAAGGTCGTCGAGGGCGGCGCGCATCGACATCGGGTTGGCGTTGTAGCAGTCATCGATGACGAGCACCGGCCCCGGCAGCTCGATGCGCTGGCCGCGCAGCGCGCTCAAGCGCACCGCCAGGCGCCCGCGCGGCGCGACGCCGACGGCCCGCGCGGCGGCGAGCGCGGCCAGCGCGTTCAAACGCATGTGCAGCGACGTGAACGGCAGCTCGAGCTCGCCCGGGATCTCCGCGACGTCGCCGCCGGGCCCGAACGTCACCGTCCGCACGTCCTCGCGCCGGTGCGCGTCGAGCAGCGGCTCGGCGGCGGGCAGGATCGCGACCGCCCCCGGGCGCAGGCCGGCGAGCAGCTCGGCCTTCGCCGCGGCGACCGCCTCCAGCGAGCCGAGCAGCTCGAGGTGGACGGGGCCGACGTTGACGATGACACCGACGTCCGGCTCGGCGATCGCGGTCAGCTCGGCGATCTGGCCGGCGCCGCGCATCGCCATCTCGAGCACGAGTACCTCCGTGCCGGCCGGCGCGGCGAGGATCGTCAGCGGCAGGCCGATCTCCGTGTTGAGGTTCTGCTCGGTGGCGGCGACGCGGCGCTGCTGGGCGACCATCGCGGCGAGCAGGTCCTTCGTCGAGGTCTTGCCGGTCGAGCCGGTGATCGCGATGACCTGGGCGCCGAGCGCGCGCCGCCACGAGCGCGCGAGCGCCTGCAGGCCGGCGAGCGGGCCCTCGCTCGTGAGCAGTACGCCGGGCTGCTCACGGATGTCGTCGCGGGCGTAGTCGGGCGCGACGAGTACCCCCCATGCGCCTGCCGCGAGAGCCGGCGCGGCGTACCGGCCGCCGTCGACGTTGGAGCCCGGCAGGCCGACGAACAGGTCGCCCGGGCGTACGTCGCGCGAGTCGATCGTCACCCGCGCGGGACCGGGCGGGCCGTGCGCCGCGACCGTCGCGGGCCGCGCGAGATGGACGCCCGCGGCCTCGGCGACGCGCTCAGGCGACCAGTCGCGCACGCAGTGCCTCCCGCGCGACGCCGACGTCGTCGAACGGCAGCTTGCGCCCGCCTTCGAACTCCTGGCCCTGCTCGTGGCCCTTGCCCGCGATGACGACGACATCGCCCGCGCCGGCGAGCACGATCGCCCGCTCGATCGCCGCATGACGATCGACGATCGCCTCGACGTGCGCGCTGCGCTGCTCGATGCCCGCGAGGATCTCGTCGACGATCGCCGCGGGCTCCTCCGAGCGCGGGTTGTCCGAGGTGACGATCGTGTGGTCGGCCAGCCGGGCGGAGATCGCGCCCATCTGCGGGCGCTTGCCCCGATCGCGATCGCCGCCGCAGCCGAAGACGCACAGCAGGCGGTTCGCCGCCAGCGGCCGCGCCGCCGTGAGCACGTTCTCCAGCGAGTCGGGCGTGTGGGCGTAGTCGACGAGCACGGCGAAGTCCTGACCCTCGGCGACGGGCTCGAAGCGGCCCGGCACGCGGCCGGCCTCGGGCAGCGCCGTGACGATCGTCGCGTCGTCGACGCCCAGCGCACGGACCGCCGCGACGGCGCCGAGCGCGTTCATCACGTTGAAGCGCCCCGGCAACGGCGAGCGCAGGCGCAACCCGCCGGCACGAAACGCCGAGCCGGCGAAGCTGCTCTGGATGTCGGTGGCGCGCAGGTCGGCGCCGGGCGACTCGATGCCGACAGTGATCAGCTGCCCGGGGCCGGAGTCGCCCGCGGCCCGCAGCGCGCCGGCCAGCCGGGCGCCGTAGGGATCGTCGACGTTGACGACCGCCACGTCCGGGCGCCCGTCGAGGAACAACCGGCACTTCGCGGCGAAGTAGTCGTCCATCGTGGGATGGAAGTCGAGGTGGTCCTGCGTGAGGTTCGTGAAGATCGCCGCGGCCCAGTGGATCGCCTCCGCGCGGCCGAGCGCGAGCGCGTGGCTGGAGACCTCCATCACGCAGTACGTGTCGCCGGCGGCGCGCATCGCGGCGAACGTCGCCTGCAGGTCGATCGCCTCGGGGGTGGTGCGGGCGACGGGGTGCTCGGCGCGGCCGATCACCGACGTCACCGTGCCGAGCAGCCCGGTCGGCTCGCCGGCCGCCTCGAGCAGCGCACGCACGAGGTACGCGCTCGTCGTCTTGCCGTTGGTCCCGGTGATGCCGATCGTGCGCAGCTGCGCCGTCGGGTCGCCGTGCAGCCGCGCGGCGGCGGGCGCCATCGCCGCCCGCACGTCCTCCACGACGACCTGAGGCACGCCCAGGTCGCCGAGCGGGTGGTCCACCACGAGCGCGACCGCGCCGCGGGCGATGGCGTCGTCCGCGAAGTCGTGGCCGTCGCGGGTGAAGCCCCGCACGCAGAAGAAGGCAGTGCCCGGACCGACCTGGCGGTTGTCGTAGGCGAGCGCGGTGACCTCGACGCCGGGCGCGTCGGGGGCGACGTCGCCGAACACCCCGCGCAATCTCACGGGCTCAGTCCGTCCAGAAGCTGATCGTGCTCGGGCGCCTGATGAGCCGCAGGATAGTCCGCGGGCCGGTCGGCGGGCATCGCCCGGGTCAGCCGTTGGGCGCGACGCCGAGGTAGGGCAGCGCGAAGCGCATGATCGCCTGGAACGCGGGGGCGGCGACCTGCGCCCCGTAGATCTCGCCCTGCGGCTCGTCGACCATGATGGTCACGAGCAGCTTGGGCTTGCGCGCCGGCGCGAAGCCGACGAACGACCCGATGTAGCGCGTCTTGGAGTACTCACCGGTGCGGCGGTCGATCTTGTTCGCCGTGCCGGTCTTGCCCGCCAGCGTGTAGCCGGGGATCGCCACCTCGCTGGCGCTGCCACCGGCCTCGACGACCCCCTCGAGCATCGTGCGCAGCTGGGCGGCGGTCTGCGGGGCGATGACCCGCTTGCCGCGCGGAGCCGGGATGCGCTCCCCGTCGATCTGCGCAATGAGGCGCGGCCGGCGCAGTATCCCGCCGTTGGCGATCGCGGCGTAGGCGGTCGCGAGCTGCATCGGGGTCACCGACTCGCCCTGGCCGATCGGCAGGTTGCCGATCGACGCGCCGGAGTACTCCGAGCGCTTGAGCACCTGGCCGGACTCCTCGCCGGGCAACTCGATACCGGTCTTGCGCCCGAATCCGAAGCGCCGCACCCACCGGTCGAACTTCGTCTCGCCGAGGCGCTGGCCGATGCGCACCATGCCGACGTTGCTGGACTGCGCGAGGATCTGCGTCGTCGACAGGTCGACTGTGCCGCGCTCGTGCGCCTCCTCGATCGTGCGGTCGGCGACGTCGATCGTCGGCGGCAGGTGAAAGATCGTTTCGGGCGTGACGACCTTCTCCTCGAGCGCGCCCGCCACGGTGAAGGGCTTGAACGTCGAGCCGGGCTCGTAGTTGAAGCCGACGGCGCGGTTCTGCGCCGCGTACGCCGGCGCGCCGCTGCTGTCGTTGGCGTCGACGCGCGGCCAGTTGGCCAGCGCGAGGACGGTGTTCGAGTACGGATCCATCACGACCGCCGTCGCGCCCTTGGGCCGCCACGCCAGGCCGACCTCGGCGAGCACGTTCTCGACCTTGCCCTGCAGCTCGGCGTCGAGCGTCAGGTGCAGGTCCTTGCCCCGCTTGGCGCGCTCGGTCTCCTGCAGCGTGATCGGCTGGCCGAGCGCGTCCTTGACGATCCGCCGCTCACCGTCGCTGCCGCGCAGGATCGAGTCCTGGGCGTACTCCAGCCCGGCCAGGCCGTCGCCGTCGGTGCCGACCCAGCCCAGCACCTGCGAGGCCATCCACTTGCGCGGGTACTCGCGCCGCGAGCTGGGGATGAGCTGCAGCCCCGTGATCTTCAGCTTCTTGATCTTCGCCGACTGCGCGCCGGGCAGGTTGCGCGCCAGGTAGACGAAGCCGCCGCGCTGCTCGAACTTCGCCAGCACCTTGCCCTGACTTGTGTCCAGCAGCGGCGCGAGCCTGCGGGCGACCGCGATCGGCTTCTTGATCAGGTAGGGGGTGACGGCGACGTCGTCGGCCGGCTCGGAGACGGCCAGCTCGATGCCGTTGCGATCGACGATCGCGCCGCGTCCCGCCGGGACCTTGAGCACCTCGACCTGCTGGGTGCTGGCGACCGCCTGCAGGGACGAGCTCTTGACGGCGCCCAGCCAGGTCGCGCGCGACGCGGCGATGCACAGAAGGACGAGGAAGATCGCGAACAGCAGCCCGATCCGCCGCTCGGTAAGGCCGACTATGGCGTCGTCACCCCGCCGGTCGCGGTGGTCGGCGGGGCAGGCGGGGCGGCGGTGGCGCTGACCGCGGGGGCGGCGGCGGTCGTGGCGGGGGCTGTCGAAGCGGCAGGCGCCGGGGCCGTCGCTGCCGGCTGCGCCGGGGCGGGCGTCGGCGCGGGCGCAGCGATCGTGGAGCTCGGCGCGGCCGCCTGGCCGGGCGTGCCGGCGGCGGTCGTGGTCCCGGTCCCGGTCGCGCCCGCCGTCAGCGTGTCGGGCAGCTTCACGGCGGACACGGCTCCGGCGGGCCCGGTGATCGCCGCGTCGGCGGCCGTCATCCGGCGCACGGCGCGCAGGCTGTCGGCGCGCTTGTCGCCCGCGCGCAGGTACGTGACGTCAGCCGGCTCGGGCATGACGAAGCCGCGCGCGCCGGCGAGGCGCTGGATGCGGTCGCCCGAGCTCAGCTCGGAGATCGTTGCCTTCAGCGACGCGTTGTTGCGCTCGAGCGTTGCGACGGTGTCGACGGCACGACCGATCCCGGAGTTGAGCTTGAGCATCGAGACCTGCATCGCCACGATCCCGATGAGGCCGACGCCGATGATCACGACCCACGCGCGGCTGCGCACGAGGCGGTCCATCGTGCGGCTGTGCGAGGCCTCCAGCGCCGACTCGGCCACGCGCCAGGCGACACGGGCGCCGCCGGCGGCGAGGCGCAGCGGCGGACGCGCCGGGGTGCGGGGCGCATACGCCGGCGCGTGTGCCTGGGCGTGCGTCTGCGTCTGGGCCGTGCGCTGTGGGGCGGTGGCGTACGCGGCGGGCGCGGGTCCGGACATCCGCCGAGCGTGCGGCACGCCGTGCGGGCGCGCCCGGCGCTGGGCGCGCTCGTCGTGGTGCTGCGTCCGTGCGGCGGCAGAGCGGGTCACGCTTGATCCTCTCGTAGCTTCGAGGCGACACGCAGGCGCGCCGAGCGCGCCCGCGGGTTGGCGGCGACCTCGCCCGGGCTGGGCGCGATCGCACGACGGCTGACGAGCTCGGCCTCCGGCTCGCGGCCGCAGGCGCAGATCGGCAGGTCCGGCGGGCAGATGCAGCCCTGCGCCCGCGCGACGAGGAAGCGCTTCACGCGCCGGTCCTCGAGCGAATGGAAGGAGATCGCGCCGAGCTTGCCGCCGATGCGCAGCACGTCCCACGCCAACGGCAGGGCGGCGTCGAGCTGGCCGAGCTCGTCGTTGACGGCGATCCGCAGCGCTTGGAAGACGCGCTTGGCGGGATGGCCGCCGGCGAAGCGCGCCGGCGCGGGCACGGCGCGCGTGATGACGTCGACGAGCGCGATCGTCGAGTCGATCGGGGCCTTCTGACGCGCGCGCACGATGGCGCGGGCGATCGGCCGGGCGTAGCGCTCCTCGCCGAGGTCGCGGAAGATCGTCTCGAGGTGGCGCGACTCGGACTCGTTGACGAGCTCGTGGGCGGAGCGCTCGAGGCCCGGGTCCATGCGCATGTCCAACGGCGCGTCGTAGGAGTAGGAGAAGCCGCGCTGCCAGGTGTCGATCTGCATCGACGACATGCCGAGGTCCATGAGCACGGCGTCGGCCTGCACGCCCTCCTCGCGGAGCTGCTCGAGGCCCTCGACGAACGATGCGCGGATGAAGCGCGTGGCGCAGCGCAGCTCGCCGGCGAGCTCGGCGAAGCGCTCGGCGGCGATCGGGTCGCGGTCGATCGCGATGAGCGTGCCGGTCGCGCCGATCCGCTGACCGAGCAGGCGGGCGTGGCCGCCCGCGCCGAACGTGCAGTCCACGATGGTCTGGCCGGGCTGCGGTTGCAGCAGCTCGATCGCCTCGCCGGCCAGCACCGGCACGTGGGGAATGGTCATGTCAAGCAGTGTTGCCAAGGGATGAGGTGATCTCGTCGACATCGGATGCGAGCACGTCGTTGTAGTCCGACCAGGTGGCCCGGTCCCAGATCTCCAGCGCGTCGCCGGAGCCGGTCACGACGACGTCCTTGCCGAGCTTCGCGTGGTCGAGCAGGAAGGACGGCAGCATGATCCGGCCGGCGCCGTCGAGCTCGGTGTCCAGCGAGTTGGCGCTGAAGAAGCGCGTGAGCTTCTGGGCTTCCTTGGAGAGCGGGTGGAAGTCCTCGAGCGCGGCGGCCGTATAGGCGTCGTAGGCCGCAGGGGTCCAGACGGCGACGCAGCGCTCGAGGCCCTTGGCGAGAACGACGCCACCGGAGAGCTCAGACCGAAAGCGAGCTGGAACGGTGAGGCGGTTCTTCGCATCGAGCGTGTGGTCGAAGGTTCCGCGGAAGGCCATTGAAGGGGTGCGACGTCAAGCAGTTGGAGCCGGGATGGAGGGGTGGGAGGAGCCCCTCCATCCCGGCTCGCTG
>Ga0136633_1000597_pt1 | contig 27702 bp, 24 predicted proteins | sample AntDrymeUQ832206_2_FD_105494 | JGI IMG/M metagenome (GOLD analysis project Ga0136633, IMG submission 105494) | Polar desert sand microbial communities from Dry Valleys, Antarctica - metaG UQ83 (22.06) | ecosystem: Environmental > Terrestrial > Soil > Desert | place: Antarctica: Dry Valley... | reverse complement strand
CGGTTCACCGGTGGCACCGCGCTCCTCGACGAGCATTGTAGTGATGACCGAAACTCGCTGGTCTTCTAAGATACTCGATGTCGTCCATGGCGAGCTGGTCATCCAGAGCTTTGCGATCTCTAAAGACGCGCTGCTCGGCCAGCGTGTCGACTTGACGGCTCTGTGTATCGTCCATCCTGTGTCCACGAGGGGGCTAAGGGCTACCTCTCGCGAATCACCCTGCGAGACAGTATTTGTCGCCAGCAGGCCGAGTCCACCTCTCGATAGTTGCGCGGCACGACGGAAGAAGAAGCAGACGAGATCGGCACGCCCAGTCCTATTCCCGGCGACGTATGCACAGATGTGCGATAGGAACCCGCTACCCAGTGCCGTGGAGATGCCTGTTCCCTTCAGGAAGGGCGGGTTGCCCACCACCGCGTCGAACCCAGTGCTTCTCGATCCCATCCTGCCGTCGGCCAGGAACACCTCCGGGAACGCCAGCGGCCAGTGGAGGCACTGGCGGTCCCAGGGCATCGGGGGTTCGTCAGGTAGGTCGGTGCGCAGCCAGCCGGTCGAGACGCCGTGGAGCACCGCCAGCGCCGCGCCGCGCTCGATCGCCGGCCGGTCGTCGTCGAGGGCGGCGCGGATGCGTTCCATCTGGGCGTCGAGCCGGGCCTCGGCCGAGCCGCCACGCTTGCCGGCCGTGCTCAGCGCTGCGCCCACGACCGCATCGGCAACCACGGCAAGGTCACTCAGCCGGGCTCGCAGCTCGTCGTGCAGGCGTTGCTTCTCGTCGGCGTCGCGCACGGTGACCACCGACAGTTCCTGGAGCCGGCGGGCCAGGTCGGAGGCATCCTTGATGCGGATGTCGAGCGCCAGCGTGGTGAAGCCGGCGGCGCCCTTGCGCTCGACGGGGTCGAGGTGGAGCCAGCGGAGCTGCTCCATGTCGGTGATGCCGAGCAGGGAGTCGCCGACCTGGATGGCGTGGTCCAGGAAGGTGAACGGCCGTTCCTTGGCCATCGTGGTCAGCCACAGGGAGAGCTTGGCCATCTCGGCGGCCACGGGGTTCTTGTCCACGCCGTAGAGGCAGTGGTCGACCACCTCGCGCCGGGCCAGCACGGTTTGCTCGTCGGCCGGGGCGGCGGCCAGGTCGGCCAACCGGCCCGCGAACGGTCCCTGGCCTGGGCCGTGCTCGACGACGGACTCCAGCAGCCGGTCGGCCAGGTACCGGCCGGCGGCGGTGAGGATGGCCCCGGAACCCACCGCAGGGTCGCAGATGCGCAGGTCGAGGATCTCGGCCCCAGTGCGGAGCTGCCAGCGCTCAGGGTCGGCCTCATTCTGGGGGCCGGGCTCGTAGACGAGAGGCTCCAGGGCGTAGCGGACCACCTCCTCGGCGAGGGCTCTGGTGGTGTACTGCGCTCCCGTGTTGCGGCGGGTCGACGTCTGGGTCACGTACATCGACCCGGGCAGAATCACGACCGGGAGGCCGCGCAGGTCGGCCCGGATCAGGCCCCAGAACGGAAGCGCCCGGGCGACGGTTTCGTCGTCGTGCCCGCACGCCACCCTCAGGCGGGCCAGGTCGACCCCCTCGGGCCGGCGGCCGAGCTCCTTGGCCAGCGCCGAGGTCGTCTTGTTGCAGCGCTCCTTGGCCGCCAGCCACTCACAGAGGGCGTCGATGCCGGCGGCCGCGTGGCGTTCGAGGTCGGCGATGGAGATCTCGGGTTCGGCGCCTTCGGTGCCGACGAGCCCGAGAGCCAGGACGTCGACCCGCGAGCACCCGTGGTCAAGCAGACCCTCGTAGCAATGGCCAATCTGCTCGACGTCGAGCGCCTTGTAGCTGACCCGCTGGGCCACCGTGGACCGGCCGGCGCGCACCTCCACCGTCAGGAGGGCGTCGAGGATGGCGAGCACCGTCCGGTCGTCGACCGCCACCGGGCGGCCGGACCCAACGGCTGGATCACCGTCGGAGCGACGGCGGCCTTCCAGGAAGGGGAACCGGTCGGGGTCGAACAGGCTGCCGCCATAGGCCGGAAGGGTGAGGCGGTCGTGGTTGGCGCCGCCGTGCACGGCCCGGAAGGTGGCGAGGAGACGGTGCCAGGCCGTGGAACGGCGCTCGAGGGCATCCTCGCCGTCGCGGGCGGACGACACGCGCAGGTCGTCGCGCAGGCTGAGGACCGAGTAGGACTCGGCCCACAGCTGATCCTCGGCGGGCAGGAGGCGGCGTTCCTCGGCGAACAGCAGGAACACCAGCCGCATCAGCACGGTGACGGCCGATTCGTAGACCTCGGTGGCGGCGACATCGCCGAGCACCCTGCCGTGGTTGGCGATGTCGTCCCGGGAGATGGCGGCCACCAGCAACTCCACCGATCGCCGCACCGAGCGCCCGAGGCCCTTGGTGATCTCGACCTCGGCGTCGGCGGCCCGTTCGAAGAGCCGCTCAAGGGTCTGGTCGGCCTCGACGGCGAAGAACCGGCGGGCGCCAAGCAGGGACACGAAGCCAGCCTGGAGGATGCGCTCGTCGGCCAGGTCGGCGAGCCGCCACCGGCACGAGGCCGCCGGCGCACCCCTGGGCGCCCACACGAGCACCCACTGGTCGTCGTCTGTGACGAGCGCCAGGGGGACGCCGCTCTCCCGGCACCACGTCTCCGCCCGCTGCACGGGAGTTGCGGGCCAGGTGTCGCCCGCAACCGCAACGTCGGGCCGCCGGTCGAGGCGAGTGCCGAGGGGCCAGGCGAAAAGGCCGGCCCGCGCTTTGGAAGGGTCGTCGACGTCGAGCAGGGCCTGCGCCGGCCGCAAGGTCACGCCGGCCTCGGCCGCCCGCACCAGGGCGGTGGCGGGGATCCGCTGGTCCGAGCTCAGCATGTCGCCCCAGTCGAGGACGTCGGCGAGCAGCCACCGGCGCAGGTCGGCATGGGCCCGCGGGTCACCGTCGAGGGACGCGACGCGAGCCCGCAGCTCCGTGCGCAGATCCGCGGGCATCGGGTCGAAGCCGTGCGGGAAGGTGGCGACCAGCTCGGTAGTGGTGAGGAATGCCCCGTCGGGGTCGACGAGGTTCAGCCAGTCGCCCAGGGCGGCCTTGGGATTGGCCTGGGGGCCGCGCGTTCTCACACCGGCTCCTCGGGGATGAGGATGGTCACCGAGGCCGGGAAGATGTGGCTCTCGGGGTCGGTGAAGCGCCGGCGCACAGCCGCCACCTCGCTCTCGATCTCGTCGGGGATCTCCTCCAGCCGCCGGCGCAGGGCGTCGAGGTCTCGCTGGGACTGCTCCCGTTCGGGCTCGTTGAACAGATTCAGCTGCTCGGCGCGCTCGTCGTCGATGCGGTCGAGGTCGGTGGTGATCTGGCGGCGAAGGTCACCCAGGACGGTGCGGATGGCCTCGGCCTCGGAGTCGGCCCGCTCGGCCAGCTCCCGCTGCTTCGACTCCTGGACGGCCTCGGACCGACGCTCCAGAGCACGGGCCAGCCCGGGCTCGACCACCCGGTCCCACCACTGGACGACCTCTTCGGTCCCATCAGGGCCGTAAGGCGCACCGCCGGCGGACCGTAGGAGGGCATCGAGGTCGCGCAACACGTCGATCCGGGCGAAGCGCCCGGATCGCAGCCGGCCGCCGGCGACGACCAGCTCCTCATGCAGCCGGTGCCCGTCGGCCCCGGTGATCACCAGGCGGGCGTGGCAGACCACGCCGACATCGCCGATCTCCAGCACGTCTGCCAGCGGTGGGACCGTACGAGCGGTCACCCGGGCCAGGTTCTGGCGGACACCCGAGGCCCAGACCTCCGAGCGCAGCAGGCGCAGGGACTGGGCGACGAGGCGGTGACCCAGGTGGCAGAAGACGACGTCGTCGCGCCCCTCGGCGCGCTTGCCGTCGAACGTGAACGGCAGCTCTTCGCCCGAGAGGCGGTCGACCATCCCCTCTGACGTCCGCTGCCACGACCCGCTGAGCGGGGGCAGGTGGAACTCGCCGGCGGTGCCGGTGGGAACGAGCGCCGGCTGGTTGGCCACGTCGAGGGCGGTGGCGACCACCCGCTCCAGGCGCTGCGGCGTCAGGTCGAGGTCGTTGATCGACTCCTGGAGCCGTTCGTGACAGCGGGCCAGGCCCTCACGGAGCTTGCGTTCGACCTGGAGGACCCGGGTGGCAGGCCGGCTGCGGGCCCGGTCGATGGCGTCGTCGTCGATGGTGGTGCGCCGGCCGAGCATGGCGTCGCCCACCTGATCGGCCAGGATTGCGCCGACCGAGCCGAGGTCGTCACGGATCTGCTCGACCTTGTACGCCACCCTCGAGAGGAACCCGAGCTCGGTTGCGAACGCAGACGCGTCGTCCTCCCAACCCTTTGGGACAAAGTGGCGGATCTCCACGAAGGGGTGGGACTGGCCGTGGCGGTCGACGCGGCCATTTCGCTGCTCCAGCCGTGACGGGTTCCACGGGATCTCCCAGTGCAGCATCCGCCAGCAGTGTCGCTGAAGGTCGATGCCCTCAGAGGCGGCGTCGGTGGCCACCAGGATCCGCACCGGCGACCGGGAGGGATGGGCCTGGAACTCGGCCTTCGTGCGCTCACGGTCGTCGGAGTCCATGCCGCCGTGGAGGGTGGCGATCCGCTCCCCTCCCTCGCCGCCGAAACCGTTGGTGAGGAGGAGGTCGACCAGCCACTTCTGGGTGTCCCGGTACTCGGTGAAGACGATGACCCGCTCGTCGTTCCAACCGCCTCCGGCGACCCGGCAGGCGGCCTCGAGCCACCCGAGGAGCACGTCGGCCCGAGCGTCGCGGCGGTGGCGGCGCGCCTCGACCCAGCCACCGAGGCGGTCGAGGATGTCCTTCTCCTCGGCGGTGAGCGGCTCCTGGCCCCGTGACGCCGTCGTCAGCACTTCGGCCACGACCTCGCCGGACTCGTCGTCGACCGCCTCGTCGGTGCTGCGGTCCCAGGCCGCCTGCATCTGCGTTTCGCCGGCCGGCGCCTGCCGCGTCGAGTCGTGGCGGTCGAGCGTGGTGCGGTGCTGGGCGAGTGTGTTGGCAAAGGCGACCGGCGACGACAGCAGGCGCTTCTTCAGCAACAGGGTCACGAAGTCGGCCGCCGAACGCCTCGAGCCCGTGTCGTGACGGGACCGGCGCAGGGCGGCATAGCGCTCCAGCAGCGCGTGCGCCTCGCGCTCGTCGCTCGGGTAGTCGACCGCCATGGCCTCGACCCGGCGGACAGGGAAGCGGGGTGAGCCGTCGGGGTTGGGAGGAAGCTCCTCACGCAGCTCTCGCTTGAGCCGGCGCACCAGCACTCTCGCCAGCTGCTCGGGGTTCGGGTCGACGCCTCGGGCGAAACGCTGCGGATCGAGAAGCTCGAGCAGGGCGGTGAAACTCTCCCGGTACCCGTTGTGGGGTGTGGCAGACAGGAAGAGGCGGTGCTCGCAATGGGGGGCCAGCCGTTGGATCGCCCTGGTGCGCAGCGAGTCGACGGCGTAGCGGCCCCGGCCCGACGGCGCCGCCGAGTGGACCTCGTCGACGATCAGCAGGTCGAAGGTGCGGGGCGTACGCCGGTGGTCGACCGCCGACAACACCTCGTCGAGCAGGGACTGCGCCCGCCGGTCCTTGAGCCAGTCGATCGACACGATCAGCCGGGGGAACGAGGTGAACACGTTGGCGCCGACGCCGCGGTCGCGGCGCAGTTGACGTACGGCGTCGGTGTTCACCATCCGGAACTCCAGGCCGAACCGGTCGCGCATCTCCTCCTGCCACTTCACGCACAGGCCGGCGGGGCACACGACGACCACCGTGCGGGCGCGGTGGCGCAGCAGGAGCTCCTGGACCACCAGGCCGGCCTCGATCGTCTTGCCGAGGCCGACGTCGTCGGCGATCAGCAGGTTGGCCCGCGGCATGCTGAGGGCACGGACGACCGGGTCGAGCTGGTAGTCCTCGATGGTGATCCCCGACCGGAAAGGGGCCTGGAGGGCCCGGGAATCGGCCGTCGCCACCGCCCCCCACCGGACGGCATCGAGAAACGCCTCCAGCCGCTCCGGGGGATCGAGGCGGCCGGCGTCGGGACGGGGCAGCTCCTGGTGCGGGATCACCTGGGTACCCGACTCCAGCTCCCAGATCACCGCCAGCTCGTCGCCGAAGCCGTCGTCCTCGAGCGACGACATACGCACGAGGTGCTGCGGGCGGGTGCCTGAGATCGGGTCCTGCGGGAGGGACGACGGCGCGACCTCGTTGACCGCCCAGATCCGGTCGCGGCAGCGCACGACCTGTCCTAGCTCGGGCACGCCGATCTCCGCCGCTACCTCCGTGGTGCCTCCATATGGTCAACTCCCCCGCAGACTCGGTGCATCAAACCGTACGTCAGTGGGCCACCCCTCTTGCTTGGCTGCGGGCTAACCGCTTCTGTAGCCCCCGCTCCCCTGGCTTCGACAGTGAACGCCTGCGACGCCGCATGGAACACCCCCCGCCACCGACGTGAGGAGCGGGAGGACCAGACTGACCGCATGGCTGGTACTGACGACGGACCTGAGCCGACGGCGCCGACCGGCGACAAGGTGCTGGCCGACCGTCTTTCCAGCGTGCGCCTGCCCTTCCTCGTCGTGCCTCTGTTCGTGCTCGCCGGGAGCGCGATCGTCGGCAACGCCGCCGCTCCCGCCCTCCTGGCCAACCGGCCCCTGCTGCTGCTGGCGCTGAACTCCACCACCCGCCACCTCCTGCTCACCTCCACCAACGTCGACGTGGTGCCCTACGCCGCCGTCGCCCTCCTACGGCGAAGCCTCGAGGACCCGCTCCTCTACCTCCTGGGGTGGCGCTACGGCGACGCCGCCGTGGCCTGGACGGCCGAGCATCTCGGTGGCGCCCGCACGCTTGACTGGATGCAGCGCAACTTCCGTCGCTTCGGCTGGTTGCTGGTGGCACTTTTCCCAGGCGGGGTGGTGTGCGTGATGGCCGGCGCAGCACGGATGGGGCTGGTGCCCTTCGCCCTGGTGGGCCTCGCCGGCACCGTCGCCACCATCGCCGCCATCCGGGCCTCGGGCGAAACGCTGGCCGGCCCGGTCGGCGCCCTCGTCACCGTGGTGGCCGAGAACTGGGTGTGGCTGACCGTGGTGTCGGTGGCGATGACGACGGCATGGGTCGCCCGGCGCCGGCTCCGTCGCCCGGGACCGGAAAGCGATCAATGAGCGCCAGGTCCAGCCGGCCCTGGCCGAGGAGACCGTGGAGCCCCAATCTAACGACGGGTATCATTTTCGCTTCGCCGATGGTTGAGCACGCAGAGGAACCCGACACCATCTCTGCGCGCACTGCTGCCGCCGGCGACGGTGGCGACGTCGTCGCCCTGCGCGGCTACATCGACGCTGCAGTGGCCGAACACGTGGCGTTGTTCCGCTCCGATCTCACCGCTGAGGCTCTGGCCGATGCGGACCGCGTGAGCCGTCTCGACAGGCACCTGGCGCAAACGGTGGCGAGGCTGACCGAAATCCTCGATGCGGCACGGCGCGACTCGATCGAGCGGGCGCCGATCGCGATGAGTGCGTTGCGGACCGAACTGAAGGCCGCCCTCGCCGCCCTCGACCGCCGGTTCACCGCCGTCGAGGCCGTGCAAGCCGTCGCCGCCGCACCAGACGAGGCGATGACGGTGCGGGTGACCGCCGTGGAGCAGACGGTCCGAGGGGCCAAGGCGGCCGTTGCTGCGGAGATAACCCGGGTGCGCGCCGAGGCGGCGGCCGCTGCGTCCGACTCGACGGCTCGGATCGACCGCCTCGAGCGGGAGACGTCCGAGCGGCTGGCTGCGCTCGAACAACGGGGAGAGGCCGACGCTCTTCGGGGGGCGTCGGTGACCGCCGCCGAGCTCGACACCTGGATCTCGGAGACCCTGCGCACCGAGATGCGGGCGGAGGCGGCTGAGGAGACGGAAGACCTGATCGCCATGGTCGGCCAGGACCTCACGCAACGGATCGACCGCCTCGCCAGGCAGGTCGCCGAGGTCACCGGCTCGATTGACTCCACTGATTCCGCGCTCGCCCGTATCGACCACGAGATCGTCCACCTGAGAGAATCGGTCGAGGCCGATCGGGCGGCATTGGCCGCCAAGGTGGCCGAGCTCGAGACCTCGCTGGCCACACAGGTGGCCGACTGGCGAGCCGAGGTCGACGAACAACTCGCCGGCATGGTGCGGCAGACCGGCCCGGCACCGGCCGAGCCTGTCCGGAGCGGTGGCGGCCGGCGCAAAGTCCGTGGGGCCGACGTGGAGCGACTCGTGCGGGAGGTCGAGGCCTGGCGAGCCGAGTCGGTCGGCGAGCAGGAGTTCTTCACCCTCCGTGCGGAGCTGGAGAAGGTAGTTTCCCGCCGCATCGCCTCGGCCAAGGCCGATGTGCAGCACCGCGTCGAGGTCCTGGAAGCCGTCGTCGCCGATGCCGCCGCGGATGCCGGCGATACGGACGCCCTGCGCAGCGACCTCAGGACGCTCCAGGAGCAGGTGGCCACGCTTCAGAAGAGCGCCACATCGGGGTCGACGCCGGCCAAGGCCAAGCGGAAGCCCCCGGATCCCGTTTGACCCTGGACGCGGTCATCTTCGACTGGGGCGGCACGCTGTCGGAGTTCGTCGACGCGGAGCTGGTCGACGCCTGGCGGCTGGCCGCCCGTCACCTCGATCCCGAGCACGAGGACGACATCGCCACCCGGCTGGTCCGCGTAGAGGCCGACTTCTGGGCCACGACGTCGAGTCACCAGCGCAGCGCCACCCTGGCCGATCTCCTGGCCACTGCGACACGGGAGCTCGGCCTCGACGTGGCCGAAGCACTGCTCGAGGAAGCTGCCGTTCGCCACCTCGACGCCTGGACCCCGCACATCCGCCACGACCCGGAGGCGGCCGACGCCCTGACCGCGCTACGCTCCGAGGGGCTGCGCATCGGCATGCTCTCGAACACCCACTGGCCCCGGCCGTTCCACGAACGCTTCCTGGAGCGGGACGGCCTCGTCGACCTGATCGACGCGCGTCTCTACACCAGCGAGATGCCGTTCCAGAAGCCGCACGCCTCCGCCTTCCTGGCCGCAGCGGAGGCGCTGGGAGTCCAACCGGAGCACGCGGTGTTCGTAGGTGACCGGCCCTGGGACGACATCTCGGGCGCACAGTCGGCCGGCATGCGCACCGTCCTGCGGCCGAATCCCGTGGCCCCGGACATCGATGGCATCGAGCCCGACGCCCGCATCGCCGGGTTGCCGGAGCTGATCGGTCTGGTGAAGGCCTGGCGACAGCCCCTGATCGCCACGGAGTGGACCCGGAAGTTGCCGATCAGCCCACGCGAATAGAGCCCTGCATGCCGTAGGCCCAGTGGCCGGGCAGGTGACACCCGAACAGCACGTGGCTGCCGGCCCTGCCGAAACGGTAGGTCGTGACCGCCGTCGCGCCGGGAGCCACGGACACCTCACCCGGCCGGCCGGCGTGATGGACCTCCGTCCCCTTCTCGTGGACGTCCTGCACGGCCTGGTCGCCCACGATCAGCTCGTGGGGAATGGGGTCGGTGTTGCGCAGGATGAAGCGGACGGTCTCGCCCGGCCGCACCCGCAGCTCCTCGACGGAGAACCGGGAGTGGCGGACGGTGAGCTCCACTGTCCGCTCCGACGAGCCGGCGGCACAGCCGCTCAGCGCGAGGCCGGCGGCAACGAGCACGCCGAGCAGCCTCATCGCCGGCGGGCAGCCACCAGGACACCACCCGCGACCGCAACCAGGGCCATGGCGCCGCCGACGGCCCAGGGCAGGACCGGTGACCCTGCGCCGTTAGCGTCGACCGAAGCCGCCACCGGCCCCGGCCCCGGCTGGGCCACATCGTCGAATCCGGCCGCGACCGTCGAGGGCTTGTCGGCGCCGGTGGCGTCCACGGCCAGGTCGTAGGTGAGCTGGGAGGGAAGTGCGTCGACCTTGAGGTAGCTCAACCACATGGACTGCGGCATCCACTCCATCCCCTTGTCGGAGCGGAGGTCGGCGAGGAGACGGTTGGTGGCCTGCTCCGAGCGGTCGAGGGACAGACCCGGGGCCGTCCTTCCCGGAAGCAGGGCGGGACGCCTGTCGGTGAGCAGGAAGACGTCGGCGTTGATCCGCTCCGCCGCGGCCCGGCCGACGCCGAGGATGCGCAGCGGCACCCACGGGTTCGGCGTGGGGATGGTGATGTGCACGGGAGTCCCGTCACCCAGGGCCACTCCCTTCTTGCGGGCGGCGTCGCCGTCGAAGCGGGCCGCCAGGAAGATCGGGCTGCGGCGGGCGTAGAAGTCGAGCACCTCAGGCGTGTCGGGCGTGAGGAGGAAGCCGTTCTTGGTGGCCCACTCCCCCACCGCCTGGCCGCCGCCCTTGAGCACGGTGATGTCCAGCGCGTCGATGCGGGTCTCGAGCAGCACCTGGGCGGCGTCGGCCGTGGCCCCCGTAGCATTCGTCGCCGACTCGGCTCGGGCGAACAGGGGCTGCGGCGTCACCTCGCGGACCAGGCGCTGCAGGGTCCAGTCGCCGCCGCGCTCCACGCTGGTCGGGACGTCGGGCAGCGGGATGATCGAGCCGAACTCGCCGCCGGCTCCGGCGAACTTGAAGGCAGTCACGTAGTGCTCCACGCCGTCGTGCCAAGCCGCCAGGGTCGTCGTGCGCACCAGGTTCACCGAACCGTTCCGCCCGATGAGGCCGCCGCACGCCAGGGCCGGTCCCGCACCGAGCACGGTCGCACACGTACCGATCACGATCGCCAACAAGGTCCTGCGCATCGTCCACCTCCAGTGGCATTTGTCTGGAGATGGGACGACCGCTATCGCCCCTCTGGTTCCGGGAACCGCACCTTTCTCCTGTTGTGCACCAGGAACAGGATGAAGCCGCCACCGACGAGAACCGCCGTGACGACGGCCAGCACGGCGACGCCCATCCGCCCGGCCCGGGGGATCTCCGGGGGGGCCGGGCCGAGAACCACAGTCACGTGGCCCTCGATGTGGGCGTTGGGGGCGTCGCCGAAGGGGAAGGTGCGACAGGTCGCCCGGCAGCGGATGACGACGGTGCGCCCCGTCTCGGTGACGGCGATGAGGTCGTTCTCGTCGATCCGGACCTGGGTGAAGCCGTCGGGAGTGACCCGCCAGATGGCGTCGGTCCCCTCGGTGGGCGAGCCCGGCGAACGGCGGTCGGCGACGTACGCGGTACCGCCCCGCCCGATGAAGCCCGGTGGTGTAAAGCCGACGCTCTCCACGCCGATGTCGGGGCCGGCGGGCAAGTCGGGCTTGATGAGCACACCGCTCGTCCCGTCGAAGCGGATGAAGATCACGTTGCCGCTGTTCTCGTCGGCCGCTATGAGATCGCCGCCGTGCTCACCGAACAGCTGGGGCGCCACCTCCATGCCCCCCTCGACCAGCGGGGCGCTCTCGGTGAGCGTCGTCAGGCGGCCCCGGCAGTCGATGGAGAAAAGCGCCGTGCGGTCACTGCGGCGGCCGGCGACCAGCAGCTGGTAGCCGAAACGGCCGGTCGCGTCGAAGGCGATGCCCGTCAGCAGGTCGACGGGGGGCGTTTCGACGAAGCGGGAGGGCTGCCCGTCGACCGTCACACGTACGATCCCCTGCGGACCTGCGCCCAACTCGAGGGCGTACACCTCGCCCGCCTCGAACCGGCACCCCGCCCCGGTCACGTCGAGGCCCGGCGACATGGCGATGTAGGTCTCGGGCCCGGGGTCCGTGCTGTACGAGCCGAACGGCGCGGTCATGCCACTGTCCGGGTCGACAAGGAACAGCCGGCCGGCGGCGGCTGCCACCAGCTTGCCGTCGGGCCGGGGACCGACGACGTCGACCACGCCGGGCAGCGACACCCAGCGCTCCCAGTTGGGAGGCGTCGGTGCGGACGTGGGCGTGGCCTGGGCCGCGAACAGCCCGAGGACGAGGAGGACGGCGGCGATCAGGGCAGGAAGCGGGCGCCGATGGTGTCCTTCCACACCGGGTCGTAGCCCGCGGCCCGGAGGGCGGCCGCGACCTCGGCGGGCGACCGGGTGTCGCTCACCTCGAACTGCGGCTCGGCGGCGCCGGGCTCGGCATAGCCGCCGGGCTCGGTGTGGGAGCCGGCCGACATCTGGGTCACGCCCAACTTGAACGCCGCGTCGCGGAACGCCGGCGACTCCCTCGTCGACAGAGTGATGCCGACGTCGGGCAGGGCAAGACGCAGGGCGCAGAGCACCTGGACGTACTCCCGGTCGGTCACCGGGCGTTCCGGCTCGAACCCGCCCGCCGCCGGCCGCATCCGGGGCAGCGAGACCGCCACCTCGCAACGCCACCACCGCCGGAGCAGAGCCGATGCATGGGCGGCGAGCGCGATCACATCGGACCGCCAGTCGGGGTCGAGGCCGAGCAGCGCACCCAACGACAGTGACCGCATGCCGGCCTCGGCCGCCCGGTCGGGCGCGGCCAGCCGCCAGTCGTAGTTGCGCTTCTTGCCCTTGAGGTGGACGGCCGCGTACGTGTCGCGGTCGTACACCTCCTGGTAGACGACGAGGCCCTCGCATCCCGCTTCCACGAGGCGCCGGTACGTGGCCGTGTCCCAGACCTGGGTCTCCAGCGAAATCGACGGGACCTCGGCGGCCAGCGCGCCGACGCAGTCGACCAGGTAGTCCTTCGACACGATCCGGGCGTGTTCTCCGGCCACCAACAGCAGGTGCCGGAACCCCCGGTCGGTCAACGTCCGGGCCTCGGTGGCGACCTCGGCGGGCGACAGGGTGCGGCGGGCGATCTCGTTGCCGGCCGAGAAGCCGCAATAGGTGCACGTCGACACGCACTCGTTCGACAGGTACAGCGGAGCGAACAGGCGGACCACCCGTCCGAAGCGCCGCACGCTGGCCCCGTGGGCGAGGACGGCCATGTCCTCCAGCCGGCCGGCTGCGGCAGGCGAGAGCAGGGCGCCCAGGTCGGGCAGGGACCGGCGGGTGTTGCCGAGGGCCCGGTCGACGTCGGCATCAGTGGCCGTCGCCGCCAAGGTGCGGGCGCCGGTGAGGTCGGTGGCCAGGAAATCGGCCGCCGCCGAGTGCTCGGGGACGCCGTCCGGCCGGGAGTCGAGGGCGACGGGTGTAACGGTCAAGAAAGAAAGCCCGTGAGGGGTGACGACGCCTCGGCCGCCCGTCCCACTCCGGGCAGGCCCGACCGGAACGCCTGGCGGCCGGCGACCGTCGCCATGCGGAACGCGTCGGCCATGGCCGCGGGGTCGCCGGCGGTTCCGATGGCGGTGTTGACCAGCACCGCACCCGCTCCCATCTCCATGGCCTCGGCCGCCTGTGACGGGGCGCCGATGCCGGCGTCGACCACCACCGGCACGAGCGACTGCTCGATGATGATCTCGAGCGCCGCCTTGGTCCGCAGGCCCTGGTTGGACCCGATCCACGACCCCAGGGGCATCACGGTGGCGCAGCCGACCTCCTCGAGGCGCTTGCACAGCACGGGGTCGGCGTTCACGTAGGGCAGAACGGTGAAGCCCTCACGACAAAGGATCTCGGCCGCCTTGAGCGTCTCGACACCGTCGGGCAGGAGGTAGCGGGGCTCGGGGGTGATCTCGAGCTTGATCCAGGTGGGGTACCCGCCGCTGCGGGCCAGGCGGGCCAGCCGCACCGCCTCGTCGGCGTCGTTGGCCCCGCTGGTGTTGGTCAGCAGCAGCACCGTGCCCATGTCGACGGCGTCGAGGATGTCCTCCTCGGCCGTGGCGTCGATCCGCCGGAGGGCGACGGTGACCATCTCGGTGCCCGAAGAGACGATGGCGGCGGCCAGGGACGCGTTCGACGGGAACTTCCCGGTTCCGAGGAAGAGGCGGCTGGAGAACTCCCGGCCGGCGATCACGAGGGGGTCATGCATCCCGACCTACCTTACGTGGGTGCGCTACTGGACCGTCAGCGAGGCCCGGGCCTACCTCCCGAGGGTGCGGGAGCTGGCCGAGTGCATCCGTCACGCGGCCAAGCTGCGGGCCGGCGAGGCCGGGTCCACGAACGGGAACCGGGCGCCCATCCTCGGTGCCCAGGAGGCCCTCGAGGAGCTCCAGGAGGGGGACATCATCTTCCGCGACGCCATGACCGGCCTGCTCGACTTCCACGCCAAGGGCGCCGACGGCGTCGTGTACTACCTCTGCTGGCGCCTCGACGAGGACGACCTGGGCTTCTGGCACCTCCCGTCCGAGGGCTTCCCCGGCCGCAAACCCCTCCCGAGGGACCCCGAATGAGCCCGAATGTGCAAACTTCCGCCCCAGACCCACGACTTTGCTCACCCGGCGCCGGTTCGTGAAGACCAGGACGCTGATAATCCTGGCCATGATCGCCGGGCTCGCCATCCTCGTGGCCTTCACGCTGCAGATCACCCTGGCGGCCAGGTAGTCCGTCGCCGGTAGGCTCGGTTCCATGGCCGAGGAGTTCGACCTCGTGGTGGTGGGCGGCGGCCCGGGCGGGTACGCGGCCGCCCTCTACGCCGCCGGCGCCGGCATGTCGGTAGCGCTGGTCGAGAAGGACAAGGTGGGCGGCACGTGCCTGCACCGGGGCTGCATCCCGGCGAAGCACTACCTGGAGACGGCCTCGGTCTTCCGCACGGTGGCCGGTGCCAAGGAGTTCGGCGTGCAGGCTGACCAGCCCCAGCTCGACCTCGGCGTCTCCCGGGCCCGCAAGCAGAAGGTGGTCGACCAGCTCTGGAAGGGCCTTCAGGGGCTCATGAAGAAGCGCAAGATCAAGACCTTCCTCGGCACCGGCTCCCTCGGCGCGGGCCACCTCGTCACCGTCGACGACGACGCCGGAACGCAGCTCCACGGCACGCACGTCGTCCTGGCCACTGGGTCGGTCCCCCGTACCATCCCCGGTTTCGAGCCCGACGGCGACACGATCCTCACGTCGGACCACGTCCTCGAGATCGACACGCTGCCCGCCTCGGCTGCGGTCATCGGCGGCGGCGCCATCGGCTGCGAGTTCGCCTCCATGCTGAGCGACCTGGGCTGCGACGTGACCCTGCTCGAGGCCCTGCCCAAGCTGCTGCCCGGTTGCGACGCCGACGTGGTCGAGGTGGTCGTCCGGTCGTTCAAGAAGCGGGGCATGACCGTGCGTACGGGCGTAACGGTGGAGGGCCATGAGCAGTCCGACGGCCAGGTGACCGTGAAGCTGGGCGACGGCGAGTCGGTCACGGTTGACACGGTGGTCGTCTCTGTCGGCCGGCGCCCGCTCACCGACGGTCTTGGACTCGAAGGGACCAAGGTGCAGCTCGACGACCGAGGTTTCATCACGGTCGACAACCACCAGCGCACGGGTGAGGACGGCGTGTACGCGGTGGGCGACGTGGTGGCCACGCCCCAGCTGGCCCACGTGGGCTTCGCCGAGGCCATCGTGGCCGTTCGGGACATGCTCGGGGAGACCTTGGAGCCGGTCGACTACGGCAAGGTCCCCTGGTGCATCTACTGCCACCCCGAGGTGGCCTTCGCGGGCATGACCGAGCAGGCCGCGCGCGACGCCGGCCACGACGTGGCCGTGTCGAAGCACTCCTTCAACGCCAACAGCCGGGCCATGATCATCGGCGAGACCGAGGGACTGGTGAAGGTGATCGCGGAGAAGGGCGGCGCCATCCTCGGCGTCCACATGGTCGGCCCGTGGGTCACCGAGCAGCTCGGCGAGGGCTGGCTGTCGGTGAACTGGGAGGCCACGCCCGACGACATGGGCCAGCTCATCCATCCGCATCCGACGTTGTCCGAGACTTTCGGCGAAACGGTCCTGTCGCTCACTGGAAGGGGACTGCACGGCTGATGGCCGACACTGAGTCGTTTAACGTCGTCATGCCGCAACTCGGCGAGACCGTCACCGAGGGCACCATTACCAAGTGGTTCAAGAAGGTCGGCGACCAGGTCGCCGAGGACGAACCGCTCTTCGAGGTCTCCACCGACAAGGTCGACTCGGAGGTGCCCGCCGCTGCCGCGGGCTACCTCAAGGAGATCCTCGTCGAGGAAGGGGAGACGGTCGACGTCGGCGCCAGGCTGGCGGTGATCGGCGACGGGCCACCCTCTGCCAACGGCGCCGACGACGCCCCGGAGGCGTCCGACGACAACACCCCGACCGGGGATGCCGCCGACCCGGAGCCGGAGCCGGAGGACGACCAAGAGGAGATTCGCGCTGCGGATCCGGAGCCGGAGCCGGAGCCGGCGCCCAAGTCAGAAGACGAGCCGGCGCCACAGGCGGCCAAGGGCACGAGCCGGAAGGTGCTGTCGCCACTCGTCCGCCGCCTGCTGGTGGAGAACGACCTCGACGCCGATTCCATCGAGGGCACGGGGATCGACGGACGGGTCACCCGCAACGATGTCATGACCCACCTGGACAAGGGCGGCAGTCGGTCCGGGACGCCCAAGCCCGCCGCCGCCCGCCCCTCGGCGCCCGCTGCGGCCCCCGTCACGGCCGCCGCCGCTCCCCAGGCCCGGGGCGGTGCCGGCGAGGTCATCCCGTTCACCAACATGCGCAAGCGCACGGCCGAGCACATGGTCCGGTCGCAAGCCACCTCGGCCCACGTGCTGATCGCGATGGAAGTCGACTTCGACGCCGTCGACCGGGTCCGGCTGGCCGGAAAGGACCGGTTCAAGGCCGAGGAGGGCTTCTCCCTGACCTACCTGCCGTTCGTCTCACGGGCCGTGGTCGACGCCATCCGTGACTTCCCGCACGTCAACGCCTCGGTCGGCGACAACGAGCTCATCGTCCACCGATCCGTCAACCTCGGCATCGCGGTGGACATCAACTTCGAGGGCCTGATCGTGCCCGTGATCCAGGACGCCGACGGAAAGCGGATGCGGTCCATCGCCCGCGAGATCTCCGACCTCGCCGTCCGGGCCCGCAGCAAGAAGCTCAATGCCGACGAGATCGCCGGCGGCACGTTCACCATCACCAACCCCGGCGGCCACGGCACCTTGTTCACCGCCGCCGTGATCAACCAGCCGCAGGTCGCCATCCTCTCCACCGACGGCGTGAGGAAGCGCCCGGTCGTGGTCGAGCTGCCCGACGGCAGTGACGCCATAGCAATCCACCCGGTGGGCACCCTGGCCCTGAGCTTCGACCATCGGGCCTTCGACGGGGCGTACGCGTCGGCGTTCCTGGCCCGCTGCCGCGACATCATCGAGACCCGGGACTGGTCCCAGGAGCTGTGAGCTCCACATCGGGCGGCAGAGCGGCGCCGCCACTGCTCCGGGCCCGGTGGCTCGGGCGGGTGCGCTTCCGCGACGCCCACGCCCTGCAGCGGGCCCTGTTCCGCGGCACCACCGACTCCTACCTTCTCCTGCTGGAGCACCATCCCGTCTACACCGTCGGCCTGCGCGGGGCGCTCGACCACCTGCGGGTCGCCGCCGACGACCTGGGTGCCGACCTGGTCGCAACCGACCGGGGCGGCGACGTCACCTGGCACGGCCCCGGCCAGCTGGTCGGCTACCCGGTCGTGTCCACCACCGACTCGCCCCGGGACCACGTGCGCGCCGTCGAGCAGCTGGTGATCGACACCTGCTCCGCGCTCGGTCTCCCGGGCCTCGGTCGGGTCGACGGCTCGCCGGGCGTGTGGGCGGACCCGCACGGTCCGGCGCCCCGCAAGATCTGCGCGGTCGGCGTCCGCCGCTCGCGTGGGAGGACCATGCACGGGTTCGCTCTCAACGTCGACCCCGACCTGTCCTGGTTCGACCGGATCGTGCCCTGCGGCATCGCCGACAAGGGCGTCACCTCACTGGCGGCCGAGGGCGTGGCCGTCGACATGCGCCAGGTCGTGGACGCCGTGGTGGATGCGGCCGCGTGCCGATGGAGCGACGGGTCCGTGGAGCGGGTCGACGTCGCGTGGGAACGGGACTCGCCGACCGGCATGCCGGTCGCCACCCGCAAGCCGGAGTGGCTCCGGGTGAAGGTCGACCTCGGGCCCGGCTACCGCGATGTGAAGCGCACCATGCGCAGCCTCGAGCTCGTCACGGTCTGCGAGGAAGCGGGCTGCCCCAACATCTACGAGTGCTGGCGCGACGGGACCGCCACGTTCATGATCAACGGCGAGCAGTGCACCCGGGCGTGCGGGTTCTGCCAGGTCGACACCAGCAGGCCCATGCCGGTGGATCCGCGCGAGCCCGAGCGGCTGGCCGACGCAGTTGCCGGCATGGGGCTGGCCCATGCCGTGATCACCGCCGTCGCCCGGGACGACCTGCCCGACGGCGGCGCCGAGGGGTTCGCCGAGTCGATCCGGGCCGTACGGCGCCGCTGCCCGGGCACCGCGGTCGAGGTGCTCATCCCCGACTGCAAGGGCGAGCCAGAATCGCTCCAGATCATCTTCGACGCAGGGCCCGACATCCTCAACCACAACCTGGAGACGGTGGCCCGCCTCCAGCGCCACGTCCGGCCGTCGGCCTCCTACGCGCGCAGCCTCTCGGTGCTGGCCCGGGCCGCGGCCGCGGGCCTGGTGACCAAGTCCGGTCTGATCCTGGGCCTGGGCGAGACCGAGGTCGAGGTGCTGGGCGCCATGGCCGACCTCCAGCGGGTGGGCGTGTCGATCCTCACCCTCGGGCAGTACCTGCGACCCTCGTCCGGCCACCTACCCGTCGACCGGTGGTGGACGCCCGAGGAGTTCGATCGGCTGGCCGAGGCGGGCCGGGCGCTCGGGTTCGCCCACGTGGAGGCGTCGCCCCTCACGCGGTCGAGCTACCACGCCCGCCAGGCGGCGGCGGGCGTGGTCGCTGTTTCGACTTCTCTTTAGAACGCCACCGGGAGGCACGCCTGCCGGCTGCCGGCGGCGCCCGGGGTGGGAGGGCCGTCCTGGGTGGGCTGGACGTGGATCACCATGGACTGCGCATCGCCCGGTTCGATGGTGAAGGGCACCGTGGTCGACGAATACCCGTAGCCGCCGGGGAGGACGGTGAAGTCGAGCCACACCTCGGTGTCGGTACTGGGCGTGCCGCCCGTGTTGTAGTGCGGTCCGGCGGCGGCGCCGTTCCCGGCCACGCACGGGCCGTCGTGGATGTGCACTCCAAACGTGGTGCCTTCGGCGGCCGGGTCCAAGCCGGAGAAGAACGTGAAGAACCTCGTCTCGCCGCCGATGGCGACAGCCCACAGCTGGGCGGTCGCCCCGTCGGTGGCGTTGGCGCTATTGGGGGCGAGGTCCCGCAGCGACCCGCTGGCCTGCACGTAGAACGACGCTGCACCGGCCGGACCTGATCCGGCCATCAGTCCCGCGGCCAATCCGGCTGTCGCCACCCATCCGAACCTTCGTGTTCTGCGCACATGAGCTCCTCTGTCGTGAACTGGAAGCTTGTCACAACGTTCCGTGGCCTACCCTGAGCCGATGGCTCCCACGCCCGAGGCCGGTGGTTTTCAGCGACGTGCCGCCCGGATGCAGGCCGTGCGGGCCCAGATGCGGCGGATGGGGGTCGACACCCTGCTCCTGTCCCTGGGCGCCGACCTTCCGTGGCTCACCGGCTACGCGGCCATGCCCCTGGAGCGGCTGACCATGCTGATCCTCCCTCTCGAGGGTGAGGCGGTCCTCGTCGTACCCCGGCTGGAGGCGGCCCGGGTCGAACCGCACCCCGAGCTCTTCTCGCTCCGGCCGTGGGCGGAGACCGAGAACCCGGTCACGATCGTGACGGGCGTCGTGGGCCGATCACGTCGCCGGCTGGCCATCTCCGACCGCACGTGGGCCACATTCCTCCTCGCCCTCCAGACCGAGCTGCCCCGGTCGACGTGGATGACAGTGTCGAGGGTCACGGGGCCGCTGCGGGCCGTGAAGGACGACGACGAGGTCGCCGCCCTGCGCGGCGCGGCGGCGGCGGCCGACCGGGTGGCCACCGCCCTGGTTTCCGGCCAGATCCCGCTCATCGGTCGCACCGAGGCCGCGGTGTCGCGTGAGCTGGGCGAGCGACTGGTCGAGGAAAGCCATGAGTCGGTCAACTTCGCCATCGTCGCCAGCGGGCCCAACTCCGCCAGCCCCCACCACCACCCCGGTCCCCGCACCATCGGTCCGAACGAGGCGGTCGTGTGCGATTTCGGCGGCACCATGGCCGGCTACTGCTCCGACATCACCCGGACCGTCTTCACCGGCGATCCGCCGAACGAGTACCGGGATCTCTACGCGGTACTGGCCGGCGCCCAGGCCGCGGCCGTCGACGCGGCGAGGGTGGGAACGCCGTGCCAGGACGTGGACGGGGTGGCCCGCGACCTCATCACCGACGCCGGCTACGGAGCCAACTTCATCCACCGGACGGGCCACGGAATCGGGCTGGAGGAGCACGAGGATCCCTATCTGGTGAGCGGCAACCGCGACCCGCTGGCTCCGGGCCACGCCTTCTCCGTCGAGCCGGGAATCTACGTGGACGGCCGGTGGGGCGCCCGCATCGAGGACATCGTGGTGGCCACCGACGCCGGGCCGGACTCCCTCAACCGGGCCGACCACGCCCTGGCCATCGTGCACTAGATGGACCTCGGCATCGGCGGCCGGGTCGCACTGGTCACCGCCGCGTCCAAGGGCCTCGGTCGAGCCTCCGCCATCGCCCTGGCGCAGGAGGGAGCCAGGGTGGTCATCTGCGCCCGGGGCGCCGAAGCCCTCGCCTCCGCCGAATCAGAGCTGGCCGGCTCTACCGAGGTCCTGGCTGTCGCCGCCGACGTCACCGACCCGGCCGTGCCGGCGCAGCTGGTGGCCGCGGCCGTCAAGCACTTCGGCCGGCTCGACATCGTGGTCGCGAACGCCGGCGGGCCGCCGGCCGGGCGGGCACTGGAGGTCGACGACGGCCAGCTCGAGGCTGCGATCAACGCCAACCTCCTCACCTCCGTCCGGCTCGTGCGGGAGGCCGTGCCCCACATGCGAACCCACGGGTGGGGTCGAATCTGCCTCATCACGTCGTCGTCCATCAAGCAGCCCATCCCTACGCTCGCCCTCTCGAACGCGGCCCGCACCGGCCTGTGGGCGTGGGCGAAGACAGCGGCCACCGACCTGTTTCCCGAGGGCATCACCCTCAACCTGGCCTGCCCCGGCTCGCATGCCACCGATCGCATGAAGGCCATCTCGCTCCCGCCGGGCCCCATGGGCGAACCCGCGGACTTCGGGAAGGTCGTCGCCTTCCTGTGCTCTGAGCCGGCCAACTTCATCAGCGGCTCCACCGTCCTCGTCGACGGTGGCAGGTCGGTAGGGCTCGTCTGAGGGGAGGACCTGGTCCAGCGGGGGATCCAGGCCGAGGTAGCTAGTCCTCGGTGTGTTCCGGGTGGGTCTGCTCGTGGCGCTTGCCCTCGTCCTGGGCCTTGCACTCGTCGGTCCAGGCCGCGAGGACAGTGTCGAACTTGCCCAAGCGGCGGCGGAACCGCCGGACCTGCACCTTGGGAGCGAGCTTCGGCCAGAACAGCCGGATGATCAGCAGCGACATGGCGACGACCAGGGAGATGTACGCCGCTATTTCGAGCACGCCGTTCACTATGTTCGCTCCTCCCGGTCCAGGGATCAGGCCCCTTCGGAATGTATCGGCCGTCCCGACGGCGACCTTAAGCCCTGCTGCTGTCCTTTCCCTGCCGGCCTGGTGTGAAACCCGCCGACTGTAGACCCTATGCGAAACTCGCCGGGTGATCCGTCTCGACGCCGCCACGGTGCTCCTGCAATGGGCCACCGGTGGGCTGCTCTTCCTATGGGTCACCACCCGCCGGCGAGAGGTGGGCATCGGCTACGGCTGGCTGCTGCGGGCCGTCTACGCCGTTCTCGCCCTGGGTGCGGCGGCCGCCGGACGCGTCGTCGACGCCGAGCCGGTCCGCGACATCTGCGCCCTTGGAGTAGTGGCGGCGGCCACTGTCTCCCTTGTCGTGTCCGTGGCACGGCGGAAGGCGGGGGTGGCCGGCGAACGGGACCGCAAAGCCCGGAAAGCCACCCGGGTGGCGGCCATGGCCGGGAGACCGGCGGCCCTGGACGCCCCCGACGTCGAGACGACCGTCCGGGAGTTCCCGCCTGCACTCGACCTCGTGGCCCCGGTGATCGGCCTCGTGGGGCTGGTCGCCGCCGGGATCGCCGCAGGTGATCCACATGCGCTCGCGGTGGCCAGGACGCTTGCCGGGGCCCTGTTCCTCGGCGCGGTGACCGATGCCATGCTCCTCGGTCATTGGTACCTGGTCCAGCCGGGCCTGGGCCGGGGGCCGCTGCTGGAGCTGAACCGCTGGTTGGCGCTCACCTGGCCGGTGGAGGTCGCCCTGCTCCTCTGGCCGACCGGGATGCTGTCGGTGCTGTCGGGCACCGTCGACGACGGCTGGAACGGCACGCTCGGCTGGTTCTGGGTGGCGTGCGCCATCGCCACCGTCGTGCTCACCGCAGTCACCCGGGCCGCCCTCCGAGAGAAGGCCTACTCGGCGGTCATGGCGGCCACCGGCCTCCTCTACCTGGCGATCCTCACCGCATTCGGCACCGACCTGGTGGCCCGCGCCGTCCTCGCCTGACCGAAGTCGGGCGAACCGGAAGTCGAGCTAACGCGGAGCTAACGCAGGGTCACCAGTTCGAACAGGGGGCTCACCTTGGCGCCGGTGCGGAACAACGATTCGGCCGGCGCAGGGTCGTCCGACAGGTGGCTGAGCATGGCCGCTCCGAGGTAGAGCGAGACGATGGCGAAGGCCAGGTCTCGACTCGGCACGAGCGGACCGAGACTGGAGCCGGCCATAACCCGCACGACCGACTCCTCGGTGAAGGTGATCCACGGCTGCATGCGGGCCGCGATCTCGGGGCCGAGTTCGGGCATGGCCGACGCCCCGGCGATCATCTCGGCCAGCACCTTGATGTGGCCCCCGGCCAGATCCTCGCGGTAGGCCTCGCTGGCCACCGAGAGCAGCTCGGGCAGGGTGTCGACGGAATCGAAGGCCGCGCGGTACCGGGCCATCCTCACCTCGCTGGTGTGGTCGAGGGCGGCGATGAGGAGATCGTTCACGCTCCCGAAGTGGTAGAAGACCAGGGCCTGGTTGAAGCCGCCCGTCGCGGCGATGGCCCGGGCGCTGGTGGCGGCGAAACCCCGCTCCTTGATGGTCTGGACCGCGGCCTCCACGATGCGGGCTCGTGTTCCCTCGCGGATGGATCGGGCGACGGCCCCGCTCGGTCCTGATTTGGCCACGGCAGTTGCTCCGATCGTTCGGTTTGATCAACTGCTCAAATTGTACGGCCACGCAACCGCCGTTTCAACCGCCTTGTTCGAGCAGGGCGACGCGGTCGCGCACCTCGGCCATCGCCAGAGCGACGCCGTTCGGGGTGGCCGACGCCCCGGGCTCAGCCAGCGCGGCGACCGCTGCTTCCACGGCGTCGACTGCGGCGCCCACTCCCGCGAGCGGCTCGGCTCGGACCCGTTCCGGAAGCGCGGCCACGGCGATCAGGCGCTCGTCCACCGCCACGGCCTGCTCCTCGAGGGACACCCGGGCATCGAGCATCCACGGGTCCTCCATGGCCGGGTTGGCCCGTAGGGCCTCGACCGCGTCGCGCAGCCGGCGGTGCAGCCGGGCCTCGGGGCTGTGGGAACCTGCCCACTCCGCCGGCGCCCGCGTGACCCTGCCCGGCACCACCTCGTTGGCCCTGGCGAAGTCCCGCTTTCCGGACCGGACCACCACTGCCCCCGCCACCACGGCGGCGACGACCACGAGCAGAACCAGCACCACCAACGTGGTCATTGGGCTTCCCCACCCCCGGAGCTCTGCCACACGATGGCGACGATCGTGATCAGGATCACGGCCAGCACGACGGCGACGGCGATCTTGACCCGGCTCCACGGCCGCTCACCCTGCACCTCACCGGTCATGCCGTTGATGAACACCTGGAAGGGCTTCCCGGCGTAGACGACGGTGAGCAACCAGATCGGCAGCAGCAGGTGCTTGAAGGTGAGCGAGTCGACGGTGGTGTCCTTCCGGTTGACGTCCTGGCGGTCACCACCGATGTCGCTACGGATCGTGGACTCGATCTCGGCGTCCATGCGCTGGCGGGCCTCCACCAGGCAGGCCTCGACGTCCTTGTCGTAGGTCCTGCTCAGGTGCCCGGCCACGTACTCGGCGGAGAACGGCTTGGCCTGCTGCGTCGGCCACGGCTCGAGGGCCGTGACCTTGTCGCGATCGAGGCCGTCGTTGGCCAGCACTGCGACGTCGTCGAAGGCGTTGTGCACCTCGCCCGAGACGTCATACCAGTTCACCCGCGTCTCGGTGCGGGCCTTGTCGCCGGAGCCGACCGTGACCGTGTACTCCTCGCCCCGTCTCCCCTCGTACCAGGTCCGGGTCCGGGCGTCGTAGGTGAAGTAGGAGACGTAGACGCTGGCGAAGGACCCGGTCTGGTTGTACTTCTTGAACTCGCTCGGCGCGAACCACCGGTTGTCGACCCAGGCCTCGAGCGACTCCTTCGCCTTCTTCTGGTCGACCGAGAAGGGCAGCACGCCGTCGACGGGGAGCCGTGCGGGCGCGTCGTGGACGTCGTCGCGCTGGATCGGGGTGGCGCAGTACGGGCAGCGGGTGGATGTGAGGGTGCCGGTGAAGGTGGTGTGCCCGCCGCAGTTCTGGCACACGACCTCCTTCTGGCCGACGACCTGCGGTCCCTGGGCCGCCTGCTCGTTCAGCCGGGCGACGGCCGCCTCGAAGTCCTGCTCGGCGGTGACCCGGCCGGCGTCCTCGATGATGTCCTGGACGTTGCCGCAGTTAGGGCAACGGAGCTTCTGCAGCCCGATGTCGAACTCGAGCTGACCGCCGCAGGCCGTGCACGGATAGGTACGGGTCTGCTCGGTCCTGTGGTGTTGCGCCCGCTCGGGAAGGGGCGGCGGGACCGGGGGCTCGTCCCGGCCGGCGGCGTCGCTCACGGGGTGGTCGGCACAGGAGGCGGCCCGCCGGCGCCCGGCATGGGCGGCGGGGTGGCGAAAAGCGCCTGCAGGGCGGGGACGGTGTCGGCCGGCACCCAGGCTGCCATCCCCGGGGCCCACACCAGCGTCGTCGGGCCGACCTGGCCGTTGGCGATGCCGGCCTGGACCTGCTGGACGTTGAACGGCCCGCCCGACTGCCCGTTGCCCATGTCGACATGGAACAGGACCTGCCCCGGCAGCGGCGGCGGGCCGGCGGCGGGAGCAGCACCTTGGCCGCCGGGCGCCATCGCCCCCTGCAGCGCGCCGGCCATCTGGCCGGCCATGGCCATGCCCATCCCGGCCTGCATGAAGTCGCCCATGGCGCTGCCACCCTCGTTGCCGGCCGCGGCCACCATGGCGTCGGCCGCGGCCACCTGCTGGTATCGGTCGATGGGGCCCAGGTTCTGGAGGTACCCCTTCTGCTCGACGCCCCGGGCCACGCCGGCGGTCATGGCCTGGGTGATCTCCTCGGGCAGGGAGATGTTCATGGTGACTTCGGTGATGGCCAGCCCGAACTCGTTGTCGACCCGCTCGGAGACGAAGTCCTTGAGCTTCCCCGACAGCTCGACCTGCCTGCCCTGGAGGTCGATGGCGCCGAGCCCGGTGGCCATCACCATGTCGGAGAAGGCGAGGGTGATCACCCGGCGCAGCAGTTCGGTGATCTCCTCGGCCTGGACGTCGCTGTCGGTGCCGATCACCTCCCGCAGGAACACCTCGACCTCGGCGATCTTCACCACGCACAACCCGTTGGCCCTCACCTGGACCATGCCGAAGTCGGGGTCACGGACGGTGATCGGCTGCGGCGTGCCCCAGCGCAGGTCGGTGACCGGGCGGGTGTTGATGAAATACACCTCGCTGCGGAAGGGGCTCTTGAAGCCGTGCTTCCATCCCTGCAGCGTGCTGAGAATCGGCAGGTTCTCGGTGGTGAGCTCGTGGGGACCGGGGTCGAACACGTCGGCCAGCTGGCCGCGGTACACGAACACCGCCCGCTGACCCTCCCGCACGATCAGCTGGGCGCCGTTCTTGATCTCGTTGTTGTAGCGGGGAAACCGCCAGGCCAACGTCGACCGGGAGTCGTCGACCCACTCGATCAGGTCGACCAGTTCGCCCTTGAGCTTGTCGATGAGCCCCATGCTGTCCCCCCTGCGTCCGGCGCGACTGTTTCGATCGCGGCTCTCCGCCGACTACCGGTCCACAGCGTACGGCTCGAGGACGACGAGTGGTATCAGTCGTTCCGTCTTCAGCTGGTACCGCTCGTAGCCCGCATAGGCACTGACGACCCTGGGCCACAGCTCTGTCCGCTCCTCGCGGTCCGCGACCCTCGCCCGCATCGGCCGCTCAGGCCTCCCCTTGACGGCCAGCCCCACCTCGGGTCGGACCAGCAGGTTCTGAAACCAGTGAGGGTTGTGGCTGTGCCCGCCGTAGGAGGCCACCAGGACGACGCACTCCCCGTCGATCACCGGAGCGGTGAGCATCGTCCGCCGCGTGCGCCCGCTGCGGTGACCGGTCGTTGTCAGGATCACGACCGGCATGCCTCCGGCCCGGCCGAGAAGCCGCCCGCGCGTCGCCCGGAAGACGGCCCGGTGCACGGCCGTGACCACCCGGAAGAGGCGGGCTCTGAGTGCCACGGTGCCGACCGTACGGCAGGAAGCACCAGAATGGCGACGTGACACCCAGGATCCGTAGTGCGGTCGCCGCAGTGGCCCTCGTGGTGCTGGCTGCCTGCGGCGGCGGTGGAGGTTCGGACGGCGACGCCGACTCGGCGGCAGACGCCACCGGGACCTGGGTGGACATGAGCCCCGCCCCCATCGCCGGCCGGTCGTCCGCAACGAGCACCTGGACGGGCACGGAGATGGTGGTGTGGGGCGGCGGGTCCTGCAAGGCCAATCCCTGCCAGTTCGACAACGTGGAGGCCCTGGTCGACGGCGGGGCCTACAACCCTTCCACCGACGCCTGGCGGACGATCGCGCCATCACCCCTCTCCGCCCGGACCGGCTCCGCGTCGGACTGGACCGGCAAGGAGCTGCTCATCTGGGGGGGCGTGGTGGGCACGACGCAGGTCTACGCCGACGGCGCAGCCTATGACCCGGCCAAGGACTCCTGGCGACCGATGGCCGCCTCGCCCCTATCGGCCCGCCGGACGAGCGCCACCTGGACCGGCAAGGAGCTCGTCGTGTGGGGCGGCCGAGACATCGTCAACACCCAGTACTTCACCGACGGGGCCGCCTACGATCCTGTGACCGACAGGTGGCGACCCATCGCCGCCGCGCCCCTGTCCCCACGTGACCGTGTCTCACACGAGTGGACCGGCAAGGAGCTGGTCATCTGGGGTGGTGGGACCAGCAACGAGGCGTTCGGCGACGGCGCCGCCTATGACCCCGTCACCGACCGGTGGCGAGCGCTGGCCGAATCGCCCATGGCCGCCCGTTTCGTCCAGGGGCAATGGACAGGCAAGGAGCTTCTCTACTGGGGCGGGGAGGACTGGGCGCAGGTCTTCAACGACGGCTTTGCCTACGACCCTGCGGCCGACACGTGGCGGAAACTGGCCCAAGGACCACTCAGCGGGCGGGTCGGCACCGCACACGTGTGGTCGGGGCGGGAGCTGCTGATCTGGGGCGGCACGCCCGGCACGTACAACAACTACCTGGCCGACGGCGCCGCGTACGACCCGGCATCCGACCGGTGGCGCCGCATCCCGTCGTGGACCGGCCGCTTCACCTCAGGAATCTGGACGGGCACCGAGATGATCGTCTGGGGCGGCATCGTGCCGACCGACACCCCCGGCCGGCTGGTCGAGATCAGGAGTGCGGCCGACGGAAGGCGCTACAGGCCGTAGCCTAGACCCGTGCTCCGCACATGGCGGCGGGTAGGTTCTTGAAAAGAATTCTGGTCAGCGTGCAGGATTTCGCGGGGGTAGGCGCGAAAGGTCT
>Ga0136633_1000596_pt1 | contig 27745 bp, 26 predicted proteins | sample AntDrymeUQ832206_2_FD_105494 | JGI IMG/M metagenome (GOLD analysis project Ga0136633, IMG submission 105494) | Polar desert sand microbial communities from Dry Valleys, Antarctica - metaG UQ83 (22.06) | ecosystem: Environmental > Terrestrial > Soil > Desert | place: Antarctica: Dry Valley... | reverse complement strand
TCGCGATCACTCCTGGTGGCCCGTCAAGCGCCGCTTAGGTAATACGCGGCGAGAGCCAGAAAACCACTACTGAGCAGGGACTATGCCGCTCCGTCGGCCGTTAGCCCGGAAACTCCCGCTAGACGCTGGTTCGTCGTCCTCTGCCGCCAGCCGGAGTGGCCGCCTTCGGCCGCGCGGGCGGCCGGCCGCGCGTCAACCGTCCGCCGCCCCTCCTCAGTCCTTGACGCCCAGTTCGTGGAGGACGAAGGCGTAGACCTGTGCTTCCTCGCGCCATGCGTCGTAGCGGCCGGAGGGGCCGCCGTGGCCGGCGCCCATCTCGGTCCTGAGGAGCACGGGGCGGGAGCCGGTGCCCCGGTCGCGCAGGCGCTGCACCCACTTGGCCGGCTCCCAGTAGCTGACCCGAGGGTCGTTGAGGCCGCCGATGGCGAGCAGCGCCGGGTGGTCGACGGCGGCCACGTTGTCGTACGGCGAATAGGACTTCACGTAGGCGTAGACCTCGGGGTCGGCCTTGGGATTGCCCCATTCCTCCCATTCGGTGACGGTGAGGGGCAGCGTCTCGTCGAGGATGGTGGTGAGCACGTCCACGAAGGGCACGTCGGCCACCACCGCCCGGAACAGGTCGGGCCGCAGGTTCACCACCGCGCCCATGAGCAGGCCGCCGGCGCTGCCGCCCCGCATGGCGAGCCGCTCCGGCGACGTGTAGCCGCCCGCCACCAGGTGCTCGGCGCAGGCCACGAAGTCACTGAAGGTGTCCTTCTTGTGCAGCATCTTGCCGTGCTCGTACCAGCGCCGGCCCATCTCCCCGCCGCCGCGCACGTGGGCGATGGCGAACACCACACCCCGGTCGAGCAGGCTGAGGCGCAGCGGTGAGAACGTGGGGTCGATGCTGATCTCGTAGGACCCGTAGCCGTAGAGCAGCGCCGGCGCCGTGCCGTCGAGGGCCAGGCCCCGGCGGTGCACGATCGACATCGGCACCCGCTCGCCATCGGGCGCCGTCGCCCACAGGCGGCTCGTCTCGTAGTCGGTGGCGTCGTACCCGCCGAGCACCGGCTGCTGCTTGAGCAGCTCGCGGGTGCGGTCCTCCATGTCGTAGTCGTAGACCGACCGGGGCGTCACCATCGACGTGTAGCCGAAGCGCAGCACCGTCGTGTCGAACTCCATGTTGGCGTCGGGGAAGACGGTGGACACCTGCTCCGGCAACTCGATCAGGTGGGTGTCGCCGTCGGCCAGCCGCCTCACGGCGATCCGTCGCAGTCCCTCGGCCCGCTCGAACAGGGCCACGTGGCCGGCGAAGACGTCGATGCCGTCGAGCTTCACGTCGGCGCGGTGGCCCACGACCTCGACCCAGTTCGGCCGGCCGGGGTCGTCGACCGGCGCCTCCATCAGCTTGAAGTTCTCGGCGCCGTCGGCGTTGGTGACGATGAGGAAGCGGTCGCCGTGGTGGTCGATCGAGTACTCCACGCCCTGCTGGCGGGGCTGCACGACCCGGAACTCCCCGAGGGGATCGTCGGCCCGCAGCACCCGGTACTCGCTCGTGACCTTGCTCTCGGTGGACGCCACCACGTACTGCTCGCTCTTGGTGCCGCCCACGCCGAGGAAGAAGCGCTCGTCGTCCTCCTGGAACACGAGCACGTCGTCCGCCGCCGGCGTGCCCACGGTGTGGCGCCACAGCTGGAAGGGCCGCATGGCGTCGTCGACCCGCGTGTAGAAGACGGTGGCGTTGTCGCCCGCCCATGCCACCCCGTAGTACGTGTCGGGCACCTCGTCGCTCAGGTCGTCGCCCGTCGTCAGGTCACGGATGTGGAGGGTGTAGCGCTCGCTGCCGTTGTCGTCGGTGCCGTAGACGAGTCGGTTGGTGTCGGGGCTCACCGCCGTGTTGGCGACGGCGAAGTAGTCGGAGCCGGCGGCGAGGGTGTTCTGGTCGAGGATGACCTCCTCGGGCCCCTCGGGTTCGCCCTTGCGCCGGCACCAGATGGGGTACTGGAGGCCCTCGACCGTGCGGGACAGGTACCACCAGTCGCCCTTGCGGGCCGGCACCGACAGGTCGGTCTCCAGGATGCGGCCCACGATCTCGTCGTAGATCCGCTTCTGGAGGTCCTCGGTGGGCGCCAGCGTGGCGGCCGTGTGGGCGTTCTCCGCCTCCAGGAGGGCGATCACCTCGGGATCCTCCTTGTCCCGGAGCCAGTACCACTCGTCCACCCGCTCGTCGCCGTGGGCGGTCAGGGTGGTGGTGCGCTTGGGGGCGACGGGCGCGGCGGAGGTCGGTTCGGGCATCGCTCTAGGGTGTCACCTCGTGCCCGAACCGGCGAAGGCGCCCGCAGTGGTCGTCGTCGGCACCGACGGTGAGGCGGTGGCCCGGGAGGTGCGGCGCCGGCGGGCCGCCGGCGAGCGGGTCGCCGGCTTCGTGGGCGACGACGAGGCGCTGGCCAGGGCGATGGCCGAGGAGATGCTCGGCGGGTGCGACGAGATCGCGGCCCCGCCCGGCGACACCGAGGCGTTCGTGCGGCGTGAGGGTCCGGAATCCGGACGCTGACGGGGCGGCTCACCTGGAATCCGGACGCCGACGCCGCAGGAGCGTCGGGCGGAACCGCCGCCCGGGGGCCGGACTAGCCCGAGATGCTGGTGGTGAGATGGCCCTCGAGGTCGTCGAGCAGCTCGAGCAACTCGACGCCGGAGAACAGGTCACGCTGGATCGTGAGGGTCAGCCACGTCTCGACGAGGCGCTTGGCCTCGCCGTCGCCCACCACGCCGTACAGGTCGAAGAGGGAGCTCTGCACCCGCGAGGCGCTGAAGTAGGCCTGGTCGGCGGCCGAAGCCCTCAGCTGCTCGATGATCTGCGTCGTCTCGTTCATGTCGTCCCGTTCAACGTGCGCTCGGCGGCTTGTGTTCCTTGTTCCGTCCTTGTTCCTTCGGCACACCCACCCCGCTGGATGAATGTGGCCTGGGATGACCAGCGTCCGGGGGATTGTTACTATGAGCGTAGGAGAAATTCCCCTCGAGCACCACCCGAGAGCACCACCCCCTGAGGAGCTGGTCCCATGGCTACCACCGAACTCGACCTAGGCAAGTACAAGCTCGGTTGGAACGACGGCGTCATCGACTACGCGTTCACGCCCAAGAAGGGCGTCAACGAGGACGTGGTGCGGGAGATCTCGTGGTGGAAGGGCGAGCCCGACTGGATGACCCAGTTCCGCCTCAAGGCCCTGCGCCACTTCGAGCGCATGCCGATGAAGCCCTGGTTCGCCGTCAACATGCCGCAGATCGACTTCGACGAGATCTACTACTACCTCAAGCCCTCGGGCGAGCAGGTGGACAACTGGGACGATCTGCCCGAGCAGATGAAGCTCACCTACGAGAGGCTGGGCATCCCCGAGGCCGAGCGCAAGTACCTGGCCGGCGTCACCGCCCAGTACGAAAGTGAAGTCGTCTACCACAAGAACCGGGAGGACCTCGAGGCCCAGGGGATCCTCTTCTCCGACATGGACACGGCGATCCGGGAGCACCCCGAGATCGTGCGCCGCTTCTTCGGCAAGATCATCCCGCCGGGCGACAACAAGTTCGCCGCCCTCAACTCGGCCGTGTGGTCGGGCGGGAGCTTCATCTACATCCCGCCGGGCGTGAACTGCGAGATGCCGCTGCAGGCCTACTTCCGGATCAACTCCGAGTACGCCGGCCAGTTCGAGCGCACGCTGATCATCGCCGACGAGGGCTCCCAGGTGCACTACATCGAGGGCTGCTCGGCCCCGGTGTACAGCGGTGACTCGCTGCACTCGGCCGTGGTCGAGCTGGTGGCCCTGCCCGGCTCCCGCATCACCTACACCACCATCCAGAACTGGTCGCCCAACGTCTACAACCTGGTCACCAAGCGGGCCCGGGCCGAGACCGAGGCGCGGGTCGAGTGGATCGACGGCAACATCGGCTCCAAGCTCACCATGAAGTACCCGTCCGTCTACCTCATGGGCCCCAAGGCCTCGGGCGAAGTCCTCTCGGTGGCCTACTCGGGCGCCGGCCAGCACCAGGACGCAGGGGCGCAGATGGTGCACGCCGCCCCAGAGACCACGTCCACCATCATCTCCAAGTCGATCTGCAAGGACGGCGGCCGCACGTCGTACCGGGGCAAGGTGCACGTCGACAAGGGCGCCACCGGCTCCAAGAGCTTCGTGCGCTGCGACGCCCTGATCCTCGACGAGCACAGCCGGTCCGACACCTACCCGTACATGGAGATCGAGGAGCGTGACGCCCGCATCGGCCACGAGGCCACGGTGTCGCGGGTCGGCCAGGAGCAGCTCTTCTACCTCATGAGCCGCGGCCTCTCCGAGGAGCAGGCCATGGGCATGATCGTGAACGGCTTCATCGAGCCGATCACCAAGACGCTGCCCATGGAGTACGCGGTGGAGTGGAGCCGGCTCATCGAGCTCCAGATGGAGGGCTCGGTCGGCTAGCCGTCCGGCCGCCCCTCCGGCGCCGGAGGGGCGAGCAGGATGTGCTCGGTCCCGATGTAGCCATGGGCGAGATCCCGGGCCTCGTCCTGTGCGAGTTGCAGGAGCCGGCGGTCCGATCAGTGAGGCGCTCGAACACTCCGCAAAGCTACCGAAGACGAGCTCCCGAACGGCGGCACGTACCATGGGCGGGTGCCCATGCGCGTGAACTGCAAGCACTACGAGACGCGCACCTACGGGAACGGGGACACCGTGCACATGTGCCGGTTGGACCTCGCCCCGGAGGCGCCGTGGCGGTGCCCCGACGACTGCCCCAAGTTCGAGACGCGCACGTTCGATGCCGGCTGGACGCAGGGGAGCCTGGCCCGCAAGAGCCTCCCGCCGGACCCGCCCCGTCTCGACGCCGACACGACCTTCCTCCTCGATCAGGCCGAGGACATCGTCAACGCCGCGGGCCAGGGGATCCACGACGACGTCGCGCGCGAGCGGGCGAACCGCGACGAGAGCCAGCCGCGCTGGAAGCGGTTCTTCCGGCGCCGTTGACCGGCGTCTCTCCGGGCCCGGCGGGCGGGGCTCCGGGCGCGGGGACCGCCTGGCTCGCCCGACTGGGCCCGCTGGCGGCGGGTAGGCCGCCCCCGTCCATCGGCCGTGCATCGGCCGGCGCGGGCGGGGCGTTGGTGGCCGCCGGTGTGGTGACGCTGGCGGGCCAGCGGTGGGCGTCGTCGGGGTCAGGTGCTCTGGCCGCCGTGGTGACGGCGGCTGCGCTGGCCGCCGCGGTGGCCGCCATCGTGCGGCTGCCCCCTCACCTGGCGGTGGCCGGCGTCGGCGCCTCCGGCGTGGCCGCCCCGGCGTTCGCCTTCTTCGTTTCCGCCGGCAGCGGCGTGCCGTCGGTGCGGGAGGTGGCCGTACTCGCCGGGCTCCTGCTGGGCGGCCTCTACACGGTGGGGCCGTGGCGGGGCCACACCTTCCACCTGACGATCCTGGTCGTGGCCAGCTGGGTGCTGGCCCTGTCCTTCGGGAACTTCGGTATCGAGCGGGCCTTCTTCGGCGGCTTCGACACGGTGGGCGACGCCGTGTCCACCGCCGGTGCGGCGTCGATGGTGCTGGGCGTGATCTACCTCGGGTTCGGGTCGTGGCTGCACGACACGGGCCTCGAGGGGACGGCCACACCATTCCTGGGCGTCGCCGCGCTGGCCCTCCCGGTGGGCGCCTTCGCCGTCGTCCGTGACCTGCCTGACGCCGTCCAGGGCGTGGTGGCGGTCGCGGTGGGCGCGGCCGTGGCCCTGGTGGGCGCCCGCTGCCGCCGGCGGGGCACCACCTGGCTGGGCCTCGCCGTCGCCGTGTTCGGCGTACCGGTGCTCGCCGACGCCCTCTCGGACCGCACCGGGGTGGCCGCCGTCGCCGTCGTTGTGGCCGGCGCCGGCCTGGTGGTCCTGGCGCCCCTGGTCGGCGCCCTGGTGGGCGAGCCCGCCCCCGAGCTGCCGGCCGCCGAGCCGCCCCCGCCGCCTGCCGGCGATGGGCCGGCGTCATGATCCCCGGCCCGGGGTTCTCGTCGGTGAAACGGCGCGAACTTCGCGCCGCTTTGCCGACGAGAAGCGCCCTGGCAGCCACCAGAAGCGAGGGGGATCTGGCGTGATCGAGTTGGAGTACCGGATCGTGGACGTGTTCAGCGACCGGCCGCTGGCCGGCAACGCCCTGTGCGTGGTGCTCGATCCCTGCCCCGACGCCGTGCAGCAGGCCATCGCCCGGGAGGTCAACCTGAGCGAGACCACCTTTCCGGTGGTGACGGGCGACCGCACGTACGAGATGCGGATCTTCACGCCGAGCTCGGAGCTGGCGTTCGCCGGCCACCCGTCCCTCGGCACGGCCTGGGTGCTGGGGCCGGGACGGTGGACGCAGACCACGGCCGGCGCCACCGTTGTGGTCGAAGCCGACGCCGGCGGCGCCGTGATGGGCCAGCCCGACCCCGTGCTGACGACGGTGGACCCGGCGGCCGCCGCCCGGGCGGTGGGGCTGCCCGGCGCCGAGGGGGCGGCGGTCGCGGAGGCGGCGGGGATGCGCCACCTGGTTGTGGCCACCGAGGCGCCGATCGACGTCATCGCCGTCGACCAGGCACAGGTGGCTGCCATCTCCCGGAACGCGGGCGCCACCACATTGGCCGTGGTGCGCCGCCTCGACGACCGCACGCTGCATGTGCGGGTGTTCGCGCCGGCGGCGGGCATCCCCGAGGATCCCGGCACGGGCGCGGCGGCAGGGCCGGTCGCCACCTTCGCCCGCCGGCAGTGGGGCGTCGACGCCGACGTCACCATCTTCCAGGGCGCCGAGATCGGACGGCCGTGCCGCATCGAGGTCCATGCCGAGGAGGGCGCGGTGCGGGTGGGCGGACGGGTGGCGGCGTGCGCCATGGGCCGCTTCACCCTTTCTCCGACCCGGCAGTAGGATGAGCCCACGGGGGCCGGACCGGCCCCTTTTCCGCGAGAGGTACCCACTGAGCACGTTCACCGCAGACGCTTGTGCCGCCCTGCCCGGGCCTGCCTGGCTGCAGGCCCGGCGGGTGGAGGCATTCGAGCGCTTCGCCGGCTCACCGCTTCCCACCGAGGCCGAGGAGGTGTGGCGCTACAGCCGCATCGGTGCTCTCGACCTCGACGCCTACGCGCCGATCACCGGGCCCGGCGCCGGCGCAGTGGTCCCCGAAGGTGTCCCCGACGAGCTGACCCCGCTGCTGGAGGCCGTCGGCGAGCACTCGGCCCTGGTGGTGGTGCGCAACGGCCGCATCGTCCTGGCCCACCTCGACCCGGCCCTCGCCGACAAGGGCGTCTACGTCGGCCTCCTCGCCGACGCCCCGGGCGGCGACGAACTGCTCGGTTCCGTGGCCGGCCCCGTCGACGCCATCGTCAGCCTCAGCACCGCCTTCCTCACCGACGGGCTGGTGGTGAAGGTGCCCCGCCGCGTCGTGGTGCCGCACCCGGTCGTCGTCCTGCACTGGGTCGACGCCGAGGGCGCCGGCGCCGCGCTGTTCCCTCGCCTCGTCGTGCAGGCCGGCGAGTCGGCCCAGGTCACCGTCCTCGACCACATCGGCTCGCCCCCCGGCGTCGCCGCCTTCGTGGCCCCGGTGGTCGAGCTCGACGTGGGCGACAACGCCAACGTCGGCTACCTCGCCATCCAGCAGCTCGGCCGGGCGGCCTGGCAGGTCGGTTACCACGCCAGCCGGGTGGGCGCTGACGCCACCCTCACATCGAGCATCGTGGCCCTCGGCGGCAGCTACGCCAGGGTCCGCACCGACTCAGAGCTCACGGGCAGGGGCGCCACCAGCAACCTGCTCGCCGCCTACTTCGGTGACGCCGACCAGATGCACGACTTCCGCACCCTGCAGGACCACGCCGCCCCCCGCACCACCAGCAAGCTGCTGTTCAAAGGGGCGGTGCAGGACGAGTCGCACGCCGTGTATTCGGGCCTCATCCGGGTCCGCAAGGGCGCAGCCGGCACCGACGCCGAGCAGACAAACCGCAACCTTGTCCTCGACGCCGGTGCCCGGGCCGACTCGGTGCCGAACCTCGAGATCGAGGAGAACGACGTCCGCTGCACCCACGCCTCGGCCGTCGGGCCGGTGGACGAGGACCAGCGCTACTACCTGGAGGCCCGCGGCGTGCCGCCCGAGGTGGCCGAGCGCCTCATCGTGCTCGGGTTCTTCGACGACGTCATCGCCCACCGCCACGCGCCGGTACCTGCCCTGCGGCCGCTGCTACGGGCGGCGGTGGCGGACAAGCTGGGGAGCGTCGCCGGATGAGCGAGCCCGTGCGTCTCTGCGCGGCCGACGAACTGGCGCCGGGCGAAGCCCGCCGCTTCGACGTCGGCGAGCACCGGATCGCCCTCGTCCGCATCGGCGACGACTTCTACGCCATCGGCGACCGCTGCAGCCACGCCGACTTCTCGCTGGCCGAGGGCGAGGTGCTGGAGGACGACTGCGAGATCGAGTGCTGGAAGCACGGCAGCACCTTCTCGCTGAAGACCGGCGAGCCCCAGTCCCTGCCCGCAACCAAGCCGGTGCCCGTCTACGACGTGGTGCGCCACGGCCCCGACGTCATGGTGAGGATCTCATGAGCACACTCGAGATCCGCGACCTGCGGGCCAGCATTGCGGGCAAGGAGATCCTGCGTGGTGTCGACCTCACGGTCGGCAGCGGCGAGGTCCACGCCGTCATGGGGCCGAACGGTTCGGGGAAGAGCACCCTGGCCCACGTCCTCATGGGCCGATCGGAGTACGAGGTCACCGGGGGCAGCGTCACCATCGACGGCGTGGAGCTGCTGGGGCTGCCCACGTGGAAGCGGGCCCACGCCGGCCTGTTCCTCGCCATGCAGTACCCGATCGAGGTGCCCGGCGTCGCTCTCGACGAGGCGCTGCGCGAGTCGTTCAAGGCCTCGGGCCGCGACCCGGACGAGATCGGGCCTCTCCTGGTCAAGGAGGCGGCCAGGGTCGGCCTCGACGCCGCCCTGCTGTCGCGTGCCATCAACGTGGAGTTCTCCGGCGGCGAGAAGAAGGCCAGCGAGACGGTGCAGCTGGCCGTGATCAGGCCCCGTTTCGCCGTCCTCGACGAGATCGACTCCGGCCTCGACCTCGACCTCCTGCGGGCCGTGTCGCGCCGGGTCGAGGCGCAGACCACCGAGGACGTCCTCGGGGTCCTCGCCATCACCCACTACAACCGCCTGCTGCACGAGCTGCGGCCCGACACCGTGCACGTGCTGGTGAAGGGCCGCATCGTCACGTCCGGCGGCCCCGAGCTGCCCGAGGAGCTGGAGCGCACCGGGTACGCCGCCTACGGCGAGGACGACGCAGCTGTGCCCGTCCCCGGGCGGGCCGCCGCCGACGATCCCTTCGCCGACCCCTTCGCCTGAGGTCCTCCGTTCTGGTTCCGGAACCGACCGCTGACGGTCGGTTCCCGCGGCCCCGGAAGGCGGCGTGCCTCAGGGGGCCGGCGCCACCGTGGTGGTGGTGGTGGGCAGCGTCGGCAGCGGCAGCGCGGTCGTGGGCGGCGCGGTGGTCGTGGTGTCGACCACGGTGGTCGGCACCGTGACCGGCGCCGTGGTGGCGGTGGTGGACGTGGTGGTCTCGTCGCCGGGCGCCTGCTCGTTGAACGGCACGGGGGCGCGGGTGCCGCCGATCACGTACACCGGCGTGCCGATGGCCACGGTGTCGTGGAACCACTTCGACGCGCTCATCGGGATGCGCACGCACCCGTGGGAGGCGGGGCCGGCGGGCACGGAGCCCGAGCCGTGGATGGCGATGCCGCCGTTGAAGTACAGCGGGTTGTAGAGCTTGCCCAGGCGGCTCACCCGTAGGCCGTTGATCTTGCGGGTGACCTTGAACGACCCGCCCGGCGTGACCGCCTTGGCGCACTGGCCGTCCACGCAGTACTTCTTGCCCGTGCCGGTCGACACCGACAGCGTCCGCACCAGTTGGCCGCCCTGCCACAGGGTGAGGATCTGGCGCTTCAGGTCGATCTCGACCCTGTCCGACCCGCCGTCGGCCAGCTGGGCGGTGGGCATGGCGGCGGTGGCCAGGGCGGCGACCACGTCGGGCGTGGCGCGGGCCGTGCGCTCCATGCCCGACGCCTTCTGGAAGGCCATGACGGCGTGGAAGGTGGTGGCGTCGAAGTTGCCGTCGACGGCGCCCACGTCGTAGCGCAGCGCAGCCAGGCGCTCCTCCAGCGTCTTCACCTCGGGCCCGGTCGAGCCCCGCTGCAGGCCGGGCAGCGGTGCCGCCGGCGCGCCGGCCACGGTGGTGGGGGGAGCCACAGTGGCGAGCGGGGCGACGGTGGTCGTGGTGGTCGGTGCCGTCGTGGTGGTGGTTGTGGTGCGGATGGGAGCGGCCTCTTCGGCGGGACCGGAGTAGCTGCGGCACCCGCCGGCGATCAGCGAGAGGGCCGCAGCGGCGGCGAGGATCGTGCGAGGGCGGGCGTGCAGGGGCATGGAGACGACCAGGGTTCGGGGGAAGTGGAACCGCTTCATGTCAGTGGTTCGACGCACAAGTATGGACAAATGTTCCCCAGAAATCGAACTGCCTATTCCGGTTCGTTTCCACCAGGGGCCACCAAGGGGAATTCGAGGGCTGTAGGGAGCGACGGACGGGCGCCGTCGAGCCCCCGCGGGTCCTCAGCGGGCGGAACGCCGCGCCGAGGCCCTTCCCGCCTCCATCCCGGTGCGACGCCGACGGTCAGGCCTGGACCGTGATGGCCCGGGTGGGACAGCGCCGTGCCGCGTCGCGCACGGCGCGGTGCAGCTCGGGGGCGGGCTGGTCGTGGAGGAGGAGCACCGTGCCGCCACCCGGCAGCGAGAAGACCTCCGGCGCCCGTCGCACGCAGACCCCGTTGCCCTGGCACCGTTCGAGGTCGACGGCGACCTTCATCCGGCCTGGGCCGCGCCCGCCTCGTCGAGACCCTGCTGCAGCGTGTTCCATGACAGGGTGGCGCACTTGATCCGCACGGGGAAGCGGACGACGCCCTGCAGCGCCTCCAGGTCGCCCAGCTTCACCTCGGCCATTTCGGCGGCGCGGGCCTCGGCCTCGGCCTCGGCCTCAGAATCGAGGCGCTGCTCGTGGATCGACATCATCGCCTTGAACGCCCGGATGACGGCCCGGGCCTCGGGCACTGTCCTGCCCTTCACGGCGGCCGACATCATCGACGCGGAGGACTGGCTGATGGAGCAGCCCTGGCCGCCGATCTTGAGGTCGGCCACCACGCCGTCCTGCACGTCGACGAACACGACGATCTCGTCGCCGCACAGGGGGTTGTAGCCCTCGACCCGCACCGCGGGCGGGGACTCCAGCTCGCCCCGGTTCCGGGGGGAGCGGTAGTGGTCGAGGATGATCTCCCGGTACAGGTCTTCGAGGCCCATGGGGTGGTGTGGCTCCTAGGAGAAGAATGCCGAGGTGGCGTCGAGGGCGTCGGCCAGCGCGTCGACGTCGGCCTCGTCGTTGTAGACGTAGAACGACGCCCGTGCGGTGGCGCCGATGCCGAGGCGGCGCATCAGCGGCTTGGCGCAGTGGTGGCCGGCCCGCACGCACACGCCCGACTGGTCGAGGACCTGTGAGATGTCGTGCGGGTGGATGTCCTTGAAGGAGAACGAGATCACCCCGCCGCGCTCGGCCGGGTCGGACGGGCCGTAGATCCTCATGTCGGGCCCGAACCGCGCCGTGAGGGTGCGCAGGGCGTAGCCGGTGAGCTCCACCTCGTGGGCCCGCACGGCGTCCATGCCGAGGGCCACCAGGTAGTCGACAGCCGCGCCGAGGCCGATGGTCTCGGCGATGGGCGGGGTGCCCGCCTCGAACTTCCATGGCAGCTCGTTGGGCGTGTAGCCGTCGAGGCGCACGTCGCGGATCATCTCGCCGCCGCCCAGGAACGGGGGCATGGCCTCGAGCAGCTCGGCCCTGCCCCACAGCACGCCGATGCCCGTGGGGCCGAGCAGCTTGTGGCCGGTGAAGGCGAAGAAGTCGGCGCCGAGGGTGCCCACGTCGGTGGGCAGATGGGGCGCGTACTGGGCGCCGTCGACCACCACCACCGCGCCGGCGGCGTGGGCGGCGTCGGCGATGCGGCGCACCGGGGTGAGGGTGCCGAGCACGTTGGACATGGCGGTGATGCCCACCAGCCGCACGCCGTCGACCAGGCGGTCGAGGCCGCTGAGGTCGAGGTGGCCGTCGTCGCCCAGCGGTATGTAGCGCAGCTCGATGCCGAGCTGCTCGCGCAGCATGAGCCAGGGCACCAGGTTGGCGTGGTGCTCGATCTCGGTGAGCAGAACGGCGTCGCCGGCGCGCAGGTTGGCCCGGCCCCAGGCGTTGGCCACCAGGTTGAGGCACTCGGTGCCGTTCTTGGCGAAGATGACCTCGCGGGACTGCGCGGCCCCGATGAAGCGGGCGACCTTGTCCCGCGCCTCCTCCATCAGCCGGGTGGCCTCCTCGGCGATGCCGTACACGCCGCGGTGCACGTTGGCGTGGGTGGTCTCGTAGTACCGGGTCATGGCGTCGAGCACGCACTGCGGCTTCTGCGACGACGCCGCCGAGTCGAGGTACACCAGCCGGGAGCCACCGGGCCGGGCGCGGTCGAGGATCGGGAAGTCCTTTTGGAGCCGGGCGACGTCGAGGGTCATCGCTGCGTCAGGCCCGCCACGCGTCGTAGCCCTCGCCTTCCAGCCGCTTGGCCAGCTCGGGGCCGCCGCTCTCCACGATGCGCCCGTCGATGAAGATGTGGACCCGGTCGGGCGTGATCTCCTCGAGGATGCGCTCGTAGTGGGTGATGAGCAGCACGCTCAGATCGGGCCGCGCCGCCCGCACCTCGGCCACGCCGCGGGCCACGATGCGGATGGCGTCGATGTCGAGGCCCGAGTCGGGCTCGTCGAGCACGGCCAGGTCCGGCTCGAGGATGGCCATCTGGAGGATCTCGTTGCGCTTCTTCTCGCCGCCCGAGAAGCCCTCGTTCACGTACCGGTCCCCGAAGGACGGGTCCATGTCGAGCTTGCGCATCCACTCGATGATCGCCAGGCGTAACTCGAGCACCGACAGGTCGATGCCCTTGCGGGCCGACAGGGCCTGGCGCAGGAACTGGATGACCGGGACCCCGGCGATCTCCTCGGGATACTGGAAGGCGAGGAACATCCCCGCCTTGGCCCGCACGTCGGTGGGCCAGTCGGTGATGTCCTCGCCCTTGAACACGAGCCGCCCGGCCGTGACCAGGTAGTCCGGGTTGCCGAGGATGGTGTTGGCCAGGGTGGACTTGCCCGAGCCGTTGGGGCCCATGATGGCGTGCACCTCGCCCGGCAGCACGGTGAGATCGAGGCCCTGGAGGATGGGCTTGCCATCGGCGGCGACGTGCAGGTTCTCGACGGAGAAGACGGGTTGCACCACGCCGGCAATTGTATTACTCCTACGCGGATAGTGGAAATGTCCTCGGCCCGCCACGGCGCGAAGCCGGTCAGGGCACCGCTGCACACCGGCGAGGCACGACGAACCTGCCCCAATCGGACCGGCTGCGGGCGGCGGGTACGCTCCGCCCAATGGTCGACGCCTGGAACTTCACGGGCGAGAGCGTGGCGCTCGGGCAGCACGACGGGATCGTGACCCTGGTGCAGGGCTCCGCCTTCTGCATCTCGGGCCGCTCCGGCGACATGACGGCGGGCGCTCCCCACGGGCTGTTCTTCCGCGACAGCCGGTTCCTGTCCCGGTTCGAGCTGCGCCTCAACGGGCAGCGCCCGGAGCCACTGGCGTCGTCCACCCCCGACCCGTTCAGCGCCGTGTACGTGTCCCGCACCCGGCCCCGTGCCGGCCAGTCCGACAGCACGCTGCTGGTGTTCCGCCACCGCTGGATCGGCCGGGGCATGCGTGAGGACCTGGTCATCCGCAACTTCGCCGACGAGCCCGCGTTCTGCTCGATCGAGCTGGTGCTGGAAGCCGACTTCGCCCACCTGTTCGAGGTGAAGGAGGGCAGGGCGGGCGGCGACCCCGACCGCGAGCTCGAGGTGGATGAGGACAACGGCGCCCTGCTGTTCCGGGTGCGCAAAGGGTCGATGCGGCGCAGCGCCAGGGTTTCGTTCAGCAAGAAGGCCCAGCTGGGCACCGGCCGGGCCGTGTTCGAGATCATCGTGCCCGCTCGTGCCGAATGGACCACCTGCATCCAGCTCACGCCGATCATCGACGGCGAGGTGATCCAGCCCCGCTACCCGTGCGGCGAGCCGGTGCACCGGGCCGAGCCGATGGAGCGCATGGCCAGGTGGCGCAAGCAGATGCCGGCCGTCGACACCGACCACGAGGGTTTGCGCCGGGCCGTGGCCCGCAGCGCCGAGGACCTCGGGGCACTGCGCATCTTCGACCCCGACTACCCCGAGCGCACGGTCGTGGCCGCCGGCGCCCCGTGGTTCATGACCTTGTTCGGCCGTGACTCCATCCTCACCGCCTGGATGGCGCTGCTGGTCGACCCCGACCTGGCCCTCGGCGTGCTGCAGACCCTCGCCCGGTTCCAGGGGACCAAGGTCGACGCCCGCCAGGATGAGGAGCCCGGCAAGATCCTCCACGAGATGCGCTTCGGCGAGGCGGCCTCGCTGTCCCTCGGCGGGGGGCAGGTCTATTACGGCACGGCCGACGCCACGCCGCTGTTCGTCATGCTGCTGGGCGAGTTGCGCCGCTGGGGCCTGGCCGGCGAGGTGGTCGACCAGCTCATGCCCCATGCCGACCGGGCCATGGAGTGGATCGAGCAGTACGGCGACCGCGACGGCGACGGCTACGTGGAGTACCAGCGGGCCAGCGACCGCGGCCTGGTGAACCAGGGCTGGAAGGACTCGTGGGACGGCGTGCGCTTCGCCGACGGCGAGGTGGCCAAGGCGCCCATCGCCCTGTGCGAGGTCCAGGGCTACGTGTACGGCGCCTACCTGGCCCGGGCCCACTTCGCCCACGAGCAGTGCGACACGGCCATGGTGGACCGCTACCGGGCCAAGGCGGCCGCCCTGAAGGAGGCGTTCAACCGGGACTTCTGGCTGGAGGACCGCGGCTGGTTCGCCATCGCCCTCGACGGCCGCAAGCGCCAGGTCGACTCGCTGGCGTCCAACATGGGCCACTGCCTGTGGACCGGCATCGTCGACGAGGACAAGGCCGAGCGGGTGGCCGAGCACCTGCTGTCCCCCGAGATGTTCAGCGGCTGGGGTGTCCGCACCCTGGCCACCAACATGGGCGGCTACAACCCGATCAGCTACCACTGCGGGTCGGTGTGGCCGCACGACAACGCCATCATCGCCGCCGGCCTCATGCGCTACGGCTTCGTGGAGCACGCCCAGCGGGTGATCATGGCCATGCTCGACGCCGCCGACACCCAGGGCGGCCGCCTGCCCGAGCTGTTCACCGGTCTCGACCGGGACGACTTCCCAGGCGTGGTGGGCTACCCCACGTCGTGCTCGCCCCAGGCGTGGGCGGCCGCCTCGCCCCTGCTGTTCCTGCGCACCCTGCTCCGCCTCGAGCCCTGGGTGCCCCACCACAAGGTGTGGCTCTCGCCCACCCTTCCACCCGAGATCCACCGCCTGCGCGTCTACCGCATCCCCCTCGGCGGCCGCCGGGTGGGCGTGCAGGCCGACGAGGGCAACGTCAAGGTCGAGGGCCTGCCGGCGGACGTCGAGCTCATCACCGTCCCCCGCGACCCCCTCACCGCCACCGACTGAGCCGCCGGAGCGCGGGCCGGCGCTCAGGCCGGCGGCGGCTTCCACCAGGTGACCAGGCCATCCAAATCGGGCTGCCGCGCTGCCGGCGGCGGTTCGCCCTCGTGCCGGGTGCCCAGATAGAGGAAGCCCACGACGGCGTCGTGGGGGCCGAATCCGAGGGCGTCCTTCACCCGCTGGTCGTAGACCGGGTCGCCGGTGCGCCACATCGACCCGTACCCGAGGGCGGTGGCGGCGATGAGGGCGTTCTCGGCCGCCGCGTCGGCCGCCGCCCGCTGCTCAACCCAGGGGATGACCTCGTCGTCACAGTGCACGGCCCCGACCACCAGCACCAGCGGCGCCCGGCCCAGCTTGGTGCGCTCCTTGTGGAGCTGGCCGGGCGTCGGGGTGGCGCCCACCGCTTCACAGCGGGCCAGGTAGGCGTCGGCCAGCACCTGGCCGAAGGCGTCCTTGGCGTCGCCCGCCAGCACCACGAAGCGGAAGGGCCGCAGCCCGCCGTGGTCGGGCGCGGCGGCGGCCGCCTCCAGGATCCGTGCAAGGTCGTCGCCCGCAGGGGCGGGCCCGGTGAGGCGGCCGGTGGAGCGGCGGGCGAAGATGGCGTCGAGAGCGTCCATGCCGGCGGGTTTCACCAGCCCCGTTCGATCCACTCCTGGAGGTGGGGGCGCTCGGTGCCGATGGTGGTGCGGGCGCCGTGGCCGGGCAGCACGATCGTCTCCGGGTCGAGGGTGAACAGCCGCTCCTCCAGCGTCTTGATGATGGTGGGGAAATGGCCGCCCCCGCTGGGCCGGGTGGCGCCGGGGCCGCCCGGGAAGAGGGTGTCGCCGCCGAACAGGAGCGGGGGACCGCCCTCCAGCAGGAACGACGTGGAGCCCGGCGTGTGGCCCGGCGTGAAGATGGTGCGCAGACGCAGGTCGCCCACCTCGGACACCTCGCCGTCCACCAGGTCGAAATCGTGGCCGTCGAGGTTGTGGGCGTCCTCCGGCGCGATGCCGACGCGGTAGCCGGCCGCCCGTACGGCCGGCACCGCCGCGATGTGGTCGAGGTGGCCGTGGGTCTCGAGCACCCGCTCCACGCCGAGGGTGCGGCACAGCTCGACCAGCTGGACACCGTCGTCCGCGGCATCGATGAGCACCGCCTTCCCCGTTCGCTTGCAGCGGGGCACGTAGACGTTGGTGGACAGCGGCCCGACCACGACGGTGTGCACCTCGACGCGCTCGTCCTCGAACCGCAGCATGGCGGAAACCGGTCTAGTACAGGCCAGGCGCTACTTTCGTGGCCGATGACGGTCGTCTACGGGTTCGTGGTGGTGGCGGTCGTCTTCGCCATCGCCGCCTTCGTGATCGGCCGGGAGGCCCGCCGCCTCGACGCCGTGCCGCCCCAGCCCACCTTCGACCTCGACGAGGCCGTGCAGTGGGTGGCCGAGAACCTCCCGTTCGAGGTGAGCGCCGTGCTCAGCCACGACGACGTCCGCCGGATCATCGACTGGAACCTCGAGTTCTTCCGGACGAAGGGCGTCTCGGGCAACGGCCATTCGGCCGAGTCGGTGGGGCCGGTGGTGGTCGGCGGGGCGGAGACGGTCGACTACGTTCTGGCCCGGGCCGAGGCAGTCGGATCGCCCTACACGGCCGTCCAGGTGCACGCCGTGCTCGACGCCCAACTCACCTACCTGGAGGCCATCGGGGCCATCGGCCCGGAGGCGCCGCCGGACGAGCGGACGGGCGGCTGAGACCACCGCGAATTCGCACGACTTTGCGTGACGGATGTGGTTTCATATCCGTACCAGAGAAAGGAGGTGGTCCAACTGCACAGTGAACGTTTTGGGACCCTGGAGGTGGCTGGCCGCTGACGCGGCAGCTGGACCACCCGGCGATATCCAGCCAGACACCACTCGAGGTACGGGTCGGAGATTGGTCCCTTCCGACGCAGTCCGGTACTCGGGTCCTTTCCAGCAATTCTTCCCGGACGAGGGGGCGCGCGAGCGCCCCCTCGTCTGCGTTCCCCCCCGGCGCCCGGCGTGACGGGGGCCGGCGGCGGTCAATTGCGCCCGTTCGAAGCCAACCGGGCGTACCGTGAACGCGGTGGACACGGCCATCATCTCCGACGACCTCACGTTGTTCGGTCACCTGGCCCGCCCGCCGGCATCGTCCGGCGGCCCGGGGCTGGCGCGCCACGGCCTGGTGATCTGCCACGGCTTCCCCTCCGGCCCGGGCGGGGCGGCCACCACCGCCCGTAGCTACCCCAACCTGGCCGACCGGGTGGCGGCCGACACGGGCTGGGTCGTGCTCACCTTCAACTTTCGGGGCACCGGCGCCTCGGAGGGCGATTTCTCCCTGGGCGGCTGGCTGGCCGACCTGCGGGCGGCCGTGGATCACCTGCTCACCCACACCGACGTCGACCGGGTGTGGCTGGCCGGGTTCGGCACGGGCGGCGGGCTGGCCCTGTGCGCGGCGGGGGAGGACGAGCGGGTCGGCGGCGTCGCCGCCTTCTCGGCGCCGGCCGACTTCGATGCGTGGGCTGACGACCCCACCTGGTTCCTCGACCACGGCCGCAGCATCGGCGTGATCCGCGACCGGGCCTTTCCGGCGGATGTCGCCGCCTGGGCGCGCGAGTTGCACGACATCCGGCCCATAAGCCTCGTCGGCAAGGTGTCCCCCCGCCCGGTGCTGCTCGTGCACGGCGCCGACGACGACGTGGTGTCGCCCATGGACGCCCGCGCCCTGGCCGACGCCACCGACGGGGCGGCCGAGCTGCGCATGCTGGCCAGCGCGGGCAGCCGGCTCCGCCACGACCCCCGCGCCATCGCCGTCCTCCTGGGCTGGCTCGACCGCCAGACCTGACCCGGCCAGGGCGGGCCGCTACGGCCGTCTGCGTCCACTGTTCTCTGAAGCCTCGTCACCGCAGGGCGGTGTCGAGGCTTCAGAGATCGATGCGTCTCAGGCCGTGGGTCCCGGCTCCTTCGACAGCAGCCGGTCGACGGCGGCGCGCAGCGCCCGGGCGTGGGCCTCGGGGTCGGCCGCCTCGGTGAGCCAGCGCACGACCACGAACCGCCGGGCGCCGGCGGCCACCAGCGGCGCCAGGGTGTCGGGCGTCACGCCGCCGGTGACGAACACGGGCCGGCCGGCGTGGGTGTCGGCGTAGGTGATGTAGCCGGGGCCGGTGCCGGGGCGGCCGGGCTTGGTGGGCGTCTCCGTCACCGGCCCGGCCGAGACGTAGTCCACCGGCTCGGCCACGCTGGCGTCGAGCTCCGCTTCGGCGTGGGTCGAGAAGCCGACGATGGCGTCGGGCCCGAGGATCCGCCGGGCCAGGGACGGCGGGGCGTCGTCCTGGCCCACGTGCACGCCGTCCGCCCCGGCCTCCAGGGCGAGGTCGGGCCGGTCGTTCAGGAGGAACGGCACGCCGGCGTCCCGGCACACGGCCGCCGCCACGGCGGCCCGGGCCAGCAGGGGCCGGGCGTCGAGGTGCTTGTCCCGCAGCTGCACGATGTCGACGCCGCCCCGGATGCAGGCGGCCAGGAAGTCGGACAAATCCGGTCGGTCGGCGGTGCACAGGTACAGCCGGCGCCCACCCAGCGGCCCGATGTCACCGTTCTCGTCGGTGGAACGGCGCGAAAGAGCACTCGGGTCGCCGGCGGGTTCGGTGGTGGGGACGTCAGCCACCGGCCACTGCCCGAACCAGCTCGAGGCGGTCGCCGTCCTCCAGGCGGGTGGTGTCGAGGTCAGCCCGCCGGACCGGGCTCCCGTTGCGCTCGACGAGCACCCACCTGCCGCCCAATCCGAGGACGGCCAGGAGGTCCGACACGGTCGCCCCCTCGGCCAGGTCCACGAAGTCGCCGTTCGCCGTCACCCGCATGCCCGGACGGTAGCCGGGGCCTCCGGGCAGCAAGACGCAGCGGGTTAGTTCGGCGCCGCTGCTGCGGCCCGGGCCGTCGCCTCGCGCGCCCTGGGTGCCACTGCACCCGCGTCTGCCGCTGATGTCCTTGCGTCGGCCGCCGCCTCGGCTGCCATCTCGGCGGCCGCCCTGGCGGCCGCCTTGCGCTCCTGCTTGAACCGGCGCACCCGGGCCAGGCTTTCCGGGCCCTCGATGTCGGCCACCGACACGAACGAGCCGGGCTCGCCGAAGGCGCCCGCCGCCTGCTGCCAGCCGTCGGGCTGGACGCCGAGCTGCTTGCCCAGCAGGGCCACGAAGATGCGGGCCTTCTGCTCGCCGAAGCCGGGCAGCGCCTTCACCCGCCTGAGCAGCTCTGCGCCGTCGCCGGCGGTCGACCAGACCCGGGCCGCCTTGCCCTTGTACTCGTCGACGACGATTCGGCAAAGCTCCTGCACCCGCTTGGCGTTGGCCCGGGGAAAGCGATGGAGCGCCGGCGGCGTGGCGAAGATGTCGGCCAGCTCCTCGGGGTCCATGGCCACGATCCCGGCCGCGTCCAGGCGGCCGCCCAGGCGCTCCTTCAGGTCGAGCGGGCTCCTGAACGCCTTCTCCAGCGTGATCTGCTGGTCGAGCACCATGGCGATCAGAAGGGCGAGCGGGTCCTTCGACACCAGGGCGTCAGCGGGGGCGTGCTGGGCGATGCAGAGCTTGGCGGCCACGGCGGTCAGCCTACCGTTGGGGCCCGTTCGGCTTCTCTACCGGATTTGCGACCCGGGAGGGCGCAAGATCGGCAGAGAAGGCGCCGAACGCAGGCGACGGCGTGGCAGAGGTCTCGAAGACGGCCGGCGACCGGGGCGTTCTGTCGCCCCCGCCGGGCGGTGCTCAGGCGAGCCGGGGATCGATGGCGTCGGCGTCGAGCCCGTAGCGGGCGATGGCGTCGGCCACGTCCTCCGCCTTGCCCTCGCCCGTGTCGGCCAGGGCCTTGAGCACGGCGACGACGATGTGGCCGGCGTCGACCTCGAAGTGGCGGCGCAGGCCGTCCACGGTGTCGGAGCGGCCGTAGCCGTCGGTGCCGAGGGCGGTGAAGTGGCCGGGGACCCAGCGGGCCACCTGGTCGGACACCGACTTCATGAAGTCGGTGACGGCCACGTAGGGCCCGTCGCCGCCGGCCAGCGTGTCGGTGACGTAGGGCGTGCGCGGGGACTCGGTGGGGTGGAGGCGGTTCCATCGCTCGGCCGACAGGGCGTCCTCCCGCAGCGCCTTGTAGGACGTGGCGCTCCAGGTGTCGGCGGCCACGTCGTGGTGCTCGGCCAGGAGCTTCTGGGCCTCCATGGCCGCCCGGTAGGCGCTCCCGCTGAACAGGATCGTGGCCCGGCGGCCCGGTCCCTCGGGGGCGGCGGCGAAGCGGTAGAGGCCCCGGATGATGCCCTCGTCCACACCCTCCGGCTTGGCCGGCATGACGTAGTTCTCGTTGTAGAGGGTGAGGTAGTAGAAGCGGTCCTCGGGGATCTCGCCGTACATGGCAGCGATGCCGTGGCGGATGATCTCGGCCACCTCGTAGGCGAACGCCGGGTCGTAGGCGGCGATGTTGGGAACCGCCGACGCCAGCAGCAGCGAGTGGCCGTCCTGGTGCTGGAGGCCCTCGCCGTTCAGCGTGGTGCGCCCGGCGGTTGCGCCGAGCATGAAGCCCCGGCCCCGCATGTCGCCGAAGGCCCAGATCAGGTCCATGGTGCGCTGGAACCCGAACATCGAATAGAAGATGTAGAAGGGCACCATCGGCGTGTTCCAGGTGGCGTAGGCGGTGCCGGCGGCCGTGAACGACGCCATGGAGCCGGCCTCGGTTATGCCCTCCTCGAGGATCTGGCCGGACCTGTCCTCCTTGTAGAACGACAGCGTGGCCGCGTCGACCGGCTCGTACTTCTGGCCGAACGGGGCGTAGATCGAGAACTCCTTGAACAACCCGTCCATGCCGAACGTGCGGGCCTCGTCGGGGATGATCGGCACGACCCGCGCGCCCATGCCCTTGTCCCGCAGCAGGTTCCTCGCCAGCCGGGCGAAGCCCATGGTGGTGGAGAACTCGCGGCCCTTCGAGCCCTCCTCGAACTCCGCGAACACCTTCTTGTCCGGCGTGGGAAGGGCCTTCCACCTGAACGACCGCCGGGGGAGGGGGCCGTCGAGGGCCCGGCGCCGCTGCATGAGGTACTCGTGCTCGGGCGAGCCCTCGGGCGGGCGGTAGTAGGGCGGGAACTTGCCCTTGAGCGCCTCGTCGGGGACCTGCTCCTGCATGTGCAGGCGGTCCCGCAGGGATGCCAGCTGGTCCTTGCTCATGGTCTTGATCTGGTGGGTGGCGTTGCGGCCTTCGATCTCGGACCCGAGGGCCCAGCCCTTCACCGTCTTGGCCAGGATGACGGTTGGCGCGCCCTGGTGCTCCACGGCGGCGTTGTAGGCGGCGTAGAGCTTGTGGTAGTCGTGGCCGCCGCGGGGCAGGGAGCGCAGCTCGTCGTCGGTCAGGTGCTCCACCATCTTGCGCAGCCGGGGATCGGGGCCGAAGAAGTGTTCGCGGATGTAGGCCCCGGTCTCGACCGACAGCTTCTGGAACTCGCCGTCGACCGTGGTGTTCATCTTGTTGAGGAGCACGCCGTCGGTGTCGCGGGCCAGCAGGTCGTCCCACCTGGTGCCCCAGATCACCTTGATCACGTTCCAGCCGGCACCCCGGAACACGGCCTCGAGCTCCTGGATGATCTTGCCGTTGCCCCGCACCGGGCCGTCGAGGCGCTGGAGGTTGCAGTTCACGACGAAGATCAGGTTGTCGAGGCCGTCGCGTGCGGGAAGGGTGAGGGCGCCCAACGACTCCGGCTCGTCGATCTCGCCGTCGCCCAGGAAGCACCACACCTTGGCCTCGCTGGTGTCGACCAGGCGGCGGTTGTGGAGGTAGCGGTTGAACCGGGCCTGGTAGATGGCGTTGATGGGGCCGAGGCCCATCGACACGGTGGGGAACTCCCAGAAGTCCGGCATGAGCCGGGGGTGGGGATAGGACGACAGGCCCTTGCCGCCCAGCTCCATGCGGAAGTGGTCGAGCCGCTCCTCGTCGAGACGGCCTTCCAGGAAGGCACGGGCATAGATGCCGGGGGCGGCGTGGCCCTGGAAGTACACCTGGTCGCCGGGCATGCCGTCGTCACGGCCCCGGAAGAAGTGGTTGAAGCCGACCTCGTAGAGGCTGGCCGAGCTGGCGTAGGTGGCGAGGTGGCCGCCGATGCCCTTGGACAGGGTGTTGGCCCGCGACACCATCACCGCCGCGTTCCAGCGGATGTAGGCCCGGATGCGCCGCTCGATGTGCTCGTCGCCGGGGAACCACGGCTCCTGGTGGGGCGGGATCGTGTTGACGTAGGGCGTCGACACGGTGGCGGGGAAACCGACCTGCTGCTCGCGTGCCCGTTCGAGCAGCTTCATCAGCAGATAGCGGGCCCGGCCCTTGCCGCGAGCGTCGACGATGGCGTCGAACGAGTCGACCCACTCGCGAGTCTCCTCGGGGTCGATGTCGGGCAGCTGGTGGGAGAAGCCGTCGAAGATCACCGGGTCTGCCATGTCTCCATGCTCGCGCATGGTTTCGCGCTCGCAACCGGAGGTTGCTCGGCGAGCTGACGGTGTGGAGGTGGCCGGCGGAGCCGGCCACCTCCACGCTGTCTCTCTTGCCGCCGGCCTCCTGCCGGCGGTTGCGTCCAGCCAGGGGGGCGCCTCCGGCGCCTCCGGTGGCCGGACGCCTCCTGGCGACATCCGACCCCCTCTCGCCGGGCCGAGCCCGGACGTCGCCAACATTCGGCGCTTCGCGCCTCTTCTGGCGAACCCCCCCCAACCCCTGCCGGCTGACGTGAGAAGTTCTGCTCGCTGCGGCAGGATGGCTGGATCGTGACTCGGGTGTATACGGACGGGGCCTGCATCGGGAATCCCGGGCCCGGTGGGTGGGCGTGGGCGGTTCCGGATGGGGCGTATGCGAGCGGGCCGGATCCGAAGACCACGAACCAGCGCATGGAGATCAAGGCCGCGCTGGAGGCGGTGCTGGCCAACGACGGCCCGCTCGAGGTGGTGAGCGACTCGACCTACGTGGTCAAGTGCTTCAACGACCGTTGGTGGGAGGGGTGGGTCGCCCGCGGGTGGACCAACAAGGCCCGCCAGCCGGTGGCCAACCGTGACCTGTGGGAGCCGCTGATCAGCGCCGTGCAGGCCGATCCGGGACGGGTGCGGTTCACGTGGGTGAAGGGTCACTCGTCCGACGTCATGAACGACCTGGTCGACCGCCTGGCGGTGGAGGCGGCCCGCACGCAGCAGGGGCGTCGGGGGGAGGGCACGCCCGAACTTCTCGGGCCTGCCGATCTGCGGGCGGCGACCGCACGGTCGACGGTCGCCTCGTCGGCGGCGGCCGATGCCACCGTCGCCGGTGTCCCCGAGGGACACCTGCTGCTGGCCGCCGGTCTGCGCCCACCCGGGCTCGGCGGCTACGGCGCCAACGAGGTGGCCGACGGCGTGCGGCGCCGCCTCGGCGAGGTCTTGACCGCAAAGAAGGAGCTCCACCCGGACCTGGTCGTGCTGAGCGGGATGGGTCTCGGCGCCGAGCAGCTGGCGGTGGAAGCAGCCCTGGATGCGGGCATCCCCTACGTCGCCGTGCTCGCCTTCGCGGGTCAGGACTCGCCGTGGCCGTCGGCGGTCCGCGAACACTTCCGTCGCCTGCTCGACAAGGCCCACGCCCAGGTGCTGCTCCAGGCCACCACGCCCGACACCCGCCAGGGCGTGGCCGGGGCCATGAGCCGCCGGGACACCTGGCTGGCCCGCCATGCCCAGGAGGCGATCGTGGTGTGGGACGGCTCCGACCCCGCCGTGGGCCGCACCGTCCGCATGCTCCGGGAGCACCTGGGCGAGGAGGAGGTCTGGGTGCTCGAGCCCCGCGCCTGACCGCAGGGCCCCCGCGGGCGGCTCGGCGGGCGGGCGGGGCGGTGGCCGAAGTGCGGAATCGGTAGGGTCGCCTTCGTGGAGGTCGGGGTCGACACCGGTGGGACGTTCACCGACGTGGTGGCCGGCGACGGGCGCATCGTCAAGGTCCTGTCGACGCCGGAGGACCCGTCTGTCGCGGTCACGGCGGGGCTCGACGGCCTGGGCGGCGACGGGCCGGCGCTGCTGGCCCACGGCACGACGGTCGCCACCAACGCCCTGCTCGAGGGCAAGGGGGCGACTGTCGCCCTGGTGACCACGGCGGGCCTGGCCGACGTCATCGAAATCGCCCGCCAGGACCGTCCCTCGCTGTACGACCTGTGGGCCGACCGGCCCGAGCCGCTGGTTCCACGCCACCTCCGCCTGGAGGTCGGCGGGCGACTGGCCGCCGACGGGCGTGAGGTGGAACCGGTGGACCCGGCCGGGGTGCCGGAGGTGCCGGCTGGGACGGGCGTGGTGGCCGTCTGCCTGCTGCACGCCGACCTCGATGCGGGCCACGAGCAAAAGGTCGCCGCCGTGCTGCGTGACCGCGGCCTCGACGTGGTGTGCTCGCACGAGGTGTCGCCCGAGTTCCGCGAGTACGAGCGGACGGTCACAACCGTCGTCGACGCCGCGCTGCGGCCGGCCTGTCGCTCGTACCTGGGCCGGCTGGCCGGCGCGGCCGGCGAGGTGTTGGTGATGACGTCGGCCGGCGGCCTCGTGGGCCTCGACGAGGCCATGGCCCGGCCCGCCGCCCTGCTGCTGTCCGGCCCGGCCGGCGGCGTCCGGGCGGCGGCGGCGGCGGCGAGAGCGGCCGGTTTCCCCGACGCCGTGAGCTTCGACATGGGTGGCACCAGCACGGACGTCTGCCTCATCGTCGACGGTGCTCCGGCGCCGGCCGCCGAACGCACGGTGGCCGGCTACCCCGTGCGGCTGCCGTCGCTCGACATCCACACCATCGGCGCGGGCGGCGGCTCCGTGGCGACCCTCGACGCCGGAGGCGCGCTGGTGGTCGGCCCCCGCAGCGCGGGCGCGGTGCCCGGGCCCGCCTGCTACGGCCGGGGCGGCACCGAGGCCACCGTCACCGACGCCGACCTCATCGCCGGCCGCATCCCCCATGACGCCGTGCTGCCCGGCATCGGCGCCCTCGACGTTGACGCCGCACTGGCCGCCCTCGACGACGTGGGCGTGACGGCCGAGGGCGTGCTGGCGGTGGTGGACGCGGCGATGGTGCAGGCCGTCCGGAAGGTGAGCCTGGAGCGGGGGGTGGACCCGCGCTCGCTGGCCCTGGTGGCCTTCGGGGGTGCCGGCCCCCTGCACGCCTGCGCGCTGGCCGAGGCGCTCGGGATGGCGGCCGTAATCGTGCCGCCCCGGGCCGGCGTGCTGTCCGCCGCCGGCTTGTTGGGGTCGCCGCGCCAGGCCGTACTGGTGCGGTCGTGGCCCGCGCCGGGCGACCACGACGGCCTGAGCGGCGCCCGATTCAAGCTGGCGCGGGCCGCTGCCCGCCACCTGCTCGGGGTGGCCGCCGACACCCCGGCCAGGGTGATGGTCGACCACCGCACCGCCCACGGCACCGTCACCGTGGGCGACCGCCCACCGGTGGACGTGGAGCTCGGCCTCGACTGCCGCTACGCCGGGCAGAGCCACGAACTCACGGTGGCGTCGGTGGCGGCGTTCGAGGAGGAGCACCGCCGGCGCAACGGTTACGCCAGGCCCGGCGCCCCCGTCGAGGTCACCGCGCTGCGGGCGACGGCCCGGCTGCCACCGCCCGTCCCGCTGGACCGGCTTCCCGCTCCGCCCGGCGCCGCCCGGCAGCCCGCGCGCGGTCCGGCCGTCGTGGCCGAGGAGGACTGCACCGTGTGGGTGGCGCCGGCATGGTCCGCCGAGGTGGGGCCGGGCGGCTCGTGGGTGATGACCAGATGACCGGGCCGGCCGGCGACCCGGTGCTCGACCCGGCGTCGCTCCAGGTGCTGGTGTCCCGTCTCACCGGGGTGGCCGAGGAGATGGGCGCGGTGCTACGGCGGGCCGCGTTCAGCCCCAACATCAAGGAGCGGGTCGACTGCTCGGCTGCCCTGTTCACCCCGCACGGTGAGCTGCTGGTGCAGGCCGAGCACATCCCCGTCCACCTCGGATCGATGCCCGCTTCCGTGCGGGCGGCACTGGCCCTCCCCGTCCGCGCCGGCGAGCAGGTGATCCTGAACGACCCGTTCGCGGGCGGCACCCACCTGAATGACATCACCCTGGTGGCGCCGTGCCACGTCGACGGCGTCCTGGTCGGCTGGGCGGCGAACCGGGCCCATCACGCCGACGTGGGCGGCATGGCGCCCGGATCGATGCCGCCCGAGGCGGAGGAGCTCGTCCAGGAGGGCCTCCGGATCCCGCCCGTGATCTACGCCGATCAGGTGGCGGCGCTGCTACTGGCCAACTCGCGCACGCCGGAGGAGCGCCGCGGTGACCTCGACGCCCAGCTCGGCGCCAACCGGGTGGGCGTCGAGCGCCTGGCGGAGCTGGCCGGCGAGCCCCTGGACGAGGTGGTGGCCTACGGCGAGCGGCGGATGCGTGCCTCCCTGGCCGAGCTGCCCGACGGAGTGTGGCGGTTCGAGGACGTGCTCGACTCGACCGGCCCCTCGGAGGCGCAACGGTCGCCGGCGCGCATCGTCCTCACCCTCACCGTCGCCGGCGACGAGGTCACGTTCGACTTCACCGGCACCGACCCCCAGCGGCCCGGCAACGTGAACGCCGTCGAGGCGGTGACGGTGAGCGCTGTGGCCTTCGCCATCCGCAGCGTGACCGATCCCACCATCCCGGCCAACGGCGGGGCGCTGCGCCCCGTGACGGTGATCGCCCCGCCCGGATCGATCGTCGCCGCCATTGCGCCGGTGGCGGTCGGCGCCGGCAACGTGGAGGTCAGCCAGCGGGTCGCCGACGTGTGCCTCGGGGCGCTGGCCCAGGTCGTCCCCGACCGGGTGGGGGCAGCCGGCCAGGGCACGATGAACAACCTGCTGCTCGGCGGCGACGGCTGGGTCTATTACGAGACCGTCGCCGGCGGACAGGGTGGCCGGCCGGGTCGGGTCGGCTTGGGTGGCCTGCATACTTCGACGTCCGGCGCGGCCGCCGAAGGACGCCGGTTGCGAACGCCGACGCCCGGGCAGTCCGGCATCCAGACCGGCATGACCAACATCGTCAACGAAGGACACCAGTCACGACCGCCCATGCCTGGCCAGTCGGGCATTCAGACGGGCATGACAAATACCAAAAATACTCCCATCGAGGCGCTGGAGCGGGCGTATCCGC